>Ga0255210_1000473_pt1 | contig 14680 bp, 13 predicted proteins | sample Miss_Yuk_RepA_8d_FD_188422 | JGI IMG/M metagenome (GOLD analysis project Ga0255210, IMG submission 188422) | Freshwater microbial communities from Mississippi River, Louisiana, United States - Miss_Yuk_RepA_8d | ecosystem: Environmental > Aquatic > Freshwater > River | place: USA: Louisiana...
ACCAAACCCATATCGCTCTCGTACTTTCTGCTCATCGTACAGTACGGTGTCATTGAGTCCCTGCCGTAGTGTATAAACGCGCACACGATCACCCTCAACGAGCTGCAGGGTATCAAGATCTCCTGTTGCGATGATTATTTCTACATCTTTTTTCCCTTTAAGTTGCTGAACGATAGTGCCAATACAATCGTCGGCCTCGAATCCCGGCGCCGCAACCACGGGAATACCGAATGCTTCAAATATGGTTGGCGCTTTCTCAAGTTGCGTAATGAGAGCGTCATCAGCTTTCATACGCGTCGCCTTATACCCCTCGTACACTTCATGCCGGTGCGTTCCCCCAGGAAGATCACGCGCGGCGACAATGAAATCGGGCTTTAAATCCTTGATGAGGCGAATGAGCATGGCGACAAGTCCGTAGAGTGCACCAGTAGGCTCGCCGCTCGCCGTAGAAAAATCAGGTAATGCATGGTACGCACGATGGAGTATCGCGTGCGAGTCGAGAATGACCAGGCGCGATCCTCGTCTTTCAGTGCGCGCCACCATAGCTAATCTCGCGCCGGTCGCCCTCAATGCACGTCAGAGAAATTCGATGAGCACGCTTCGGAATGACGTCCGCTACGCGCTCTGGCCATTCGAGAAAGATAAGGGCGTGTGTATCGGCAACGAGCGCATTCCAGCCAAGTGACAGGAGCTCTTTCGAATCATTCAAGCGATACGCGTCAATATGAACGAGCCGCGAGAACGTCTGTCGCGTCAATTCGTAGACACGCTCGATGACGAATGTAGGACTGGTGACTGACTCTTGTACTCCGAGCGCCCGCGCTATCGCTTGCACAAACGCCGTCTTCCCTGCCCCGAGTTCACCAGAGAGCGTCACCACAACCGCTCCCTCAGATGATGGATTCAGCTCCTTTACAAAGGAGGCTGCTTCATTCTGAATATCATCAAGCGTAAACGTCTTCATATACACATCCTACACCTCAGTATGCGTTGAGCAAAAATTCTGCATGACGCTTCATGTATGCGCTACAATACTGAAATGGCGCAGTTTACGGACGATAAGAAACGCAATGAGCGACTCGATGAATTGCGGCGACGTGAAGAAGAGCAGCTCGCCGAGATGCTTTCTGGGAAATATGGCGTCGAGTATGCTGATCTCACCAAAAAATCCATCGACACGGATGCGCTCAGGCTCATACCGGAGAAGGACGCGCGAGGTGCGGAGGTGGCCGCTTTCAGAAAAGTAAATAAAAAAATATTTGTCGCGATGCGCGCACCAGAGCGTGAAGATTCGTTGAGTCTGGTTCAATCAGTAGAACGTCTTGGCTTCGAGGTCAGAAAATTCATTGTATCGCTCGCCTCCCTCGAGCACGCATGGGATCGATACCACGATCTCTCCTATGCGACGGAGACTGAAGCAGGTGTACTCACACTCTCGAGCGAAGCCATCCAGAAGATGCTTGAGATGCTCAAAACGCTCGATGATGTCCGGAACGAGATCGGCGCTCATTCCGGGAGCAAGGATTCGCATCGCATATCGCGCGTACTCGAAGTCATCATGTCGGGCGCTCTTTCTCTCGGCGCATCCGACGTCCACCTCGAACCGGAAGATACGGGTGTGCGCATGCGATATCGTCTTGATGGCGTACTCACCGAGGCATATGTTTTTGATGCCCAGACGTATACCTATGTCTCCGCTCGTATAAAACTTCTCTCGGGCCTTAAGCTCAACATAAAGAGCTCCGCACAAGATGGCCGCTTCTCAATTGTCGTCGGCGGTAAAGAGATAGAAATTCGTACCAGCGTACTTCCAGGCGCGTATGCGGAGACGATCGTTATGCGCGTATTGGATCCAACGACTATCGCGCTTCCCATGGAAAAACTCGGCTTTGATAAATATCTCATGGAGATTCTCGATGAAGAGATTGCAAAGCCGAACGGCATGATCCTCAATACGGGACCGACCGGATCCGGTAAGACGACAACGCTCTATGCGTTCCTCCGCAAAGTGCACGACCCCGGCATCAAGATTGTCACCATCGAGGACCCTATCGAATATCACCTTGCGGGCATCGTTCAGACACAGGTCTCACGTGATTACACATTCGCCTCCGGTCTCCGTTCTGTCTTGCGACAAGACCCAGACATCATCATGGTTGGTGAGATCCGCGATGCCGAGGTCGCCACAACGGCGGTACACGCGTCATTGACCGGTCACTTGGTGTTTTCAACACTGCACACCAACGATGCCGCAGGAACCTTCCCTCGCCTCATCGACATGGGTATTTCGTCCGACATTCTCGGCGCAGCACTCACGGTCTCGATGGCACAACGCCTCGTCCGCCGCCTCTGCGAACAGTGCCGTGTGGAGAGACCTCTTGAAGGCAACGATAAAGCAATCGTCGACGCGCTCCTTAAGAACATCCCCCACCCGGAAGATGTTCCTGAAAATACACAACGAATGTGGGTACCGAAAGGATGCGAGAAGTGCGGCGGCGTTGGTTACAAAGGGCGCATCACCGTCGTTGAGATCATACGAATGGATAAAGAAATGGAGCAGGCAGTGCGCACCTCGACAAGCGAGCGCGATCTGTGGCGCGCATCAAAGCATCAGAATATTCGGCGCATGGCCGAAGACGGTATTGTAAAAATGCTCCGTGGCACCACCTCACTTGAAGAGCTCGGCAGAATGGTAAACCTCACCGACGACACGCTCTTCGAAGACGCGTGATCCTATTGACCATGCGTTCGCTCTGTCGTCGGAGCACGTTTGTGTGTTGCTCCTCGGTCAGAGGATGATAGTGTTCTGAGAGTCCTTTCAGAACGAAAATGCGAATTTCGCAGCGATGCTTTCGATGTGCATCAAAAGTGGAGCGAAACCTGAGGAGAAGAGCAGCACTCCCAGCACTTTCCACACTACACACACCTCGAAAGAGGTTGTGTGTGACGAAGAAGGTGCTAGGAACCACCACTGTCCTTGGCAAAGTCCTTAAATCGCTGCGAAATTCGCGTCTCCGTTAAACAAATTCAGATAAAGAAACAGCTGGCGGCACTGTATCATAAATAAGCTATTTGTCAATGACTTTACCCTATGAGCGATACTCCCCATCCTGCCGGCCATCATACCGCGAAAAACCTCGACCAGGCACTCCGCCCCGCCGATTGGAGCGAATACGTGGGCCAGGCAACGATCAAAGAGAACCTCCGGATACTGCTTACCGCCGCTAAGGGCCGAAATCAGCAATCGGAGCATGTGCTGCTCTATGGCCCCCCGGGTCTTGGTAAGACAACACTCGCGCACCTCATCGCACATGAACTCAACGCCTCTCTCCGTACGACCTCGGGCCCTGCAATTGAGAGGGTCGGCGATCTCGCCGCGATCCTCACCAACCTCTCTCCGGGGGATGTTCTCTTTATAGACGAGGTGCATCGCCTAAACCGGACTATCGAAGAGGTTCTCTACCCCGCTATGGAAGCAGGTGTCCTCGATATCGTCATTGGAAAGGGACCGTCAGCACGGACGGTTCAGCTCGAACTTCCTGCATTTACTTTGATCGCCGCAACAACACGAATCTCAATGCTCTCGGCGCCTCTGCGCTCGCGCTTCTCAGGAGGAACGTTCCGTCTCCAGTACTATTCAGAGGACGAAATCGCGACGATACTCAAGCGATCTGCCGCAATACTGGCAATCTCTGTCGACGACGAATCAGTACGGGAGATCGCGCGACGCAGCCGAGCAACACCGCGCACCGCCAACTATCTCTTGAAGCGCGCCCGTGACTTTGCCGAAGTCTCTGGGGAAGCACTGACTGCGAAAACGGTAAAAAAAGCGCTGTCACTCCTTGAGGTGGATGAGCTTGGCTTGAACCAGGTCGATAGAGACATCCTGACTATCCTTATAGAAAAGTTTGAGGGTAAGCCCGTCGGACTCAAGACTCTTGCCGCCGCTCTCTCTGAAGAAGAGGCTACAGTTGAAGAGGTCCATGAACCCTACCTCATGCAGCTTGGTCTCCTCGAGCGCACACCGCGTGGACGCATGGTGACCGACCGTGGATACGTGCACTTAGGATTCGACCCTCCCCAAAAACCTACGCTCGGACTCTGAGACTCGCTTCAGGGGAATGCATCTTGAAAGCAGGTGCGATACAAACACCTGAGCAAGCATGCCGAGGCGCGAGAGTCGCCCACGAGCAAATCCGTATTTTTCCTCTTTCGTGCACTGCGACAGGGCAAGATATTCAATATGGACAGGAATGCCCGATCGGCGCGCTATTGTATTAAGCGCCACTTCGATCATGTAGCCGCGTTTTAGGAAATTCGGGACCGCATCCCACACTTGTCGATGTACCGCGCGCTGTCCATCAAGGAGCGGATTCCACGAGAGCGGACCACAGCGACGCGTTTTCGAGGCCCGAGCACCGATACACATTCCTGCCGCGGACTCGAGGACAGGACGCACAACCCTGGTAATATCTTCGTGCGTTAGATTCACAATATCCGCATCACAAAAGAACAAGATAGGGCTCCCTGCTTCAGAAACACCGCGCGCGAGCGCTCCCCCTTTACCTGTGTACGGTATCGAGATAATTGAAACTGCATACTTACGCGCCTCTTCGACGGTCTGGTCAGACGAACCATCATCAACGACGATCGTATGCGCAATGAGCGGGTGTGTGGTGACCTGCTTGAGGACACGTCCGATGCGAAGGCCTTCATTGTGTGCAGGGATTATTGCGGTCGCTTTCATGAGGCTTTTAGTATACCCACTTCTCTCTTCGGGGGGTTTTCTGTATAGTGGCCCGCATGGCAGGACACAATAAATGGGCACAGATAAAGAGGCAGAAAGGCGCCAATGACGCTGCAAAATCAAACACTTGGGGTAAGCTCTCTCGTAAAATAACTATTGAGTCGAAGCGAGCAAACGGCGACACCAACGCAGCAACACTGAGGAAAGTCATCGAGGACGCAAAGGCGGTTAACATGCCAAAAGACACGATAGAGCGCGCGATAGCCAAAGGTACCGCCACAGACGCGGGAGCACTCGAATCAATCACCTACGAAGCGTACGGCGCTGGCGGCGCAGCCATTATCATTGAAACACTTACCGATAATCGCAATCGCACAGCCCAAGAGATAAAGCATCTGCTCTCAAAAAATGGTATTGCGCTTGCAGCACCAGGAAGCGCGCTCTGGGCCTTTGAAAAGACCGCAGAGGGATACATCCCAAAATCCACCGTATCACTGAGTGAGGCAGATGATGCATCTCTCATGCAACTCATGGAGCTTATTGATGCTCATGACGATGTTCAGGACGTCTTCACGAACGCAGAGTGATAGGATGCATAGATGAAAGTCCTCGCGATTGATCCAGGGTTTGGCCGTTGCGGAATGGCGGTACTTACGAAGGAGCGCGGGAAGGAATCCTACCTCTATTCGGCGTGCATCGAGACTTCAACTACCCTCTCTTTTGAAGATCGCTTGGTGGCTGTCGCCGAAGAGTGTGCGCGTCTTATTCAGACACATCAGCCCGATGCCGTCGTACTTGAGCGGCTCTACTTCAGCACGAATCAGAAAACCGCCATGCAAGTCGCAGAAGTACGGGGAGCACTCTTATTCGTTGCCCGAAGTGCGAAGCTTCCAATTTTTGAGTACACGCCCGCGCAAGTAAAGTCCGCGACGACAGGGTGGGGTCGTTCGGATAAGCGGGCAGTCGCCCTGATGATGCGTCGCCTGCTTCGTCTTGAGAAAGAGATAGAGCACGACGATGAATACGACGCAATCGCCATCGGTCTCACTCATTTGGCGAGTACGCGCTGAACCGCTAGAATACGGAAATCGGCCTCGTGCGAGGAACGGTCTCAGCATGCACAACAAAAGACGGGCATTCCGAATCAGCAGCACCCATGTGCGTTACATGGTCATTCTCGGCATTGCTATTTTGGGCGCACTTTTCGCATGGTCGGTGATTGCCGCTTTCCCTTCTATAGACAACTTTCAATACCGGCGCGTGGCCGAGTCGACGAAAATCTATGATCGTACTGGTAACACTTTGCTTTTCGACGTCCACGGCTCGATGCGCCGGACCGCCGTGCCGCTCGAGGCGATATCACCCTATATCCGAAATGCGACCATCGCGATTGAAGACGCCGAATTCTATCAGCATGCGGGCATCCGCCCCTTGGCAATCCTCCGCGCACTATTGGTAAACCTACGCCTACGCGAAGGGTATCGCGGACAAGGCGGATCGACCATCACCCAGCAGGTTGTTAAGAATACCCTACTCACACAAGATCGTACGTTGGTGCGAAAAGCAAAAGAGGTTGTCCTTGCTCTCAGTCTTGAGCGACAACTCGATAAAGACAAGATTCTTGAAATCTACCTAAACGAGACCTCGTATGGTGGGACAATCTACGGCGTTGAGGAGGCCTCGTCGTATTTCTATGGTAAACCGGCCCGCGATGTCTCCTTGGCAGAGGCAGCATATCTCGCCGCTCTTCCCCAGGCACCTACGCGCTACTCGCCGTACGGGACACACGTAGATGAACTTGAGGAGAGAAAAAATCTCGTACTCAGTCGCATGAAAGATCTTGGATATATTACTGAGGATGAGTTTACCGGAGCAATCGCCGAACAAGTCGTCTTTAAGGAAACAGCAGAATCAGGAATCAAAGCACCTCATTTTGTGTTCTACGTACGAGAATACCTCGAGGAAAAATATGGTGCCGACGCCGTTTCGAACGGCGGACTCCAAGTGGTGACTACCCTCGATTACGACCTCCAGAAGAAGGGGGAGGAGATTATCGCTGCTGGAGCACTGAAGAACGAGAAAAATTTCAACGCTGAAAACGCCGGTCTTGTCGCTATCGACCCGAAGACGGGACATATTCTAACAATGGTCGGTTCACGAGGCTATTTTGACGAGGGCATTGATGGAAAAGTGAATGTTGCCCTTACCAAACGTCAACCGGGTTCTGCTTTTAAGCCATTTGTGTATGCCGCGGCTTTCGAAAAAGGCTATTTGCCAGAAACCGTTCTTTTTGATCTCCCAACCCAATTCACTCAGGCCTGCGCACCGAACGATACAACCACTCATGATGAGTGCTATGCCCCTGTGAACTATGATGGGAAGTTCCAAGGCCCCCTCTCACTGAGAAGTGCACTCGCCCAATCCATTAACGTCGTCGCTGTGAAGACACTGTATCTCGTCGGACTTAATGACGCACTCTCGATGGCTCGTCGCCTCGGCATTACTACCCTCGGGAGCCGGGATCAATATGGCCTCACCTTGGTTCTTGGTGGTGGTGAGGTCTCACTCTTAGAGATGACAGGAGCGTATGCAACGTTCGCGAACGACGGCGTCCGTCGACCAATCGTAGGAGTCATCGAAGTAAAAGATGCCGCAGGGAATGTGCTCGAGAAGTATGAGGAAAAAGGTGAGCGTGTCGTTGATTCTCAGATAGCACGGCTTATTGGCGATGTTCTGTCAGATAACGTTGCCCGCGCACCGAGCTTTGGATCAGATTCAGCACTGTACTTCCCCGGCTACCAAGTCGCTGCAAAGACTGGTACTACAAACGACTATCGCGATGCGTGGATCTTGGGATACACAACGGGAATTGCCGCTGGCGCATGGGCAGGCAACAACGACAACTCACCAATGGAAAAGAAGGTCGCAGGATTCATAATCGCACCTCTGTGGAATGAATTCATGAAATACACCTTCGAAAAATACCCCCCGGAGACATTCCCCGCCCCCGCACCAGAACCAGACTACGCGTCATTACCGCCGGTTATACGCGGTATTTGGAATAGTAATCCGAGTGAGGGTATCCACGAGATTCTCCACTGGGTGCCGAAGAATAATCCTCGTACCGGAGCACCTATTCGCGGCGGTGACGCTCAGTATGCGAACTGGGAATACCCTGTGCAGTTATGGGCAGGCACCGTGCCGATGGGAACAAGTACTCCAATCGTCATATCGGACTTCATGATCGCGTCCCCGGGCCAAGGAGAGATAGTGCGCAGCGGGTCGCCAGTTACTACCTATGTAGAATATCTCGATACATTCCCCATTCAGAAAGTGACGTATTACATTAACAATACCCCCGTAGGTGAATCGGTTGAGGCTCCGTTCTCAATCACGTTTATAGGCGATAAACCAGGAGCCGTATCCCTCAAAGCCGTTGCAGAGGGACCTCTTGGAAAGAGGGAGAGTATTGTTCTCTTCTCTATCCAGTAAGGATCAGCGATTGAGCGGCATTACCAGATACGTAAATGACGTATCGTTCGTACCTCTCATAACCAGAGGTCGGCCCGGCCCGGAAAACCCCATGAGCACACTATCTGCCTCGACATGAGGCAAACAATCAGCTACGTACCCAATATGGAAATGAATATCGATATCCTCACCCTCAAGCGCCGCATCCACAGAATCTGACATCTCGCCTATCTGGGCACTCTGCGCAGTAATGTCGAAGACTTTCTTCTTTGGGTACAAGTGGAGCCCCACTCGCTGCTCCGTCCCTGAAAAGACCCGCGCTTTCCGAAGCGCATCAAGGAGATCCCCACGAACAATCGTAGCTTCCGTTGTGTATTTTTTTGGAATAATCTCTTTGTAATTAGGAAATGACGCGTCCACGATCCGAGACACAAACTCGAGCATGTCCGTTGATATAACCAACTGTGACTCGCGCGCCCCTAGAAACACCTGCTCGTCGTCAATTTTCTCAAGCACATGAACAAGTTCAGTGACATGCTTTAGTGGAATAAGGACCTCTACCTCGCCATCTTCTGCGGCTTTCTGTATGACTTTCTCGGCTAACCTGAAAGAATCAGTAGCCACAGTCGTGAGAGTACCCTCAGCAAAAGAAACGTACACACTCCCTAGTTCTGGCCTGATCATGGAAGAGGACGCCGCATACGAGACGGACTGTAACCCCTGAAGGAATAAGGTGCGCGATACTCGCATCCTGTCTTTGTGATCGGTAGTGTCGGTAACAACAGGAAATTCGGTGTGTGGCACCGCTTTTATGAGCGTACTCGAACCGCGCGATTTAATGCGAAGATTTCCTGCCTCAAGCTGCAATTGCACCTTATCCCCCATCAAAGAACGAAGTGTTTGAGAAAAAATCGATGCCGGAATCGCGATAATACCCTCTTCCTGAACGTCAGCAGGCACCACAACCTGGATACCTGCCTCGAGGTTGGTTGAACGCACCAGGAGCCTATTTTGGGCCGTCTCGAGCAAGATACACGACAACACAGGCAGTGATTCTTTCTTTCCCACCACTCTCTCTGCCATTACGACTGCGCTCAGTATCTTGTCTCGTGCCGTTGTCGCATTCATATGAGTATTCTTAAGATAGCTATATAAAACATACTAGTACTACTAGCGGTGTGAATAAGTGGAAAAATGAGAATAAGCAGATTTGAAGCCAATAAATGCAGTGTTTGATCTGTGTATAACAGAAGGATTACTCATGTGTTGAGGTGAGGATTGCGGAGCGACACCTTTATCCCCGTGAGTATCCCTATAGATATTCAATACTTGTACACGCATAATCCACACCTTTATGCATGCACGAGAGAACGAACACTCTCGAGTTCCTGTTCCAGCATGGGGTTCGTTTTAGCCTCTTCCTTTATCTTTTCGCACGAGTGGATTACGGTCGTGTGATCGCGACCGCCAAGCTTCTCCCCTATCGAGGGGTAGGAGATATTGAACTCTTCTCGCAGGATATACATGATCACTTGGCGAGGCTTCACCACTTCCTTCTTACGTGTTTTCTCGTAGATGCTTTTTTCATTTACTTCATAGTACTGCGCGATGCGCCGTACAACCTCCTCCATTGAGACACCGCGATTTGGTCGGACATTGTGCTTTATAAGAGCGCGGACATCTGTTTGCGATATAGCCTTACCCTTCAGTTGGGATTTGCACACGATCATGTTCAATATGCCCTCGAGTTCACGGATGTTTCCTCGAACATTTTCAGCGATGTAGAGGACAATATCGTCGGGGATATTAAAGCCCAATTGCTCATTTTTGGCTTTAATGATGGCTATTCGTGACTCAACATCGGGTTCGGGTATCTCGGCGATCATACCAGCACTGAAGCGCCCCTTCAGGCGATCTTCAAAACCAGGCATTAATGAAGGGTGTTTATCAGACGAGAATACTATCTGCTTGTTGTTGTCATGCATCGCGTTGAAGAGGTGAAAGAGTTCCTCCTGGGTCTTTTCTGTCTTCTCGATGAGTTGGACATCGTCCATGATGAGAACGTCGTACTGGCGGTACTGATCCTTAAAACTATTCGCGCGGCCGCTCCGGACTGCGTTGATGTAGTCAACACTAAATCTTTCTGCGCTCACGTAGAACACCTTCTTATTCGTATGGGTTCGTTTGAAGTAGTTCCCTATAGCCTGTATGAGGTGGGTCTTTCCGTGGCCAGTAGATCCGTAGATGAAAAGGGGGTTGTACGTAAGTCCTGGCCTCTCTAAAACGGCCTTCGCTGCTGCGTGTGCGAGCTGGTTGAAGGGTCCTACAACGAAGGTTTCGAACGTATAGCGGGGGTTGAGGTTGTCCCTTTTGTCGATATAGAGGGACTGGAGATCGAGCGAGGCATTTTGAGACGCTCCTACCTTATCGCTCTTGCGCTCGGTGGTGGGAGGTGTCCTGTGCACCGAATATTCTACGGAGCGGATTGAATTATCGAGGTTTCGCAGAACACCAAGGATGAGCTTGTTATGCTTATCCATAAGCCACTCCTTCACGATCTTAGAGGGCACCGCAATTTGGACAGCCCCACCATCTCGGCCAATAATCTCAGTACCCCGAAACCATGTTCGGAAACTGGCCTCTGACGTGCCGAGTTCTATCTGAACCAGCGCGTTCTGCCACAGCTCACGATTGCTCATCATAGGAGACGGCTTGGCAACATCGACACCGCAGGAGAGTACCCTGTGTGGATATGTGGAAAAGTGACAGTGAGTTGCGCACGCATAGTCACGGTGGATGAAGTATACGCCCCAACCCCCGAGTTCAGAAACCATCCTCAGGGGCACATAACTGTGCAGAACCTGTGGATAACTAAGTGGATATGAGGATAACGTCCCCTGCCCCCCATTGATATGGGCGGATATTTGTGTATAGTTGCGCCATGCGAAGGACCTATCAACCTAAGAAGCGCAAGCGAGCGAAGACTCACGGTTTTCGTGCACGCACTCAAACAAAGAATGGTCGCAGGACCCTTTTGCGCCGCCGCAGAAAGGGGCGCGCCAAGTTGGCAGTGTGAACCGCCCGCGACGTCTCGTGAGGACTGTCGCTTATGATCGCCGCTCAAGGAGGCTGGTAGGTAATTTTATTGTTTTGCTGGTCTCCTCTATTGCCAACCAGGACTTGTCTTATTTCACTATACAGGCACCTAAGCGCCTCATGCCCCGTGCCGTTGATCGGAACCGTTTTAAACGGCTTTGTAGAGCCGTATTTTCGGGTGTTGATTTACCGCCGGGGAAAGTAGTGATCGTTCAGCCACTCAGAAACAAGCCAGAAGCTGCGTTTATCGACATGCAGCGAGATATTAAGAAGCTCGTGGAGCGGGTGTAAGTGTCGAAAAGCAATAGATAAGGTACAATCTCGCGATGATTTCTTCTTTTTTCAATACTTTCGTTTACGTTCCCCTCTATAATGGACTTATTGCCCTTGTTGACCTCGTTCCTTGGCACGATGTTGGTATTGCCGTCATTCTCCTTACAGTGCTCGTGAGGCTGGTGCTGTATCCACTCTCTAAACAGGCCGTAAAGACTCAAATGGCGATGAAAGAGGTAGCGCCACTCATCGAGGAGCTGAAGGTCAAGTACAAAGATAAACAAGAGGAGCTTGCGCGTGCCGTATTTGCGCTCTATCGGGAAAAGAATATCCGCCCTTTCTCTAGTTTTTTGCTCATTTTGGTTCAAATTCCTGTACTAATCGGGCTGTACTGGGTCTTTTGGGGAGGTGGACTTCCCTTAGTTAAAACAGAGGTGCTCTATTCTTTTGTGTCGGCACCTGAAATGGTCAATATGAATTTCCTCGGTCTCGTTCCCATGGACGAGCGGAGCCTTCTGTTTGCCGTGTGTGCCGCCCTCACGCAGGTAGTGTATGCGCGCCTCTCAATGGGTGCGCGGAAACCGTATGAGCGCCCCGAAACCCCTTCTTTTACGGCGGACCTCGGCCAGAGCATGGATCTCCAGATGAGGTACGTGCTTCCTGTGATGCTCGGAGTTTTTGCCTACATCGCATCGGCAGCAGTCGCTTTGTATTTCGTGACCAGTAATCTTCTAATGATTGCGCAGGAATTTGCCGCTGGACGCCGATTTTGAGCCTAAATTTGTATTAGGGACGCGGGCATGGTACAAGAGAGGGCATGCAGCATCGTGACCTTATTCTCAAGATGTTACGCGATCTCTTGGAGGTTATTGGTGCATCCTATACAGATATTGTCACTGAGGACTTGGCGGGTCAGACGATTTTTTCAATCAAGACAGCCGATGGGCGACCGCTCATCGGACCACATGGAGATACCATACATGCTATCGATTTTCTTCTAAAGAAGATGGTGGAAAAGGCCCTGGCGCCGACTACGACGCAGCCTGATAGTCCCGCCGAAGAATTCCGATTCTTGGTAGATGTGAATGACTACCGTTCTAAGCAAATAAAAGATATTCAAACTAAAGCGCTTATGATGGCCGAGAGAGCGCGCTCATTCCAATATGATGTGGAGCTCTCCCCCATGAGTTCATACGAGCGACTCATCGTTCACACAACACTTCAAGGTGCGCCGCACATAAAGACGGAATCGCAAGGTGAGGGGCGCAACCGTCGCGTTGTTATCCGGTATTCAGCGGATACCGAAGCGATTAGCTAATCGCCTGACCACTAATTTTGAGCTCTAAGATTCGTGGGTCAATCTGATTAAGTATCAGATACACAGCGAGGAGGAGCAAAAGACCGATGAGTGCATTGGAGATAACGTCCTTTGCTCCCTGTTTTGCAGACCAGAGGTCCTTTGTCATGTAGATGTACCCGCCATACGCGATCTGAAGTACGGCGAGAATAGCGCCTATACCGATCGCTGCGCGGAACGCCGCGTTTATAAAATCCGCGATGCTTCCCGATGAAAATGCCTGCTCGAAAAACGGCGTGAGGTTTCTAGAGCTGATCTGTTCGCCCGTCAGTGGAAAGAAGTTTGAGGCGAAGAGCGCACCTCGTGCAGCAAAACGAGTCCCCATTTCTTTGAGAGTCTGCATACTATGGGTTCATTCTGAATAACATAAGAGTTTTGTCGAGGGCGTTCGTGAACAGTATATATTCACCATTACGGCCAACCCGCATCTTCTCGACGTCTACGGGATAATTCGCCTCAGATTCTGGCGAGAATACTCGTTCTGCAGTGCCGGCACCCACGTCGATTCGCCAAATGTCATCTGAGGTGTGCGTCTTCCCTGCATACCACTCATCAATGAACTTCTTCGAAGTGCTGGTCTTCGGAACACCACAAAACGCGACGAAGGAGAGTGTGCTAGTCGCTCCTTGAGGTAGAACCCACGCACATTTGTCAGCAACCGTTCTGATAGGAAGCTCCACTGTCGAAGAATCGTTCGCAGTTCGTGCAAACATTCGCAGACTACCATCGTCCGAACCGATAAGCAGCGCGGTCGATGAGGCGCGGGGTCGTATGGTAAGTCCGGGAATATTTCGAGCGACCGGTATGAGGGCGCCGTTTTGAAGGACTTCGTACGCATATCCCGGAGCACCTGAGCTGGGTCGCTGAGCGACGAAAACACGTCCATCGGGGAGATAGTGCACGAGCCATCCCTTGAGATGCGACTCGAATAGCTTAACGGGGCTGGTGCCATCAAATCTCGACCGAATGAGTGTCGAGCCCGCGCCCTGTGATACTAGCGTATATAGGATTTGGTTGTTGTTACTCTGCACACCCGTTAGCGTTCCCTCCCCCAGTGACTCATATCGTATGCTCCCCTGCGATTCCGTCGAGGTCGCATAGACGACAGACCCCTTAAGAACGACCGACTCACCACTGTCGGTGAGCGCCTGCGCGACGACGGCATTTTGTGACAGAGAAGCATCGAGTACCTTAGGGATGAGCGTGCTCGTCTTTCGGACAATCTTTCCCGTATTAATATCGGCTTCGAACAAGTGGCCGGTCGCTCGTTCCATATAACGAATGGTCGAGGTCGCTGCAAAGGTAGCGCCAGCGACAGGAGTCGGGTGAACGCGCCAGAGGCGCGGCGGACGCACGACCCTTTCCGCTGTCTGTGTGCTATCTGATCCTGTGAGCATACCGAACACGCCCGAAATGAAGCCTCCGCCGCCTGTATCCGAACCCCCTGTGCCATCAGCATTTGTTCCGGCTCCGCCGCTTCCACCTCCCTGCGCTGACGCCGAATCTCCCGCATTCGGTCCCCGGGTAATGCCCCATCCTCCTAAGATATTACGCAACGTACTTCCCGACTCGCCCGCGTAAGAGGGTGTTGGTGCGCTGAAGCCGCGGGCGTCGCTCAGCTCAGAAACAGCAACCGTTTGCCTTTGGATATAGAGGTACCATCCACCGAGCCCAAAGAGCATCAGAAGTGCCAATATGATCGTCGCGTATCGTACGTATCGCATCGTTCGTTCCAT
>Ga0255210_1000474_pt1 | contig 14667 bp, 16 predicted proteins | sample Miss_Yuk_RepA_8d_FD_188422 | JGI IMG/M metagenome (GOLD analysis project Ga0255210, IMG submission 188422) | Freshwater microbial communities from Mississippi River, Louisiana, United States - Miss_Yuk_RepA_8d | ecosystem: Environmental > Aquatic > Freshwater > River | place: USA: Louisiana...
GCGCCGGGTGCGTTTGGTGGACTGACCCAGCCCAAGGCTCTGCTGCTTCATGGTGTGGATCGTCTCAGGCCGTCGGCCCCATGCCAAGCACAGGCGTCACGGGCTTTTGCAGATCTTCCCTAGCGCGAGTTGCCGCCAATCAATGCCGTCAAGGTGATGCTCCCAGGGGGCATTGGTGAAGAAGACGTAGGCAGGCGGCAGGCGTTGGGCCTGCGGGTCTAGGGTCTCGAACCGCCTCAGAAGGTCAAACGCACGCTGAACGTACGCCGGTGCAGCTTGCCCAGTTGACGGGTCTGGAGTGTTTAGGTCGATGAAGACAATGCGAGTGTGGTTTGCCGCCTTGCTAAGCGCTCGAACCAACTGCCGAGTTACGCGTCCGCTCTCGGCGCGCTTTGCTTCGACCGAGAACTGCTTGCCTGTCCGCGCGTGCGCTGCTGTGAACTCACAGTGTGACTTGCTTCGGTCATCTTCGTTCTCGAATGAAAGGGTGAAGCCCGCGCGCGCCAGCATGGCGGCGACCTGAACCTCATATCGCGCCCCATGGAATTGCTCCCTGCTACGAAGGCGCGCTACCAACTTCGTCTGTAGCTCGGCGTTGTGGTCGAGCGCGTAGAGGTCGTATGCTAGATGCATGTAGGCCGCAACGGCCCCGGTCATTCTGGCCGTTGAAACCTTTCCCGGTTCCTTGATGAACAGGCGCTGTTGCTCGCAAAGCTTGTGATACCAAACCAGGACGGGGTGCCGTTGGTCGAATGGTCTCTGCAGTTCAGCGTTGCCCCAGTCAGAGCCAAGCGTATCTTTCAGGTAGTCGCCCAAAAAGTCGTGGAACGTTTTCCACTTCTTCGAGTAGAGGAGTCGATTCCTGACCGCAACGAACTGATGTCCGGTATCCGTCGTCGCCGCGATGATCGGTTTGCCGTGTCCCTGCTGTTCGATGCGCTGGTGCTCCTTCGCATCTAGACGCGCGCGTATCCGAGGCACCGCCGCCATCGCAGCGGAGACGCGGTCGAGATGGGCTAAGTCGCCATGACACTTCTTGTACTTCTTGCCGCTGCCGCAGGGGCAGGGCTCGTTACGCCCAACCTTGGTCACGAGACCTCCGCGCTCGTCTCAAGATGAGCAACAGGTTCTTCGATGCGGCGTCGTTGCATAAGGCCATGGTACCCAAGAGCAGTCGGCCGCGAACGACCGTTCCTGGCCGAATCCTGCCCGCTGCTGCCGGACTGGTCAGCTGCCCTTCAACCTTGGGGTGCGCCCGGGGCTTGAACAGACGCTGACCGACGTGCCTCGGGTCAACAGGGATTGCCGCCGTCAGCGACCGGCCGCGACTTTGGTCCAGTCCGGTACGATGCTTTGCGTACAGGCTGGGCGGGCCGGCCGGCGGTGTCTGGCCGCTTCAGGCGGCCAGACCCTGCAGCCGCGCCGCTTCCAGCCGCAGGCGTTCCGGCGTGCCCAGCAGCTGGCGGTTCAGACCGATGCGCTTGAACCAGTAGTGCAGGCCTAGCAGGTCGGTGAAGCCCATTCCGCCGTGTACCTCTGTGGCGCTCTTGGCAACAGCGCGGCCGACTTCGCCCAGGTGGGCCTTCAGCTGGCAGCAGGCTAGGTCGGCGTCGGCCGCGCCTTCGCCCAGCGCATGCCCGGCGTACCAGACAAAGGCGCGGGTCGGCTCCAGCGCGGCCGCCATCTCGGCGCACAGGTGCTTGACCGCCTGGAATGAGCCGATCACTCGGCCGAACTGCTGGCGCTGGCCGGCATAGGCCACGGCCTGGTCCAGCATAGCCTGGGCCGCGCCCAGGGTGTCGGCCGCCAGCACCGCACGGCCGATGGCCAGCACCTGGCGCAGCACTGCGGGGCTGGCGCCGGGCAGGGGATCGGCGGGCACGGCGTCGAAGCGCAGCTCGCCGATGGGCCGGGTGCGGTCCACCGTGGCCAGGCGCTGGCGCGTGAGTCCTGGCGTGTCGGCGGCCACCAGGTGCAGCCCGCCGCCCTGGTCGGCCACCAGGTAGGCGTCGGCCTCGAAGTCGATGACAAAGAGCGCGCGACCGCTGAGCCTGCCGCCCCGGCAGTGCACGGCTGCGGCTTCGCCCGCGGTGCCGAGGGTGGCGCTACCGGTGGCGCGGGCGCCGGTGTGTTCCGACAGGGCCGCACCCACGATGGCCCGGCCGGCCGCGATCCTGGGCAGCCACTCAGCCTGTTGTGCCGCGCTGCCGGCGGCCAGCAGCGCGGCGGGCACCATCGCCGCGTTGGCGCCAAAGGCCACCGGCGCCACGTGGTAGCCCATGCTCTCGGCCGCCAGGCAGGCGTCCAGCGGCTTCAGGCCCACGCCACCGAAGCGCTCGGGCACCAGCAGGCCCGTGACGCCCAGGTCGGTCAGGCCTTGCTGCAGCTCGGCGGCGCGCCCTTCGTCGCTGTCCGCGAAGCGGCGCACGCGGGGCAAGGGTGCCTGCTCGCGCAAGAAAGTGTCGATGCTGTCCTTGAGCAGCGTCTGCTCCGACGACAAGCCGAATTGCATGGCGTTCTCCGGTGTGCGGCAGGGGGGCGCGCTCAGGCCAGTTTGGGTTCGCGCGGCATGCCCAGCCCGCGTTCGCTGATGATGTTCTTCTGGATCTGGTTGGTGCCGCCGCCGATGATCAGGCCCAGGTAGAACATGTGCCAGAACTGGAACAGGCCCTTGTCCTCGACATAGGGGTTGTCGGCGTAGGCGGTGCCATGCTCGCCCAGCACATCGATGGCCAGGGCCTCGATCTCGTGGCGCAGCTCGGTGCCCTGCAGCTTGGTGATCAGCCGCGCCAGGCTTGCGTCCTGCCCGGGGTTGAGCTGCGACGACAGCACGCGCAACTCGTTGTATTGCATCGCCATCACGCGGCCCTGCAGCCGCATCAGCCGGTCGCGCAGGGTCGGGTCGTCGATCACGCGCTGGCCGTCCACGGTCTCGCGCTGCATCAGCGCGGTCACCTGGTTGAGCCGCGCCAGCGACTGGTTGGCATTGGCCAGCGTATCCCGCTCGTTCTTCAGGATGACGTTGGCGACCTTCCAGCCGTCGCCGCGCGCGCCGACGATCTGGTGTCGCGGCACGCGCACGTCGGTGAAGAACACTTCGTTGAAGCTGTGCGCCATCGTCATGTCCACCAGCGGGCGCACCTCGATGCCCGGCGTGTCCATGCGGAACAGCAGAAAGCTGATGCCCTGGTGCTTGGGCGCATCCGGCTCGGTGCGCACCAGGCAGAAGATCCAGTCGGCGATGTGGGCGGTGCTGGTCCAGATCTTCTGGCCGTTGACGACCCAGTCGTCGCCGTCGAGCACCGCGCGGGTGGACAAGGCGGCCAAGTCGCTGCCCGCGCCGGGCTCGGAATAGCCCTGGCACCAGACGATGTCGCCGGCCAGCGTAGGCGCGATGAACTGGCGCTTCTGTTCCTCGCTACCCACCTCCAGCAGCGTGGGCACCAGCATCTGTATGCCCTGGCCGCCCAGGCCGGGGCTCACCCCCGCCCTGGCAAACTCGTCGGCGACGATGCGCGACTTCAGGATGTCGGGCGGCAGGCCTGCGCCGCCGTATTCGCCCGGAATCGTGCGGGCTGCGTAGCCGCGTTCGATCAACAGCTTCTGCCAGGCCTTGGCCGCCGAGTCCTTCGGCACGCGGGTGGCAGCGGGCGCCAGGTGCCGGTGTTCGGTGATGAAGGCCCGCACTTCGGCGCGGAACGCCACGTGCTCGGGGCTGTCGTTCAAGTCCATGGTGCGCGGCTCCCAGGTGGCAGTCGAACGATTCTCTACACCGTCGCGGCATCCTCAAGCCGCAGAGGCGACAGCGTGACGGTTCGACCACAATGGACCGGCTGGTGCTCAGATCTGCGGGGGTGTCTCGCAGGGCAGTATCGAGATCACTGAACAGGTCGTGAAGAACCGGGAGGACGTCGTGACGCTCGGCCTGATCGAGGAAAGTCGGCGGCGCGAGTCGACCCTGTGGCGCGGCGACCAGGCGAAGACACGCGCTATCGGCGAAGCGTGGCTCGCCCACGTTGAAGCTCTCTCGGCCTTTGTGTACCGATCGGTGATCGAGCCGGGCGAGAACAATCTGCTCATCAACCCGGCGCACAATGACTTCTCCCGGATCCAGCTGACGCTCGAGCGACAGCCGCTCAGGTTCGATCCGCGGCTCTTCCCCTGCGTGGGCCCAAGGGGCTCGATCGCCCAACTGGGTTACACCTTGCCGCCAAGGTGCACCAGCGCCGTGACATCTGAGCATGCTGCCCGCGCGACCGGCCATGCCGACAGGCCGCGGTGAGTCGAGGCGAGAGGCAGGGACATATCGCTGTTGGCAATATCGGCAGTTCATCGCCAACCGCGATGTATTGCTGTTATCGCCAATGGCGATATCATGTAATCATCGGCGTGAGCGATAAACTAGCCTTGCCGCCCGGACCCATGAACCAACTCCTCTCCGTCCCCAGCCAGGTTGGCCTCATCATTCGAGCCGCGCGCAAAGCTGCCAGGCTGACCCAGAAGGAGCTGGCAGCCAAACTGGGTCTCAGCCAAAACCGACTGTCCGAGTTGGAGACTGACCCAGGTTCCATGCGGGTAGACCAGCTCCTGTCCGTTGTGGCGGCATTGGGGCTTGAACTGCAGGTGCAGCCCAGGAGTGGCGTATCTGCCGCCCGCGACGATGGTGCCGAAGGCGGACCGGCGGACGAGAAGGTCGAGTGGTAAGAATGGGTCGTCCAACGAGAGCAAGAGCACTCTCCGTCTGGGCCAACGGTGAGCGGGTGGGTACCTGGACCATCCCTGCCCGCGGCGACATGGAGCTCGTCTACGAGCCGCACTGGATGGCCTCCGAAGCAGGGCGGCCTTTATCTCTGTCGCTGCCCTTCACGGGCGAGCAGGCCTTGCGGGGCGCTCCGGTCAGCAACTACTTCGAGAACCTGCTACCCGACAGCGAATCCATCCGACGGCGACTGGCAACCAGGTTCAAGACCGACACCCTGGCGGCATTCGACCTGCTCCAGGCCGTAGGACGAGATTGCGTCGGTGCAATCCAGTTGCTCGGTGCTGACGAATCGCCGGCCAACGTCAGAAGCATCGAGGGCACCTCGCTCACCGAGGGTGAGGTGGAGGAACTGCTGCTGCTGGCTGTTGGCTCAGGCGCGCACCCAGACGTGGAAGACGACGACAACTTCCGCATCTCGCTGGCCGGCGCGCAAGAAAAGACGGCACTGTTGTGGCACGAGGGTCACTGGAAACGCCCCCACGGTGCCACTCCCACCACGCACATTCTGAAGCTGCCCCTTGGACTCGTAGGTGCGCGCAAGGCCGACTTCGGCGCCTCCGTGGAAAACGAGTGGCTTTGTATGGAGCTGTTGCGCGAGCTAGGGTTGCCGGCAGCCAAGACCGAGATGCTTCAGTTCGGGCGGCAGAAGGTTCTGTCGGTCGAGCGGTTCGACCGGCAGATGCACTCCTCCGGCACCTGGCTGATGCGCCTTCCCCAGGAGGACTTCTGCCAGGTCAGTGGCACGGCGCCGCACCTCAAGTACGAGTCCGATGGTGGGCCGGGCATTGCCGACATTGCACGCGTCCTCGCTGGCTCAGTGAATGCGGCAGCCGACCTCAAGAATTTTCTGAAGACACAACTGCTCTTCTGGATGATGGCCGCCCCCGACGGTCATGCCAAGAACTTCAGCTTGCACATCTTGCCGCGCGGCCGCTACAAGCTCACGCCGCTCTACGACGTGATGTCCATCTGGCCACTTGAAGGAAAAGGCGCCAGCCAGTTCTCTTGGCACAAGGCCAAGCTCGCCATGGCGCTGCACGGCAAGAATCGACACTATCACTTCAAGGACATCCAGCGTCGCCACTTCAACGCGATTGCAGCCAAGTTCTTTCAGCGCGACAGTGCCGAGGATGTCATCGAAGAGGTGCTGCAGGACCTTGAGCGAGCTATCGCCGCAGTCACAACCCGACTGCCTGCCGGCTATCCAGAGCGGATCGCTGTCTCCGTATTCGATGGCCTGCGACGCACCGCCAAACTTCTTGCAATCTCGACACCCTGAGTGCTGAGGGCCCGATAGCTCCTCGTCAGGTCTGCCGCAGCATAGACTTTCCGCGACTCATGGATCAGTCGGCCGCGACACGAAGCCAATGAGTGCGCTGCCCAACGGTTTGTGCAGAAATGGCTCGCTGCAGGAGCCCAGTCCTTCGAGCGCTCGGAATCCACTGATCGATGGGCTCTGCGCGCTCAGCCAGCACCGATGGAAGTTGATCGAGTCTTGACCTCGCCGCGGGATGCATGTGATCTCAACGATCTTTGGATCGGGGCTGCAGTGTCTTGCCATGAGGACCAGGGCCGTTGTCCCCGAACTGCCTGCGCCAGGGTCACCATCGTGCCCGCCCTTCCTGTATCGCCCTGGAAGATTCGTGTCGTATTCAGAGCGAAAGAGGAGGCCCGAAATTCCAGCAGATCGCAGTCGAATCCCACACAGGTATAGACTCGCGAACATTGGCAACCGCTTATGTGGAAGAAGAGGGCGATAGATGGCAACGCTCAAGAATCTTGAAAAGCAAATCGAAGAACTGAAAAAGAGGGCCGACTTGATCCGCAAGACGGAAATGGCCGCGGCAATCAACACGGTTCGCGCACTCATCAGCCAGTTCGGCTTGACAGCTCGGGATGTCGGACTGGGTGGGGCGCGGGGCCGCGGCAAGGCGAAGGCGGTGGGCAAGCCCAAGACGACCGGCGTTCCGAAGTACCACGATCCGCAGAGTGGCAAGACCTGGACTGGTCATGGAAAGCCGCCGAACTGGATCGCTGGTGCAGCGGACCGCACCAAGTTTCTGATCGACGGTCAAAGCGGCGTTGAGGCGGCCGCGGCGTCGAAGGTAGTCAAGGCGAGGGCCGCCAAGACCCCCAAGGCGACCGCCGCGGTGAAGCCCGCAGCACCCACCAAAAAGACGCCCGAAGTTAAGAAGCCAGTGCGTACTGCCAAGGCTGTGGCCAAGCCAGCGACACCTTCAAAGAAGTCTGGTCCGGCACGCAAGGCCCGCCAGATCGCCACCAAGAAGGCTGTTCAGGCGACGGTTCAGGAACAGGCGACCGAAGCCGCAGCACCGTCCGAGTTGGCCTGAGCGCACGGACCGCCCTCTGAGCTTGGCGAGGAGGGTGGCCGTGCAACCAGGCGCTGCTTGGCTCGCGATATTGTTGGGCTTTGCCTCTGGCCTGGCGCACCCGAGGCGGTGCGCGGCTGCACGGCCAAGGGCACACCCGTCGCGTTGAACACGGCCCGCCGCCGCTTCATGCTGCGCGGCGTCATCATGGACTACGCGGGCGCCAGCTGCATCAGCGGCGGCACGGCAGCACTGGTGGACCAGGCCCGCACGCTGGAGGTCCAGAGCCGGAGGGTGGGCAACGGTCAGGTGCTGCTGGCCGACAGTGGGGTGTTCAGGAACCAGCCGCACGCCCGCGTCACGGTGGTCAAGCATTTCGCAGGCCTGTCACCGGGTGGGCCCCAGGGGTCTGCACGCATTGACCCGTTCTGAGGCTACCGGCGGCGGCTCCAGACTGATTGCCGTCGTTCACCAACGACTGCTTGGGGGTAACCATCATGAGCTGGCTCGGCCTAACCAACGTATCAAGGGATGGAGAAGACGATGGCAACTGGTCCGGATAATCTGGTCTTTGACAAGTTCGCATCCGGTCACGTGCCTGCGGTCTTGCACCACTACTGCACCACTGAGACCTTCATGGCCATCGTAGCGAGCAGGCGAATCAGGCTCTCTGCGCTTTCCATGTCAAACGACAGCGAAGAAGGCCGGCTGGTACTCCGCCTCACAGATAAGTTAGGCGAGGCCCGCCATACAGACCCCAATGTGCTGGCATCTCTCAAGGCGCACTGGAATGAGGTGGTGGCAGCAAACGAAGGGCTGGGGTTCTGTCTATCCGAGCGCGGTGACCTGCTGAGCCAATGGCGCGGCTACGCGGGTCAAGGTCGCGGCGTGTCGATAGGCTTCTCAACTGAGTTCCTCAAACGCGTGTCCGTTGCAGATGAAGCAGGCGAACACTTCGCCACCCTCGAACGGGTCGAGTACGGTGAGGGGCAACAACTGCACGAATACGGGCCTACGTACACCGCGCTTGTCAACGCGATCGTGGACGCGCAGGGATATCTGCAGTACGGACACGTGTCCATCACCGAGAAGCTCAAGGCGGTCCTGAACCACAAACTCCGGCCGTGGATCCGGAAGATCTACACGTTCAAGAACGATGGCTTCGCGGAGGAGCGCGAGTGGCGCATGCTCGCCCTCCTGATGGCCGAGGAACAAGAGGGCTGCAGCTATCGAGCCGTCGACGACAAGATCATCGCCTTCCGGGAGCTGCGACTTGATGCGGACGAAGGTCCGGCCATCGTGAGCGTGACGCTGGGGCCAAAGCATGTGACGCCGGTAGACCAGGTCGAGCGAATGCTGCAGCGCCACGGCATCAACGCGACCGTCACCAAGTCAGCTCTGACGTACCGCTAGATTCCGAGGTCAGCCTTGATCTGTTCCCACTCTGTTGGCGCCGACCGAAAATTGACCAGCAAAGCCGCGTAGTGCCGATTGAAAACTGACCAGGGTGAGAGACCTACCCTGCTGCAATTTGTGGCAGGGGTTCTGGACGGTGATCACCATGGCCTTGAAGGGCAAGATCCGGGCGCTGCGAGAGCGCGAGGGCAAGTCGATCAGCGAGATTGCCAGGCGCACGAGCCTGTCACGCAACACGATCAAGAAGTGGTTGAAGGCGCCGGCCGATGCAGCGCCGAAGTACCGGCGGCAGGGCACGCCGGGCAAGCTGGCGCCGTTTGTCGCCATCATCACGCAGGCGCTCACGGCCGATGCACATCGGCCACGACATGAGCGGCGCAGCGCCCGGGCACTGCTGTCGCAGATCCAGGCGCAGGGCTATGGCGGCGGCTACAGCCGGCTGACCGACTTCATCCGCGCCTGGCGCCGGGGCGAAGGCCAGGCGGTGAGCACCACGGCCTTCGTGCCGCTGAAGTTCGAGTTTGGCGATGCGTTCCAGTTCGACTGGAGCGAGGAAGGGCTGGTGGTGGGCGGCATCTACTACCGGGTGCAGGTGGCGCACCTGAAGCTGTGCGCCTCGCGGGCGTTCTGGCTGGTGGCCTACCCGAGCCAGGGCCACGAGATGCTGTTCGACGCCCACACCCGCGCGTTCACGGCGCTGGGCGGGATCCCTCGGCGGGGGATCTACGACAACATGAAGACCGCGGTCGACAAGGTCAAGAAGGGCAAGGGCCGCATCGTCAACGCGCGCTTCGCGGTGATGTGCAACCACTACCTGTATGACTCGGATTTCTGCAACGTGGCCTCGGGCTGGGAGAAGGGCGTCGTCGAGAAGAACGTGCAGGACAGCCGCCGGCGCATCTGGATCGAGGCCAGTGAACGGCGCTTCGCCTCGTTCGTGGAGCTCAACGCCTGGCTGGCCGAGCGCTGCCGCTCGCTGTGGGCCGATCTGCGCCACCCCGAGCACAAGCAGTTCAGCGTGGCCGAGATGCTGGAGTTGGAGCAGCCACACCTGATGCCCATGCCCGAGCCGTTCGACGGCTACGTGGAGAACCCGGCGCGGGTGTCCAGCACCTGCTTGGTGTCGGTGGCGCGCAACCGCTACTCGGTACCGTGCGAGTTGGCCGGCCATCAGGTGAGCACGCGGCTGTACCCGGGCCGGGTGGTGGTCGTGGCCGACGACCAGGTGGTGGCCAGCCACGAGCGCCTGAGCGACCGGGGCCAAACCCGCTACGACTGGCAGCACTACATCCCGCTGGTGCAGCGCAAGCCCGGCGTGCTGCGCAACGGCGCACCATTTGCCGAGATGCCCGAGCCGCTGATCCAGTTGCAGCGTGCGCTGATGCGTCGCCAGGGCGGCGACCGGGTGATGGCCCAGGTGCTGGCTGCGGTGCCCACTGCGGGGCTGGAGCCCGTGCTGGTGGCTGTGAGCCTGGTACTGGAGACCGGCGCCGTGAGTGCCGAGCATGTGCTCAACGTGCTGGCCCGGCTGAACGCTAGCCCGGCGCCCGAGCAGGTGGAGACGGCCTTGCAGCTCAGCGAGCCACCCAAGGCCGATGCCGGACGCTACGACAGCCTGCGCACCGACCAGGAGGACCACCATGCCTGAGCCGCAGGATAGAGACGTGGTGGCGGAACTGAAGGCGCTGCGGCTGTACGGCATGGCCAGCGCCTGGAGCGACCTGCATGAGCAAGGTGGCCCTGGCGCCGTGGACAGCGGCCGTTGGCTCATCGAGCACCTGCTGCAGGCCGAGGGCACCGACCGCGCCATGCGCTCGGTGAACTACCAGATGGGTGCAGCCAAGTTCCCCGTGCACCGGGATCTGGCCAGCTTCGACTTCGAGTCCTCGCGCGTGGACCGCGGCCTGATCGAGCAACTGGCGCAGATGACCTTCACCGACGTGGCGCACAACGCCGTTTTCATCGGCGGCCCGGGCACCGGCAAGACCCACCTGGCCACGGCCATCGGCGTCTCCGGCATCACCCGGCACGGCAAGCGCGTGCGGTTCTACTCCACCGTGGACCTGGTCAACGCGCTGGAGCGCGAGAAGGCCGAGGGCCGTGCCGGACGCATCGGCGCCACGCTGATGCACATGGACCTGGTGATCCTGGACGAACTCGGCTACCTGCCCTTCAGCCAGGCCGGCGGCGCCTTGCTCTTCCACCTGCTGAGCAAGCTCTACGAGCGCACCAGCGTGATGATCACCACCAACCTGACCTTCGGTGAATGGGCCGCCGTCTTCGGCGACGCCAAGATGACCACCGCGCTGCTCGACCGGCTCACCCACCACTGCCACATCATCGAGACGGGCAACGAGTCCTACCGCTTCCGGCACTCCACAGCCACCGCCAAGACACGCATCCGGGCGCGTGAGCAAGCACGCCGAACCGCCGCCTCAGATCCCAACCAGGAGGGACTCAACCCGACCAGCGAATAGACTTATCCACAGATGGCTGTCTCCAAGACAGCCTCCCGCCCCTGGTCAAATTTCAATCGGCGCGGGTGGTCAATTTTCGGTCGGCGCCAACACAGCAAGTGGCTGTCCAGACCCAAATCGGATCGGCTTGCGCTGCCAAAGAGCCGGAAAGCCGCGATTTCAGACGCAGGCTGCGCATCTACACCTCTGCCGGCGAATAAAGCAGACCTTCCCTAGCGGCCAAATGGCCGTGCACTGGGTCTGGGCCGGATCAATCTCTGGGGATCCGTCTGTTGATGCGTGGCTATCCGAACCGTATATCCACAATGACGTTTCTGTCTCTCGCCAACACCACAGTGACCCTTTCCGGCTCATACATCATGTCGGTCGGATCGCCGTCGCGAATGATGCGAGCTGCCCGACCAATCAATTCGGAGACTTTGCTTTCACCTGCGGTGGTTGCGCCGATCGACGAGAGATGGGCAAGTGTCTTTCCCTCTGTTGGGGCGATGACCCAAGGCCAGTACTCATCGCCACGCCAAGGCCAGTTATCCCCTGGTCCTCTGGCCATCGGAATACCATCAACATCCGGAGCCACTGGGAGTGCGGAGACTTCCCGGCCTGGAATGAGGCTCTCCATGCTGTTGGCACTGGCGTGGACACGTACACCCTTGCACCATTCTGGTAACCAGAAGCTCGTGTCGGCGGCGACCGGCATCAGCACTTGTCCGGCAGGCCCTGCGGGTGGCGTGGCCACTAGATCCAGATCCTGCAGTCCATCGGCAGGTGGCGCGATATAGACCCAAGGCTCTAGTCGTGCATTGCTCCAGCCGGTTGTCGTCACCCGGCCTAGAGCCGAAACAAGCAATCGCGGGGGTTGGCTGCGTGTGGTCACCAGCCGAACATCATCGACATAGAGCGCTTTTGCCATCTTTGCCCCCCCGCGGGTAGGTGAAACGAGCAGGTAGCCTAGTAGTGGAGTGCCGTATGCACATCGTCAGCATTGTGGATGGCTGCTTTGCAAAGGCTTGCGGTTTGTAGAGCTACGTGGGTAATAGCATCGACATCCTGCGTGATGATGAATTGCCGCTGCTGTAACAAGTTTGGATCAAATGCCGATGTCGGATATTTTCATCAGCTATGCCCAGGCCGACCGTGTGGCCGCTCTTGCCACGCAAAAGGCGCTGCTCGCCGGTGGGGCTACCGCGTTCCTTGCGGAGAACTCCGTTGAGCCTGGTTCAGCGTGGGCGTCAGAGGTGGAGCGTCAGATCCGTGGAGCCGGACTTGTATTGGTCCTTGCCAGCCGAGAGGCCTCTCGATCTGCCTGGGTGCAGCATGAGGTCGGTATCGCGGTGGGCGCCCGACGCAAGATCATCCCGGTTGTCTGGGATATGCCGCCCAGCGGACTCCCTGGCGTTCTCGCGGGATATCAGGCACTCGACTTGGCAGGACGAACGGAAGATCAGGCTCAACGAGAACTTCACCTGATCTGCAAGAGAATTCATGCAGACAAGGTCCTCGCCTTCGCTGCCATCGGGGGTCTGGTCTGTCTGCTGGCCAAGTTCGGATAGCCTCAGGTCAGATTGAGCTATCGGGTTCAGGATTACGGCTGATTTTCATGGCCAGGCCGCTTTGACCAACTCTTGAACGGTCGCGATTGCCGCGCCGAACGGGGCGATCTCGCCATAGACCATGGCCGACACGAAGCCCTCGTATCGGGTTCGGACGACGGGGCTTGTGCTCAGGTAGGCCAGTGCCTTGCGGGTCTCGCCGGCGATGTCATCTCGGTAGGCCGGATGCTGGTGGCCGAACTGTTCCGCGTCCATCCGCGCGATCGACTGCATCAGGTTGCTCCCTTCGGCTTGGTCGACTTGCTGGCGCACCATGTGCAGGTCGTAGATGTGACGCACCAGGGTTGGATCCGGCGCGCGGTTCAGGCCGGCCAACTCCATGGCGGTCCGCCGTGTGAGGGATACCGCCTTCTCGGCCGCGGTCTCGGTGATGCTTACGCACTCGACCTCGGCGAGCTCGGGCGGTCGGCCGTACGCCTGGTTCACGAACGAGGCGACTGGCAGGCGGATGGTGGGCGTGCGCAGAGCGGCGTAGCTCAGCTCGATCTGGATCGTGGGGCGTAACGGCCCATCCTGCCCAGCCCCACTGTCCGTTGCCAGATGCAAGACCGTGTACTGGTTGGCGTCGCGGGACTTTGGAGGCTGGGCGAGCACGAACCCTGCATCGGTCAGGCGCTCAACGACCTGATCGCGCAGTCGGCCGAGGGCTTGACGCCGTTGGTTGTTGCTCATTGCGTCGTCCGGTGGGACGACCTTGAAGTCAACGTCCTCCGACATGCGTGCGACCAGGCGGTGGGCGCGAGCCAGGCAGGTGCCGCCGGCGAACACTAGTCGAAATGGGGCGGTATCGGCGTGGCAGATCGCCTGCATGGCCCGGACGACTTGCCAATCCTTCGCCACGAGCTGGACGCTCGGCAGGCCGAAGAACTGCTGGACTTCAAGGAGTTCGAGGTCTGTGGGTCTACCTGTCAACGCGCAACTCCGTCGCGCCGTCGCGGAGCTTGCGAGAGAACCGGCCCTTGATCTTTACCTGAGGGTTGACGGGGATCTGGGTGGATCGACCGTCGTTGTAGGCCCGCTCCCACTCGGTTGGCTCCCATGCCACACCCAGCTTGGTCAGGGCCGCCCGTGCGGCCACCGTGAAACCACCGGCGTTGGCCAGCATGGGCTTGCCGGTCAGGCGTGATGGCACGGCCGGGCCATAGACGCCGTAGCCCAGCCTTACCAGGCGGCCGTCAGCGACGGTGTTGGCGAGTGCACGCAGGACCTGGCGCTTGGCGCCCAGGTCCGCAAATTCGCGCGTCAAGTACACCGCGTCGCCCTTTTCGGCGACCCGGGCCTCAATCTTTTCCTGCAGGGAGTTCTTGCGCGCCATGGTGACGATCCTTCTGCCTTCAGGATATGCAAAAAGGTGACGCTTCGCAAGGGGAACGTTGTCCTACCTCTGGCGTGCGCGCGGTCGCGGCTGTTCTTGGCGCGGTGGGAGGCCTTTCCCATCATCGGGCCTAAGTATCCCGGGGGTGCGGGGGCAGTGCCCCCAGATGCAGCCGGCGCCGCCAGGCGGGTCCAGCACGAAAAAAGGGCGGCCGAAGCCGCCCTGCCTTCTCTGGGTGGGTCGATCAGGCTGCCGCGGCTTAGCCGTTCCAGGGGTACGTATCGCCCTTGCGGCGGTTGTTCTCCCACTGCAGGGGCTGCAGGTTGGACAGATCGTCACTGCCCCCTTTGGCGACCGGCTTGATGTGGTCCACCTCCCAGCCGTGCTTGGAGTTCGTGTTGCCGTAGTCGCTGAACTTCATCGGCTGGCCGCACATGTCGTAGCGCCAGGTGCCGGGGTCGTAGCCGGGGATGACCCGGCCTTTTTGCCAGACGGCGCCGACAGTGGTGGCGCCGAATGGGCGCCCGTAAATTGTTGGCGCCGACCGAAAATTGACCAGCAAAGCCGCGTAGTGCCGATTGAAAACTGACCAGGGTGAGAGACCTACCCTGCTGCAATTTGTGGCAGGGGTGTTGAGGATCGAGCAGAACTGACCCGGCGGAATCGTTCAGAACTGACCCACCCGGAAGGCTACCCGATGGCAGCCGGATGTGTGGATTCGTCTGGATTGATCTCGGTCTTAGCTCCCTTCCTGCGG
>Ga0255210_1000482_pt1 | contig 14556 bp, 13 predicted proteins | sample Miss_Yuk_RepA_8d_FD_188422 | JGI IMG/M metagenome (GOLD analysis project Ga0255210, IMG submission 188422) | Freshwater microbial communities from Mississippi River, Louisiana, United States - Miss_Yuk_RepA_8d | ecosystem: Environmental > Aquatic > Freshwater > River | place: USA: Louisiana...
CGCGGGCATCATCCTGATGGTGGCCAGCGCCTGGCTGCTGCTGGGTGTGCTGGTGGGTGCCGCTGCGGGGGCGCGCCACGAGCGCCTGCTCAAGCGCGTATCGGCCGCGGTGCTGGCGGGCTTCGCCGGCTTGATTCTCTGGAATGTGTGGCAGGGGTTCCTGACATGATCGAGTTCACCGAATACACCAAGATGCTGATCGGCCTGATCGCCATCGTGAATCCCATAGGCGCCGTGCCCATCTTCATCTCGCTGACCACGGGGCTGGCCGACAAGGAGCGCCGCCTGATCTACCGCACCACCACCTGGGCGGTGTTCCTGATCCTGATGGCCGCCCTGCTGCTGGGCGAGGCGATTCTGGAGTTCTTCGGCATCACCATCAGCTCCTTCCGCGTGGCGGGCGGCATCCTCATTCTGCTGATGGCCATATCGATGATGCATGCCCGCACCACCGACGTGAAACGCACCAACGAAGAGGCGCTGGAGAGCGAGCACATGAGCTCCATTGCCGTGGTGCCCCTGGCCATTCCCCTGCTGGCGGGGCCGGGGGCGATCTCCACCGTGATCCTCTACGCCCACCGCGAGACCAGTCTGCTGCACTACGCCCTGGTGGCGCTGGTGATCGTGCTGGTCTGTGCCCTGCTGTATCTGGCCTTTCGCTCCGTGAAATACATCTCGCAGATCCTGAGCCAGACGGCGGTGAACGTGTTCGCCCGCATCATGGGCCTGATCCTGGCGGCCATCGCCATCGAGATCATCGCCAACGGGGTCAAGGGCCTGTTCCCCGACCTCGCCTGACCCCGGAGTCCCGACCCCATGTGCGGCCGCTACGTCCCCCCCGATCAGCTGGCGCTGGAGCAGTTCTGGCGCATCGACCGCAGCAACTGGCTGGGCTGGGCGCAACCCCTGTTCAACGTGGCGCCCACCACGGTGGTGCCGATCATCGTGCGCGATGGCGACGGGGCCATCGTGCTCACCGGCGCGCGCTGGGGCCTGGTGCCCGCCTGGTGGAGCAAGGACACCCTGCCCGCGCTGACCTTCAACGCCCGTTCTGAGGAAGCTGCCGAGAAGCCCACCTGGCGCCAGAGCCTGCGCAGCATGCGCTGCCTGATGCCGGCGCGGGGCTGGTACGAGTGGAATGAACAGCAGCTGGTGCGCAGCGAGAGCGGCAGGCAGGTGCGCCAGCCGTATTTCTTCTCGAGTGCCGAGGACGAGGTGATTGCCTTCGCCGGGCTGTGGGCGGTGTGGGAGCGGCCCGGGGCCGAGCCGCTGCTCTCCTGTGCCCTGCTGTCGCGCGAAGCCGCGCCTGGCATCGCGCACATTCATCACCGCATGCCGGTGGTGCTGCGCGAGCAGGACGTCGATGCCTGGCTCTCGCCCAGCACCAGCGCACAGCAGGTGCAGGCGCTGATCAGCGGCTCCCGTGAAGCGTTCCGCGCCTGGCCGGTGAGCACTCGCGTCAACAGCGTGCGCAACGACGGCCCGGAACTGCTGGACGAGGTGAAAGTCGCGAGCTTGTTCTGATGGCGCCAGGCCGCGCACTTGCAGCGGCGCGCAGGGCTTGCAGGTCAGCCGCCCTGCGCTTGCGCTTCCGCCAGGGCCGCCAGCTGATCCGCCACCGCCGACCAGCCGGGCACGAAGCCCATGGCCACGAGTTCCGTCGTCCAGGGTTTCGGACAGAACCATTCCTCCAGGCGTTCCACCCACACGCTCCACACCACATGGGGCGGCGCGTCGATGTAGCGCTCGACGCCGATCTCGTAACCGTTCTGCGCGGTTCCGCTCATGCGGGATCTCCCTTCGTGCCGGCGATCAGGTCGACCAGCGACGTGAAGCCACCGTAGATCAGGCGCTGGCCGGAAAAGGGCATCTCCATCTGCTCCATGCGCGGGTCGTCCATCATTTTCGCGTGGGCGGCGTCGCGTACCGCCTTGCTGGGCCATTCGACGAAGGAGAACACCACTTCTTCGTCTTTCTCGGCGATCACGGCCGTTCTGAAATCATTGACCTTGCCGGGTTTCACATCGTCGTTCCAGGCCTCGACCACGCGCAGCGCGCCGAGCTCCAGGAAGATGGGGGCCATGGCGGCGGCCACGCGGCGGTAGGCCTCCTTGTTGGCCGAGGGGACGGGGATCACGAATCCATCGAAATACGACATGTTCAGGCTCCTTGCGGGAAATGGGTTTAGTGGTCTTCTGGGGGTCGGTCTGGCGGTGGAGCGGGGTCCTGCGGGGGGTACGCGGGAAACAGCAGTTGCACATAGCGCTTGAGATGGGCGGCAGTCTCGCGTGCGACGGCGATGGCCGCTTCGGGTTCACCGGCCGCCTTGGCCAGAATGAAGCCGCCCTGCAGTACGGCCTGGGTATGCCGCGCCAGCGTGGCGGCCGTGAGGCCGGGTGGCGTGCCATAGCGCTGCATGGCGGCGGCGATGTCGGCCTCCAGCGTGGCGGCATGGCCAAAGATGGACTCGGCGCAGGCGGCGCGGATCGGGTCGCTGCTGGCAAAGACCTCCTGCACCATGGTGCCGGCCAGGCAGGTGAAGCCCTCCACGCTGCCGTCGATCAGCGCGCTGCGCAAGTCGAAATAGGCCAGCACGCGGGCCAGCGGGTCCTCCGGCGCATGGTAGGGCGCGCTGGCGAACAGGCCCCCGGTCATCTCGGACCAGTGCTGCGCCGCCGCCACGCCCAGGGCTTCCTTGCTCTTGAAATGATGGAAGAAGGCGCCCTTGGTGACGCCGGCGGCGGCGCACAGGTCGTCCACTGTGGTGGCGCCATAGCCTTTCGCGCGAATGAGCTGCAGCGCCGCATTCAGCAGGCGGTTGCGGGCGTTCTCGGTGACGGGTTTTGCGGCGGGCGGCGTGCTCATGGTCGGAAACATACCAACTGGTCGGTGTAGGCATCAAGCCGTGTCCGTCATGCGCGTGGTAGCATGCCCTTTGCAATAAAACGGGAACAGCTTGGTACTCTTGCACCATGAGCGTTTTTTCGCCGTGCCTGAGCGGCACCGCTTGCCCTACAATTTCGCCTTTTCTTGCTGCCAGGAATCCACACCCATGACACGACGTCCCCTCCGTGCCGGCACCCCCGGCCAGACCGTTTCCCTTGCCGCCGCCATCGCCCTGATCCTCGCTGCCCCGGCCTCCGCCCAGGAGCTGAGCACCACGCCAGTTGTCGCCCAGAAGCAGGTGCGCGCCGTGCGCGTGGCCACGCCGCCCGTCATCGACGGCCGCCTGGACGATGCCGTGTGGCAGCAGGCCGAGCCGATCACCGACTTCCACCAGATCCGCCCCGGCAATCAGACCGAGCCGAGCGAGCGCACCGAGGTCTATGTGCTGTACGACGACGACGCCATGTACATCGCCGCGCGCATGTACGACAGCGAGCCGCACCTGATCGCCGCGCCGGTGATCCGCCACGGCCAGGGCATGGGCTCGGACGACCGTCTCGTGGTGATCCTCGACCCCTTCAACACCCAGCGCACCGGCTACCGCTTCGAGACCAATCTGAATGCCGCGCGCCATGAGGCGCTCTACACCAGCGTCAACTCCTTCCAGATCGAGTGGAACACCATCTGGGACACCGCCACCAGCGTGGATGGCAACAGCTGGATCGCCGAGCTGGAGATTCCCTTCAAGTCCCTGCCCTTCGATCCGAGCATCGACACCTGGGGCTTCAACTTCGGCCGTGGCATTCGCCGCCGCGGCGAGGAGATGGCCTGGGTGAGCTACAACCGCACCTACAACCCCAGCATCTCGGGGCTGGTGACGGGCCTGGAAGGCATGGATCAGGGCGTGGGGCTGGACCTGGTGCCCTCGTTCAGCACCAGCCGCAGCAAGAACTTCACGCTGAACACCAATGACTCGCAGACCGACCCGTCGCTGGATGCGTTCTACCGCCTGACGCCCTCGCTCAACGCGGCCCTGACCATCAACACGGACTTCTCGGCCACGGAAGTGGACAACCGGCAGGTGAACCTGACCCGCTTCAATCTGTTCTTCCCGGAGAAACGCGACTTCTTCCTGAACGACTCCGACCTGTTCCAGTTCGGCAGCATCGGGGGGGGGTTCGGCAACTCGGCAGAGTCCCGCGCCGCGCGGGAGAACGCGCGGCCCTATTTCTCGCGCAAGCTGGGCCTGAGCCAGACGGGCGCGCCGGTGGACATCGAATACGGTGGGCGCATCAGTGGTCGCGTGGGCCGCTGGAACATCGGCACCCTGGCCATCAAGCAGGACGAGTTCGGGGCTGTGGACAGCTCGAACCTGTTCATCGGCCGGGTGTCGGCGAATGTGCTGGCCGAGTCCAGCGTGGGCATGATCTTCACCGATGGCGACCCGACCTCGAACCGCGACAACTCCGTCTACGGCCTGGATTTCCGCTATCAGAACACGCGCCTGGCCGGCGGCCAGACCATCGAGGCGGATGCCTGGTTCCAGCGTTCCGACACGCCGGGCCTGACCGGCGACGACCAGGCCTGGGGCCTGGCGCTGCGCTCGCCCAACAACAGCGGTCTGCGCGGCGGCGTGGGCTTCAAGCAAGTGCAGGCCAATTTCAATCCGGCCATGGGCTATATCAACCGCGCCAATATTCAGGACTACACGGCGGAGGTGGGCTACACGCATTTCTTCCGCGACAGCTTCCTGCAGACGGCCTACACCGGCATCGACGCGCAGAAGGTGAACGTGATCGGCGGCGGGCTGCAGAGTCAGGTGCTGGCCTTCCGCCTGCTGGAACTGGACACCCATTCCCGTGACCGCGTGAGCCTGCAATACCAGACCAACAAGGAAGTGGTGCGCAACGCCTTCGCCGTCTACAACGCGCCGGACAGGCGTGTGCTGATCCAGCCCGGCAACTACTCCTTCAACGAGAGCACCCTGGCCTTCAACACCGCCGGACAGCGCGAGTTCTCGGGGCGTTTCAGCATGACCCAGGGCGATTTCTACAATGGCAAGCGGCAGAACCTGAACGGCTCGCTGTCCTGGACGCAGTCACGCTATTTCGTGATGTCCATGAGCTATGACTGGAACGACATCGCGCTGCCCCAGGGCGACTTCATCACGCGCCTGACCTCGCTTTCCACCCAGGTGGCGTTCTCGTCCACGCTGTACTGGGTGTCGCTGGTGCAGTACGACAATCTGTCGGAGGAAGTGGGGGTGAACACGCGGCTGCAGTGGATTCCGCGGGCCGGCCAGGAGGGCTTCATCGTGCTGAACTACAACCTGCAGGACAAGGACAAGGACAACAGCTTCCATTCCGCCAAGTCAGACCTGAGCGTGAAGTTCAAGTACACCTTCCGCTTCTGAGGCGGGTGCCAGCGGGTCTGTCTTGCAACAGCGGGGCTCTGCCATGTCGCAGAACCCCGCTGCCGTGCTCACTACAGCTGCAACAGGACGCGTGCGTACAGGCGTCGGCCCCTGCCGTCGAACACGCCCGCATCGTAGTTGATGCTGCCGGACTCACGATAGGGAATGTCGGCGTTGAACGCGTCCAGCGCTCCGAGCGTCACGATCGTTGTGCCGAGGGCTTCGTTCGCCCACTGATGCGTGTAGTTGTACTGCAGGTCCCAGCTCTGGTAGCTGTCGATTTCCTTGCGCATCACGGCGCGCACCTCGTCGTTTGCGGTGGCATACGTGTTGTCGTAGGCGATGTCGCGATAGGAGCCGATCATCCGCGTGATGATCGAGAAGCCATGCTGCCCTCGCATCCAGGCCAGGCTGATATTGCCCTTGTTGTCCGGCAGAGAGCGCACGAGATTGCCATCCCCTGTGGTGCCGGCTGCGTCGAAGATCCCGGTTTCGAGCAGACCCAGCTCCAGTCCTGGAACGTCAGCCAGCGTGTACTGACGCACGTGGGTGTACTCCGCCGCCATGCGGAAGCGCCCCAGGGAGTTCTCCCACTGGTAGCCCAGTTTGAGATCGATACCGTCGGCCGTGATGTTGCCGGCGTTGATGGTACTCAGACGCGTCGTGGTCAAGGCACCGGTGTTGACACCAAATGTCCGTACCACCCCTTCGATCTGGTAAGCCGCGGGGTTGACCACGCAGTCCAGGCGTGAGCCTGCCACGACGTTGCGATAGCCGGTGACACCACCGACGACACCTTGTGTCGACGGGTCGTTGCCATACTGGGTCGCCAGGGCGCGCGGGTCGCAGGGCGTGTACTGGGCCATGGCCGCCCACGGGCCGGTTCGCGTCGCCGGAATGGTGCCGTTGAGCACGTAGTTGGCCGGGTTCGCCGCGGCCTGCTTGAACAGCTCGATTTCCTTGGCAATCGCAGAAATGCCCGGTTGCGGCAACACTTTGTCCGAGAGTTCGAAGCGCCACACATCGGCGTTCACGCTCAGACCTTCCAGGGCCCCACCCGGCGTCCAGATGAATCCCGTGCTGAAGGTGTCGGCATACTCGTTGCCCACATCCGGTGCAGGTCCTCCCAGGGTATAGGTGAAGTTGGCCAGGGCATTGGCATTGGTCGGCGGCAGCATGCCGGCCCGCACAGCCTGGTTGCGCAGGGGATCGCGGAAGGTATTGCTGGAGGACTCCAGGCCTTCTTCCACCACGCCAACATTGGGGGCGCGGAATGACTGGGAGAACGAGCCACGCACCAGCAGTGTGTCGACGGGACGCCAGCTCATGGCGATCTTCGGCGTCAGATCAGCCCCGATGCTGCCACCGTAATCCTCGTAGCGCACGGCCACCTGGGTCTCGACATTCTCGATGAAGGGCAGAGACAGCTCGGCAAAGACCGCCTTCACGTCACGCTCATTGTCATAGGTGAATGCGCAATAGGAGCATTCGTAGTTGTTGCTGACATAGTGCGTCGTATTGGGTGCGCCGTTGCTGCCCCAGTTCAGAATGGCGTTGGGGATGCCCGGGACATTGAGATAGGGCGCACGGGACTTGTTGCTCTGCTCCCGGTATTGCGCGCCGGCCGCAAATTGCGCCATGCCGCCGGGCAGTTCGAGCAGCTCGCCGGATACAACGGCGTCCAGCACGGCCAGCTTGTTGCGCTTGTCCACGCGACGCACCGTAGGATTCATCCACTCCATGAGCGCCTCATTGTTGGCAAGCGCCGGATTGGTCATGGAAGTCAGGAACGGATTGTAGAACATGCAGCCGCCCTGGCCGTGGTTGTTGCTGGTCAGTGCCAGTGAGAGGCTTTCGCGGGTGGTGAACACGAATCCGGGGAAGAATGTCTGGGTGTAGCCGTTGTAATAGGAATTGCCGCTGACCGCCCAGATATTCAGCGCTCGTTGGCCGAAGGGCCCGGGGGCATCGCGGAAATTGAAATCGGCACGCCCGTTGGGTGTACAGCCCGGTCCGCCAAGCCCATTCGCGGCAAGCTCCGCCCGATCGCGCTGGAAGGTCTGATAGTCCTGTTCGAAGCTGGTGCCGCTCCACGAGTAGCTGACGTCGTAGTTGAACTCCCGGTCATTGAAGGCCGTGAATTCGCCGCGCACCCCCGCTTGTCCTCCGAGAGTCTGCGTGTTCGTCATGTTGGCATTGCCCCCTTGGCGCGGGGTGTTGCCGCGCTGCACGCTGGCGTAGAAGGGGACGTTGAGTCCGCCATTGGCCAGCGCATTCGGGACGTTGGGTATGCTGGTCGGCCGGGTCAGGCCGGCAGCGCTGGCAAAATAGCCCAGCTCCGCCGTCTGACCGATGGCATAGCCGGCGGAGGTGGGCACGTGTGAGCCCGGAGCCGCCAGGAAAACCGTCGGTCCGCGGGAGCCGTTGGCGCCGGAATCGGCGCGCTCGATGCTGGAATCCGAGTACTGAAAGAATGAATAGAATTCGTGTTCTTCGCTGAAGCTGTGGTTGAACGCGCCAGCGAAGCTGTCACGCTCCATGCCCACGGTCATGAAATTCCATTCTTCGGTGAATTCGCGACAGTTTCCTGTGTTGGCGCCGCGCTGCTCTGTGCGGGTGCCGGTGAAGAAGGGACGGCCGTCTGCCGACTTGAGCTGCGAGCACAATGGGTCCGTCAGCACCTGGGTGGTCGGTCCGCCTTCCGCAATATTCTGCGCTGTGAGTGCGCTGTTGATATAGGCCGGATTGAGTCGAGAACCAAACGCGGCATTGGCCATGGTCGCCGACACATTGTTCGCGATGCCGCCGACGACGCCCGTGTATTCGACGTTTTCGTCATAGAAGATCCCATGTTCCACTCCCACTGGATCACGTTCGAACTTCTCGGCCGAGAGCACGAAATGCGTGTCCCCGCTGTCACTGGCCCAGCCCCAGATGACACTGCCGGTGCGGTCCTGGGCAGACTTGTAGGCGTCGAGCGCCTGCACATCGCCGTACACTTCCAGGCCTTCGAAGTCGGTGCGCATGATCACGTTGACAACACCGGCCACCGCATCGGAGCCATACAGTGCGGAGCCTCCGTCGGTCAGCACCTCGACGCGCTCCACCATGACCAGGGGAATCGTGTTGATATCGACGAACTCTCCGCCGCTGCGCGTGGTGGTGGCTGCTGCCACCTGGCGCTTGCCGTTGACCAGCGTGAGCGTGGAGTTTTCACCCAGGTTGCGCAGGTTGACGTTCGCTGTTCCAGACAGTCCGGCACCCTCGCCAGAGCCTTCGTTGGTGAAGGAACCTGAGTTGATTTCCAGATTCTTGATGACATCCCAGATCTGGGCGGCGCCCTGTGCCTCGATCGAGGCGCGGTCAACGGTCGTGACCGGAGAGGGCGCGTCGAGAGGGGTGCCTCGGATGTAAGAGCCGGTGACGACGACTTCTTCGACTTCTGGTTCATCCTGTGGCGAGGCCTGTTGCGCGGCGGCATTGACTGTCATGCCAGCCAGAATGATGGCGGAAGTGATGAGTTTGCGCTTGCTGGGTATTGGTCGGAGCATTCTGGATCCTCTTTTTGTTGTTTTCAGAATTCGGTCAGCGCTGTCGAGCCCGGTCTGCGTATTTTGTCGCGTTCCAGAATTCGATCAAGTTTTAACCAAGTCTCAGTCTATGGCTAAAATTTAACCGGCACAATCGGGCTTCTGAAGGCGCGTCATCACGATTCGCGCAGAATGCCATGTCCGCCGGGACTCGCCGCCCCGCGTGCATCAGCTGCCAATCGTTCAATCGCTTGCTTTTTGGGATGAAATGAAGAAGGTGGGGGCGCCGGGCACCGCCTGGCTCAATCCGGCTGCCACATGACATAGCCGTCATCCCTGACAGCCCGCTGCAGCATCTCCAGCAGGGGCAGGGCTCGGCGCTGCAGGCTGACGGGCACGGCCTCGTCCTGCTCGTGCTCCTCCCCTGTCGATGGGGGGCCGTCTGCCATGTCGGCTGTCCGCTGCAGGCCCGTCTGCAGGCGCTGCAAGGCCTGCCTCAGGTCCTCCCCGCTCACGGCCCCCTGCTCACTGCCGCTCATGCCCATGAGGCGCAACAGCGGCAGGGCGTTGTCGCCCAGCATGATGAAAGGCCCTGCTACATCGCTCGTGAACCGTATCAGCATGCCTGCCCCTTTTTTTAATAAAACTATCGTAAAAAAAACAACAATACATTTTGTATTTATTTGAAGCATCGCTCAAGCTGCGCGCCGACGCGATGCTGCAGCGCAAGCTCGACAGCCTGCCGAATGTCACCGTGATCACCAGCGCCCAGACCACCGAGGAGCCGGGCGACGGGGTGGCGGCGGGGGATGTCACCGCGGTGCCCTGCAAGCAGGTCGTGATCGCCATGGGCGAGCGCTCTTGCGTTCTGCGGCCGCCCACAGCCTGAATCGGTGCCAGCGACTGGTGCGAAGGCCAGCCCGCGCCCCCGCCAGCATGCTCAGCAGTTCCAGTTCCTTCGGGCTCAGCGCCTCGGCGGCCACGCCGTCCTGCGGCAGTGCCGCCGTGGCAGCACTTCCCGAAGGCCGCTGACGCTTGTACCGCCGGCCGGGGTGTCGCGCGCACCGACGGCCGCGTCGCGTCGTCCAGGCAGCTGTGTTACCGTTGCCCGACCGCGAAAAACAAGACCAGAGGCCGGCATGCGTGCAGTGATCTATCTCGTTACCGGCGTCGGCCTCAGCGTCCTGCTGTGGCCGCCGCAACTGGCCTGCACGCTCACTCCTGCCTGCCCCGCGTCTGCTCCGCCCGCGCCGGCCTCCCCCCCACGCCTCGCCGACCCCGAGCTGCTGCAGACGGCACTGCTGCGCGGCACCAACCGCGTGGCCACCGACACCCTGCTGCAGACCGGCCTCGCCCCCGACGCGCTGCTTGCGGGCGCCGATCTGGATGACGACGGCGACGTCGACGAATACCAGCTGCGCCTGGAAGTGGTCCAGTTCGGCACTGCCGCCGACGCAGCGCTGGCTTTCGCTCCCCGCACCTTCGGCCCCTGGCGCTGGCAGCCTCCTGAGGGCAGCGCGCCCGTCACGTCGCCGAGCCTGCAGCTGGAGCAGGGCGACCGCCTGCTCCTCACACTGGAGAATCCGCTCGCCGTGCCACTTTCGCTGCAGGTCGACGGCCTGCAGGCGACGCTGGTGGATGACACCGGCGTGCTGAGCGCGCCCACGGCGCTGCCTCCCGGTGGCGCACAGACCTACCGTCTCGAGCTGCTGGCACCGGGCGAGGCCCGCTACCGGGCCGCCGACGCCGAGCTTGCCCGGGGCGGCCTGCAGGGGCTGATTCGCATCGCCCCGAACGCGCCGGGGCAGCAGATGCCCTTGCTGACGCCGGTCTGGCCGCTGGTCAGTGCTGCACCAGACGCCGTGGATACCCGCGTCGAGGACCCGATGAATGCCGCGCAAGTGCTGCACCTGAGCGCCTTCGGCCTGGCCCTTGGCCTGGCGCTGGCCGGTCTGGCAGGGCTGCCCTGGCCGCGCAGGCGGGGGCGCGGCCCGCTGGGAGCGGCGTCATGAGCCGCGGGCCAGCCCGACACGGCGCTCTGCTGGCGCTGCTCGCCGCTCTGGCGGCCGGCCACCTGCAGGCCCAGCCCTCTGGCCTCCAGCCCCTGGTACAGCCAGCGCCCGGCGTGGATGTGGTCCCCCTGGGCACGCCCGAGCCGCTGCAGCGGCAGGTGCATGAGGCGGCGCCGGCTGAGGCCGCCGCGCCCTGGTTCGACGATGCCGGACTGGTGCTGCATGCCAATCGCGAACGCCTGCCCGAGGACTGCGCCGCGGTCAGCGCCGACATTGCCTTCACGGTGCATGCCGGCGCGGCCCATGCCGCCACCGGCCAGGTCTATGGCTTCGACACGCTGCAACACGCGGTGCCGCCGTGTGCGCGTGTCACCGTCACCCTGAGCAACGCCGACAGCATCCGCCACCAGTGGCAGCTGCTGGGCCTGCCCGAGGCGCTGCACCCGGGCGGTGAATTCCTGCTGGAGGCCAATGGCGGACAGCAGGTCAGTGGCAGTTTCATCGTTCCCGGCGCGGCGGCGCGCTTCCCGGTGCAGTGCAGCCACGCCGATCATGCAGCGCAGGGCATGCAGGCCTGGCTGCGGGTGGAGGCCCCGGCACCCCGGCTGCCGCGCGGGTCTGTTGTGCTGATACTGGCCATGGCCATGACCAGCGCGTCGCTTGTGTTGACGATGCACAAGCGCGCAGAGTAAAAAACGGCCCCGGCACTCAGCCAACGAGACTTCCCATGCCCGCTCACCCTTCCATGCGTCCCCTCCTGCTGCTCGTGCTGAGTGGCGTGCTGGCGGCCTGTCAGTCCACTGGCGGGGCGGCACGCTTCGACCGCCTGCTGCTGGACGACGCCATCCCGGGCGGCTATGCGGTGGAAGCGGCGGACATCGACGGCGACGGGCTGCGCGACATCGTGGCGCTGGCCACCAATCCGGCGCAGTTCGTCTGGTACCGCAATCCCGGCTGGGAGAAGTACCCCATCAGCAGCACGGCCCGGGGCAATATCGCCACGGCACCCCATGACATCGACGGCGACGGCGACCTCGACCTGGTGCTGGCCAGCGAGTTCAGCCTGAGCGATTCCAGCAGCGGCGGCCTGGTGCAGTGGTTCGAGAATCCGGGCAATCCCCGCGAGCAGCCCCAGTGGCAGGCTCACGACATCGACCGCATCCCCACCGCTCACCGTGTGCGCTGGGCCGACGTGCAGGGCGACGGGCGTGCGGAGCTGATCGTGCTGCCCATCATCGGCGTGGGCGCCACCGCGCCCGCTTACGCCGGGGGCGCGCAGATGCGGGCCTATGCCGTGCCGGCCGAGCCACGCGGACACTGGCCCTGGGTGATCATCGACCGCACGCTGGAGATGGCACACGGGCTGGAAGTGGTGGACTGGAATGATGACGGCCGCGAAGACCTGCTGACGGCGAGCTTCACCGGCATCGAGTTGTTCCAGCTGGGCTTCGATGGTCTGTTCGTGAGTCGTATCCGCCTGGGCGAGGGCAAACCCGGCGCTCGTCCGGCCACCGGCAGCAGCGAGGTGGCGGTGGGCCGGCTCTACGGCGAACGCGTCCTGGCGGCTGTCGAACCCTGGCATGGCAACGAGGTGGTGATCTACCGGCAGGCAGGGGTGGATGGCGAGCTGTGGTCGCGCGAAGTGGTCGATACCCAGTTCCAGGGCGCGCACGCCCTGCGCATGGCCGATCTCAACAGCGATGGCAACGACGAGATCCTGGTGGGTTACCGCACGGCGCCTTTCGGGCTGTATGCCCTGCGGCATCTGCCCGAGACCGGGCAGTGGGCGATGACCTCGCTGAACGCGAGTCGGGTGGCCGTGTCCGGCCTGCTGGTGGAGGACTTCACGGGCGATGGCCACCTGGACGTGGTGGCCATCGGCAGCAGCACCGGCAATCTGGTGCTGTTCGAGAACGAGGGCCGCTGAGCGCGCTCAGGGCGCCGGCGGCACCGGGTTGCCCGCGATCCACACCTGGCTCAGCGAGCGGGTATTGTCGATGTTCTCCAGCGGGTTGCGGTCCAGCACCAGCACATCGGCCCACTTGCCCGGCTCCAGCGTGCCCAGATAATTCAGCCCCAGACACTGCGCCGCCACCTGGGTGGCCGACTGCAGCACCTGCATCGGCGTCAGCCCCGCCTCCACCATCATGCTCATTTCCAGATGCTCGAAATAGCCCTGGAAGCGCATGGGCGGGCCGGAATCCGTGCCCATCGCCACCTTCACCCCGGCATCCTGCAGGGCCTTCAGATTGCGCATGGCCATGGGCAGCGCATGGTTTTTGTAGTGCTGGGCAGAGGGATTGTCGCGCATGCGCTGCTGGCGCTCGGGTTCGCGCAGCGTGGCGAGCACGGCCGGATCGGCCTCGCGCAGGAAGAACGGGTCGTCGAAGAATTGCGGTTCGCTTTCATAGACGAAGGTGGACAGCTCCCGCGTCAGCGTGGGCACGTAGCAGACATCCGCGGCCTTCATGGCGTCGATGAAGGCGGCATCCACCGCCTCGTCGCGCACGCTGTGGGCGATCAGGTCGGCGCCCGCCGCCAGCGTGGCCTTGGTATCCGCCAGCGTGTAGGTGTGCACGGCCAGCGGCACGCCCCGGCGCTCGGCTTCCTGCGCGATCGCGCGGTAGATCTCTGGCGCCATCTTCGCGCTGCGGCCCAGATTGTCGTCCACGCGGATCTTGATGAAGTTGGCGCTCTGGTCCGCCACTCCGTTCACGGCCCGCACGGCCTGCTCGACCGTCTCGGGTGCCAGCACCGGCCCGGCCACCAGCAGGCGTGCGTGGTTGATATACAGCGGATTGGTGTCGTTACGGATCTCGAAGCCCTCGTACTGGTCATCGCCCAGACTGTTCACCGTGGTCACCCCGTAGCGCGCATACAGGTCCAGCTGACGCAGCACATTGCCGCGATCGTAGTGACCGGTTTCCAGACCGAGCACGTCGCCGACATGGCCGTGGGCGTTGATCAGGCCGGGGATCAGCGTCTTGCCGCTGACATCCACGCGCTGTGCTCCCTCGGGAATCGGCGTGCTGGCCGCCGGCCCCACAGCCACGATGCGGCCGTCGGTACTCACCAGCACCGCGTCCTCGATGGCGGGGGCGCCGGTGCCGTCGATCAGGCGACCGCCCACGAAGGCGAGGGTGCCGGGGGCGGCGCAGGCAGTGCTGCCGAGGCCGCCGAGCAGCAGGGCGAGAAGGGTCTTGCGGAACGGGGCGGGCATCGGGAGTCTCCTGTTGTTGTGCTGGTCAGACGGGTGGCAAGGGTAATGCGGGCGCCGCGGGGCTTACAACCGTTTCCGTTTGCTTGCTCCTCAGAAGCCCAGCGGGAAGTGGAAACCCGCTCGCAGGCTCGTCGTCTTGCGGTTGTAGCTGATCAGCGCTTCCCCATAACCGTTGTAGTAGCTCAGCATGAAGCGGCTGTTGACCCAACGCGAGAGCGGCAGGATCAGGTCTACCTGGTAGTTGATGGTGCTGGTCTCGTGGCCCTTGGTGGTCTTGATATCCAGCTGTGCCCAGTTGTTGAGGTCGACGTGGGTGGTGATCTCCGCCTGCCCCAGGTAGTCCTCGATGTCCTCGTTGAACGCGCCGGGCTTGAGCACATGCCAGTACTTGAGCGTCCAGCCCCAGGCCTCGCTCAGGCGCAGCTCGCGCTGGGCGTAGAGCCTGTCCCAGCTGCGCGACTCGGGGCCGTCCAGGCCGTTGGACTGATGCTCGAA
>Ga0255210_1000487_pt1 | contig 14365 bp, 21 predicted proteins | sample Miss_Yuk_RepA_8d_FD_188422 | JGI IMG/M metagenome (GOLD analysis project Ga0255210, IMG submission 188422) | Freshwater microbial communities from Mississippi River, Louisiana, United States - Miss_Yuk_RepA_8d | ecosystem: Environmental > Aquatic > Freshwater > River | place: USA: Louisiana...
TCATAAGGACTCCATTTTAAGTTTTTTTATTATTTACATTAGTAATGTAATTCATTTTAGAACTCATTAGTACCAATATGCACAATTTTTGAATTTTATTTTGCATTTTTCAATCAATGAATTCATGGTAATTTTGTGCTGCTCTCACAGTAAATTCAATGAATGATTCTGCTTTAGTATGTGGGCATTGCTGAGGGAACAAGATTTGGAAAGCAGGCACCAAATTTGATACGAATTTGTCTTTATGAAGACTATCAACCCCATGGGGATTTTGCATAATCCAAGTTTCTACAGAATCCACTGTTTGTTGAGCTTCTTTATAGGTCATTTTTCACCTGATATTGAGCATATTGAAGTAAAAGTGTGCACACCAATACTATACAAAGGGTGTGTATGACAATCTCCCATTTTATCATTGTAGATATCACATAAGCTTCTAACATGTTTTCTCCTTAGTGTCTTTCAGCATTTTTGAAACGACCACTATAGCGAGTGATTTCACCTTTGAAGCCACAAGCTTTCATAGCAGTTTTCCAGTTTGTACCATGGTGATGGTATTCTTCCAAACGTTCATCTGTGTCAACATAGTGATGGCACATCTCATGAAGTAAGATATTTTGCTTTTGATGATCTGACATCTCTCTAGAGATAAAAATAACTGCTGGACGTATATTGTCTTTAGGGAAGTACATACCATAATTTCCATGCATTTCTTTTTTGGGTACGATATATACAGCTACTGGTTCTAGATTGCCATTAAAATAGCGGTCATTATTGTCATAGAACTTATGAGTCCATCTTAGTGAAAATTTCATAGGCTTTCCTTTGAATTTAATGTGTGTGAATGTTGTGAGATAACCGAGAATATAATACAAAGGAAATATCATTTGATGATTTCGATTGAAACAATTTTCACTTTGTGTCGGTCACAGATTTGCTCCCATTTTGCGATGGCTGCTTCATCAATGTCTTCAAGAATAGAAGTTATGACCTCAGGGGACTCTGGTAAGATATATTTGACTCTGTATGTGTGAATCATAGGAAACTCCTTTTTGTGTGTTATTTACAGTAGTAATGTAATTCATATTTCATGAGTTTTGTACAGGATTGCATCAAAATTCTTTGAAACTCAGTTGACATAGATAGATTCACCATCTAAAATGCATTGATGACCTACTGGAGTATTTCTGATAGCATAAGATCTTGCTTGGTCCCAAGAATCAAATTTAATTATTTTAATCTCTGAATATGTGCCTGTGGCATCATGGTATGTTTGAAATACATATTCAAAATCGCCAATTTTACCATTGGAGAGCTTTTGAGCATTAGTTCGATTAGTTATTCGTTCTCCCTTAAAGTTAGCAGGTCTTACAGGTTTAGCATTTGACAATAGTATACGAGCCATATTTTCCTCTCAGTTTATAGTTTTTTGTTATTACAAGAGAAATATAATATATTTTATCACAATATTGTACAAAGTTGCTATATAATTATTGAAAAATAGGAGAAGCCCATGATTAGAAAACTGATTAGAAATCTCATTTTGGAGACGTTTGCTGAAGACATGCAAAACGTTACTTCTGGAAAGGAAGCAAAACAAGCATTTGCAAAGTATGTGGATCAAAATGAATTTAAGAATGGTATATTGGTTCACTGGGTAGGCGGTACAAAAGAATTAGCAAATTTTCTAGAAAACCCTAGACCCAAAGATGAAATATCTTGCAACTTCTATCCATGGGGAGGCCATAGAGATTGGATGGCAGAAGGATTAAAAAAACCCGTTGGTGTTATTATAGAAGGATGGGTAACTTATGCAACCAAAGAAAATGCATTTACTGGTTATCAATCAAAGAAGCCAAAAGGCAAAGAAGCAATTGCAAAATGGGAACATCAACAAGCAAGTTCAGGTTTTCCAAAACGCCCATATGAAATGATCAAAGACAAAGAAGAATATCTCTATAATCTTAGAAATACTGATCGTGTAAAATTCAAAGCACAAGAATTGGAACCGTGGGGAGCCAAAAGAGAACTTGGAGATGATGGAGGATTTTGGGGAGGAATAGCAAATATTCCTAAACACAAAGACTGGAACGAAGTAATTGTCGATAACTGGAAAGTCACAGGAATTGTTTATGGTGCTGAAGGTAAATACGGAATAAGACCAGCAGACATTGATAAAATGAATGCGATTGGTGATCAATATGGCTTGAGTGTTAAGAAAATAGGAAGAATGTTTTAGTCCATCGACTTGATTTGAAGAGATTACATAATCTGCAATCTTTTCCTAATTTGGATTTCCACTGTATATTTTCTCTTGAAGTTCTGACAGCCAACCAGTATTATATAAATTTTTTAAGAATTCCTTATCGTCTAATTTTACCCATTTCTTAAGATCTTGTGGTGATATATAGTTTTCTGGAGATGAAGCTTCAACACACTCTTGTAAGAAGTCTACAAACCTTTTTATTGTTGAATTCAAATTTTCTTCTTGACTATCAATTAATTTTTGCACAAATTGTCTAGCAACCACCATCTCTTTGATTTTTATTTTAATAGCATCAAAAGCAGCCTGTGTATTCCCATACAATAAATTGAGAAGGATCCTTACATATTCTTTTTCTTCAACGAGTTTCATTGCTACAACAGATAACCAAACACTTGTTTCGGCATCATATTCTTCGACCATAGATTCCCAATTGTCTGGACTCACTCCAGTTTTCTCCTGCCAGCGAATATCAGTGAGTTCTTTCCAATCTTTTGGTTTTATTTCTGTCGGTTCTGATTGTTTTGCTCTATCATCCCCATAGTAATGCAAAAACTGAATCCAATGTTGAAGTTCATGAACCCAAACGTTAGATTCTATATAACCTTTTACTGCAGTGAGATCATTCTCTAATTGTGTCCCTATAGCATACCAATCAAGCTTTTTATGCATTTGATTTATAAAAGTGCTATTTGCTTTGATAGAAATATAGTTAGTGTCACCTTGATTTTTTAAGTCTTGCTGAAGAATTGGGTTTGATGATGCAACTCTCCATTTATATTTTGAGGTTATTGAACCCTTAGGTTTGACTCGAATATTTGCCATGGTTGGTGATGCTAATCCAACTGCGTCTTTATCTTTATAGCTAGACACTAGCGCAAAAGTGATTGCGGACCAATTCTCGACAAAAAATTCCTTGTTATAAAACTTTTTGACCATCCAATCTCTAAATGAACCTTGAGCTTCATCCCAAATTTTTGCCCAAGAATCAGGTTTCACAAACCATTGAATTTCAGTAGATGAAGATTTACCAATTCTTCGTAGAGAATTTCCCTTATTATTGATACGATAAGTACAATTGCCACTTTTAATTTCTTTAACAATTCTCATCATTAGAATTTTAGAGCCAAATTGTGCTACACCTTCATTCAGAAGCCTTCCGTTGTTTTTATTTCTCATCATTAGTATCTCCAGCTTTGCACTAATTATACACTGATAGAAAGAAGATCTATGGCTAATTCCCTATATTGATCGCTTGTTATCGATATTGACTTAGATAGACTACTCATTCTTAAAAGATTTGCAATTTTAGTAATTGCTTTATCAATTCTGTTTAAGTTATTGATATTGTCTTTTGCATATAGGTAATCGTCTCCTATTTGCATAATCGATTCATACTGTCTTTTACAAAGTCTAGACATCTTTATGATCCAATCGTACTCTAGACCCCATTTAGCGCTGACATATATGACATCAAGGTTTTCCATCTTTCAAAGCATCTAAATCTTTTTGAGTATCAAATGGTACCCATAAGTGTATATGTTTATTATCGTCTATACGATCAAAATAACCACCGTTAAATCCAACTGGACCTATTTGAATATTTTTTCTTACATATTCAAAACCAGCAATTTCTACCAAACTAGGTAATGGGCCTTTCTTAAAATTGCATTGATCTTGCCATTCTTTGTTTGGGCTCACATAAGCCATAAAAGTTTCACATCCAGAATTCGTAGATGCCACCGATTCTTGCATGAATTTGACAAACTTTTTTGATATTTTAATTTTCATATTTTTCCTTTAGTTGCAAGTGATTGTCTGTACTGTGTGTTTTGATTCTAGGAATTCCCAAACTTTTGGTGAAACAATAAGAGGTTCTACTCCTAGAGTATTTTTAATATCTACATGTCTTTTTTGCCCCATACAAATGCTTGTCGGTCTAGGCACATATATAATTCCATTTTCTTCAATGTATACATAGTCCATTTGTTTCTCTCAGTGTATCTATAGATATTAGTTATTTAATAATTATGGTGTAAAATAACCAATTATTCTATTTTTACAATCTTCTAAAATAGGAATTTGTTGTATTCCGGATAAGTCACATTCATCAAAAGTAAGAACATATTTTGCAGGTAATTCTGGCACTATATGAGGTCCATTAAATTTAAATTTAATAGGCTCATGAATTTCTATATAGTAATTTTTAGCAGAATAAAATATAGTAGCTTCAATATCTCTGCCATTTGATGCAGAATATTTTACCGGATATGTTTGCCATAAACTATTATACACTTTTTACCTTCTTAATTTTTTTCTCTTTTTTTACTTTTATTTTTTTCTTCTTATCTTTTTTTATTTTTTGTTTCTTTTCTTTTGGAATTTTTTCTTTTTTAGGCTTTGGAACAACTATTATTTCTGGTTCTTCCGGAAGAATTATATGGTTTGAGTGTATTTTTGGGTGTAATACAAATCTCTTAGATTCTTCTATAGAAAAGCTTAGCCATCCGTCTAATCCTTCATGTTCAATAAGAGTAGCGTCAATCCACTCATTTCGAATTTTAACTCTAACTATATCTCCTACCTTAGGCATCTAATTCTCCTACTATAGCTTCACAAATGTCATCAGAAGACAAGAAAGATACTATTCCCATATTTCTAAGATCCAACCATGGACCAAATTTATTAGTTGATACTGTATCTAAATACTCATTATTTTCGTTATAAACAATAATATACATGCAATCCTCCTGTGCTGTTTAATAATACAAGAGGGGAAAAATCATTACAAAAAATACTTCCAAGCAAAATTTTGAGTATCAATAAAAGTTACCTCTTCTTTACAATATACATGTGTGTGTTCTTCATCATCAAAATCATGGACATATATGTTTTTTCTACCATCAATTTCAGGAAATATCTCTAAACGAACCCATTTTTCTGTCCCTTTAGTCATCGTATATATTCCAATTATCATATATGGTTCAAAAGACTCAAGTGTGTTTATAAATCCATTTGGAAATTCAAGTGATTCCCAAAACATACCATTGCAATCAGCTACATTTGTTATTAGTTTGCACATCTTAAAAATCATATCTCCTTCTTTTAGGGAGTTTGATTCAATGTCTTTAAATATCCTGGATTGATATGTCGATTCTTCCATAATGTTCTCCTACAATATTTTATCACACTTATAGGATATTATACAAAAGAAACGGATGTCATAAAGACATCCGCTATATCATAAGGAGAAAATCAAATAATATAGTACTAACTATGCACCCAATTGAGAATTTCCGATTTAAGCAAATCAATCTCCGTGAGGAACTCTTCGTAAGTACCTGAATTTTTAATAGTCCAAAAGTTCTTAAATGCCGTCTTATACATCGGTAGAGCCTTTTCTAATTTTTCAGCATTTTGATGAATAGCAAATCTCGGAATAGCTCTTCCTCCTTGACCACCTCTTTGTTGATTTCTCTCTAATGCCATCTCTTTAGGAATGTCAATTGCAATCATAGCGACATCGTATCCTAATTCTTCATATTCTAATTTTGCGTCAATAGTCTTATTAAAATTTGCTGCTGTCCCGTCTAAAATAATATTTTTGCCCATTTTAATGATGTCTTCCACCTGTTTATTATATTGAGGCATTGCATGCTGAAACATTAAATTTGTACCCAATGAAACAAAAGTCTTTAGTTTTGCAAATTCTTCTAATTCAAGTGTTGTCATAACGTATTCTGGATCTTCAGTTAGTTTCTTTAATTCCGAGTATCTTCTCATTGTCGTGTCCATATCTAGGGGAACACCATTCTGCTTCAAAGCTGCTTCGTAAAAAGTATCCGGATTACACACTACAAATAAGTGGTCCAATTCAAGGTTCTTAATTACTGTAGACTTTCCGCCACCTGGAAGACCTGCCAAGAAAATAAGCTTAGGTGCATTTTGATTGGCATAAGTCTCTAAGAGAATTTTCCTAATGTAAGATCTGATCAGATTCACTAGATACTCCTGTCAACTAAAAATACTATTAAGATAACTTCCCCAGTGTGATCACTTGCGACTCCTGTATATGGATTGATTCTTGGTGAAATATTTGCATATATCAAGATTTCATCTGAAGCTCTTTGAGAAGCAACTGCTTTTCTTACGTCTTTTATTTCTTTTGAACCTACTCTTGATTTTGCAGTAGTCATCCCTTCTTTATTTGGATGGACTTGTGAATTTGGGTTTAAATATCTTTGAAGCATTGACTTAGTTCTGATTTTTCCACCATAGACTTCAAATGCTTTATAGAATTTTAGGTCAGCATTGTCATCTAACCAATAGTCATCGATTACTCTGTGGGTATTAGTATTCTTATTTTTTGAAAGTGCTTTAATTTCTTTGTATTGAGAATCAATCGTTGAAGCTTTAATAGGCACTACAGTCTTGTTAGGACCCATAATGATAGAAATTGCGTGAGAAGCAATAGACTCAAGTTGTGCTTCAGGGAGAAAATGTCTAGAAATACCGTCCACAGTGACTCTTCCATCTTTTTCTGTCTTTCTTTTTGGAGGTTTTGGTTTCTTTTCTTCTTTTGGTGGTGGTGGAACAGGAGTATTTGGAACTTTAATCATTTCATCATCAATAGGGACTATCGTTGGCTCTTTTGGTGTGTCTGGTTCTTCTTCTGTCATCATCGGAAACACATACAATTCGAAATATGAAACTCCTTTTCGCTTAATTGAAGCACCCGTAAAATTGGTTTCACACTTCACAAAACCCTTGAAGTCTTGAGAAATAGTTCGAATAATAGAATTCATTGCATCATGACCACAGAGTTGAACGATTTTTGTGGCCATCTCTTTTTCTGCTTGTGTAGGATCAGATCGATGTCCTGTGAGCCATCTCATAATGGTAGTCTTTGAAGTTGGAGCTCCTGCCCAAGACTTAGGGTCTGCCTTCTGTAGCTCTAACACTTTATCTTTAAATGGTGGATTAATATGTTCAAGAGAAATACTGATCACAATACCTTCACCATAAGATTCAGCACTAAATTCATCGTAGTATATCTCATAACCTGGGATAACTAAATTCCTCAATGTATTTTGAATTCTTTTACCTACGTTAGCAAAATCTTTTGTATCAAAAGCTAACATTTCATTAATGAGTCTTCGTAAATTCATAGTGATTATCTCCTAATTCTATGGAGTAATTATACACAAAATAAACAGGTTCGAATAAAGATTTATAAATAGCTTTTAAGCATATCTAAAACTTGTTGAGTCTTTAATAATACGTATTTTTCTACCTGTCTCTTTTTCTATCTCATCAAGAAGTTGCTTTATCTCATCTATGTTCCAACGAGTAGCTATCACACCTGTGATACGCCAATTGTCTAATAAAGCTTCCGAATTATCATGGCCTTGTCTTATAGAATCATCAAAGTCTCCATAGTCAAGGATATAAGTATCCATAGCTGCTGTCATGACACCTTTGTTTTGTCCAGAAGACTTGTCTCTGCGAGGGTATTTCTCTCTATATTTTGAAGTCTTGCCAGTCCACATGTCGTCCATGCTATTACCTGCTAGAGTCACATATCCTTCTATTACGACACCAAAACTTCCCCAACCCATAGATGGTACATCAAAACCATCAAATATCTCACATGATATTTCGTCTTTATTAGACTTAGGATCCGAATTTACAATAAGACTTTTAAGAGATTCCAATGATTCTGTCCAGTGTATATACATCAAACTATCCAACATTTCTCTATTTGCCCATTTCTGAAATGCTTTCTTAACAATTTTTCCTCTTTTACGAGCAGAATCGTAATCTTCTGATCCAAAAGGTTTTCGAGTACCTTCATCCCATCCCGGGGTGTTCTTAAGATCTTCTAAAAATGAATATTTATTTTCCAAAAGTATTTGTCTAATTAGTTTTCTTAGATTTTTCATTTTTGATCTCCTAAATTATTCATTACTTCCTCCTATAGAGAATTTTTGAAGCATTTTTGCTAAATTAGAAAGAACCCAATCAGATTGTTTAAAAAAATCCATTAATTGTTTTATCCATGCAATAGGGCCAGCAAACTGTTCTAAAGCTTTACCAACAACATTTAAGATTTTTTCACGAATAAATTCTTTTACTTTCTTAAGAAATCCTAATTTTTCTTCAAGCCATTCCATTAACTGTTCTCTAATTTCATCAGTTGCTTCTTCAATCTCACCAGAGAAGAAATCTAATAATTTTCCTTTTAATGATTTTTTAGGATTTTCAATTGTTTCTTGAGTTTTATTCAATCTATCTAATATTTCGAATTCTTCATCTAGATATATTGTACCTAATCCAAAAGCCATCATTGATAATGCACCCTTCCAACTGACATTTGATTTAATAGAATCCCAAAGTTCCATTACACCATTTTTAATAGCATGTAATGTTTTTGCAAATGTTGGCATACTTTTACTTTCTAACCATGTAGCAATATTATTAATTTTTGAATTTAATCTTTTAGGAAATACTTGAACGGAAGATAATATTCCTTTCTGATATTTAACAAACTCATCTTCATCTTGAATCATTGCAGTTAAACCAGTCACGACACCTTTAAGATTTGCACCATAATCTTTAACGGCATCCACTGCGTCATAAGCCATGTCTTTAATTTTATCCACACCACCCTTGACGTTATCTTTGATCCATTCAGTCCCTGATTTTACCCAATTTTTTAAAGCATCAAATTCTAATAAAATATCATAATTGAGTGCTAAAGAATATCGATTTTCGTTTAAATAAAATCGATCATATCCCATCACAGTTATGATATAACTTTTTCTAATACCCATACTTTCTATTAACATAAATTGTTCCTAAATATTAAATTAACTAGTTATTAAAATATAAAACTGACATTTTAAAATTCTACTCCTTAATTGTTTCGTTGAATCATTTCCATTTTTCCGCTGCCAGAATTAGATCTCCATACTGGTATTCCAAGTGACAGTGCATCTGCGATCACGTGAGATTTGCTTGGATTTCTGAAATAACGATCCGTGATGTACACGCCGATGATTTGCCAGTTATCTAGGATTAGTTCGTCTATTCCTTTCCAATCTTTTGGGTCGATTGCAGGATCCATTGAATATGTTCTTTTTACTTGTCCGGAGTTCTTGTGGAAGTCTCGAAGTGTATCAGGGATTGCGCTTAGAGTTTGAGTCATGATATCATGTTTGGCTCCGAAGGCAGGATAACCTTTTAGCAGGAATCCATAACCTTCTGTGTATGCTTTGCTAGCATTGCCTATATCCCATTCCCAAATGCGTGGATCACTTCCAATAGGGGCGTTTGCAGCGACACATGATAATTGATCTCTGCTACTCATTCCAAATGTTTTTATCCAATCACTGAACGGTGTTTTACTTCCGAAATCGTTTAAATCGGCTTTTCTAGAATATGTTCCTCTGTATGTAAGAGAATGAAGGATCTGCACTTGCCCTTCCATGAACTTTTTCACAAACTGTGGATTCTGTTTCATAAGTTCATGCCAATCTCTCATTGCTTGTTTATCACGCTGGATTGGTAGCTTGCCTTGAATTCCAATGCCTCGATGGTCTGCATTCTGACGAATCTCTTCATCTGTCTGTTGGGAATGTGTTGTTCTTCGATAGCGTGCTATATCAAACGGCGTCAGTTCGTAATCTTCTAAGATTAATTCTCTTATTATTTGTCGCAAAGACGAATGAATACCCGTTTTCATAAAATCTCCTTATATCATTTGCATCGCATTCATACAAGCTTTGAGAGCATCTGGCAATTTGCGCATAAACTCTGTGTTGTCTTTCCATTGGTTGATTGCACGATAGTTCTTACATCCTTGGTAGAAGCTTATGAGATAGTCTTTCATCACTCGATCGAGTACAAGATCTGAATCTACTTTCTCTTCTAGGAAGTCCATTACCTGTTTGAACTCCCCTCTGCCAAAGTTTCTTCCGATATCTTCGACTATTGCAAAGTGTTCTTTCCAGTTGTGTTCGTTGAGACCCATTTCTGTCACTTCTTCCATGAACCCCTGGAAGTCTTCGAGTGGAAGGGTATGGTCGTATCTCAAAGCATCAATCCGGTCGAGGTCTGCAAGCACCATGCAGTATCTATGAACTGAAAAGAAGAGATTCGAACGTCCCATCCAAGAATCACCCTTGGCGTATCCAAAAGTGTCTTCATATACATCGAGCTCTCCTAAAGAGTCTTCGAGGCTCTTTGTAGCTTCATCCAAGTTTCCTTGTACCAAAGTTTCACCCTTTAATTGTAAGACACGTCCATAGAGCTCTTTACCTAATGCCACGGATGTGCCATTCAGTCGTGCTTCGATATGACTTGTTGAACCTTGTTTCAGTTCTATTCTGTCGAGGAGTTCTTCGACAAGAGGATGATTGGGCAACCATTCGTTGAGAAATGCTTTCGAATTGATCTTTATTATCTTGTCGTCGCCATGTTCTGCTAGCAATGTCGCAAGACCATCGATGGTTCCTGTCATCTCATCCAAGAACTCTTCTAACTGTCCTCCTTCCCATGGGTCTATCTTGTGGTGTTCTAGCCAAGCTCCCAAGAATGTCGTTGAATCCAAATCTTCTAACGAGTCCCATGTGTCGATGGTCTGCTCTTGCCATGTGTCTATTTGCAGTGGTGCAATGATTTCTACGCTCACAACGTTCACAGTGCCATCTACAATCAGTTCTGATTCTGCGTACCTTGTGACACCATTGGGTCTTTGAGTGTTTATTATGATCGTATTCTCGTCTGCTTCAATCGTAATGAGGTACGATCCGAACTCACCTGCCGAACCTCTTTCGAGTGCACGTTTCATTGCAGGGCCACCTACTGTTGGGTCGTAAGACTTCACGAAGTCTGCGAATTCTCTTGCGGTTGACTTGAAATGCGAATACGATTTCATGCTGACATTTATTGTGCCACCATTGCGCAATGCTTTGAGGCCATCCAATTGTTCTTGTGAACCAATGCGACCTCCCGAGTAGATGACGCCACCTTTTACACCATCGAGGCCACCGTAATGGTCTTTGGCATACTCTTTGTCGGCACTATCCAAAGAAAAGTGTCTCTCATTGATGGCGTATTCAGCGAACTTGTAGTCTATCTCATCTTTGAAATCTTCCTCATCGAGTCGTTGCCCTGCTCCCCAAGATTCGAGGATCATTTTTCTGATGTATTGTCGTAGTTGTTTCATAATAGCCTGCTCCTAAGTGAATACTTCCTCTCAAACTTATATCCATAAGATTTTTCCCATGCTTTCATGTCTTTAGTAGGTTTTGCTTTTGGGTCAGTTGCTTTCATGTCTTTCCACTGTTGTTCCAAAGAATAACGATTGATCACAGTGTCTCGAGTCGCATCCATTGCTTTGTTGTATTCATTTTCATCAGGATCATCTTTCATTGTCTTAGGTTTGTATACCATGACGACTTCAATATTTTTTGCAGGAATTTCTCCTTGATATGCAATTGTACCTGCTCGTTTAAATCCTTCTATAGCTGCTTGCTTGTCTAACCAAATAGTTCTTGCAATTTCTTCCCATTTCTCTGCCAAAGGCGTGAGATATTCTATAAATGATTCTTTGCTCACAATTCTCGGATCATATTTTGGATACTTGTCTATCCAAGCTTGTACAATCTCGCCAAATCCTTCTTCTTTTGCAATTTCTAAAAATTTACTAATTTCTGCCTGCGGGTCTTGATTCTTCCATTCTTTCTTACGATCATACATCAAAACATCTTGGAATTTTTTTCCTTCTGGTGACGACCATCCTAATTCATACATGATATTGTTTTCAAGCCATTTAGCAGTTAAATGTTTCGGTTCTCGTAAATCACGAAGTCCAGTCCTACGTAGAGCATCTTCAATATAGTCTTCCTTGGAAAATTTATATGTAATATTTGAAGCAAATTTTTGAAATTCAGGATCAGATTCTTCAGGAATATTTATTGGATCCAATTTTTCATTATTGTTGCCAGAAGTCTCAAAAGAATATGGAATACCAGCATCACGTACCATATTTGCAAATTTTATACTGTCTAACATGTGCTTGTTATCTTCGTCAATTACTAGTTTTGATGGATCTGGCACCTTTACTCGGAGTACTACTGCTTTTGTCCCATCTTTATCAAACTGACGTGATGCATAGTTTTCAGCGTCTTCCGCAGTGTCAGTCAAATAGATATTTCCTTCAGACCAACCCGGTTTCAAATCAACATATTGGTATCCTTCTCTACTAGGTGCGCCACCACGCATATATCCTAAACGCTGTATCTCATTCCATCTGAATTCAGATGTCCCATGAAACAAATATGAACCTCCTGTATTCATTCCTTGCATGTCTTGTACGACTCTTTGATTGACAGGTTGCACGCCTTTACGTCCTTTTTCTTTGTCATACATAACATCATCGAGTGTTAAGTTTGTCCACTCTAATACACCTTGAATTCTATAAGTCTTATCTACACGTGGGTCATTTTTAATCAAGAAACCCATAATCTTTTTCATGTTTTGTTGTTCACCACGAAGACCTGCTCCGCCAGAAGGAATAGTCAATGTACCTTTTTTACCTGAAAATTGTCGCGGTCTTCTATTTGAATATACTCTTTCAAAAGCACCAAAGTCAATTGTTTTATTTTCAGTGTCGACAATAATTCTAGAATTCTGATCAGAGTCTGGATCTGCACCTACTAACTTATAGCCTTGACCCCATTTATTTATTGAAATACCCATATCACTAGACCATGAATATTGTTTTACTGTGGGATCAAACCATGAACCTTCTACTCTATCTACTTTTTTAATTCTAGGATTTTTTGATTGTAATATTCTTTTCCAAGCTGCTTTGGCAATTGCAGCGTTACTTTGAGCAATTTGGACTTTTGTTTCGAGATTTTCACCTTTGCTAAGATACTGTGAACACTTATAAGCTGTAGGATCATTTAGCCATTCTTCTGAAATTTTATATAAAACACTTTGTTCTTGCATTGCTTGGATTTCTTCTTCAGTAAAACCAAAATTATTGATTAATGATTTTTTTGTAGAAGCTTTAATTGCTTTCTGTCTTATATCCCAATCAGCATTTCTCAAATCATCGTTAGTAAACACAGAAGTTTCATCGCTAGATAATACTAGTTCATATTTTGAAGCTGATGGAAAATCAATGTTTTTATAAAGTTCAAATAATAAAGACCTCATTAGAAAAATCTCCTTACACTAAAAATATTCTAAAGTTTTTTGCCCAAACATTATACCATATTTGAGGTTCACGAAACCATTGAGGAATTCCCCGATGTTCACTAAACATTGCATTTGCAAAAGGACCTATGTCATCTAGATTTGTACCTGTAAGAGCCGGATAGTCTATTTGACCTTCAAAGGTTTTACCATCTACAGTGAATTTATAATATGTTTCTTCACCTCTGATTTTCATCACCCCTTGAATCAAAAACTGTTTCCATTCCTTTGGGGCTTTACTCATATTGTGGGGACATTTTAGCTCTTTTCCCATCTCGTATTTTAAAGAAAAATCTCCTTTTGGTGTAGATTTTTTTCCTCTAACTTCTAAGATCTGACCTCTTATGTATCTTCTTAAATTTTGTGGCATAGTATACTCCATAATGTTAATATATGAAAGTAATTATACATCACATTCCAAAACCTGCTATATCCCAAACAATACCTGCAAAACACACTAAGGAAATTTTTATCTTTTTGGTTTTTGATCTCTTAAGATTGTGCTCAAATAGTGCTAGAGTATCCTCAGCCGATATGTTAAGAATTCTTTGAACACCGTTTTGCCAGCCATAAATTCTTATATTTTTATAAGAATCTAATACCAATTCATATTCTGACGAAATGAATATTGCTTGTTCATGAGAATCACATCGGAGTTTTCTAGCTAGTTCGTGCTTAATTGTCATATTGTGATTAGGATATTTGCTGAATTCTAGAACAAGACCACCGTGATATCTAGATACTTCTTCTATTTTTGCATGTCCTACTTCTTTAAGAATGGGCATTCTCTCTAATAGAGAGACTATAGTCTCATAGTCACAAGTAGAAAATTTA
>Ga0255210_1000489_pt1 | contig 14354 bp, 16 predicted proteins | sample Miss_Yuk_RepA_8d_FD_188422 | JGI IMG/M metagenome (GOLD analysis project Ga0255210, IMG submission 188422) | Freshwater microbial communities from Mississippi River, Louisiana, United States - Miss_Yuk_RepA_8d | ecosystem: Environmental > Aquatic > Freshwater > River | place: USA: Louisiana...
CTGGTTGCGCTCGTCGACGAAGACCGCCACCGCGCGGTTGGACTCCCGGGTGACATCGCCCAGCAGGGGCGTCAGCTGCTCGATCCGGCGATCCATGTCCGACAGCACCGCCGGCGATTGAGCCAGCTCGTCGGGTTGGGCAAACAGAGGATCGGCGTAGGTGACGAACTTCTCAAGCTCGGTCAGTGCCTGCGTGTAGACCTCTGAGCGCTCGAGGAGGTCACGGCGGGGAATTTTTCTCAGCAGATCGATGCGGCTGATGAAAATCTCGTACCGCTCCTGCAACTCGTAAGGATCGGCGCTGCCCGGCGACAGCTCGGCGTTGTGGACCACCTGATCCAGTCGGCCCAGTTCGCGCTCCAGCTGGTAGGCCTGCCACATGATGGAGTCGACCTGATTGCTCGACAGGTCCTCGAGCATCTGGAACTGGCGCCACTGGATCCACGCCAGCGGGCCGATCGTGACCACCAGCAGCGCAGCAATGGCCACCACCCACTCGCGACGCCGCCAGCGGGAAATGTTCTGAATGGAAAACATCACTGGATGTCCAGGGCCTTGAGTTGCCAGATGGAGCGTTCGTAGTAGGTGGAGGAACGAAGGTCGGCGTCGCTGTCAAACGGGTAGATGACGAACAGCGGTCCTTTTTCACGCACCGGCATCGGCTGGTCGTCCAGCAGTCGGGCCACGAGCACCTTGTATTTCTGGGTGTCGCTGACCGGGATCGTGATCTTGTAGTCGTTGATGGCGATGGCCGAGATGGTGGTGCCGCTGGCCTTGACCGCCGCGAGCACGTCGGACAGCAGAGGGCCGGTGAACTTGACGGGACGGTCGTACCAGGGCGTGCGGGTGGTGAAGCTGTGCTGGGGCAGGGCCTCCAGCATCTTCATGTCGAATCGGGCCTTGTCCCCGGCGTTCTTCTCGCCGATCTTGCCCGAGATGGTCAGGATCGGGCGTTCCTTGGGGGCGTCCAGTGCCAGGCAGGGGCCCGCCATGAGCAGGCCGGACAACGACGCAACGAGGGTGAGGACATGGCGGCGTGATTTCATGGAAAGCGTTCTCCGGGGCAGCTGAGGAAGCTGCCTGACATCATATGCGGTGCCGAACCCCGGCGGGGCTGTTGGCGAGGCGTGTGAGCAACGCCGGCGTGATCTGCTTGAGGGGCAGGACTTCATTGGCCGCGCCCGCCTGGATGGCCATGCGGGGCATGCCGAAAACCACGCAGCTGGCTTCGTCCTGCACGTAGTTGTAACTGCCGGCGTCCTTCATCTCGCGCATGGCCTGGGCACCGTCGGCCCCCATGCCGGTGAGCATCACGCCAATGGCGTTGGGGCCGAGTACCCTTGCGGCGGATTTGAACAGCACCTCGACCGAGGGCTTGTGGCGGTTGACGGGCTCGGTGTCCTCGACCACGGCCACATAGTTGGAGCCGCTGCGGTCGATGCGAAACTGCATGCCGCCCGGTGCAATGTAGGCATGACCCGGCAGAATGCGCTCGCCATGGCGGGCTTCGGCCACGCTGATGCGGCACAGGCTGTTCAGACGCGCGGCAAAACTGCTGGTGAAGCCCGGGGGCATGTGCTGGGTGATGACAATGGCTGGCGCATCGGCAGGCATGGGCACCAGCACTTCCCGTATGGCCTCGGTGCCCCCGGTGGAGGCGCCGATGCAGATGACCTTTTCGGTGGTGGCCAGCCGTGGCAGCGGCGCGCTGGGTACCGCACTGGCCGAGTGGGAGCTGCTGCCGGGGGCAGCCGCTGCGCTGGCCGGTGTGGCCGCCAGGCGGCGCACCTGCGCGTGAGAGGCAACCCGGATCTTGTCGACGATGTCGTGGGCCAGTTCATTCAGGCCACTGGTGATGCCGATGCGAGGCTTGGCCACGTAGTCCACGGCGCCCAGTTCCAGGGCGCGCAGGGTGATGTCGGCTCCCTGCTCGGTCAGGGTCGAGACCATGACCACCGGCATGGGGCGCAGCCGCATCAGGCGGGAGAGGAACTCCAGGCCGTCCATCCGGGGCATCTCGACATCCAGCGTGATGACGTCCGGGTTGAGCTCCCGGATCATCTCGCGGGCCACCAGCGGATCGGCGGCGGCGCCCACACACTGCATGTCGGGCTGGCGGTTGATGATTTCGGTCAGCAGGCTGCGCACGAGCGCTGAGTCGTCGACGACGACCACGCGGATCTTGGCCATGTGTTTTGTTTCCCCTCAGAACAGGTCCACCGAGCCACCGGCGTTGGTCTTGGCCACCACGGCGGCGTTGCCCTTGCGTTCCTGGGTCTCCAGATTCTCGGGGTGCGAATGGGCCAGACGCTTGACCATGGCCTTGCCGGTCACCGGGAAGTAGCAGACCTTGCGCGGATGGATGTCCAGCACGTCCTTGGAGACCACCGAGATGCGCTCGGTGGCCAGGTAATCCAGCACGAATTCGGTGTTGCGCTCGCCCACGTTCATGGTGGTGAAGCTGTGCATGACCTGTCCGCCACCAAACACCTTGGCCTGCATATACTCCCGACGGGCGCCGAGCTTGATCATCTCGTTGATCAGCAGTTCCATCGCGTAGGAGCCGTAACGCCCCGAGGTGTCAGCACCCCCTTCGGGCAGCATGAAGTGGTTCATGCCACCCACCCGTACCTTCGGGTCCCAGATGCAGGCGGCGATGCACGAGCCCAGCACGGTCATGATGACCATTTCCTGGTCGGTCACGAAGTACTCACCGGGCAGCACCTTGACGGCGTCGTGCTTGAAGTTGTGGTCGTGGTAGAAAAAGGACGCCTCGCCAGGCTTGCGCGGCCGGGACTTCAGCACTTCCAGTGTCGAACTCCGCATGGCGGCACCGCTCAAGCCCGTGCTGCCAAAAGGCCTTGGAGCGGGGGGCGTCGGGAGCGAAGGATTAAATGCGCTCATAAACCGTCTTTCCTCGCAAGGCAAACAGGGACCGGGCGTCGCTGAAGTTCTCGGCATGGCCAACGAACAGCATGCCACCCGGTTTCATTACGCGATGGATGCGCTCCAGCACCTGTCGCTGGGTGGGCCCGTCGAAGTAGATCATGACGTTGCGGCAGAACACCACGTCGAACGGTTCGCGCAGCGGAAGCTCGTGGATCAGGTTGATGGTCATGAACTCCATGTGTTTCTGGAGTTCAGGCTTGACACGGACCATGCCGGCGTTGGCGCCCTTGCCTCGCATGAAGAAGCGCTGCAGCCGCTCCTGGCTCAGTCCCTTGATGTTCTCGGCCTTGTAGACACCGCGTGCGGCCGTGGCCAGCACCTTGGTGTCGATGTCGCTGTTGACGATGTGGAAGTTGCCGTTGGCACCCAGCACCTCGTGGCAGGTCATCGCCAGCGAGTAGGGTTCTTCGCCGGTGGAGGCCGCGGAGCACCAGATGCGCCAGGGCTGGGTCCGGTGGGCGGCCAGCAGGTCGCGCAGGATGTCGAAATGGTGCTGCTCGCGGAAGAACGATGTCAGGTTGGTCGTCAGGGCGTTGATGAACTCCTGCCACTCATCCCCGTCGTGCTGCTCCAGCCAGTCCAGGTAGGACGCAAAGCTGGTGTGCCCGGTCTCACGCAAACGGCGGGACACCCTGCTGTAAACCATGGCGTGCTTGCCGTCGTGCAGGCTGATGCCTGCCTTCTTGTAGATCAGGGCCTTGATCCGGGCAAAGTCGGCATTGGTCCAGGTGAACTCGCGGCCCTGAGCCACGGGGCCGTCGTCCTGGGCCACCGGTGACGCTGCCGGCCGTGGGCGGTTCGATGGGGTGGATTGCAGCATGTCAGGTCCTGACCGAGACGAAGGTGGGCGAAGCCCACCGGGCAGTGAATGTCAGTGTCGCGAACGGCGCACCAGACCGGAGGTGTCCAGGATCAGGGCGACCTTGCCGTCACCCAGGATCGTGGCACCCGACACATTCGGCACCTTGCGGTAATTGGTCTCCAGGTTCTTGATCACCACCTGCTGCTGGCCGAGCAGTTCATCGACCATGAGCGCCACGCGAGAGCCTTCGGACTCCACCACCACCATGATCGGGCTGGTGTTGTTGAACTCGAAGCGCGGCACGCTGAAGATCTTCTCCAGCTCGATCACCGGCATGTACTCCTCGCGCACCTTCACCAGCTGCGCACCCTGCGCCACGGTGTTGATGTCGGCCGGGTTGATCTGGAAGGATTCGATCACCGAGGACAGCGGCAGGATGTAAACCTCGTCGCTGACGCGCACGCTCATGCCGTCCATGATGGCCAGGGTCAGGGGCAGGCGCACCTTGACGCTCATGCCGTAGCCTTCCGCCGAGTCGATCTCGACCGTGCCGCCCAGCGAGGCAATGTTCTTCTTGACCACGTCCATGCCGACACCGCGTCCGGAGACATCGGTCACTTCCTCGGCGGTGGAGAAACCCGGCGCGAAAATCAGGCTCCAGACCTCCGCATCGGTCAGGCTGTCTGGCGCGTCGATGCCCTTCTCGCGGGCCTTGGTCAACAGCTTCTCGCGCGAGAGCCCCTTGCCGTCGTCCCGCACCTCGATGAGGATGCTGCCGCCCTGGTGGGATGCCGACAGGGTGATCGTGCCATGTTCGGTCTTGCCTTTGGCCAGGCGGTCGGCGGGCATTTCGATGCCGTGATCGCAGCTGTTGCGGATCAGGTGCGTCAACGGGTCGGTGATCTTCTCGATCAGGCCCTTGTCCAGTTCGGTGGCTTCACCGTGGGTGATCAGCTCCACCTTCTTGCCCAGCTTGCCGGCCAGGTCGCGCAGCATGCGCGGGAAGCGGTTGAACACCACCGACATCGGAATCATGCGGATGGACATGACCGCTTCCTGCAGGTCGCGGGTGTTGCGGTCCAGGTCGGCCAATCCGGCCAGCAGTGCCTGGTTATGGGTCACATCCAGTTCCCGGCTCTTCTGGGCCAGCATCGCCTGGGTGATGACGAGTTCGCCCACCAGGTTGATCAGTTGGTCCACCTTGCTCACGGAGACGCGCAGCGTGCTGGACTCCATCGAAGCCTGTGCACCGGCGGCGGCTTTGGGCTCGGGGCGTGTGACGGCGGGGGCGGGCTTGGCCACGGCCACTGGCGCAGGTGCTGGAGCAGCCACGGGCGAAGGCTCCACAGGCTCTGCGGCGACCGATGCCGGTGCTGGTGAGCCGGGGGTTCCCGGGGCGTCATCGAAGAATCCGAAGTCACTGCCTTCACCGGCGATGCCAGTGCCTTGGGTGGCGGCGGGTGCGGGTGCGGTGGCGGCCGGCGCTGCGGCATCCAGATCGACGATGCGGATCAGCTCCTTGTTCACATGGAAGGTGAACAGATCCATCAGGTCGCCATCGGTCGACGTGGTGATCACCTGGTAGACCCGGTGGTCTTCCTGGTCACACGGCAGGGCTTCGATCTGGCCCAGACCGGTGATGTCGCGGAACAGCTCGGCGATGCTGTCGGCCTGTGCCGGGTTGGTCATCGGACCAATGTGGATTTCCAGCTGGCGCTGGCCGTCGGCACGCGGTGCCCGGACGGCCACTGGCGTGGGGCTGGCTACCGGCGCGGCGACCACCGGCGCAGGTGCTGCCACGGGGGCCGCTGTGGCAGGAGCGGGTGTCGGTGCGGGTGCGGCGGCGGCAGGGGCCTGCCCGTGGGCCAATGCGTAGATGCGCTCGACCAGCGAGGCGGTCTCCGGCGGATCCACCGGGCGTCCCTGGTGGCGGGCCAACAGGATTTTCAGCGCGTCGGACGACTCCAGCAGCACGTCGACCATGGGGGGCGTCGGTTGCAGCTCATGACGGCGCAACTTGTCCAGCAGCGACTCCATCTGGTGGGTCAGTTCGGCCACGTCGGCAAAGCCGAAGGTAGCAGCACCGCCCTTGATCGAGTGGGCGCAGCGGAAGATGGCGTTGAGCTCTTCGTCGTCGGCCGCCTCCACATCGAGCGCCAGCAGCATCTGCTCCATCTGTTCCAGGTTTTCACCAGCTTCCTCGAAGAAGATCTGGTAGAACTGGGTCAGGTCGATGTTGCCGCCCAGGGCTTGTCCTTCATTCATCATTTCACCCATGGATGACTCCTGGTCGTTGCTTCGTCACGGTCAGCGGATGACCTTCTGGATCACCTCGATCAGGCGGCCCGGATCAAAGGGCTTGACCAGCCAGCCCGTGGCACCGGCCGCGCGGCCGGCCTGCTTCATCTGGTCGCTGGACTCGGTGGTCAGGATCAGGATGGGGGTGGTCTTGAATTTGGGGTGTTCGCGCAGCTTGCGGGTCAGTCCCAGGCCGTCCAGGCGCGGCATGTTCTGGTCGGTCAGAACCAGATCGATGGCATGCGTCTGTGCCTTTTCAAAGGCGTCCTGCCCGTCCACGGCTTCCACCACGTGAAAGCCCGCTCCGGTCAGCGTGAAGGACACCATTTTGCGCATGGAAGCCGAATCGTCGACGGCGAGAATGGATAGCATGGAGTACTCCGTAGTTCGTACCAATATCGGCAAAAAGGGGCTGGGCTTGAGCCTCAGAACAGTTCGACGGATCCGGCGTCCATTTCCCCTTGGGTCACGGGGCTGGGGCGATCGGGCATGGGGTCATTGGCAAGAGGAATCTCGTCTTCCTCGGGTTCCATGGCTTCCTCGGCCAGTCGCCAGGCGCAACCCTGCAGCACCTTGCCGGTGTGGACAATCAACTGGGTGGCCATGTCGTGGAACTGCAACTCGGTGACGGCCTGGTGCAACGCCTGGCGGATGCTGTCGATGTCGCCGTCGTGGCTGTTGGACAGGTGGGCCAGTGCCTGGTTGGCGGTGGAAAACCTCTCCAGCAGGTTGGCGGTGGCGTGGTCGAGCAGGCCTTCCAGTCGCTGAAGGTCGGTCATGGCCATCAGCAGCGAATCCTGAAGATCGGCCACCACGTTCACTGGCAGAGGAACCGTCGGGGGTGTCTGTGTCAGTGTTAGGTGTTCCATTTGAAGTCCTGAATGACGGTGAAGGGCCACACTGGCGGATCGGGTATTACAATTTTCTCGAACTGGTCTGTTGTGTATCGGCCGAATACGCGGCAAATTCAGCGTCTTTTTTTGCAGGCGGCTGCGCGCAGTGGCGGTGACCTGTGACGAGCGTGACAAATCCAACACCATGCCATCAGCGCCGCACGCCCCCGACATCGCCGCCAAGCCCACCCGCATCCTTCACCTGGAAGACTCGCGGGTCGACCACACGCTGGTGAAGTTCGCGCTGCAGCGAGCCCAGCTGCCGTGCGAACTGGATCTGGTCGATACCCTGGAGGATTTCCAGCGGCACCTTTCCGAGCAGGTCTATGACCTGGTGCTGGCCGACTATCACTTGCCCGGTTTCACCGGACTGGATGCCTGGCGGACGATGCGCGCCCAAGGTCGCGACCTGCCGTTTGTCATCCTCTCGGGGGCAATCGGTGAAGAGGCTGCGGTGGAGGCCTTGCACCAGGGGGTCAGCGACTACCTGCTCAAGGACAACATGGCGCGCCTTGCCCATGTGATCCAGCGCGCCCTGGAGGTCAGTGCCGCACGGCGGGCGAAGGCCAGGGCCGATGCCGCGCTGGCCGAGTCGCGCCATCGGCTGGCCGAGCTGGCCGAGCACCTGCAGGTGTCGATCGAGCGCGAGCGGGCCGACATTGCGCGGGAGATTCACGACGACATCGGTGGTGCGCTGGCGGCCGTGAAGCTGGACCTGGCGTGGCTCTCGCGGCGGACGCTGGACGAGGACATGCGCCAGCACCTGGACACCGCCCTGGAGATGCTCCAGCACGCGCTGGGTGCCAGCCAGCGCATCATGATGAACCTGCGCCCGCCCATCCTGGACCAGGGCCTGGTGGCCGCGGTGCAGTGGCTGGGTGCCAGCTTCGAGCGCCGCACCGGTATCCGGGTGGCGGTCCGGGCGTCATCCGAGCGCATCGAGGTGCCCCGGGAGGTGCAGCTGGTGGCCTACCGGACCGCCCAGGAGGCACTGACCAATGTGGCCAAGCACGCCAGCGAGGCTAGCGCGGTCGACATTGATCTGAGCGACCGTGAGGGCGTGCTGACCCTGGAGGTGTCCGACAACGGCCCGGGCATGAGCGCCGAGGCGCGCCGCAAGGCCAAGTCGTTTGGGTTGCTGGGCCTGTCCGAACGGGCGTCCAAGGTCGATGGCTGGCTCGACGTCAGTTCCTCGTCCGCTGGCACGTCCATCATCCTGTCGGTGCCGCTCGAAGGTGGCGCCGGGACCCATTCCGATCCCGAGGAGAACCATTCATGATCCGCGTGATCCTGTGCGACGACCATGCCGTGGTGCGTCGCGGCATCCGAGACACGATTTCCGAAGCGGTGGACATCCGCGTGGTCGGTGAAGCCGGCAGCTACCCGGAGTTGCGCGAGCAATTGCGCAAGAACGAGTGCGACGTGCTGGTGCTGGACCTGAACATGCCCGGCCGTGGCGGGTTGGAGGTGTTGCAGGCCCTGCGTGAGGAGGGCTCGCCGGTCAAGACGCTGGTCGTCTCGATGTTCCCGGAAGATCAGTACGCCATCCGCTGCCTGCGCGCCGGTGCCCGCGGTTACCTCAACAAGGCGGGGGAGCCGGCCGAGCTGATCGCCGCGATCCGCACGGTGTTCCAGGGGCGCAAATATGTGACACCCGAGGTGGCGGAGATGCTGGTGGACAGCCTCAACGCCCCCGAGGACCAGGCACTGCATGCCAGCCTGTCCGAGCGGGAGTTGCAGACCTTGCAGAAGATCGCCTCGGGCAAGAAGCTGTCGGACATTGCCGATGAACTGATGCTCAGCCCCAAGACGGTGAGCGTCTACCGGGCGCGGGTGCTGGAGAAGCTGCACCTGGCCAACAACGCCGAACTGACGGTCTACGCCATCCGCAACAACCTGGTCTGAAGTTGCGACAACGGTTCACCCGCCGGTGAACAGGTCGGTGGCCACCTTCAGCAGCGACACCACCGGCGTCTCCAGCATGGGCACCGTGAAAGCAATGCCCAGCAGACCCGCCGAGAGGGTCAGCGGAAAGCCGATGGCAAACACGCTGATCTGGGGCGCGACGCGGGAGATGACGCCCAGCACCAGGTTGATGAACAGCAGCATGCCGATCATGGGCAAGGCAATCCAGAGCCCGTAGTGGAAGACCACCGCGCCCAGTTCGTGCAGGCGCAGGCGCGCCACCGATTCCATGGCGCTGCCGTCCACCGGAAACGCCTGGAAACTGGCGGCGACGGCCTGTAAGACCATGAGGTGTCCGTTGATGACCACGAACAGCAGCATGGTCAGGTTGCCGAAATAGCGGCCCACGGCGCTGGTCTGCGAGTTGGTGGACGGGTCGAAGAAGCCGGCAAAGTTCAGACCCATCTGGAGGCCGATGATCTCGCCGGCCAGCTCCACCGCCGAGAACACGATGCGAACGGCCAGCCCGATGGCCACCCCCACCACGATCTGCTGCAGCACCACCAGAAACGCGCGGCTGTCGTTCAGGGCGATCACGTCCTGCGGCGGCAGCACCGCCTGGGCGCAGATGGCGATCAGGAAGGCCAGACCCACGCGGGTGCGCATGGGCACCGAGCGGGCCGAAAAAATCGGTGCACTGGAGAACACGGCCAGCACCCGCAGAAAGGGCCAGAAGATCGGCGAGATCCAGGCCATGAGCTGGGCCTCGGAAAAGGTGATCATGGGGTGATCGTGGCCAGACCCGGGATGACGCGCGTCAGACGGCGTACTGAGGGATCGAGAGGATGGTGGAGCGGATGAACTCCACCATAGTGGTCAGCATCCATGGCCCCGCGATGGCAAACACCGCGATGGCCGCGATCAGTTTGGGCACGAAGGACAGCGTGGCTTCGTGGATCTGGGTGATGGCCTGGAACAGGCTGACCACCAGGCCGACGGCGAGCACGACACCCAGCACCGGGGCGGCCACGGTCAGGATCAGGAACAGGGCGTTCTGGCCCATCGTCAGGGCGGCTTGTGGGTCCATGGGTGTCCTAGGTGTTGAAAGAGGCCGCGAGCGAGCCGAGCAGGATGTTCCAGCCATCGGCGAGCACAAACAGCATCAGCTTGAAGGGCAGGGCCACCAGCACGGGGGAGAGCATCATCATGCCCAGCGACATCAGCACGCTGGCGACCACCATGTCGATGACGAGGAAGGGGATGAAGATCATGAAGCCGATCTGGAAGGCGGTCTTCAGTTCGCTGGTCACAAAGGCAGGCACCAGCACGCGAAACGGCGCGTTGTCGGCCTTGACGTCGGCCGGCAGCTGGGCCAGGCGGGCAAACAGTTCGAAGTCGGACTGGCGGGTCTGGCGCAGCATGAACTCGCGCATGGGGGCCTGGCCTCGTTCCAGCGCCTGGTCAAAGCTGATCTGGTTCTGCGTGTACGGCGCGTAGGCCTCGTTGTAGACCTTGTCGAGGGTCGGGCCCATGACGAACAGGGTCAGGAACAGCGAGAGACCCACAATCACCTGGTTGGGCGGTGCGGTCTGGGTGCCCAGTGCCTGGCGCAGCAGCGACAGCACGATGACGATGCGGGTGAAACCGGTCATCATCAGCAGCACGGCCGGCAGGAAGGACAGGGCTGTGAAGACCAGCAGCGTCTGGATGGGCACCGAATAGCTGGTGCCGCCAGCACCCTGTCCGATCACCAGCGGGACGCCAGGTCCGGCGGCGGGTGCGGCGGCCACCTGGGCCATGGCCGATTCGGCCAGCAGCAGGGTGGCCAGGGCGCCGGTGATGGCCAGCGCGGTGGTCATGGCGCGGTTCATGCGCGCTCCTTCGGACCGGACAGGGCCGCCAGCTGCTCGGCAAAACCCGGACCAGGCGATGCCGGTCCGGCGGTATCGCCGGAGGGAAGGATTGTGACCGTGGTGATGCTGCCGGGCGCGACACCCAGCACCATGTGCACCTGACCCGGACCTTCGCCAATGCGGACACTGACCAGCCGGTGCTGCGGCCCGAGCGACAGGCCACCGGTCACCTGCATGGGCACTCCGGTCTGGCCCAAGCGACCGGGCAGGTGTCGCTTGTAGCGCTGGAGCATCCAGGCCACCAGCATCATCAGGACCAGCAGGCCGATGGCGGGCAGGGCATTCTGAAACATCGGTGGTGTCCCGTCAGGTACGGCTGAGGCGGCGCATGCGTTCGGATGGGGTCACGATGTCGGTCAGGCGGATGCCGAACTTCTCGTTGACCACCACCACCTCGCCCTGGGCGATCAGGTAGCCGTTGATCAGCACGTCCATGGGTTCGCCGGCCAGTGCATCGAGTTCGACGATCGAGCCCTGCGCCAGCTGCAGGATGTACTTGATCGGCACGCGGGTGCGTCCCAGTTCCACCGACAGCTGGACCGGGATGTCCATCACCATGTTGATGTCGCCGGCCATGGCGGCGGCACTGCCACCGCCCGACCCTCCGCCGGGGATCGGTGAGGCGGGCGTGCTGACCGCGTCGAAGGCCGGTGCGCCGTCGGCGCCCTTGGCTTCGGACTGGGCCTGCTCTTCCAGGGCCTGAGCCCAATCGTCCATCATGCTTGCTTCGTCTTCAGTTGACATAGCTGTCTCCCAACCAGTGCATTTCGGTTCCGCGCAGACCACGCTCCACGCGCAGTGCGTACTTGCCGTTGTGGGTGCCGTACTGGCACTCGAAAATGGGGACTCCGTCGACATGCGCCTTGATCAGGGGCTGTCGGTCGAGTTCGATGAAGTCGCCGATCTGCATGGCCAGCAGCTGCTCGACGGTGATGTCCGTCTCGGCCAGCTCGGCCACCATGGTCACCTCGGCCGCCTGGATCTCATGGCTGAGCAGCTTGACCCAGCGACGGTCGACCTCGATGGCATCGCCCTGCACGCTGGAATAGAGCACGTCGCGAATCGGCTCCAGCGTGGCGTAGGGAATGCAGATGTGCAGCGACCCGGTGATGTCGCCGATCTCCAGCGTGAAGCTGGTGGACACGACGATTTCGCTGGGCGTGGCGATGGTGGCGAACTGCGGTTGCATTTCCGAACGCTGGTAGGACAGCTCGATCGGATACACGCCCTTCCAGGCCTTCTTGTATTCCTCGCTGACCACGTCCACCAGGCGGTTGATCACACGTTGTTCGGTGGCCGAGAAATCGCGCCCCTCGATGCGGGTGTGGAATTTGCCGTTGCCTCCGAACAGGCTGTCGATCACGCCGAACAGCAGGGTGGGTTCGCACACCACCAGACCGTTGCCGCGCAGCGGGCGGATGGCCATGATGTTGAAGTTGGTCGGCACCACCAGGTCGCGCAGGAAGGCGCTGTACTTCTGCACCTGCACGGCGCCGACCGAGATTTCCGGACTGCGCCGGATCATGTTGAACAGACCCAGCCGCAGGTTGCGCGAGAAGCGCTCGTTGACGATCTCCATCGTCGGCATGCGTCCGCGGACGATGCGTTCCTGGCTGGAGAGGTTGTAGTCGCGGATGCCACCCGTTGGTGTTTCTTCTTTCTGGAGCTTCTGGCTCTCGCCAGTGACACCTTCCAGAAGGGCATCCACCTCTTCCTGGGAAAGAAAGGAGTCGGCCATGACTTTCTTCGCCTGTGAGGTTGCGGATCACTGCACCAGGAAACCCGAGAACAGGACTTCCTGGACAGGGTTGGGGGGCACGCGGCGTCGTTTCTTCGTCGGCTTTTTGCCGCTCTCGTCTTCCGGCTCCTCCATCTCATAGCCCATTTCGTCGGAGATGGCACGCACGATGTCGGTCATCAGCTCCTGCTTGCCATTGATCGACAGCAACTCCTCGGCCGTCCGCTGCGAGATCAGGATGAGGATGCCGTTGCGAATGGAGGGCATCCGCGACTTGATCGCGGTGGCGGTTTCTTCATCCTGCAGCTTGAGGGTGATGCCCAGCTGTGCAAAGCGGTTGCCGCCGGGGTCGGCCAGGTTGACCACCATGCTGTCCAGGGGCAGGTAGGTGGGCGGGTGTTTGGGGTCGACCTTGTGGACGGCCGCGACCGGCTCTTCCTCGACCTCTTCCCCGTCTTCGGCAGCGTTCTTTTTCAGCAGGATGAAGGCCGCTGCCGCACCGGCCAGGGCCAGAACGAGCACACCAATGATGATGAAGAGCAGCTTCTTGCTCTTCTTGGACTTTTCACCGCCTTCCTCGGCGGTCTTGGGAGCGGGTGCGGACATGTTTTCCTCCAGAACCGGCCCCGTCCGGAGGACGGGCCGCCACAGGCCGACGGGCCCGGGTCATGGAGGTCATTATTCGGCGGCGGTGCGTGGGCCTTAGGCCTGAAAAGCGCCGGTTTTCCCGGCTATTCGGCGTTCATGCACCGCGTTCGATCGTGCTTTCAGACAAACAGGTCCAGCGGTCGTCCGGGGTCGGCGCGTGGCCTCAGGCCCTGCGATCCAGACACAGACGTGTCCGCCGCCTCACCGCCGCGTCGCAGCGGGGATGTCCGGCCCAGCTCCACGGTAGACGGGTTGCCCGGTTTTCCCTGTGGGTTGCCGGAACCCTGGCGACCACCCACCGAGACATCAATCAGGGACAGACCTTCCTGCTCCAGTCGACCGGAGAGCTCACGGCCACCGTCCTGCGAGAGTTGCTGGCGGGCGTTCTCGTCGTCGGTGCGGAACTCCACGTTCACCGAATCGCCGGCCAGCTGGAGTTGCACCTCGATCGATTCGCCAGACTCACCCGCAATGCTCAGCCGGGCCTGCTGCAGCTGCCCCGCGTGCCAGTGCTCGGCGGCCTCATCATCTAGCGCAGCCTGGGCGTCGGCGAAATGCTCCATGTCAGGGTCGCTTGCGTCGGACTTGCCGAGATCCGTCGGCCCCGATTCGCCCGGCATGGGCTGCCCTGGCTCGCCAAATTGGCCGGATCCCTGGGCTTGTGCGCCACCGACCAGACCCGTTGCCTCCAGACTGTCCAGATCACCCACCGACAAGGGGCTGGCGTCCTGGGACGACAGGCGCGCATCCAGTTGCACGGTGCTGCGCATGGGCAGGCCCCCGCTCCAGGTCATGGCTTCGCCCGATCGGCTGGCAAGGGTGACCGCGGCTTGGGCGCTCATCTCGGTCATGGCCCGGGTGGCGATGTGCGACGTGGCGGCATGGGCGCCGGCCGGCAGGCGGATCGTCTTGGTGGAGAGCATGTCCTGACGCTGCATCGACAGGCCTGGCGCTGGCCGGTTGGTGGCTGGTGGCTCTGCCGGCCTCAGGTCCGACGGGAGTGTCAGGCCATCCGGCAGCTCGCTGTCGGTGGTGGCCTGCATGCCCATTTCGGCGATATCGATGTTGCCCGTGCTGTTGGCTCCTGGTTCCGGGCCGGAGATGCCTGCCCGATCCAGTCGGCGCTCCAGCGGATAGCGGGATGCCAGCATGGCTTGCACTGGGTCGGTGTCGGTCTGGCCCGGCCCGGTCGGGGCGGTCGCGGACGG
>Ga0255210_1000490_pt1 | contig 14350 bp, 22 predicted proteins | sample Miss_Yuk_RepA_8d_FD_188422 | JGI IMG/M metagenome (GOLD analysis project Ga0255210, IMG submission 188422) | Freshwater microbial communities from Mississippi River, Louisiana, United States - Miss_Yuk_RepA_8d | ecosystem: Environmental > Aquatic > Freshwater > River | place: USA: Louisiana...
AGCGTGCCCGCGAAGCCGTTCTGCAGAACGTACGAGCATTTCGCAGAAACAAGCGAAGCCTGAATGACCTCAAGAATCAAATCATGAAGTTTTACAGGGTCGAACTCACGCAGAGGACACCTCGACTGCTTCGTGGCATCAAGGCGTACAGGGACCGCGTGTTCCGCAAGTTCAAGAATGCGGTGACACGAGGATACGAGTTCAACAACAAAGCGCGTTTCAACGCGAACCTGAACAGGGCTCGAGCAAACTTTGACAGGACTTAAAGGTAAGTCGCACTTTTCATTTGTAAGTTCATCCACCAATGTATTCGATTTGGATCGCCATCCACAAATACATTGCTGAATTGTTGGGCATCGAACTCTACGAAGAGGACGAAGAACTCGGCACGCAACCCGTGTCACCCCCACCTTCGCCACCGAAGCGGTGCTACGCTTAAACACAATCAACAAGGTGACTCTCAAATGTACTGTTTCAGTGGAAGTGTCAGTGACGATGACGAGTGTCCCATTCAGGTTTGTCCAAAGTGTGGACCGAGTGGTGGATACGAAGCGTCGGATGACGGCAATCGCGATCAATCTTGTGGGACGTGCGGGAAGGTTCTTTTGAAAGACGGGAAGAAGCCGTGGTTTTCTAGTGTGAAAGTTGAACCATGTTCCTCTGTTCACGTGGATAGTGCCACCTGTCCAAAGTGCGGCCCAAAGGGGGGTTTGTCTCTCCGGGGACGCATCTTGCTTTGCAGTGCGTGTGGCAAGGTGCTCACCTGACCTTCTTGATCGTGATGGGACCACCCTTCTTCTTTGGGTCCCTGGAGGCGGAGTCGTTCTCGTGGTTGGGGTTGTAGTTTTTGGTGTGGAAGGTCCACAAGGAGGGTGAGCCTATTCGGAAGTTGGTCCTCGGACGGGCCTTGTAAAAAAAGACGCAGTCCTCGATGCGGTTGCTCTTGCTCGTGTTGTCGAGCACTAGACACTCGTAGTTTTCTGTGCAACTTGTCATCACCTGATTGAACACGTCGAAACTCGGGAAGATCCCGAAAAAGTTTTTGTAGAGTTTCTCCCTGTTCGCGAGCACGTTCTCACGGAGGACAAAGACGTAATCCACGTTCGCGCGGAGGTCGGGTGTCAGGTCCATGCAGTACTGCATCGTGAGCATGAAAAAGATCTTCCAGTGACGACCGTTCATGAAACAGTTTCGGATGCACGTGTCCTTCATGAACTTTCTGTCGTACATGCAATCGTCGAGGAGCATGAACGCGCTGCAGTTGGTCGCCCCTTTGCCCACCAGGGTCCTCTGTCGCGCCAGGACCCTCTCGATCGCTTCCCTGTCGTAGTCCCCGTAGATGAAGAGGTCCGGCACAAACTTTTTGAAGTGGTGGTTCCCGTCCTCCGTCGCGGACATGACGATCCCGGCGGGTATGTGTCGCTTGTGGTACAGGATGTCAGTCACGAGGAAACTCTTTCCTGTGCCGCGCTTCCCGATGAAGATGCACACCTTGTCGTCCGCCATTGTCTCGGGTCGAAACTTGCGCAACTGAAGCGTCATCGCTACTGTGCCCCCACACGATTTTTCACGTCAGGGGCCGCAGTCGGAGCACTTTTGCTCGCAAAAGTGCGACTCCCAAAAGTTTCTCGAGTGACTCTATAAATGGATTGGATCACACTGATTTTGGTGTTGCTACTCAGCGTGTTGTCGACCGCCTCGTGCTCCATCGGCCTCCAGTGTCTCGGCAAGAACAGCGACAGCAAGAGCGACTCGAACCACGGGTACCTCTCGTTCATCCTCGGCGTCTCGGTCTTGGGGATCATCTTCGCCATCGGCGCCGGGACCCTCAAGGTGGTGGAGAAGCCACCTGCTGCGTCGGTACTGGTAAAAAGCGTCTGAGCAACACGTCCACTCCAGCGACAAAGGCCGAGTCGTCCGCGTAGGTGACCTTCAACGACTCGATCCCAGGCGCAGCCTCGACCAATTCTTTGTGGTAGCCGGAAACTATGGCCTCATTGATCACATTCTTCAAGTGCATGAGCGTCGTTGAACGATTGTCCCCGTTCAACCATCTCAACACCGGGTTCGCTTTTCGGTCCACTGACAACAGGCCGTTCTTGGTCGACAGCTTCTGACCCTCTTGAAGGTTCGAGAGAACTCTCAGCGACACGTACACGTGATCCGCCCTCATCTTGTTCCTCAAGCTTGATAATTATTTCTTCAACTGTCAAGTCTATGGGTTCGATTTTCACGGCTGGAGGCGGTGGCACTTCGATGACGTCTGGGACTCGGACTCGAAAGCAACACTTCCACATGGTACTGTCTACCGAGAAGGATATTTCAGCATGAAGACGCCGATGACCGTGAACAGCAACCCTGCGTATTGCACGGGATTTTCGAGTCGGTCTCCCAGGATGAGGTAGGCCGCCAGTGACTCTATGACCGCGCTCATGCCATCCCAGAGCCCGTTGACTATCAACACGTTGCCCGTCTTGAAGCTCCACACCAAGGCCGCGACCACCCCGACGTACCCCAAAACGCCGAGTCCGAGGCTGGACAGTGATCCCAGTGCGGAATACCGCTTGAGCATGAAATCGCCAAAGACCTCCAGCGTCGAAAGGATCCCGACCCTGAGGAGACTCATGCTGTTTCAAAAGTTTTTTTCCGGGGTGGTACTAATAATGAGCAGCAGCAAGCACCACGATGACAAGAAGAAGTCCTTCTTCGACAAGTACAAGTGGTGGATCGTCGGCGGCGTCGCGGTCCTCTTCATCATCATGATGATCATGCTCGTGATGCAAATGCCAGCCACCGCGAACAACGGACGCGGGAACAACGTGAACTCTAGGAGTGGACTGGCGAACAGGGGGTGAGAAAATGTCGGTGACTAGAGTAACATGTCGATGGTCGTGCGTTTTCCCAAGGGCACGATGTTCGCAAAAGGGTTCACCGGGGCGTACAATACGAACACGTTGAAGAACTCGAGGTACTTTTACGTGACGCACAATCATGACACGGCGCTAAAGTACCGGAGGAAATCCAACAAGGGAATCGTGCACTACTACAAGACGACGCGACCGATACGACTGCTTCGGGCGACGCCAGACGCCATCAAACGGGTGCTCAAACAGGTGAACTCGCAGCGATACCGAAACATCCTGACGTTCGCGTTCGGGAGGCACCCGAACAAGCGCACGCTGATCAAGAGCATCACGAAAGATCCTCAGAATCACGCGAACGCGTGGCAAGGCAACAGGGTCAGTCTTCACCACGTGAACAAGGAGGCCTCGAGCATCCTGTGTCGCCTCCCCGGCATCGACGGGTACTACTTCAAAGGCGACGATCGATTTCACCAAGAAGTGATGATCTGTGACGCGAGAGGCCTCTTCGTTCACCGCTGGACGCCACAGAAAGGATACGAAAACAACGGGAAACCCCTGAAGTTTGAAGGGAACTCGTCGCCCAAGAGGGCTCCTTCGGTGAACTCTCCTGCGAAGAACTCGTCGGCTTCTTCGGCGAACTCGTCGGCCAAGAGAAACTCGTCGGTCAAGAGGAACTCGCCGGTCAAGAAGAAGAGGGGTTTCTTCGAGAGTCTCTTCAGTCCCTTTAAGAAACAAAAAACCTCGGCATGAGGTAATGTCGAGCGGTCGCGTCCAGCTCGCCGCCGTCGGTATCCAGGATGAATTCCTGACGGGGTCCCCTGAGGTGACCTACTTCATCAAGCGGTTCTCGAGGTACACCAAGTTTGCGTTGGAGACCCTCGACAACACCTTCGACCAGCAAGCGATCGACTTTGGTTCCTTCATCACGTGCACCGTCCCGAGAAAGGGTCAGCTCATCCGAGGCATGTACCTCAAACTCGTCCTCCCGGACCTGCTCCCTCCCACCTACGGGTACACGGACGCGATCGGCAACGCGATCGTGGAGCACGCCGACCTCCTCATAGGCGGGAAGGTCGTCGAGCGCATCAACGGAGAGTACATGCAGATTTACGCGCAAACCTTCCTGGGCGAGTCGCAGCAGACGGCCCTGAAGTACCTCACGGGAGACACCAAGGCTGGACTCGGTGGGCTCGGACCGGCCAGCACCAACCAGACCGCCACCGCGCCCTTCTTCGGACCGTACCCGAGGACCCTCTTGGTCCCGTTGCCCTTTTACTTTCACAGGTCGGAGAGCCTCGCGGTGCCCCTGTGCGCCCTCACCAGGCAGGAGGTGGAGATCCACGTGAAGCTGAGGCCGCTGGAGCAGCTGATCGCCTTCGGGACCCCTTCGGCCGGTCAGCTCATCTCGTGGCAACCCTTGACCATCACCTCGATCAAGTTTTCGCGCGTCACGTGGCTCCAGAACTCCCTGGCGTTCGCGCTGATGGATGAGTCGCCGGTGGTCAGGGTGTTCAACCCGAACAGCGTCTCGCTGATCCCGATCGACGTCTCGCCGTGGAGCACGTTCAAGTGCGTGGGAATCTGCGACCTCCCGGACCCGATCGTGGTGGCCGTCTCATCCGCACCCTGTCCGGCACCCATCACCTTTTCATCCACCAACATCTTCGGGATCTTCCAGCCAGTGCCGACCGACCTGAGCGACCTGACATTCCGTGACGTCGCGAGCGACGGGAGGGCCAACGTCATCGCACTGGCCACCACCCAGGAGATTGTGTGGATGCAGTTCCCTCAGGGAGCCGCGTGGACCGTCACGAGGGTCCCGACCTCGAGCGCTTTTGTGACCGTCACGTGGAATCCATCCACGAGTCAGTTTCTCTTCGGGACCGACGACCCGAACATATACGACTTCGACATGTCGACGCAGACGTTCAGTCTCCTGTACCCCGGGGCTGGTCCGTACTACCAGGATCCCCTCTCGGACACGGTGCCCTTCGCGTGGGACGAAGGGAACGTCTTTTCCAACATCGCGGTGACCTCGAACCTGTCAGACGCGTCGCAGACGCAGGCGGTCCCGGCGTTCACGAGGGACATCGCGTGGAGTCCGCTCTTCAAAAAGTTTATGATCGTCGGGGACTACGGGGGGTTCTGGATCGGCACGGAGCCTGACCCCTTGGGCGCGCAAGCCGTGACCGCCTCGGGGCCACTGCAGGTGACACTGCCGGTGGAGTACGTGTTCCTCGGCGACGACGAGGTCTACCAGATCCAGAACGCCAAGGTGGATTACGTCATCACGCAACTCCAGCAGTACCAGGGGTACGTGCAGCCCGGCGTGACCTCGGTGCCCATGCGTCTCCAATTCACCAACCCGGTGAAGGAGCTCTTCCTCGTGATTCAAGACCAGACCGTCTTGCAGAACAACGACTGGTTCAACTACAAGAACACGTGGATGAACGGGGACCAACTCGCGACGCTGCGACTCGATTTCAACGGGGAGACGATCCTTTCGGACGTTATCGCGGACGAGCTGTACTTGAGCATCTTGCAATTTTTACAGGGGCACACGAGGGTGCCAGAAGCCTACGTGTACAATCTGAGTTTTTCCATCGACCCCGAGAACCACTTGCCGACCGGCCAGATTAACTTCAGTCGCATCGCGAACCAGAACATGTACCTGACCACCACCGAGAACCCGAACGCGAGGGTCATTCGGATTCTCGCCAAGAGTTACAACATCCTTCGGGTCCAGTGCGGCCTCGCGGGACTCTTGTTTACCGACAATTGCGTGTTCTGAAAAGTGGGACACTCGTGATCACCATGGTGGCCTCTGCGAGTTTCTTGAGCCACCTCCTCGGACACGTGAAAAAGCGAACACCCATCGATATCAAATGAAGTCTCTCGACGAGCGTCAGTTTCCCAGAGATCCCTGATATGAACCAGTACGCGACCGCCGCCGCGATGTCCCGGTTGTCATTCAACAAGTGGTACGCCGCAAAGGGCGCCGCCATCACGGTGACAACAGGGAGCATCACAAGTCCTCCAATGATTGGCTGCCATGTTCTTACTTCGAGAACGAAGCCCTCCATCGCGTCTCTCGTCCGCGGAAAGTTTCTCCAAAAACGAGTCGACGATGTACACACTTTGTGGATGTATCGACGAGTGGCTCGCTCAAGTCGGACGCGCTCCACAAAGGGCACAGTGACCATTGCGGCAAAGCGTGGATTCCATTCCGTGATTCCAGGGAACCATCGGCGTGCGAGAGTCACACCATCGAGGCAATCGTCCGGTTGATACAATTGACGAAGGATGGTGTACCACCGTGGATTCACCACAGTAAAAGTGGGGGTCTCATCTTCCTGGTCACCACGAGGTGCTCGACACATGGGACATGAACCCGTCCACTGTTCGAGACACGCAGGGTGAAACGTGTTCCTGCAACACGGGACGGTGGTGCATTCAGTCTCTTGAATGTCGTCGAGACAGATGCAACACTGGTGCGCCATTTTTAGTTCACGTGTAAACTACGTGGCACCTTTCTAATAATACAGCTCTACGACTTCCACCGTCTTTTCAGTCGTGTTCGCGAACCAGTGTCGAATGGTGTCGACAAGACGCTGGATCCGCGCGTCCCACTCCTTTCGTCTGGTCGAAGGAACCGTCGCGAGACCCTGTTTCGTGTAGGTCCAACACGAACGGACTTTCGCGCCATCCTGATCCACGTACGCGTCGGGGTTGAAGCGAATGAACACGAGGGGTCGGTGTCCCACGTCTTGCGAAATCTGCATGAGCCTCTTGTTTTCGCAGGACGTGTCGTACGCCGTGTGCTTGTGTTCGTCCACCTGCGGCGAGTGTTGAGCTCGTTTTCCGTCTCTGAAACGGAAAACGTCGCACCTCAATGACCAAGACGTGACTTCCGAGGTCCACCAGAAGATCCGGCCGACGGGTAGAACACCCGTCGGCAATGCGTTTGTCGTGGACCCACGTGAGACCCGGGAACGTCTCTTTGACTCGACTGACAACTTCATTCTCTTTCGTCTTGTAGTTGCGACTCACTGGAATGTCTGGGAACAGGTGCACGCAGCATCGCATGCAGTACCCATTGTATTTACGATTCGCTACAGTGGTGCACCACTCGGATTTGCAAAGACGGGAACCTCCACATTCTTTACAGACTGCCTTTTGTTTGTTGTGCTTGCAAATCTGAGATCCACCGCAATCTTTACACGTCGCCCTTTGTCGTCCGTGTTCACAGACTGAAGATCCACCACAATCTTTACACGTTGACCTGTGGCGATTGTGTTCGCAGATGCCAGTACCACCACACTCCTTACAGTCCCTTCTTTGACGTCCGTGTTCACAAATCCGAGACCCACCACACTCCTTACAGTCCCTTCTTTGACGTCCGTGTTCACAGACTGAAGACCCACCGCAATCTTTGCAAGTGTGTTTTTGACGCCCGTGTTCACAGACTGAAGATCCACCACAATCTTTACACGCTGACCTGATACGCCCGTGTTCACAGACTGAAGATCCACCGCATTCTTTGCAAGTGTGTTTTTGACGCCCGTGTTCACAAATCCGAGACCCACCGCAATCTTTACACGTTGACCTGATACGCCCGTGTTCACAGACTGAAGATCCACCGCATTCTTTGCAAGTGTGTTTTTGACGCCCGTGTTCACAAATCCGAGACCCACCGCAGTCTTTGCAAGTGTGTTTTTGACGCCCGTGTTCACAGACTGAAGATCCACCGCATTCTTTGCAAGTGTGTTTTTGACGTCCGTGTTCACAGATGCCACCGCCTCCACAATCGACACAGAAGTATTTCCTTTTTCCGTGGTGACACTGCGCCATCTCGATTTAAGAAAACTACCAGGAAACTTCTAAATGGACGAACAGATCATCAAGACAGCGATGGACCTCCTGACACCGGTGCTCGAAGGGAGTCTGATCGTCGCCGCCGAGTACGTCAAGGTGTGCGGGCGCAACGTGATCACGTCTCAGGACACGCAGTACGGTCTCAAGTACGCGGCCAGGAACCTGGTTGGGAAACACGTGGGGACCATGTTCCCCGAGATTTACAGGGACTCGGACTCGGAAGAGGACGACGTCGAAGAAGTTGACGAGGACGAGTCACCTTTTAGCAGGTACTCAGGTCCGCAGAACAAGTTCGTCGACGACGTCCACGCGGCGGTTGACACGTGGGACGAGTGGGACCCAGGGAACCCCACAGAAATTCTTCTCAAAAACGCGGTCGACTCGATCGGCCAGTCATGAAAAATTTTTGTGCGATTCCAGCATGAAGTCTTTGAACAAGACGGAGTCGAGTGTCCCGAAAGGGTACACGAAGGCGCTGTACGCGAGTGTCGACGAGTACTCCGAAGAGTCGCTGTCAGAATCAGACGGTGATGAAACCAAACCCATCAAGGTGCCGGTGTTCATGCCCATCAAACGGAAAAAGATGCCCAAAGTGATCCTACAGGAGGAGACGGACTTTCGGTAAAGGACCCGACACCGGTCAGGTGTCGTTCCCTCAGAAACGGACCCTGACGCATCCACCGACACAGAAACGGACCCTGTTCCAAGACCCTCAGAAACAACACCTAGCGGTGTTGAACTATTAGGCCGTCAGCAGCATCAAGAGTCCAAAGGACAACATCAGGAGGGCCGCGAGCAGGATGAACTTTTGATTGTCATCCGGTTGTGACACGATGGCTTCGATCATGGACTTGGGAAGTTCGGGTTTCGACGAGACGCTGAGTTTGTCCGTCGAGCACTCCACGTGAAACTTGAGGACCCACGGCTGACCGCCGAAATCGTACTCTGACCCGTCTGGGTTCAGGAGGTCGACGCGCATGGTTTGGATGGAGCTCACCTTGGTCCGGAGTTCCACCGAGTCCAAAGTGTCCGTGTATCGGATCATCTCCCCGAGAGGTCCCGTGAGTATCTTGCCCGCGTAGTGACAATCCGTGTGTTTCGTGATCACCTTTTGGGACAACACGTCCTTCCCGATCGTAATCTTCAGCGTGATGTACCTGGTGCCGCCGAGGTCCACGGGTCCACCGCTCGGGTACCCCAGGATGTCGGCCAACCAGGGGGTCAGCGGGGTGAAGTCCTCCGAAAAAGTCAAAACGTTCGTGTTCGAGTCGAACGAGCTCACGACGGTCGACCCGGACGCGTTGAATGCGTCGGAGAGCGCCTGTCCGGTGGCGTACGTCCCCACGGGGATCTCGTACGCGGTGCCCAGGTGCTCAAATGCGTTGTTGTACCGGTTCACGAGGAGCTGACAGTTCGGTATCCTCCCTGAGATCAGCTTGATGCGGGTGACGTTGTACACCGGCGTGGTCAAGGCGACGTCAGGAGACTCGATGATGAGTTCCTCCATCTGGTACTAGTGGTGGAAAAAGTTACGCCGACAAAGAGTGTGCGAACGGGTTGTTCGCGAGCTGCCTCTGCGCCAGCGTGAGGTCGAGCTGGTTCTTGTTGCCCTTGTACGGGTTCAAGTCGGTGAACGCCGGCTTGACGTAGATCTGCGCGCCCCACGAGCCGTCCTTCGGTCCCCTGTAGTTGTCGTAGCGGTTCGAGTCGCTGCGCACCGAGGTGACGAGACCGACCTGCTTCAAGGGGTCGTTTCGGACGTTCATCCTTCCGGCGTTGGCCGGTCGGTCCTTCTTGGCCCTCCTGTCGTCCGTGCCTCGCAGGCCGTACTTTTCGAGCTCGAGGTTCGAGTACCCGCCGTTGGGCCTCTTGCCGTCCAGGAGCTTGACTTCCGGTCGCTCGGTGAACGCGCCCACGAAGCTGTGGATGCCCGGCTGCGGGTTGTCCGTGTGGTAGTACTCCTGGTTGTTGAGGTCACCCTTGTTCCTGGTCGGGTCCTGCGCCTTGGTCAAAGCGGACACGATCGACTTGGCCGGCGCGTACTGCAGGCCGTCGCCTCGGTACGAGGTCTCCGCCCTGTTGGTCGTCCGCTTCGTCTTTTCGTACTCTTGTCGGACCTCCACGCCAGTCAGCTGGCCGCCCTGGCCCTGGGCCCGGCCGGGCATGTTCGGGTACCTCGAAGGGAGGTACGCGGTCTTGGAAGGGGCGAAGTGGGTCAGCTCTCCCGCGAGACCGACGCGACCGCCGGTGATGTCGCCTCCGGGCACGATGCGCCCGGGAAGTTGCGTGAGCTTGTACGCGCCGACGTTGTTGGGGTTGACCCTGAACATCTGCTGGTACCCTCCGGCGGCTGGCACGCTCGGGTCGAGCCCGAGACCCGGTCCGACGTTCACCTTGGGCGCCGGGCCGACGTTGTTCATCTGGCCGGAGACCCACATGCGGTTGGAAAAGTCGTGGACGGGCTCCCCGGCGATGTTTTGCTTCATGGGCACCGTGAAATTGAGGAGCTCCTGCTTCTTCGGGTAGGGCACGTCGACGATGCCCGGCTGGATGTACGTCCGAGTGATTCGAGACATGGAGTCCGGGAGGTCGGGCGCCGTCGGCTCGACCGCGAACTGCTCGAGCGGGGACAGGTCAGGCTGCTGATTGTCTGCGAGCTGCTTCCCTGCGTAGACGAGTGCGAGGACGGCGGCGATAGACAGTGCCATTGGTATTCACTGCGAAATCTTTCCACAGTATCTTTTCTGGAAGAGGCCGTTTTGCACCTGGGCCCTCGTGCTCGCGGGTTCCCTGCTCATGACCCTCGGGGGTCCCAGGCAGTGCGTGTCCCCCAGCGGGAAGAGGCTCCTGGCGTACGGCTCGACGAGCACCTTGCCGAACCTCTTGGTGGACTGGGGCCTGAGCTCGTCGTCGACCATGATCAGGTTTCCGGGTGCGCCTTTTCCGGCCATGTACGGGGCGGTGCCGTACACCATGGTGCTTGGACGACACGAGTACCCCAGTGAAGTCTGAGACCCCGGTTGCGGGTGAGGGAAGGCGCCGAGAAAGTCGCCGGAGTATGCGCACTGCTGGGGGAATGCTTCGCGGTCAATCTGGGTCAAACCGGGCTGGAGCGTGTACGATCCTGGACGAACGGCCATGTTACTGTTTCGCGAGGTTTATTTTTCGGTATTAAAAACTGGATCTCTAGGGCTTCGAAATGCCCGTGGATTTCAAGTACCTACGTGACATACTCTATGGTCACCAGGAACACGCGATCGACAAGAGTGAATTCCACGTGTTTGGCGGGACGTTCGTTGAAACAAAGTCTTTTGACCTGTGGGACTCACCTGTGAGCGTCGTGAACGTCGACTACGCGTCAGGACTCGGCGTCACGAACTTGAAAATCAACGGGGACTTCGACACTATTGAACTCATAATCGGCGGTGTTCGCATCGAGACGTGGAAGAACGGAGAGCCTTTCTTACTCGAAAAGACCGTCGTCCCTTTGCTTCGATGTCAGGAAATGAAATTCGCAGTTCATCACGGTCGTGGAACCTTGTCCTTGGATTACGTGAAGCTGTACAATTACGACCCAATGAAGCAATACAGGGGATGATGGGTCCTATGTTCGCTAATTAAGAATGACCGAACTCTTTTGATTAAAGTCTCGTAAAATATGAAGATGGTTTCAGACAGACTTGCTATTATGAAGGAAATCATGATAGCTGATATTCAATGCAGGAGAGAGCGCGACGAAGCCGTTTTGAAAGCCCAGCAACAACTAAGAGAAGCTAAAAGTGAAGAAGAAAAGTTAATCAAAATACAAATCGGAGGAATGGCTCATGATTGGTAGAAACTCTCCGCGTTCAAACTTTCTGAGGGGGTGGTTGGCGGTGATCACAGCTCTCTTGTGAAGCGAAAGGAGCTTCATTGCGCACTTGATGAGGATCCACTTTGTTCGTATCCACCTTGAATACACTATTGGCATTCGACACTTCAGTAGATACAAACAGTCTTTTGACATTTTTGGTTTATGTTTCAGAAGTTCGATGGCCACTTGAAACTTCTGCCATCGTAGAGCGTAAGACAGAGGCGTGTCATTGTACTGATTTTCTGCATTCAGATCTGCACCTTTTTGAATGAAAAACGGAATAAGCTCGTGGCATGCATCAGATACTTCGTGAAGGATCGTGTTATCTCGAGTTGATCTGAGATCAAGTTTTGCTCCATATTCAACTAGAAGTTTTGCATGGTTTATTCGTTCACGATCATAACAGCATAATGTAAGACTCGTGATATTTTGAAGTGCATATTGATTCGGGTTAGCACCGTAATCTAACAATAACTTCACGTTCTCGTACTGATGACGATAATGATGTAAGAGTGACTGACCCATGTCATCGTAAATATTGGGGTCACCTCCGTTTTCAAGGTACTGTTTGAGATTCATTCTTCCTCTTCAAACTCACCGCGTTCCAACTTTCTAAGGGGGTGGTTGGCTGTGACGGTTGCCCTCTTGTGAAGCGAGAGGAGTTTCACACAAGCAAAGAGAAGTTTCCACCTCCACGGGATGTACAGTTTCAGCAGCGTCGCGATCACGGGGGACTCTTCGTTCCACCATTGCGATGCGAGTCTTTGAGCTCGAAAGTACGGTACGGGAACGATTCGCGCTCGCAAAACGTATTCAATCGTCGCGAGCGAATCGTCCTGTACGTTCATGAACGCCTGCATGAACACTGGCATTCCGGCGAAATCCTGATGCATGTCGGCCCCATATTTGACGAGGAGGTCAACGAGTCCCACGTTGTGTGTGTGGAGCATCGCCTCGACGAGCGCTGTGTAATGTGTGCCAGATTCCCAAAGGCTACCGTCTACGTACAAGTTTGGGTCAGCGCCGTACTGCAAGAGCATCTCAGTCGCGAAATAGTTTTCATTTCGAATCGTATAGTACAGAGGTCTATACGCGCGAAAGTGGTTCACGAAGATTGTGTTGGGGTCAATTTTGAGCGTTTCGAGATAGATGGTGAAGCTCGGGTCATCGTCTTCGAGCACCTGCGTCGACACATTTCTCGATGAGGGAGAGTGTCTTCGACACACTCGGTGGACGCACCTTGCGGAAGGCTTGCTCGATGAGTGTTCGCACAGTGGTCTCATCCATCCCTATCGTGGTGTCCGCGTCTCTAAAAGAGCATAAAAAAGAGGGTCCCCTTTCTGTCGAGTAGAGACACAATGGAGACCATCCTTTCCAGATTCACGGTCGATGACTTTGACGGACAAACCGCCATCTTGTATGGGCCACAAGACCCATTCAACATGATGGAAGACGATCAGCAGTGGACGCTGCATTTTGACGAGGATCAACACACGTGGCGAGCGGTTTCATACGAGGACGAAGATGATCCAGTGGGGACTATCGAACTGGAAGGGACGTGGGACGACGAAGGACACATGTTCTACAGCCGTTTGTAACCCAGGTACCTGAGTCTCACCTGACCGAACGGCACCTTCTTTTTCCCGAGTCGCTGATTGACTTGATTGTGAACCTTCACGAGCCACTTTGCCAGGGTGGCCCTGTCGCGAAAGTGTTTCAATCCCATGTCGACTGTTGAAAATTCCCTTCGACACACAGGACACGGGAGCACGAATCTGAGGAACCTGAAGAAGCCGAGGTACCTACGTTTGGTCTTCGGTGAAGGGAAGCGCGGGTACGCGAACGTGATCGCGTGCAGGAAGGTCCATCCTGGTCGACCCCAGTTGAGTGACACCATTGTAATCACGTATGAAATTTTGTCCGATTCGAACCAGACAGTCGAGCACTCGGTGCTTCTCGTCAAAGGTCAGCCTGCGCGTCCGCGTCAGCAGCCACGCGAACAGCTGAAGCAACTCGACGAGCATCTAAATAAGAGGGGACACTATTGTTTCACGGTCAATGGATTCCCCGTGGGTCCTCGTTGATGGGGACCTCGGGAACTCGCGGGTCATCGACACCATCGAACAACTGAGGATCATCATCCGAGAGAACCTCTTGCCGAGGATCACGGAACTCGAGGAGGAAGTCAGACTCCTGAGGAAGGTGTGCTGGCCGGTGCGAGGTACACGACCGTAGGTCGTTTACAGAGGTCTGATTTCACCCATTGGTAGGTTTGCCAGCGCCTGACGGAGAAGCACGCGCTGGGTGACATCGAGTCGAAGAGGGAGTTCCTCGAGAGACTGGACGACGAGGAAGTGTGGATGCTTCTCAGACGCAAGTCGACAGGATGCGTCCCAGTGACTCAGGAGTACATCGCTATTAAAAACGTGTCATCATCGAACTCCTAATGTTGACCCTCGTGTCTGAAACACTGACCCCTCGTGGGAACCCCTTTGTCGTCTTCACGTCCTTTTTCAATCGTGACACGAGCTGTTCTAGGCACATCACGAACAATGATCACACGGGTCCAGGATCAGTGGTTGACTTCCCAGGTGGTCAGATTTACGGAGAAGACCCGAGGCTCTTCATATGGAAAGGTCACCGGTACCTCTTGTCACAGAGGTTCATCGGAAGTTTCGACACCGTGATTCAGACGTTGGTCAACGTGGACACTGGGGAACGAGCGCCATACATCGTCTACGATGATCGACCCTTTTCG
>Ga0255210_1000491_pt1 | contig 14347 bp, 10 predicted proteins | sample Miss_Yuk_RepA_8d_FD_188422 | JGI IMG/M metagenome (GOLD analysis project Ga0255210, IMG submission 188422) | Freshwater microbial communities from Mississippi River, Louisiana, United States - Miss_Yuk_RepA_8d | ecosystem: Environmental > Aquatic > Freshwater > River | place: USA: Louisiana...
GAACGGCACTTTGATTAAGGGTATAGTAGTTCTCTTTCAGAGAGAGACCATAGTAGCCTTCATTTGCCGTCGTTTCAAACCAAATCGTCGCTTTGAGTGCATTGGGGCACGCATTGAGGTAGGTCTTCAAATTCTTCAAATCGGTTTCACAGGGTGTCTGTCCCACAGAGATTTTCCATTGCTGATACTCTTTCAGGAGTGTAGAATTGAGGATTTTGCCACGGTCGGAGAATTGGCAGCACTGGAAAATAAAGGTTTCAACACTGAATTGTGCTGGGTTTTCCGCTTCAGTTGCGATGACCTTCTTGTATTCCACCGTCTTCAACTTGATACCTTGATAACCATGAATACGGTCGATGCGCTTGGGTTTGAATTTCACGTCCATATAATGTTTCAATGCGTGGAAGGTTTCTTTCGCGGGTTTCGTGTGCGACCATAGACGAAATCGCCCTTCAAGGTTTACGGATTCCTCTTCCACATCAGGGCGCACGATACAGCAGGTTGCTACGAATTCGTCGAACTTTTGTGTGAGTTCATTTTGTGGGAGAAGAATGTGCTGGGTAAAGGGAGATTCGTTTTCGGTCGCGACGACTTGAAGCGCCTGCGACTGTTGTGCGGTCTTCTCTCGGAGTTCATTGTTTGCTAGGGTGAGGTCGTGGATGGCCTTCGTTTTTGCTTCAAGGTCACTGACGAGTTTCGCATTCTCGGCCTCCAATTCTTGATTGCGTTGAAGGAGACGGTTGAAATTTGCCACATTGTACATTCGTGTGTGAATAATGCACTCAATATGTTTTGTCAGTCGTTCAATGGTAAAATTTGTGCTGTCATATGCGATGATTTCGGTTTTGTTTTTACCGGCGACTTCAATCGTGCGAAGTTGACGCTTGATTTTTGGATGGTCTTTGATGTAGTTCTCAATTTCAACTTTGTTATGGACTCTAAATGCTGCGGCGAGGATGAAGTTCGTGTATTTTTTATGATGGTCAGCGACGCGAGTGGCAAGGTTGTTGGTGTGGCCGAACTTGATGAGTTTCTCGTTGTCGGCGTTGGTGTTGTCAATTGTGCCGAAATAAATACATTCCGTGTTGACTGGGAATTGGCTGATGAGAGTTTTTTCGACGGCACGTTTCTTTTCTTGGGTAAGAGTGATGGTGGCTTGGTTGAGGGTGATGGTGGCTTGGTTGAGTTGCGCGTTTGTTTGTTCGAGTTGGGCGCGGAGTTCGCCGGTCTCAGTGTCAATGATTTGATGCAATGTTTCTTCCAAACGCAAATAATAGTCGTGGATTTCACCGGCTTTCTTGGTCTGTGCTTTCAGGCAGAGAAGTTTGAAGCATCGGATGGTGAGTTTGATGGTTTGCTTGTTATGACCGCCGTGTTTTTTGGGTTTGTCTTGATTGGTGGATTGTTCTTCATCGTTATCAGAACTCGAAGCAGTAATATTTTTATAGTCAACATTAGGTTTGAAGTTGGCTTCGAGAATTCTAATTGCGTTAAATTTTTGACTGAAATCTAACCATCTCCACACGTCGTCCAAGTCAACAACAAAGTCAGTATTCTTATCAAAATTCAGATAACAATAAAAACTACTGACAAACAATTGCTGTTCGAATGTGCTGAAGTTTTCTTGAATCTTCTCTAGCAGAAGGTTGTTGTATTTACGAGACAACTTGGTAACCGGGTTTTTCTCGATGAGTTCAACAATGTTGAGGGTAGCAGCCGAGGCGGCGCAGGCAGAAGAAGCGGAGGACATCGTTATGAGCGTATGTTATACTATGTATAGACGGATGTCTTTAAGTTGTTTTCAGATACACAAGCAAGAATTATACAAGCAAGATTGTAATAGTATTTATTACATTAAATTGAATTCAACTGAATACAAATAGATTGACGATACGTTTCTACATTATGCCCGAGTTCACACGCGATTTGGACGATTTGGTTTCTCATTTCAAGTCACAAAAAGTTCAATTAACATTACATTTGGAGAAGAACTACCGAGAGAATATCCATTATACAAAATCACCACTTAAAGTTGGAACAGAAACGAAAAAACGGAATGGTGGACAAAACCGAATCGTCTACATGCTAACAGAAGAGGCATTTGAGCTCTTCAAAAACTCATTCAAGCTGAGAAGTAAGTATATTGTAGACGTTTCTGAAAATGTGAAATGTGTCAAATTCCCAATGTGTATTGAAGGACAGACTGTCGGGTTTATTGAAAATGCGTATCGGGGATTACGTGCGATGACTCGGCAGTTTCAGATTGGACCTTATCGGACAGACTTGTGCTTCACGAACGATAAAATCGTTGTAGAATGCGATGAATATGGACATCGTGACCGGTTAGTGGCGCACGAAGTAGCTAGAGAAGAATTCATCAAAAATCAAGGTTACGCAGTCATTCGATACAATCCGAATGAGCCGGGGTTTGACTTGTCGGATGTGTTGAATCGGATAAATAGGCGTTTGATGTCGCTTTTATAAATCAAAAGCAGATTTATGAAAGCGGCGGGTTGAATCCAGTGACGCTTTTACATTTGAAAAGCGATATTTATGAAAGCGATATTGGAATCCGATGGCGCTTTTATATAAAAAAGCGAAAAATAGGGTTGAAATGCTAATTTCGCAATCTTGCTCCTCCGAAAAAGGGAGCAACCTTCCCTCACCACTTACTCTTCTTCACATTTATCTTCGGTCCCTTGCTATTTTTCGCAGCATTAGGGTCATACGACTGCTCTCCTTCGTCGTCAGAACCGAGATTCTTGGATATTTCCCAGAATTCCTTACTGCCGAGCTTGAATGGCCCGTGCTGTTGTGCCTTATACCAGAAGATTTGGTCTTGTAATTTGTTGGATTTCGCGTTATTATTGATGACGAGACACTCATAATTCTCGGTACACTGATCCATCACCTGACAAAAGCTCTCAAAAGTGGGGAACATACCCGCATAATTGTCGTAGATTCGCTTACGATTCGCAATATATGGCTCGCGGAGGATAAAAACGTAGTCGATATTCGTGCGGAGATTTGGAGGGATACCAAGAGGATATTGCATTGTGATGACTAACATTATCTTCCAATGACGCCCGTTCATAAAGAGGAGGCGCATCATCACGTCCTTCGTCCATTTGTTATCATACAAGCAATCATCCAATACAACGAACGTCCTTGGGTCAATGGATGACTTCTTATATGTATCCATTTCCTTTTTCACTTGCTTTAAGACTGCCTTCTGGCGCTTAAGGATGTTCTCGATGATGGCCGTATTATAAGCGTCGTGAATGAATAATTTCGGGACGTGTGCTGCGAAGAAGCCGTTGCCTGCTTCTGTTCCAGAGATGACTGTCCCGATAGGGATATCCTGGTGATGAAACATCAAATCCTGGACGAGAAAACTTTTACCGGTATCACGACGTCCAATGAGAACGATAACTGGGCCTTTGTTTTCATCCGGACGAAAACTGATAGACTTCATTTCAAACTTTGCGAGTTCTAAATTCATCGTATTCTCTGTAGATAATAATGATAAACACTATTCGTAGTAATAAACACAACATATATTATTTTTATCACATTTTTACGAATAGCGTCCCGTTTAAAATGCATATAAAACTTCTATTTATCAATCATATCACTCTTTTATTTAGAATATACATTTAGGAACAATGAGCAACAACCACCAAAACGCACCAGCATTCCAACTTCATTATCGTAAACATAAATATACTCCGGACACAATAGAACCGGCATTCTTGTATAATATTCAAAATTACATACCGATTTATTCGCGTTTTTTTGATATCAACGAAACCAATTATAATGCAATTCAATTGAACCAAAAATATTATTTACAGAATATTGTATCTCATCCGACACAACATATTGATGATTATGACAGCTGCTCTGGTGAACGCACTTATTCCCTAAACCATTTAGAAACGATAATTGCAGACGACAATGGAAATACCAACAATGTTCCGATTTTTGTTAAATATTCGCCTCTTCTGGACCCTATCCGTTATTTATCTGGTAAATATGATACCCATCACAATGCCAAACCACATACGCTTCCAAGATATGATTCTACGCCGGATACATGCGAAGAAAAAATGTTGAATACAAACAATTCATCTTATGTTGACGGATTCTTCTCTTATTTGACGAGTCGCACACTTCACGAACATAAAATCATACACGGGCTTGACTATTATGGTAGTTATTTATGTAAACAGCGCGAATTTTCCACAAATGTATATGACGATATTGACTATCTTGTGGGTTGTTCGTTTTTCAATACTTATGAAAATGAACTATTCAGTATTGATTATTCACAATTTGGAGATGAAGAGATGGGTGAATCCTCAGATGTCAATATAAGTAAACTAATGAAAATTCGTAACAAAATGAAACCTATTATTGGTGTGACTGGAGAAGAGTATTGCAATGAAAGTAAAGACCGTATTGACATTCTTGGTGCAGTTGACATTTGTGATACTGTATCAAATATTGATGCATCGCATATCGCTGAAACGACGGAATGTATAATGGAACCGAGTCCAGTAGAAATCGTAGAATTAGATTTATCAGAAAATATTCTTGAATCCACCGCGGCATTGTCTTCAAAACATAGAACAAGAGACAATGATGATACAAGTCTAAGTGATTCATCGCAATCAAATTCTTCGTATACTACGATAAGTAATAGCGAATGTGTCGGTGACAGAGACAGCGATAGCGATAGCGATAGCGATAGCGATAGCGATAGCGACGGTGAAGCCGTAAAGGTAGATGATTCTTCATTTGATAGCGCAAGTGTAAGTGACGACGGCACCTACGATAGCAGTGACGAACAAATCATTGTAAAAATCAAAGATTTTCCGATTCAAGCGATTCTTCTTGAAAAATGCGTCAATACACTTGACCATATTATGATGACAGATGAAGTGACAAAGGATGAATGGATGTCTATTCTTTTTCAAGTGATAATGACACTCATCATTTATCAAAAAATGTTCGCGTTCACACATAATGATCTTCATACAAACAATATAATGTTTATTGAAACAACTGAAGAATTTATATACTACTTATATGAAGACCAGTATTACAAGGTTCCAACATACGGTCGCATTTTCAAAATTATTGATTTCGGACGCTCGATATATAAATTCCGAGGAGAACTTATATGTAGTGACAGTTTTCATCCAAAAGGAGATGCCGCCACACAATATAATTTTCCACCTTATTATAATCCGGAAAAACCTACAGTAGAACCTAATTTCAGTTTTGATTTATGCAGACTTGCGTGTGCTCTCTTTGATTATTTTATTTACGATTTGCATAAGGTGGAAAAATTGTGTAAATCAGACCCAATTATCCGATTGATTGTGAAATGGGTCACAGATGATAAGGGTCGCAACGTTCTGTATAAATCCACGGGTGAAGAACGGTATCCTGATTTTAAATTGTATAAGATGATTTCACGGACGGTTCACAATCACGTCCCTTCTAATGAGATACATAATCCATTATTTGATGGGTATAAAATAACGTATAAAAAATACAAGAAGCACGCGGCATTTGCGGCGAAGTTCTTGAAAGATGGGCGAAACACGCATATCTTTATGAATGTGGATACTTTACCGGTATATGATGATGTTTATTCGTGACCGTGAGTCAGATTCACTCACGACAATTGCATTGTTCACGGCGCATTGCTTGTTGTTGTTCACGACGCCGATTGAGATATGTATTTCGGTGTGCTGGAACACCATTCTTTGCAATGAACTCAATCTGACGCATCGTCCATCCCATTGAACAACCGGAATGTCCGGTCTCCATATTGTTTTGAACTGCTGAAACAACCGTGTCATCACCAGCACTAAACATGAAGCCGCGGTCGGATGGCGGACTATATTCCGAGAGATATTTCCATACATTCATTTCCTTATTTTTGAATCTTGGTTCTTGACCAGTGATAAGAATGGCTCTCATTCCATCACGAACCATATCAGCTGAGTGGTCGCATCCAAAATAGGTTAGGTCGCAACCTCTCACTGCTTCAAACGTAAGTGGCCAATATTCATTTTCAGCCGTGGCGGAGGCGGAGGCGGAGGCGGAGGCAGGGTCACGTTCTAGGTGAACAGTAACAGTTTCGGGATTGACAACCGCAGGAGCGGTAACGACAGTAGCATACGACATTACAGTGATGTGATATCCTTGCCATATTGATGTGATATAAACATAACGATTCAATTTTATGTTTATAGTATTTGAAATATATAATAATATAAACACTATAATATACATAATATACATAATATAATAATGGAATCATCGTCTCCAACTCTACCCAATCGTCAACGCGATACCATTACCATTGAAGGTACGACATATGACATTACCGATTTCAAACATCCAGGTGGGAGTATTATCAATTACGTAAAAAACACAGCGGATGCGACCGATACTTTTCGTGAATTTCATTATCGTTCTTCTGATAAAGTGAATAAAGTTCTTCAGTCACTTCCAAAATGCGAATACAATGGTAATAACAATCCAGCGCCGGAATTGACGGAACATCAGAAGGAAATGACCGCTGATTTCCGAGAGATGCGGGAGAAACTCATCCAAAACGGATGTTTTGAACCCGATTATATCCACGTCTATTTCCGCCTTCTTGAAATCGCATTTTATTTCGGGATGGGGACGTGGTTAGCATCGCATAATATCTACGCATCCATTCTCTCGTTTGCCGTGTTTAAGATGAGATGTGGATGGGTTCAGCACGAAGGAGGTCATCTCAGCTTGACTGGGTCGCGCACCATTGACCGCGTGATTCAGTCGTTTACAATGGGATTCGGAAATGGCGTTAGTGGAGCGTTAACAAATATTACACATTTTCGTCATCACGCGGCACCACAAAAAATAAAGCGTGATATGGATATGGATACAACACCACTTGTCGCATTTTTCAATCGCGCATTTGAATCATCCTATCACGGTAACTTACCAGCGCGTTATATGAGTCGTTGGTGGATGCGATTTCAAGCGTGGCGATTGATGTTATCCAACTTAGACCAGGTTGGAAAACACTATTATGAAAATGGCGTGGATACTTTCAACAAACACGAGCACAAAGAATAAATATGTAATGAATGAGAATTAAAATCCGGGTGTATCTACAAATACTGCAGGTGCGCCACCGCCGCTGCCACCACCCCCGCCACTGCCACCCATTATATTCTCAAATTGGTTCAAAACAAATACGGCTAAAATAGCAGAAATACATACAACAACTGAATCACGAATCAGAACTTTTACAGGTTTTCTGTTATCCACATCTACAAACCGCATTTCTATAAATTTTAATAAAAAATATACAATTGCAACAACCGCACCGATAATTGCTAATTTTGAAGAGTTGAACATTTATTTTGTAATAAATAGTATGAAATATACGAGAGTGTATATAGTTCTAATCAATATTGCACTATATACATACAAATTCAATTATTTATTCATTTTATACGCGATATACGCGATTTATGATGTTTGAAATGCTAACATTACTGGAGGATAACAAACATAAAAAACACCTCCAGCGATTGCTAAAAATACAAAAGAAAAGATGAAAATCAAAATGTCTAACAGAAATATATTATCATACCATTTGCCAGGTTCTTCTTCATCGGCCATTATTGTATGTATACATAATAGACGTTAATATTTATTATCATTCTCATTCTCATTCTCATTCTCATTCTCATTCTCATTCTCATTATCATTCTCATTATCATTTATGAAATGGTTTACGCCAATACTTCAATATCGTCTAATAACGGTGGTGCATTGATATATTGCGATTCATTTAATGTATGAATGTCCAATGTGTCCAACTTGATATCATCACCAATATTCAAACGGACACCATCATCGTCATCGTCTGCATCATTTATATTGTCTTCTTCACGTGACATATATTCGTTCTTTCTCTCGCTAGCATCCGTTTCAAATGTTCTCACCTCGTTTTCTCCAAATGATACACCACTTGTGTTATTGTTGCTAGATGGTTGTTCAGCATAACTAGACAATGCCGACGACGCCGACGACGACGCAGACTCACTTCCATTAATTTCACCTACAAAATCAAGTTGACCGATTGTATTACTGGCACTTTTTCCGTCGGCTTCTCCATCGCCACCGTCGCCACCGTCTTCACTTGAAACGCGGGTTCTCTCACGATGCCTTCTTCGTCGCGTGCTTCCGTGACTTGCCCGGCGCCTCGCCGAGAGATTGGCGTCCTCTTCCGAGAGAATAGGTTCTTGTTGAATCACTTCTTCATTTTCTGTGACTTCCACAACATCTTCAATCGTTTCTTCTAAATACATCTTAATCAAATCTTCAACGGGTATATTATCGCGAATCGTATTATAAATGCATTCCTTCACAATGATTTCAAACTCACGATTATTACGCTGAATATTAAGTGGTGTAATCCCCATTTCAAAAATATAGACATTTGAATATAATTTTCTCGCGGTATTCACATATATTTTATGAATGAAATCCGATAGTTGCGGAATTTTAATGTCAACTTTCTTCTGTTTGGTTCCAACTCGCATTACGGTCATACACTTCAGATGAATAATGTGAACGCACGTAATAAGGTCTTCTAAATATCCACACGTGCTTTTCTCTTTGATTCGTACTGTCTCATCCTTAATGATATTTGGATTCCATTTGGGAACTCGCGAGAGAAGATTCTGAAATGTCATCAAATATTTATCTTGTTCTTTGGACCCAACACACAATTTGACTGCTTCGTCAAATATGGACCGAAAACCTTCCTGAATAAGGGGAGTTAATATATTGACAAGACGTGATGCCCATTCGTTTTTGGATTCGTATAATGATGTCACGGAATAATCGTCCATTGCACACGAACGTATGATATGTAGATAGTATCTACATAAAAGAAATATTTTCTAAACTAACGTTACAACGAAATACTATAAAGTGAAGAATAAATAATAATAGTAGTTTCTCATTTCTAAATTCTTTGCGCACTTTATCAAACATAATCAGAAGTTCGTATCTTCGGAGTTCTATCATTCCGGGATACTTATGAATGAAGTCAATCACATCTAAAGCACTGTAACCTTGTTCGTATAATAATTGAGACAAATCCAGTATTTTAATATACTCTTCTCGTGTAGGAGGGCAATGTGTTTTCTGATTTACATCACCGCCACCGCCACCGCCACCGCCACCGCCACCGCCACCGCCACATTGTAAAGAGCATCCATCGTCACGTAGTAGAAAACTCGGATGAATGCGAATCAATGTTTCTAGTGTATGAGGTTCTCTCGCTTTGATGATTTTATAAGTATCACACGATTGGTCTGCAAAATAACTATGTAGGTTTACAGCGTGTTGTTCTTTTTTCACATCAAAAACTGGAGGTGGAATATAAATGTCACAAAATCGCGAGAGAATCGGTTTCAGTAGACTATCTTTGTTTTCAACGACAATAAAAAATCGCGTAGATAAGCTGAATAATTCAATGCAGCGACGAAGTGCAGATTGTGCATCAATCGTTAATTTGTCTGCATTTGTAAGAACAACGGATTTGAAATTTTCGCCATCTTTCAAGTCAATATTCGTCTTTGCAAAAAACTTCAATTCTTCGCGGATAAATCGTATCCCTTTTCCGTGTGCGCAATTCGCGCGCATAACATAATTTTTTATTGCAGTTTTATCCCCATCATACACTTGATGAATAAACCGATTCAACATATACGTTTTACCTGACCCATTTGGTCCATAAAAAATAATGTTTGGAATTTTCCGGTTTTTGATGAACACATCTAATTTATTATAGATACTTTGATGAATTCCTCCGAATTGAGATAAACTTGTCATTATTGTTGGATATAATGACAAATTATGTTTAATAGCTTTGCACCACCGATTTCGGGGGGGGGGGGGAGGGGGGGGGGTGAGGGGAGGGCAACTTTATAAATTAATATGTTGTTCGTATGGCATCACTTTGGATAAACTTCCAGGCATATTGCTCTTCCCGTCATTGATATCTCCGCCGCCACTTCCACTTACTTGACCATCTGTATAATAATAGTTAGTGGTGTAATAATACGTCATTGGTCTTGATGCAGCATAAAACGGCGACTCTTCTTCGTATCCTTGACCGTTATACATTCCAAGATACGCCGTTGCTGCTGGTGAACCATCTTCATAATAATACGCATTATGTTTGGCGGTGCGTTTACTACTTGCAGGGTCATTTGGGTCAATCCAGTTTCCAATTCCACGGATGATGTTACCAGTAGCGTCGCGGATAGAACCGAATAGTCCTGGAGAATCGGCGTTAGGTGTACGCGTTTTCTGAGGTCCATATCCTCTAAAGTTCCGAGTAATTCCGCGGCGATAAATGTCCTCTTCGTCTAGACTGGAATAACTTGTATCGCGTGCAATATTGTCATACTGTGTCCGAGTTGTCGCCAATAGATTCTTTTCAATCTGGGTTCCATCCGGTAAATAAGTCGCCCATCGCGTGACTTTCAGACAGTCGGCGTCAATGCGGCACGCATCGGAACCTGTCTGGCCGGGATTATTACACTTCCACGGGCATTTTCGCATAAGAAGTATATTATTGCCTTCCGCCGATTTAATAAGATTACCACTTGCATCCATCCTGAAGATATTTTGACAGTTGCCTTCATTACTGGATAATGTGGATGGTTCGGTGCATTTACGCACGTGACCATCATCACCATAACGCCAATTTGCACCATCATACCACGAATCAGGATGACTCGCGATAAGACGATTGCGACGAGCTACCGCGACATCATATTTCAGTTGTGCATCGGTCTTTGCTGTCTCGGTCGTTGCGGAACGGAGTGCCTTATATGCGCTTTCATAATCCTTCTGTGCTTCAATCGCCCAGTTCATTTGACGTTTTACGTCGGAGATTAGGACATTTGCGGCGGCACTGGTCACGTAAGTGGTTCCATCACTTGCGGTTCCGGAACTTGTAGGGGTGCCAGTGGACACGGTAGTCGCTGCACGAGCTTCAATCGCCGGGAGAATATATTCGCCCTGGTCCAGAACACCACCATCCACTGTAAATGCATTGTTAAGAGTGGCGCCGGATTTATAGGTGCGGATTTTCGCCGACGTGGTGCTCGTTTTCGCCGCAGGTGTTTGAAGACCAGCGATAGTTAATTTCACAGGAACATTGTTTGGCACAGACCCCCCTAATGTAAATGCAACAACGTTCTGACCACCACCGTAAGTATTTACATCGGATGTAATAACACCGGCACTTGAAATGGTTGACAATGTATCTTGAAGACTTGTGCTAGGATTCGTCCATACAAAAGAGATACCCAAGTCAACATTTGCTGTGCGAGTGACATAGGGAACTTGAACTAAGAAAATATCACCCGATGATAGAGCATTTGTAAGCATTAATGTCATTGAAAATGCGGTTGCAGTCCCGGTATAATTTGGGGATAACTGCGGACTTTCTGTCGTGATTTTACGGCACGGCAAAAATGACGCCAATCCAGAGTAGGTCGTATCATTAAAGATACGCAATTGTTTCGTGGCGTCAGACGGCCATAAATTTACGAGGACTAACGTCTGTGGACCACTAGAAGGCTCTGCATTGCTTGTAAGTGACACATTTGTCACATCAGCACTAGCGGGTCCCGCACTCGTTCCTGGCGTGATTTCATTGTTCACCCATTTCAGGCCAGAGATTTCAAGTGCGTATTTTCCGGCAGGAATGGGATTGGCGGTTTGAATCGTATATGTAATAACACAATATCCGACATCAGCAACTGGTGCTGCACCTGATGCACCCGCCGCAGGAACCGTGACCGCCAAGCCACGACTTTCCGCCGCAGTATCCAAGTCAGTCGCTGTTCCCGTCGCGGTGCCAACAGTAGCTGGCAATGGACCAGTATACGCACGCATCGTGGCTTTCAATCCCGTCGCAGTCGCATTTTGGATATAATACGTAGGAACCTTTATCGTGATAACTTTCGCTGCAGTCGTTCCACTTGCCCCCCGCAGTTCACCAGTTGTTGTAAAAAGAAACCGAAATGTAGTTTCAGAATTCTTAACATAAGAGCATTGATTGATGATAAGTGTTCCATCTGAACGTGAACCAGTCGTCGTTGAGGGGGCGTGTGAAGTTTGCGTTCGGACCTCTCCTTGATACCGAATATGGTTGGCTAATGCGAGTCCTTCAATCACTCCAGTTCCGTATCCTTCAGATGGTGCTAACCACCCACCAAACCCGCCATTTCTGTAGGTTCGCGATACCCAAATACTGACCAATAATACGATGATTAGAATGAATAGTATCGTATATTTATCATTGAATAACTCGCGAAGATTCATATCGCTATCGCTGAATATAATATTATAACTACTATAATGTTATAAAATTATCTATTGGAAAGAGTGTAAATACTCAATATTTCAATATGTCTGTAAACTATGTGTATACGGATTCTGTCTAAATGCGTTCAATATATCCGGTTGGATTCTCTCATTTAACTTACTCTCATCGTAGCTCTGAGGCATCGTCATCTTTCCATAAATATCAATACTGGGGATAGAAGACGGCGCATTTGTAGCAACCATCGTGCGGTGATTGGCGCGGTCTGCGTCAAGTCTGTCAATCTGAACATTGGTATTGGAATTAAACAACGACATTGAACCGTGATTCGTGACATTTTTGTAGGTCTTATTTACATTATTACGTTGGTTATATGCTGCATTGTATAGGCCATTCCCCATACGCGTGGCGGTTCCTCCGGCCCCTCCTAAATAATCAGTGCTGGTCGTCGCACGTTCAGTATCAACTGGCGTATTCTGAGAGATTAAGTATCCGGCCGCCGCTTGTCGTTCAACATTTAGATGGTCAAATCCAACTAAACCCACCGTTGTTTCCTTAATGGTCGTTGGCGCGCGGTCAGCTGGATTAAATGTCGCGGTAACGGCGGCAGGCACAGGCATTCTCGCATTCTCGTAAAGTCGCGCATTTCCAACAACATTTTCTTTACGAGATGGTTTCAATACATCTAACAATGGTGCCACAACTGCCTTGAGTGCACCGTGGATACCACCCATTTCATTGGGACGCACCGTTGTCCGGTTATTATGCGTAAATTTATAACTCATTCTGCCAAAATCAGCCTCGGTCGCAGTATTTTTCTCAGCAGCATAAGGGTTGATTATTGGTTTGCCATCATATGTTTGACGACGCGTGTCTTCAAAGTTCTTAGGAGCATACATTGCGCTACCACCATCTGCTGGCGCAGTCGCACCGAAATACTCACTTGTCGTAGTCTGGCGATTACTCTCACGGTCCATTTCAATCGCTCGTTGTGTTTCTCCCTTCTCTGCTCCCGTTGTCGTAAACCATCGGTCAGGCGTATTCACAAAAAACGTGTCAGGCAAATGTTTTTCCATTCGTCCTAAATTTTCTGTGGTTGGCGCATTTTGTATATAATGTGCTGCAGGGCCTTGATGACCATCAAGAGAATACGAAAGTTTCGGGTTTGTCTTTACACGCAGTTCATCTACACCTCGGTCAATCCATTTCTCTCGCGCTTCCATACCCGAATTGAAACCAAGCGTCCCACCTGCGCTATATCCTTGGTCCAAGCCCGGGCCAACGCGCACTTCTTCCCACGGCTTCACATTTGCGATTTTCATACTTGGATTGACGCGTGACTGATAAAAATCATTTTGGTTGGGCATACCATTTGGTAAGTGGAGATTATCGTGTGGGCGAAAAAGTGGTGCTTGTTCCGTCTTGGAGAAAAATTGTGAACCGCCACCGACTTTGTTATCCAGCACATTTTCGTGCATATTTGCACCTGTCGTTAATCCACGAATTTTTGCACCATAGTATGGTTCCATATTGTTATGTGTAAATGATTTTGGGTCTATCTTCGTTCCCATCAATGATGTAAATCCATCTTTACTGTAATTATCGCCGAATTGTGTATCTAAACTTTCTCCATAAGGAGACGACGGAACATTTATTTCACCACCTGTAGAAACGCCTCCCTGAGCGCCTTGTATATAATTCGCTTTATCATTACTAGCATCGCGGCCTCGCTCTGCAATTCCACGCAATATTCCGACACCACCAACAGCTCCAGCAACACCAGCCGACATTTTATCAAAATCTACACCTCGTGCATAATAACGGTCAGTTGCAGTGTTTGGATTATTGTAGTCGTTTACATTTGACCCGGTATTTGGGCGAATCACCGGATAATTTGTAGTAGGAATGTTTGTA
>Ga0255210_1000496_pt1 | contig 14209 bp, 14 predicted proteins | sample Miss_Yuk_RepA_8d_FD_188422 | JGI IMG/M metagenome (GOLD analysis project Ga0255210, IMG submission 188422) | Freshwater microbial communities from Mississippi River, Louisiana, United States - Miss_Yuk_RepA_8d | ecosystem: Environmental > Aquatic > Freshwater > River | place: USA: Louisiana...
AGCGTGTTGTTGACCAGACTGACGACCGCCCCCGGACTTCGGCCCGGATGCGCCTCGCCGTAGCCGGTGACCCCCTGGTCTGTCTCGACGCGAAGAATGATCGTGTCGCGTTTGGTCGTCGCGCCGACGCCCAGCCTGACCGTCTTGCCCTCGGGCAGGCGGTAAGACAATGGGATCGCGGTGACGCGGGTGATTTTGGCGGAGTCTTTGCGTGTATTCATGGTCAGGTAAGGTACTCGCTTGGGCGGGGCGGCGTCCAGGGATCTGGCGCGCGTCGCGAAACGAGAGCGTTCCATCGGCAGCGAGACCCTGCGCTGCAGCACCCGATGTGTATGATCGGATCGATCCATTGCGACCCACTAAGCAGTTTCACCGATGCGGGTGGGCAGGACCGACATCTGCAAGGGGATCAACCAGGAGCAAGCTCGACATGGCAGACAACGACCCGCGCCTCAGACTTGGTGCAACCGGCACCGGCTCCGGACTGCTGAGCCGCATCGTGGGCGCTGCGCTCGGAGCGGTGGTGCTGGTGGTCTCGCTGCTGTTCTCGGCGGTTGTCTTCTCGTTCCTGCTCGCGGCCGCGGTGCTGATCGGCGGATACTTTTGGTGGCGCACCCGCGATGTCCGCCGACAATTGCGTGAGCAGATGGCCCAGATGGATGCACAGATGCGGGCCGGCACGGCGGCGCGCCCCGGCGACGCGTCCCGATCGCAGGGCGGAACCGTGCTGGACGGCGACTTCATTCGCGCACGTGACGACAGCTCGACGCGAGATTCCGGGCGCTGAACGGACACACTACACCTCACGCTTGCCGGCTGGTAATACGACAACCCCTGAACGCGCAACACAGCCAAGTGCTGCGCCCTATCCCACCGACCATGGAGCCCGCCTTGGCACGCATCGACCTACTCACCGACCAACCCACCGATCCGGCCGTCCAACGGATGTTCGCCGAAGTTCGCACGCGCGGCATTCCGGTTCCGAATCTGTATCGCGTGCTCGGCAATGCACCGGAGATGCTGCGTGCCTGGCTCGACTTCGCCTGGCCACTGCGTTTAAATGCCAAGACTCCGCGCGCGATCCGCGAGTTGCTGATCCTGCGCGGCGCGCAGGTCTCCGGCGCACGCTACGAATGGGTGCATCATGTGCCGATGGCGCTGGCTGCCGGTGTACCGCAGGCCAAGGTCGACGCGCTCGACGGGTGGCAGCAGTCGGCGCTGTTCGACGACACCGAGCGCGCGGTACTGCGGGTCGCTGAAGAAGTCACGCGCGGCCCTGGCGCATCGGCCGACGCGATCGAGCAGCTGAAACGGCATTTCGATGCCGAAGCGGTCGTCGAGCTGGTGCTGACAGCGAGCTTCTACGTCTGTGTGAGCCGCGTGCTGTTGTCGATGGATATCGAACTGGAACAAGGAGCGTAAAGATGAGTACTGACGAGCGTAGTGCGATCGAACAGACAATCAAGACCTATTTCGACGGCCTCTATGAAGGCGATGCCGACAAGCTGGCAAGCGTCTTTCATCCGGCCAGTAACCTGACCTGGGATCACAACGGCAAGATCGGTGTGCTGCCGCGCGATGCCTGGTGCGATGCGGTACGCAAACGCCCGTCACCGAAATCGCAAGGTCTGGCCCGCGATGACGCAATCCTGCTGCTGGATCAATCCGGACCGACCACCGCGCTGGTCAAGGTCAAGTGCCAGATGCCACCGCGCTACTTCACGGATTACCTGAACCTGGTCAAGGAAGACGGCCGCTGGGTCATCGTGCAGAAGGTCTACGCAGTGCGCGATACGCCCTGAGTGCCTCAGAGCACCGCGGCGCCTGAAACCCCAGGTTCGGCGCCGCGCAATGCCGACGTCAGCGTAGCGCCTTCTCGGTTTTCTGATCGAAGAAGTGAAGCCGTCTCGGATTCATTGCCAGTTTGACCGTATCTCCAGCCCGCACCTTCAGGGTTGGCTCCACACTGGCGACCATACTGGCACCTGCGCAGCGTACATCTAGCAGGATTTCGGATCCCAACTGCTCAGCGACATCAACGGTCGCGCTAAAGCAGACGCTCTCGGAATGACTGTCGTTGGCGGTATGCAGATCCTCCGGGCGAATCCCGAGCCAGATTTCCTGGCCGACCTGAGGTTGAACCGCCGCACGCAGGTGCTCTGGGACCTCAATGCGCATCCCTTCGTTGACCGCATGCAGCGCCCCGTTCTCTGCCACGATCCGCGTGCGCGCGAAATTCATGGCCGGTGAACCGATGAAGCCGGCCACATACTTGTTGGCAGGCAAGTTGTAGAGCTCTAGCGGCTCTCCGACTTGCTGGATCAGGCCCTCGTGCATGACGACAACACGATCCCCGAGAGTCATCGCTTCGACCTGATCGTGCGTGACATAGATGGCGGTCGTACCCAACCTGGCATGCAGCTTTTTGAGCTCCACCCGCATTTGAACGCGCAGCTTGGCATCCAGGTTCGACAAAGGCTCGTCAAACAGAAACACCTGCGGATGACGCACAATCGCCCGCCCCAGCGCTACCCGCTGACGCTGCCCACCAGATAGCTGGCGCGGCTTACGATGCAGATGATCCCGGATGCCAAGGATGTCAGCGGCATCCCGGACCCGCTTGTCGATCTCGGTGCGGTCGAACTTTCGCATTTTCAGACCAAACGCCATGTTGTCGTACACACTCATGTGCGGATACAAGGCGTAGTTCTGAAACACCATTGCGATATCACGATCCATCGGAGGCAGATCATTCACAACCGTATCACCGATCAAAATCTGACCATTACTGATCGATTCGAGGCCGGCGACCATCCTCAAGGTAGTGGTCTTACCACAACCGGAAGGCCCGACCAGCACGATGAATTCATGGTCTTTGATCTCGAGACTCACGCCTTTGACAGCGTGAAAATCGTCGTATTGCTTATGGACTTCCTGAATGCTGACGCTAGCCATGAGGCCTCACCCTTTGACCGATCCGGTCATCCCGGACACATAGTGTTCGACGAAGAACGAGTACGCGATGGCAACCGGAATCGAGCCCAGCAACGCACCTGCCATCAACGGCCCCCAGAAAAAGACGTCCCCTCGGATCAGTTCCGAGACCACCCCAACCGGCACCGTCTTTTGCTCCGGACTCGATAGAAATACCAGCGCATAGATGAACTCATTCCACGAGAGCGTGAACGCAAAAATGCCTGCCGACAAAATTCCGGGCACAGCGACCGGCAAGATGATGTACAGCATGGCCTTGAGCCTGGATGCGCCGTCGATTCGGGCGCATTCCTCGAGCTCTTTCGGGATCGCCTTGAAGTACCCCATCATCAGCCAGGTACAAAACGGGATCAGGAAGGTCGGATAGGTGAGGATCAGGGACCAGGGCGTATCACCGATCTTGTAGGCCCGGATGATCTCCGACAGCGGGATGAACAACAGTGTTTGCGGCACCAGATAGGTGATGAAGATCGCACTGCCCAGGGAGCCGGCAAAGCGAAACTTCAGCCTCGACAACGCGTACCCGGCAAACACGCCGCAGATCAGCGAAATAATGGTCGACGCGGTCGCAATCAGCATCGTGTTCCACAGCCAGGTGGTGAACACCGTTTCGTTGAACAGATACTTGATATGGTCCAGCGTTGGATCCCAGGTCCAGAACGGGGAGTAGTTGGCCGCCCGCCATGGACGATAAAGCTCGCCGTCCGGCCTGAAGGTCGTGATGATCATCCAATAGAACGGAAACAGCAGGAAGATCAGAAAACCGGCAAGCGGGATTCTGAAAAAAACCCAGCGTCGCCAGGCTGCGCCTTCGATCATCAGCGAACCTCCACCCTGCGGATGTAGAGCAACTGCGCCAGCACGATCAGTGTCAGGATCGGGAACATCGCCAGGGAGATTGCGGCCCCTTGGCTGAGCAGGCCGGTACCGACGCCGAGCTGATACGCATAGGTTGAAAACAGATGCGTCGCGTTGGCCGGACCACCACCGGTCAGCACGTACACGATCTGGAAATCGGCGAAGGTTTGAATGACCGAGAACAGCACAACGACCATGGTCACTGGTAACAGCAATGGCCAGGTGATGTACCAAAATCTCTTCAATGGCGATGCTCCATCGATGGCTGCAGCCTCGGCAAGATCAGGACTGATGGTCTGCAGACCCGCGAGCAACGAAATGGCAAAGAACGGAACTCCTCGCCAAATGTTGACCACGATAATCGAAAACATCGCCAGATCCGGATCCCCAAGCCAGTTCACGGCCGATGAGATGAAACCGAGTTTGTACAGCATCCAGTTCAGCACACTGAACGTCGGATCGAACATCCACTTCCACGCGAAGGTAGACAGCACGGTGGGAATAATGAACGGCAGCAGAATGAACGCCCGTGTGAAGGCCTTGAAGCGAAACGAGCGATTCAACAGCAATGCAAGCCAAAGACCCAATCCCAGCTTGAACACCGTGGTCACGAAGGTGTACCAGCAGGTGTTCCACACGACCATGTGAAAGATCGGATCGGTCAGCAGGCGCTCGAAGTTCTCGAAGCCAACAAACTGGCCGGCAACGCCAACCTTCGTGTCGGTAACTGACAGGAGCAAACCGCGAACAAACGGATACGCAATGAACAGACCGAGCAAAAGCATGGTCGGCAGCAAAAGCAGGAATGCCAGATTGGATTCCTTCTCAAGCGGCCTCCAGCGCAAGACGGGCCGCGTTCCAGGAGGATGCGCAGACGGCGAATGACTAGTCATCGAAGCTCGGTCGGTGCGTTAAACAGTCGGACCACGGTCGGCGATCTTCACGGCCAGACAATAGAACCGGGAGGACGCCATCGCGTTACCTCCCGGCGGGGACCACGCAGATCAGAGATCAAGCGTAGATTTTGCTCAGCGCCGCGGCACAGGCGGCAACCGCATCTTCCGCCTTCTGCCCCTTGATTGCCGCTGCGAACATGTTGCCGATCAGATACTTGGTCAGTACCTCGGCTGCCTTGGCATTTGGCTCGCCAGGGTACCCGGGGGTCAGGCCAGATTTTCCGGCGATTGCGAACGGCGCCATGGCGGGATCTTTCTTCCACAGAGCATGGGTTTCCCAGGATGTGGTCCCCGGAGCGTAGAACCCTTGCCCAGTCTCGAACCACTGCGCGTAGTTGTCGGCGGTCAAGACGAAGCGCATCAGATCCTTGGCCGCCTTCACGTTCTTCGAGTACGAAGGAATGACATGCGACGTGAAGGTATGGAACCCGAATTGACCTTTCGGGCCGCCAGGCAGCGGCGCATGTGCAATGTCCTCATGCAACGGGCTGCCATTGGCCTGCTTGTACTGGTCGGGCTTGCGCTTGGACTCAATGTAGATTGAGGCGCCGTTGAGTGTCGAGCAGATCGTGCCAGAAAGGAATGCGCGATTGTTGGACGCATCATCCCAGGCCAATCCACCTTCATCGAAGGAATCCTTCCAGGCAGCCGTCATCCACTTCACGGCCTCGACAGTTTCCTTCGAGTTGATGATGACCTTGCCACCAGAGTCGATCTCGGCGCCGCCGAAGGACCACAGCAGCGGATACGCAAACGTGGGTGGATCACCGAACGACTGTCCAAACGACTGTCCGATCGGATAGCCCTTGGCCTTGAGCTTCTTGCCAAGATCCCGATAACCGTCCCAGGTATTCGGAAAGCTGTTGTACCCGACTTCGGCAAACATGGACTTGCGATAGGCATTCATCGCCGGGATCAGCGCCATCGGAATCGCAAAGAATTTGCCACCTGAGGAGGAATTTGCCGATGCCACCCTGTACCAGCCGCCCTGTGCCTTGGCGACCTCCTCGGCAACGTCACTGACGTCGGCCAGACTGGCGCGATACAGGTGCGGGTGATTATTAAACAGCATCATGACGTCCGGGCCAGCGCCCGATTGGATGCCAGCGGTGATGCGGGGCTGCAGATCGTTACCGTTGACGGTCTCATAGCGCACCTTGATGCCTAGCGCCTTTTCGGCCGCCGGAATGATCTGCTGCCGAAACAGTTGATCACAGGCAGGAACGAAATCGTTCCAGCGCAACCAATGCACTGTGGTGCCTTGTGCAAATGCTGGCGCATGCCCACTGGCCAGAATTCCAGCCATGCCTGCGCCCATTGTGACCCCTGCAATCTCGAGGAAATCCCGCCGTGTTGCCTTCGTCATCGTCGTCTCCTGGCTAAGCATCAGATTGATCGGCTACGAGCCACTTCACTTCCGGCCGAAGCCCGCCCGTCATTGGCGCCGTCCGGAACCTTCGTATCGCTTGATCGAAGTATAAAGTTTGCGACAGATGATTGACGGACCGAGACACTTTGTCAAACATAATCAACCACAATCGTCTCATCGAGTCGCGTTAATCACCTTCAAAAGCCCAACGCTGCAAAAAACTGGAGAACACAGTGATGCATGATCTCTTGATCCGAAATGCACGAATCTGCGACGGGACTGGACGCCCGATCTTCACCGGCAGCATCGCAGTCGATGCGGGCCGCATCGCGCAAGTCGGCTCTGTTGAAGGTAAGGCCAAGATTGAGGTTGACGCTCAGGGCCTGGTCCTGGCCCCCGGGATCATCGATTTGCACACCCACTTCGATGCGCAACTGACCTGGGATCCGTATGCAACGCCTTCGGTGGGCCTTGGAGTCACAACGGTGGTCATCGGCAATTGTGGATTCACGATCGCGCCGTGCAAACCACAGGATCGAGACCTGACTCTGCGCAACCTGACCCATGTCGAAGGCATGTCATTGTCGGCGCTGCGGGCAGGCGTCGACTGGAGCTTCGAGAGTTATTCGCAATACCTGGAGACCTTGGAACGCAAGGGGGTCGTGCCGAATGTCGCCTCCTTCATCGGACATTCGTCGGTTCGAACCTGGGTGATGGGACCCGACGCCTCCAAACGAGCCGCCACCCCGGAAGAGATTTCCCAGATGCGAACGATCGTCGCTGATGCGATGCGCGCCGGTGCGGTCGGGTTCGCGACGTCCACGCTCGAGCAACACAATGGCGAGCTCGGAGTGCCGATGCCGTCCAGACTTGCCGACGAATCGGAAATGTTCGCGCTGACCGGCGCACTCGCAGAGGCGGGCCGGGGAGTGTTCATGTTAACCAAGGGCATGAAGACCCAGGTTCCCTGGCTGGAGAAGATCGCCAGCAACAATGGGCGACCGGTGATGATCGCTGCGATGTTCGTCGACCCAAACGATCCGGACCGGGTCTTTCGCGAATTCGACCAGATCTCAGAGGCACGCTCACGCGGCAATGAGCTCTGGGGGCAGGTCGGATGTTTTCCACTGGGCATGGAATTTTCGCTTGCGCACCCCTACCCACTCGAGGCGCTGATGGCTTGGCGTCCGGCGATCGAGGCGGGCGAGGGAGCACGATACAGGCAGTTGCTTGCCGACCCGGGTTTCCGTGAACAGGTCAAGGCCGAGGCCAAGACGAGGGGGGTACCTAACCGGTTTTCGTACCACTCCCTTGAGCACATGCGTTTAAAGGAACCCGTCAAAGCTGCCAATGCCGTGTATTCAGACAAGACAGTCGCACAATGGGCGCGAGAGGCCGACCGCGATCCATTCGATTGGTTGCTCGACTTTGTACTTGATGGCGAACTCGACGCGCTCTGGGAATGCCAGTTGTTCAATACCGACGAGGATCGGGTTGCCAAGCTGCTCGCACGCAATGACGCCGCAGTCACCCTGTCAGACGCCGGGGCGCATTTATCCTTTCTTTGTGACGCGGGGTTCGGACTGCATCTGTTCGGCCACTGGGCCCGTGATCTTGGAGCGCTTCGGCTGGAAGATGCGGTGGCATCAGTGACCAGCCGAGCGGCCGACATTTATCGCATCAAGGATCGTGGACGTCTTTGCAAAGGTGCGTGGGCCGACATGATCCTGTTCGATCCCGAGACGGTCGGACGCGGTCCGAAGCGTCGGGTGCATGATCTGCCGACCGGAGCCTCCAGGGTCGACACGCAGGCGGTTGGGCTGCACGGCGTCTGGATCAACGGGACCCAGGTTGCCGACGTCAGCGGGCCGATACAACTGTCCAATATGCCCGGTTCGGTACTGCGCGAGTTTTCAGACCCGCACTGACCCGGGCCGTCGCGCAATCAGCGCCGACACCAGGCACTCGCCTGCGCCGCAACATCTCAGGCCGACAAGTCTGCGAGGCGCAGGATCAGTGGCTGATGATCAGAGGCATCGGTCCGCGATTCCACCCTCACCGCCCTCACCCGCGGCGCAAGATCCTGCGATACAAAAAAGAAGTCGCAGGCAAAAGGCTCTGGCCACTGCGCCCGGTCGTACAGGCCAACGGTATGCGCATGTGGCTGACCGGGGTTGGCCAAATGCCAAGCGTCACGGTATGCAGGCAAGTTACCGGGCAAGGGCTGTTGCATCCGCGCATATTCGGCCGAGTCAGGTGGGAAATTGAAGTCGCCACAAACGATGCTGCTGACCGGGCGCGCAATCCGCTCGTAAGGCCCGCCGGCACGTCGCGCCTCGCTGCGATCCGCATCATGCGGCGCGGCCTGTTCCTGCAACTCGCGCAAGGCTTCCAGCTGCGCGCTGCGCTGCAAACCCGAGTAGTACCCCAGGTGCGTGGTCGTGACACGCAGCGGTCTACCATCCACCTGCACGACGAGTTCGAGAGCGCCACGCTGCATGTCCGTAAAGCTCGGGTCATACGGCCAGGGCAGCAAGTGCCGAAATACCGCGAGCACCGGCAGGCGCGACAGCATCATGTTGCCAAAACGTCGCCGCCTTCCCAACGGATCGTGCACTGCGGCGGTGTCGACCACCGGCGCACACAGCGCTTGATACTCAGGAAAGCCAGCCGCCAGTAAGTCGAACTGATTCTCGCCCTGGCTGCCCGCCAGTCCAACGAAATTGTCAGCAATTTCCTGCAGGCACAGCAGATCAAAGTCCCCAAGCTCACGGATGGTTCGGATGATGCGCCCAGGGTCGACCCGACCATCGCAGCCTCGGCACCATTGCAGGTTCCAGGTCAGGATCTCGATGGTCATGTCAGCAACGGCGCGCGTTCAGCGCTTGCCCTCGATCGCGACTTCAACGAGCCTCGGTCCGCCGTCGGCAAATGCAGCGCCAATTGCCTCGGCAATCTGATCCGCCTTGTCGATGCGCACCCCAGCCACGCCCATACCCGCGGCCATCTCCACAAATCCCATCGACGGCCCGCCAAGATCCATTTCCGGATAGGGCTTGTCAGAACCCGCATCGAAGCGCTGGCGATAGATATCAAGGTTATGTTTCAAGACGCGATACTCGCGATTGACCAGGATCACGAACACGATCGGCAGCCTGTAGCGCGCCGCAGTCCAAAGCGCCTGGATCGAATACATCGCGGAGCCATCGCCTGATACGCACAGAACTGACCGTCCGGGCTGCGCAACGCTCACGCCGATTGCTCCGGCCAATCCCTGACCGATGCCGCCTCCGCGTGCACCAAACAGCCGGTCGGATCCGTCAAATTCGAATGCGGCCGCAAAATCGACGCTTGCGGTGATTGATTCTTCAACGATCAGCGCATCGGACGGGGTCGCGCGGGCCAGCTCTGCCATCACGCGCGGCATCGAAATCGGATGCCGATCCCAGGCCTTTTGCCGGCGATTCTCATAGGCTTGTTGCGCTGCTTCCTTTTGCTCGCCCAATCGCTGGCATCGCTGCATGGCCGCCTGTATCCACTGCGGGTCGGCCTGCGCCACAAGTCGTTCATCGAGCGCAGCCAGGCTGGCGCCCAGAGCGCCGACGACGCCGACGTCGACCTGATGGTTGTACGCAAGCGGGCGAGCGCTGGACTCCAGCTGGATCACCCTCGCCCCAGGCGGGAACGGCGACCCTGGCGCGAACCAGACCTCTTCGAAGAATGGTCCACCCACCAGCAGCACCAGATCGGCATCGCCGAGCGAGCGGGCGATGCCTTGCGCATCGAACGGCAGGCTGACTCGTGCCAGCGGATGCGTACTCGGAAATGAGGCATGACCCCGAATACCCTCGAACCAGACCGGCGCGCCGATCCGCTGCGCCAGACGCACCAAGGCCTCGACCTGCCCGGTGCGGGCAATCTCGTCACCGACGACGATTGCCGGAGCGCTTGCCGATCGCAAAAGCACCGCCGCCTGCTCGATCCCCTGCGGATCCGGCATCGGTAGTCGGTACAACCCGGCAGGTGGCTGGGCATTGTTGCTGGTTTGCTGCTCCATCACATCGATTGGCAGCGACACGAACACTGGCCCATATGGCGGATCACCGGCAAGCTTGAACGCGCGGCGCATCACCTCGTCCATCTCATCGGCGCTGCGCACCTCGGTACTCCACTTGGTGACAGGCGCAGCCATCGCAGCCAGATCGTGGCTGAGCACCGGTTCGCGGCGCAGCATCCGGGTGTCCTGCTGTCCGGCAGTGACAACCATCGGCGCATTCGCTTTCAGCGCGTTGAAGATCATGCCGATGCCATTGCCCAGACCCGGTGCGACATGCAGGCTGACGACTGCGGTGCGGCGCGCCGCCCGCGCGTAGTAGCTCGCCGCGCCAACCGCAACCCCCTCGTGCAGATGCGTGACATACGCGACCGACGGATGGTCGGCAAGCGAGTCGAGCAGCGGGCTTTCGGTGGTACCCGGATTACCAAATATGTGCTCGACGCCGTGGGCGACGAGACTGTTCATCAGGACTTCACGACCACGCATGGGCTTGCTCCGCTGAGATGGCCGTCAGCGACCACCGGAAATTAAACTGGCGAGTCTAATGAATGCAGCCTCGAGGAGACCCGACCTGCGGCAAACTGCGCCGAAAGGCAACTATTTGGCGGTGATTCCACCGTCGACCGGCAGAGCCACCCCGGTGATGAATGACGACTCGTCGGACAGTAAAAACAGGGCAGCAGCCGCCACTTCCTCGGGTTGCCCGAAGCGCAGCAAGGGCACCACCTTTTTGCGCTCTGCAAGCTTGGCCTCGCTCATGTCCTCCCCGCGACCCGGCTGATCTGGCCGATTGCCGAACACCGGCAGCATCGGCGTCTCGATCGGCCCAGGACAGACGGCGTTGGCGCGGATGTTCTCCGGTGCCAGTCGCAGTGCCAGTGCCTTCATGAAGCCAACCACCGCGTGCTTCATCGCCGAATACACCGGACTGTATGGCGAGCCGACCAGGCTGGCAGTCGATCCGGTAAACAGCAACGCGCCGCCACCACGGGCGCGCATTGCCGGAATCGCCATCTCGGTGGTGGTGATGATGCTGCGCAGGTTCAGGTCGACCGCAAGATCGAAGTCATCGCGCGCCAGTCCTTCGACCCGCGCCGGGCCAGGATGGCCGAGATGATTCCAGGCGAAATCCAGCCCGCCAAATGCGGCCACGGTCGCACCAACCGCTTCACGGGCGCCTTCGTCGCTGCGCAGATCGACCACGATCCCCTGCGCCCGTCCGCCTGCGGCGCGAATCTCATCGACCACACGAGCCACACCCTGCGCATCGCGGTCGACGACGCCGACCGCCGCACCCTCGCGGGCGAAGAGGAGCGAACCGGCACGCCCCATGCCTGAAGCTGCCCCAGTGACCAGACCGATCTTTCCCTCGAGTCGCATCCACGTCTCTCCACAAGTTCTTGTCGCGACACCGCGCCTACGCGTTTGTCTTGATCGATTCAAGTACCGGGCGCAGGTATTCAAGAAAGCGCGCCGGGTTTTCGCTCATTGGGAAGTGGCCCATATCCTTCATGATCTGCGCGCTGACGGAAGGCCCGAGTCGCTCGGCCAGTTCGCGAGTCGCCTGTGGCGTGCACGAAAAGTCATAGTCCCCGGTCAGCAGATGAATGGGCACCTTGTCAGCCTGGATCCGGTCGACTCGGTCGCGGATGTCTCCGTCGACCTTGTAGAAGTACATGTCACCCTTGAAGATGCCCGGGCCACCTTGCATGTAGTGCCAGACCGTCTCCCAGCGATCAGGATCCGGACTGGTGGGCGCAGTCAGACCGTAGGCAACCGCGCCGCAGACCTCGCCACCGTGCACATCAGGACGATGCAACCAGCCGGTGTCGTAATACGGATCGACCGCCGGGGAACTTTGCAGTCCGATGATCGCGCGGAATTTTTCCGGATGCTGCTCGGCCAGGTGCAGCACGATTCGCCCACCGATCGAACAACCCATGACCACCGGACGCTCCAGCGCAAGGCCGTGCATCACGGCGAGAATCTGCGACACATAGGACGCCGACGTGAGTCGATATTCCTCGTGATGCCAACCGCTGGGCGGGGAAGACTTTCCATGCCAGGGCATGTCGAACACCACGACGCGGTAATCGCGCGTGATAGCGGTGTCATTGAGCAGCGCCCGGAACTGTCGCCCGTCCGATCCAGCGGTGTGCAGACAGAGCAATGGAATACCCTGCCCGGCTTCCTCGAAATAGAGTCGATGATTGCGCCCATCGATTTCCAGGTGCATGTAACGACCAACGACTGGCTCGATGTACGCACTCATACCTCGCTCCCGAAGGCGCGGGGTGCCGCAAGCAGGAACTTGAAGTAGAACAGGTTAGCCATCAGCGGCTGCAACTCACCGTCGAAGCGCAGCACCCTTCTCTTGAGCAGCGCAAACAGATCATGCGAGCCCGGCGGGGGAAGCGGCTGCCAGAAGCGCAACCATTCATCGCGCGGCGCCGAAATCCGGAAGGTGAAGCTGGGCATCACGAAGGGGCCGGCGTCCAGTTCGGTGATGCGCCCGTCGACGATTCTTAGCCGCCACTCGTCGGAACCAACCGCAATGATCACGGTGGCATTGACGAAGCGACCGCGTGCAACGAGCCCTGGATCGCAGTCCAGGCGCTCGCGAATCTGCCGAAACGCATCGGCCACCAGCGAGTCACTCATCAGCGTCTCCGAGGCGGCTCACGGCTGCGAATCAGTCGCCGTACCCCGGGTTGACCCGATCGAGAACCCGCATCATCGCCTCGAAGAACAGGCGATTGCGCTCGCCGCGCGGATGGCGCTCATCTCGCGGTACCGATTGCACCTGATCGACGATCTCCTGACTCAACAATTCGAGTTCGCGACCGGTGCTCATTGCAAGGACCTGCATCCTGCAGACCCGCTCGAGCATGTACAGCCGCCGATATGCCTGGGGAATGGAATCACCGACCACCAGCACGCCATGGTTCTTCATGAAAACCACCTGCTTGCTGCCGATCAGACCGGCCAGCCGCTCGCCTTCCTCAAGAAAGTCCGCAGTGCCGGCATAGTGATCGTCATAGGCAATATGCCCGTAGAAAAACGCCGCGGTCTGCGAGGTCGGCAGCAGCCGATTCTCCTTGAGCATGTTCAGCGCCAGAGCCCAGGTCTGATGGGTGTGCAGCACTACCTTGGCACCCGTGATCCGATGGATCGGCGCGTGGATGCACTGGGCCGAAAGTTCGACCACCCCTTGGCCCTCGAGGGTCTCGCCCTTCTCGTTGAACATCATCATGTCGCTGGCCTTGGCCTCCGACCAGTGCAGACCAAACGGCAGGATCAGGTAACGGTCGTCATAGCCGGGCACGGTGACCGTAAAGTGGTTGTCGATGCCCTCTTCGAGCTCGTGGACCACCGCGAGACGATGGGCGGCCGCCAGCTGAACCTTGGCCTGGGCGATCGGATCGACGGCTTGTGACTTGGAAATCGGATGCACGGACATGGTGAGGCTCCTGAGCGGTGAGTAGCAGTGGGTATTGGCGAGCCAGTATAGGCAAGCGGCCGCGTACCGCAAGCCTCGGCGATGCGACAGACCCGATTGGCGGAAATCCCACCGACGGCCAGGCTTTGCCTCCCGGCGCGCAGCTGCACTGTCCGGCTTAGCGCCCGCGAGGTAAAAACCCCATCAGTCGAAGATCTCCGGGTTGACAATATTCGGCCCACGCTCGCCGCGCAACAGCGCAAGCATCGCCGTCGCAGCGCCCAGGCTCATCGCCCGCAGGCTGTGATTGGTTATCCCGGCCACATGCGGAGTCAGCAGCAGATTGGGCGCCTCGAGAAGCGGATCACCGGCAGGTATCGGCTGCACTTCGTGGACATCGAGGGCCGCGCCAGCGATCCGATCCTCACGTAACGCAGCCAGCAGCGCCGAAGTATCGATGACCGGCCCGCGAGCCACATTGAGCAGGATTGCACTGTGCTTCATCGCGGCGATTGCCCGGGACTCTACAAACCCAC
>Ga0255210_1000501_pt1 | contig 14120 bp, 10 predicted proteins | sample Miss_Yuk_RepA_8d_FD_188422 | JGI IMG/M metagenome (GOLD analysis project Ga0255210, IMG submission 188422) | Freshwater microbial communities from Mississippi River, Louisiana, United States - Miss_Yuk_RepA_8d | ecosystem: Environmental > Aquatic > Freshwater > River | place: USA: Louisiana...
CGGGGGCAACGTGTCGACGAAGGCGAGCGTCTTGCGGATGCGCGCGCGCAGTTCGTCGAAGCTTGCCTCGTCGTCCTCGAACCTCGGCGCCTCCACCCCGGCGATCCGCGCCAGGCCGTTCTTCACGGCGTCGCAGGCGATCTGGACCTGGCGCCGCAGCGCGAACATGTCGGGTGCCAGGCGGTCGCCGGTCAGCACCAGCGGGTCGATCTTGCGCGCGGCCGCGTGGGCCTCGCCCAGGGCGAGGATGTGGTCGAGGCTGGCCAGCATGTGGCGGCTCGTGCCGAGCGCGGTAGCCGACATCGAGATCTGCATCTGGGTCTCCCGGGTGCGTCGTGGCGGTCGCCGGCACGCCCGGGGACCCGTCGCGCGCATCGTGGAGCATCGCGCGCGCCGCCGCCAGCCCCGGAAAGCGAGACGGCGCCGGGGTTTCCCCCGGCGCCGTCCATTCCTCCACCCCCGCTTGAGCGGAAGCGCGTCACTTCATGTTGACGAGGCGCAGCGGGAAGTAGTTGTCCGCGTACTGCGCGACCTCGACGTTCTGCTTCATCGCCCAGACCACCGTCTGCTGGTGGAGGGGGATGTAGCCGAAATCGTCCTTCAGCAGCTGGTTGGCCTGCTCGATGATCGCCGTGCGCTTCTTCGGGTCGACCTCGCTCGCCATCGCGTCGGTGAGCTTGTCGATCTCGGGGTTGCAGTACCCGCCATTGTTGAACATGCCGCGCGAGCGCGGCAGGTCGCGGCAATGGACGAGGTTGAAGAACACGTTGTGCGCGTCGTAGGTCGCCGGCGTCCAGCCCAGCAGGTAGAACGACGTCTCGAAGCGCGGCACGTTGACCTTCTCGAAGAACTTCGCGCGGGTCTGGGCGTTGAGGTTCACCTTGATGCCGGCGCGCGCCAGCATCGCCGTGACGGCCTGGCAGACCTGCTCGTCGTTGACGTAGCGGTCGTTGGGGCAGTCCATCCCGACCTCGAAGCCGTTCGGGTAGCCGGCCTCGGCGAGCAGCTTCTTCGACGCCTCGACGTCGAAGGGCGCGCGCCTGTTCTGCGCCTCGGACCAGCCATTGACGCCCGGGCCCATCATCAGCGCGGAGACGTTCGCCTGGCCGCGCATCACGCGGCTGCGGATCGCCTCCATGTCGATCGCCTGGTAGAAGGCCTGGCGCACGCGCCGGTCCTTGAACGGGTTCTTGCCCTTGACCGAGGATTCCTGGAGCTCGGCGCGGTCCTGGTCGAAGCCGAGGTAGATCGTGCGCAGCTCGGGTCCCTGGACGAGCTTCAGGCCCTGCGTGCCGCCGATGCGCGGCATGTCCTGCGGCGGCACGGTGTAGACGAAGTCCACCTCGCCCGAGAGCAGCGCGGCGACGCGCGTGGCGTCGTTGCCGATGCGGAAGAACGTCACCTCGGTGAGGTTGTGCTGCGGCTTGTCCCACCAGTTCGGGTTCGGGACCAGCACGGTCTTCACGTCCGGCTCGCGGCTCTTCAGCATGAAGGGGCCGGTGCCGTTGGCGTTGCGCGTGGCGAAGTTCTCCTCGCGCTTGGTCAGGTCGGCGGCCGAGGTGGCGCCGTTCTTCTCCGACCAGGCCTTGGACATCATGCCCCAGCCGGTGATCTCCTCCGGGAAGATCGGGTTCGGGCCGTTGGTCTCGAACTCGACCGTCAGGTCGTCGATCTTCCGCGCGGCCTTCACCGAGCCGAAATAGCCCTTGATGTTGGAGCCGCCGCCGGTGGCGCGGGCGAAGGAGAAGACCACGTCGTCGGCCGTGAAGGGCGAGCCGTCGTGGAACCTGACGTTGGCGCGCAGCTTGAAGCGCCAGACGGTGGGGGAGGGCTGCGACCACTCGGTGGCCAGCGCCGGCTCGAGGCGCAGCTTGGCGTCGCGGCGGATCAGCGGGTCGTAGATGTTCTGCGTGAAGCTGAGCAGGAACGTCTCGTTGCGCGCGTAGGGATCCATCGAGTTGACGTCGCCGTCATTGGCCCAGCGGAAGGACCGCGCGTCGGCGGGCGCGGCGCAGGCGAGCGCGACGAGGGCGGCACCGGCGACCAGGGCGCGGCGCAGGCTCGGCATCATGGGGGACCTCCGATCGATCTTGCGGGATTTGAGCCGAATTGGCGTCCATCACATTCTAGTCCGTGCCATTCGTATTTCCACGGGTAAGCTTGGTTAACCGTGGCGTGGCCCAGGGGCTTGCGCGACGCGCGGGCCGGGACGCAATCTCCCGCGCCCGACAGGAGGACATCATGGCAGTGAAGATCTACGGCATCGCCCGGTCGCGCGCGATCCGCAACGTCTGGGCATGCGAGGAGGGCGGGGTGCCCTACGAGCTCGTCCGCACGCAATGGACCGATGGCGGGACGAAGACCCCGGAATTCCTGAAGATCAACCCCAATGGCGCGGTCCCCGCGATGGTCGACGGCGACCTCGCGCTCTTCGAGTCGCTCGCCATCAACCTCTACATCGCCCGCAACCACGCGCGCGGCCTCTACCCCGCCGGGGCGCAGGCCGAGGGCCAGCTCTTCCAGTGGACGCTCTGGGCGGCGACCGAGCTCGAGCCGGCCAATGGCGGCTACGTGATGCAGACCGTCTATACCCCGCCCGAGAAGCGCGACCCGGCGGCGATCAAGGCGGCCTGGGAGAAGATGTTCAAGCCGCTCGGCGTGCTCGACGGGCACCTCGCCGGCCGGACCTGGATGATCGGCGACGCCTTCTCGATCGCCGACGTCAACGTGGCGTCCGTCCTGCTCGGCACGTGGTCGAACAAGGCGGATTTCTCGGGCTGGAAGAACCTCCATGCATGGCTCGAGCGCTGCTTCGCGCGCCCGGCCGCGCGCAAGTGCATCGAGATGCGCGCCGCCGCGGCCTGAAGGCCGCGATCCACCAAAAGCGAAGGGCGGGCGCGGTTTCCCGCGCCCGCCCCTGCCTTCCCCGAAGGGAAGGACCTCAGGCGTTCTTGAGGTTGACGGCGGCGGGCTTGCCGCGCTGCTCGGCGACCTCGTAGCTCAGGCGCTGGCCCTCGGCCAGGCCGTCCATGCCCGAGCGCTCGACGGCGGAGATGTGCACGAACACGTCCTTGCCGCCGGCTTCCGGCTGGATGAAACCAAAGCCCTTGCGAGCGTCGAACCACTTCACTTTACCGATGGCCATCGTGGCCTCCTTTGCTTAGTGCCGCCCGCGACATTGCGCACGGCGCCGGGCGCATGTGCAGCGCCACGGCGGCAACCGAATCTTGGTAGGTGACTTTGGGAGGGCAGGCGTCCCCGTCAGGGGCGCTAGTCCGGCGAAGTCAGGCCAGGACGAAGTTGATGCCGCGGAACATGGTCATCCCGTGCCTCCGCGTCAATGCATATCTCGCGCGCGGCGGCGGCGTCATGCCGCGCGCCGGTCGAGCCAGTCCCTCACGCGATAGGCAAGGCCCACCGCCGGCAGGAACCAGGGATGCCCCGAGTAGAGCGGGCGCGTGGGGAAGGGCAGCCCGTCGAAGGCGCTGGCGCGGTTCGCGCCGCCGGCGAGCTTCAGCGCCAGCTGGTTGCCGAGGTAGCTCATCATCGCGACGCCGCTGCCCTGGCAGCCCAGCGCGTAGTGCACGCCCTCGTGCATGCCCATGTGCGGCAGGAAGTCGAAGGTGAAGGCGACGTTGCCGGTCCAGGCATGGGTGATGCGCGTGCCGGCGAGCCGGGGCCAGATCTCGAGCATGCGGCCATGCAGCACCGGCGCGGCGACGCGCGCCGACACCGGCCGGAAGCTCGCGCGGCCGCCGAACAGGATGCGCGTGCCGTCGGGCGACAGCCGGTAATAGGCCATCACGCGCTTGCTGTCGGAGATCATGCGCCCGGTCGGCAGGATCTCGCGCGCGACGCCGGGCGCGAGCGGCTCGGTGGCGACCATGTAGCTGCCGACGGGGATGACGCGCCGGCGCATCCACGGCGTGAGCGCGCCGGTATAGCCGTTGGTGGCGACCACCACGTCCTTCGCCGCGAATTCGCCGCGCGCCGTGCCGACGCGGAAGCCGCCGGCGTCGCGCGAGATCCCCGTGACGCGCGTGCCGTCGACCAGCCGCGCGCCGGCCTTGCGCGCCACCGCCGCGAGGCCCTGGTGGTACTTGGCTGGATGCAGCGAGCCGAAGGCCTCCGCCACCAGCCCGCCGCGATAGTAGTCCGAGCCGATCTCCTCGCGCTGGCGCGAGGGCGGAAGCGCCTCGGCGCGCATGCCGGTGAGCTGGCGGTAGAGCCCGACCTGCCCTTCCATGTTCCGGAAATGCGCCGCGCTCCATGCGCCGAGGAAGCGGCCGCTGCGCGCGTAGTCGGCGGCGATGCCCTCGCGCGCGACGAGGTCCTCGAGGAAGGGCAGCGAGCCCATCGCCTCGGCCACAAGCCGGCCCGCGCGCTCGGCCCCCAGCTGCGCGTCGAGCCCCATCGAGGCGAGCTTGATGCCGCCCGACACCATGCCGCCATTGCGCGAGCTGGCGCCAAAGCCGATGCGCTCGGCCTCCAGCACCGCGACCGACGCCCCGCGCCGCGCGAGCTCGAGCGCGGCGTTGAGGCCGCAATAGCCGCCGCCGACGATGGCGACGTCGACGCGGTCCGGCAGCGCGGGCGCGGTCTCCGGCGGCGGCGCAGCGGCCTCCCACCAGTAGGGCGTCTCCTTGAAGCCCTCCGCGAAGAGCCCGTCCCCTGTCCGTCCCGCCTGCGCCATCGCCCCGCTCCCCCGCGCCCCGAAGCCCCGAAGCCCCGGCGGACGCGATCCTCCACGATGATCGCCGCGCGCGCCAGCCCCATGGCCGTCGCGCCGCCGCCCTTCACGCGTCGGGTGCGCGCTTGCGGCCTGTGAGCATCGCGCGCGGCAGGTTCTCGCGATGCGCGAGGCTGGCGAGCGCGACGCCGCCGACATGCGCGATCACCAGCAGCAGCGTGATGTCCGCCGCGCCCTCGTGGACCTGCTTGAGCCAGCGCGCGGGACGGCTGGCAGGGGCCTGGCCGCGCGCGGCGGCCTCCGCCTGCAGCCGCGCGGCCTCGGCGCCCAGCAGCGGCGCGAGCGGCCCGCGGTCGCGGCTGGCACCCAGGTAGGCGACGCCGGTCGCGGTCGTGACGGCGAGGCTCGCCAGCAGCGCCACCACCATGATGCCGCCCGCCGGGCTGTGCCCGAGGAAGCGCGGCGCGCGGAAGGCGATGAGGCGGCGCAGGTAGGTCAGCGCCGCCGAGGGGCGCCCGACGAAGGTGGCGAAGCGCGCCTCGCGCGGGCCAACGAAGCCCCAGGCGACGCGCAGCGCGACCGTCGCGCCGACCGCGTATCCGGCCCATTCATGGAGCCAGGCGGGCTTGCCCTCGGTCAGCCAGGCGATGGCGAAGCCGAGGGCGAGCACGCCATGCGCGATGCGCACGAAGGGATCCCAGACGCGCACCCAGCCCTGAAGCCCGCCATCCCGCATGGCGCGTCTCCCCCATCGCCTCGACATGCGCGAGGATGCATCATCGCCAACGCCGGGGGGCGCGGGCATTCCGCCGCAGGGTCCCTTCCGCCGCGCCTCCGGAGGGGCGGGACGCATGCAGGACCTCTTCTTCTCGACGCGCGACTTCCGGCTGGAGAACGGCGACGTCCTGCCGGAGCTGCGCCTGGCCTACGTGACGCATGGGCGCCTTGCGCGCGACGGGCGCAACGCCGTGCTGCTCACGCATGGCTACACGAGCTCGCACCACATGGTGGAGAGCGGCGACGGCGCGGCCGAGGGCTACTGGGGCGGCCTGGTCGGGCCGGGCAAGGCGATCGACACCGACCGGTTCTTCGTCGTGTCGTCCAACATGCTGGGCTCGTCACATGGCTCGACGGGGCCCGGGAGCATCGACCCGCGCACGGGCAGGCCCTGGGGCCCGCGCTTCCCCGACATCTCGCTCGCCGACATCGTCGCCGCGCAGCGCGCGATGCTCGACGCGCTCGGCGTCGCGCGCCTCGCCGCCGTGGCGGGCCCGTCCTATGGCGGCTTCCAGGCCTTCCAGTGGGCGGTCTCCTTCCCCGGCTTCGTCGACGGCATCGTGCCGGCGATCTCCTCGCCGCGCTCGCCCGGCGGGCGCGAGAGCCTCGACCAGCTGGTCGCCTTCCTCGCACGGGACCCCAACTGGAATGGCGGCGACTACCATGCCGCGGGCGGCGTGCTCGAGACGCTGGTGCGGCTGCGCGTCGACACGCTGAAGCTCTACGGCATCGAGGAGCAGCTCGCAGCCTCGCATCCCGATCCCGCCGCGCGCGAGGCCGAGATCCAGCGCCGCGCGCGCGATTGGGCGACCGGCTTCGACGCCAACGCTCTGGTCGTGCTGCGCCGCGCGAACATCCGCTTCGACGTCGAGCCGCTCTTCGGGCGCATCCGCGCGCGCGTCCTCTACGTGCTCTCGCGCACGGACAGGATCTTCCCGCCCTCGCTCTTCGCGCGCGTGATGCCGGGCCTCGCGGCCGCGGGCGTGGCCGCGGAGTCCTTCGAGATCGACACCGACAAGGGCCATTCGAGCGGCGGCGCCGACGCCGCGAAATGGGCGCATGTGCTGCGGCGCTTCATGGACTCGCTGCCGGGGTGATAGAAGCGCCGTCGCATCGACACGCACACGGGGGAAGGATCATGGCAGGCATCACCGAACCGAAGGTCCACATGGGCACGATCAGCGGCGGCGAGGGGCGCGCGCTCTACGCCGCCAACCCGGTCGTGCTGCTGCCCATGGGCAGCCACGAGGACCAGGGGCCGCACGCGCCGATGGGCGACTACCTGCTGGCCGAGAAGCTCGCCGAGCTGATCGCGCTCGCCGCCTGCGCCAGGGGCACGCGCACGGTCTGCGCGCCGGTGCTCGCCTTCGGCGGCGCCGACTATTTCGGGCCGATGCCCGGCGGCATCGCGATCACGCCGGCGACGCTGACCGCGGTGATCACCGACATGGTCGCCTCGCTCCACCGCAACGGCCTGACGCGGATCGTGTTCATCAACGGCCATGGCGGCAACGTGGGCCCGATCGCCGAGGTGGCGCGCGAGGCCTACAGGCGCACCGGCCATGTCATGCCGAGCCTCTACCTCTGGCGCATCGCCTATGCCGCGATGCCGCGCCTGCTCGGCGCGGAAAAGGCGAAGGCGGTCGCCGGCCACGGCGCCGATCCGGTCACCAGCACGGCGATGCACCTCTTCCCCGAGCTCGTGCGCCGCGACCTGGTGCCCGACGGCAAGCCGCTCAAGCGCTGCGCCGAGCTCGACATCCCCTTCACCGCCCTTGGCTCCGGCAGCTTCGACGGCGCCGAGGTCGGGCTGCCGCACGAATACGAGGCGATCTACAACGACGGCGTCGCCGGTGGCGACCCGCGGCTCAGCTCGGCCGAGACCGGCAGGACGCTCACCGACTACCTCGTCGACGTCTGCTCGCGCTTCGTCGCGCACTACGCCGCGCGCACGAAGGCGTAGCCGGCAAGGGGGCGCCGCGGGACGGCGCCCCTCTCGCCGCTAGGCCGGGATGCCGCGCCAGGGGCGCTCGTCGAGCGGCGGCGTGGTGACGTCGTAGCGGTCGGTGATGCGCGGGGCCTTCGCCAGCCGCGCGATGTCGGGCACGGGCCGGCGCAGCTCGGGATCGTCGGCCACCGCGCGCTCGATCGTGTGCGCCGCGCGCAGCGTGAAGAGGTCGTTCGCCGCCGGCCCGGTGATCATCATCCCGAAGGGCGTGCCGGTCGGCTCGAGGCCCATCGGCAGCGACAGGCTGGGATTGCCCGTCAGCGAGATCATGTAGGTCGGCGAGAACCACTCGTAGTAGGTGCGCAGCTTCCGCCCGTCGATCTCGCCGAGGTAGAGCTGCTTCCACGAGAAGGGCGGCACCGCAACGGTCGGCGAGAGGATCAGGTCGTAGCCCTCGAAGACGCGCTGCACCTCGCGGTAGATGCGCGTCTGCTCGGCCTGCGCCCAGGCGACGTCGTCGGCCGAGTAGCGCAGCCCCTCCTCGTAGTTCGCGACGATGTTGGGCCCGAGCAGCGCGCGGTGCGTGGCGTAGTTCGCGCGCTGCGACTGCAGCATGCCGGTGGCACGCAGCACGCCGAAGGCCTCGTGCGCGTGGCCCATGTCGGGCGCGACCTCGTCGCAGGCGTGGAAGAGGGGCTTGAGCCTGCGGATGCGCGCGCGGAAGCTGCGCGCGATGCGCCTGTCGACAGGGCAGGTCCCCCAGTCGCCCGTCCAGGCGACGCGCAGGCGCGACAGGTCGATGGCCTCGGGGTTGAGGAACATGTCGCCGTCGACCGCCCGCGACAGCGGGTCGGTGGGATCGAAGGCCGCCTGCGCCGAGAGCAGCAGGCAGGTGTCCGCGACGGTCCTGCCCATCGGCCCGAGCGTCGGGATCATGTTCCAGCCCTGGGCGCGCTTGTCGGTGGGCACGAGGCCAGGCGAGGGGCGGAAGCCGACGACGCCGCAGAACGCGGCGGGGATGCGCAGCGACCCGCCGCCATCCGAGCCCGTGCAGATCGGCAGCATGCCCGTCGCCAGCGCGACCGCCGAGCCGCCGGAGGAGCCGCCGGGGATGCGCTTCGGGTCGAAGGGATTGCCGGACGGGCCATAGACCGGGTTGTTGGAATTGGCGCCGGCGCCGAATTCCGGGACGTTGGTCTTGCCGACCACGATCGCGCCCGCCGCGCGGCAGCGCGCGACCATCGGGTCGTCGCGCCGCGAGCGGTTGCGCGCGAAGATCGGCGAGCCCTGGCTGTTGACCAGCCCCTCGGCGTCGTCGAGGTCCTTCACGCCCAGCGGCAGCCCGTGCAGCGCCGGCATCTCGTGGCCGCGCATCATCGCGCGCTCGGCCGCCCGCGCCTCCTTCTCGGCGCGCGGCCAGCACGTGTCGGTCAGCGCCTTGACGGCATGGTTCACCTTGTCGGCGCGCGCGCGGCAGCTGCGCAGCAGCTCCACGGGCGAGAGCTTCCTCGCGCCGATCAGGCGGCGCGCCTCGATGGCTGGCAGGTCGCAGGGCTCGGTCATCGTGGTCTCCCCTTGGCGGCTTCCTGGATGGCGTGCCAGACGCGCGCGGGCGTCATCGGCAGCTCGACATGCGCGACGCCGTCCGCGGCCAGCGCGTCGACGACGGCGTTGGCGACGGCGGCGGCGGCGCCGTTGGTCGGCAGCTCGCCCACCCCCTTGATGCCCAGGATGTTGTTGGGCGAGGGGTTCGAGGCGATGGCGTGCGCGAACATCGGCAGGTCCGCCGCGCGCGGCAGCGCGTAGTCCATCAGCGTCGCGGCGAGGAGCTGGCCGCTCTCGTCGTATCGCGCGTCCTCGAGCAGCGCCTGCCCGATGCCGGTGGCGTAGCCGCCATGCAGCTGGCCTGCCAGCAGCATCGGGTTGACCACCGTGCCGACGTCCACGGCCGCGACGAAGCGCTCGAGCCGCACGACGCCCGTCCCGGGATCGACCTCGACCTCGCAGAGCGCGATGCCGGTGGGCCAGGTCTCGACCGTGTCGGCGAAGTCGGCGCGCCCCTCGATCGCGCCGGCGCGCGCGGCGAGCTCGAACAGGCCGATGCGCCGGTCGGTGCCGACGACGGCGAAGCCGCCGTCGCGGAACTCGATGTCGACCGTCGCGGCCTCGAGCACCTCGCCCGCGCGCGCGCGCGCCGCCTCGATCGCGGCGTCGGAGGCGCGCTTCATCGTCGTGCCCGAGACGATCATGGACGAGGAGCCGCCGGTGCCGCCGCCGCGCGGGATCGTCGCGCTGTCGCCCTGGACGATGCGCACGCGCTCCGGCGGCACGCCGAACACGGCGGCGACGACCTGCGCGTAGGCGGTGGCGTGGCCCTGGCCCTGGCTCTGCGTGCCGGTGCGCGCCTCGATCGTGCCATCGGCGCCGATCGTGATGATCGAGGTCTCGTCGCCCCAGCCGCCCGAGCCGTGGAGGTGGCAGGAGAAGCCGCGACCGCGGCGCAGGCCGCGCGCCGCCGAGGCCGCGCGCCGCGCGGCGTAGCCGGCCTCGTCGCCGATGCGCAGCGCCTCGTCCATCAGCCGCTGGAAGTCGCCGCTGTCGTAGAGGTAGCCGAGCGCGGTGCGATAGGGGAAGGCATCGCGCCGCACCATGTTGAGCCGGCGCAGCGCGACCGGGTCGCGGCCCGTCGCGCGCGCGGCCTCGTCGACGAGGCGCTCGACGAGCACGCCTGTCTCCGGCTTGCCGGCGCCGCGGAAGGCGTCGACCGGCGCGGTGTTGGAGAAGGCGCAGCGCATCGCGATGAAGGCGGCGGGGATGTCGTAGAGCGAGGTCAGCACCTTCGCCATGCCGCCCGTCGTGATCGTCGGCGTCACCGCCGAGACATAGGCGCCGTAGTTCGCGACCGCGTCGACGCGGATGGCGAGGAAGCGCCCGTCGGCGTCGAGCGCGAGCGCGGCCTCGGCCACGAGGTCGCGCGAATGCGTGTCGGCGAGGTGGTGCTCGGTGCGCTCCTGCACCCAGCGTACCGTGCGCCCGAGCGTCCTCGCGGCGAAGCAGGCCAGCGCCTGCTCGGGATAGGGCGGCAGCTTGGGCCCGAACCCGCCGCCGACGTCCTCGCTCACCACGCGCAGCGCCGCGCGCGGGATCTTCAGCACGTGGTCGCAAAGCAGGCGGTGGATGACATGCACGCCCTGCGAGGGCGTGGTCAGCGTGACGACGCCCGTGGCTGCGTCCCATTCGGCGAGCGCGGCGCGCGGCTCGACGTAGCTCGCGAGGATGCGGTTGGCGCGGAACGACACGCGCGCCACGTGCGCGGCGCGCGCGAAGGCCGCGGCGGTCGCGGCCTCGTCGCCCTTGCGCCAGTCGCAGACGAGGTTGCCCGGCGCCTCGTCGTGCAGCAGCGGCGCGCCGGGCAGCAGCGCCGCGTCGCCCGTGGTCACCGCGTCGAGCGGCTCCCAGTCGACCTCGATGGCCTCCGCGGCGTCGCGCGCGCGGTCGAGCGTGTCGGCGACGACCATGGCCACGATCTCGCCGACATGGCGCACGCGGCCCGGGGACATCGGCAGGCGCGGCGGCTCGACATGCCGCCTGCCATCGACGCCCTTGATCTCGACGAGGCAGGGATTGTGGCCGAGCCCTGCCGCCACCGTGTCCTCGGCGGTGTAGACCGCGGCGACGCCGGGCATCGCGCGCGCGGCGCCGGCGTCGATCGCGCGGATGCGGGCATGGGCGTGGGGCGAGCGCAGGAAGATCGCCTGCAGCGCGCCAACCGGCGCGCGGTCGGCGGCGAAGCGCCCGCCGCCGACCAGGAGGCGGGGATCCTCCAGCCGCCGCAGCGGCTGCCCGAGGCCGGGAAGGACGTCGTAGGCCATGCGTCTCCTCGTGCGAACCGCGCCACACTACTCCCGGCGGCGGCGCGCGGTCAGCGCCGATCGACGCGGCGGCGCCGCCACGGCCGCGCCGGGCGGGCGGAGATAGGCGACGACCATGTCGCCGACCAGCGCCTCGTAGGCGGCGACGCGGCGCGGGGCAAGCATGTCGCCCGCGAAGGCGGAGGACAGCGTCCAGCGGTTGGCGCAGTAGAAATAGCCGAGGCCCGCGAGCGCGATGTAGAGCGCGGTGGCGTCGACGTCGGCGCGGAAGACGCCCGCCGCGCGGCCGCGCGCGAGCAGGTCCTCGATCGTGGCGAAGAGCGGGTTGTAGAGCGCGCGGATGCGCGGCATCGCGCGCACGTGGCGCGCGCGGTGCAGGTTCTCCTCGTTCATCAGCGCGACGATCTCGGGATGCGCGCGGAACAGGCGGAAGGTGCCGCGCGCGAGGCGGCGCATGCCCTCCGCAGGGTCGAGCGCGCCGAAGGCGTCGGCGTCCTGGCCCGCGCGCAGCAGCGCGTAGATGCGCTCCAGCGCCGCCTTCCAGAGGCCTTCCTTGGAGCCGAAATGGTGGAAGACGAGTCCCTTCGCCACGCCGGCGTCGCGCGCGAGCGCGTCCATGCGCGCGCCGGCCAGCCCGCGCGCGGCGAACTCCCGCACCGCGGCATCGAGGATGGCGTCGCGCGCGCCCGCGGCGTCGCGCGTGCCCGGCCTGCGGCGTTGACGGGAAACGGCCATGGGTGCCAGAGTCCCCGTTGTTGACCAGCCGGTCAACAGAAGACCGCGCTGGGGAGGCGGGCTGGTGGCAGGCACGGGGACGGGCACGGCGCGCATCGGGGTCGACGTCGGCGGCACCTTCACGGACGTCGTGCTGGCGACGCCCGACGGCCGGCTCTTCGTCAACAAGACGACCACGACGCCGCGCGACCCCGGCGAGGGCGTCGCCGCGGGCATCGCCGCCGTCCTCGCCGAGGCCGGGCTCGCGCCCGCCGCCGTGGCGGAGATCGTCCACGGCACGACGGTCGGCTCGAACACGATCCTGCAGAAGGCCGGCGCGCGCACCGGGCTGCTGGCCACGCGCGGCTTCCGCGACGTGCTGGAGATCGGGCGCATCCGCACGCCGGGCATGTTCGACATGGCGTGGTCCAAGCCCGAGCCGCTGGTGCCGCGGCGCTGGCGCCTCGAGGCGCGCGAGCGCGTCGCCGCCGACGGCTCGGTGGTGACGCCGCTCGACGAGGCCGGCGTGCGCGAGGCCGCCGCCTTCCTCCTCGCCGAGGGCGTCGAGTCCGTCGCCGTCGCCTTCATCAACAGCTACGCCAACGACGCCCACGAGCGTCGCGCCGCCGCGATCCTGCGCGAGGCCGCGCCCGGGCTGCTGGTCACCGCGTCGTGCGAGGTGATGGCGGAGATCCAGGAATACGAGCGCACCAGCACCGCGGTCGTGAACGCCTACATCCTGCCGGCGATGCGCGGCTACCTCTCGCGCCTCGCCGAGCGCCTCGCGGCGATCGGCGTCGCCGCGCCGGTGCAGGTGATGGCCTCGAATGGCGGCATGGTCGGCCTCGCCGCGGCGCGCGAGCGACCGGTCTTCGCGGTGGGCTCGGGCCCGGCGGGCGGCGTCGCGGGCGCGGCCAGGCTCGGGCCGGTCATCGCGACGCCCGACCTCATCGTCTTCGACATGGGCGGCACGACCGCCAAGGCGGCGATCGTCGAGGGCGGCCAGCCCTCGCTCGTCACCGAGTACGAGTTCCGCGACGGCATCAGCACGCCCTCGCGCTTCACCAAGGGCGCCGGCTACATGCTGAAGGTGCCGGCGATCGACATCGCCGAGGTCGGCTCGGGCGGCGGCTCGCTCGCGCGCATCGACGCCGGCGGGCTCCTCGTCGTCGGCCCGCAGAGCGCGGGCGGCGATCCCGGCCCTGCCTGCTATGGCCGCGGCACGGAGCTGCCGACCGTGACCGACGCCAACATGGTGCTGGGCTACCTCAACCCCGAGGCGCTGGCGGGCGGCTCGCTGCGCGTCGATGCCGCGCTGTCGCGCCGCGCGGTGGAGGCGCATGTCGCGCGCCCGCTCGGCCTGGGGGTCGAGGAGGCCGCGCACGGCATCCGCCAGATCGCGAACGTCAACATGGCGCGCGCCATCCGCGCGGTGACGGTCGAGCGCGGCAAGGACCCGCGCGACCTCGCGCTGATGGCCTTCGGCGGCGGCGGCCCGCTGCACGCCGTCGACGTCGCGCGGCTGCTGGGCATGCGCCGCGTGCTGGTCAGCCCGGTCTCCGGCGTCTTCTCCGCCGCCGGCATGCTCGCCGCTGAGGCCGTGCACGAGTTCGTGCGCCCGATGCTGGTGCCGCTCGACGCCGCCGACCCGGCCGTCGTCGCCGCCGGCTTCGCGGCGATGGAGGCGGAGGGCCAGGCCGCGCTGGCGGGCGAGGGCTACGACCGCGCCGCGATCCGGCTGCGCCTCGCCGCCGACCTGCGCTATCTCGGCCAGTCTTCGCAGCTCACGGTGCCGGTGCCCGAGGGCGGCTTCGCGCGCGACGACATGGCAATGCGCTTCGAGCGCCTCTACCGCGACACCTTCGGCTACGTGGCCGAGGGCGAGCCGGTGGAGCTGGTCAACCTGCGGCTCTCCGCCATCGGCGTCGCGCAGAGCCGCATCGACTTCGCGCGGCTCGCGCTCGACCCCCGCGCGCTGGCCGGCGCGCATGGCGAGCGACGCGTGTCCTTCGCGCGCGGTGCCGCGCCGGTCATGGCGCGGCTCGTGCCGCGCGCGGCGCTGGCCGCCGGGCCGGTGCAGGGCCCGGCGATCGTGGAGAGCTACGACACGACGATCGTC
>Ga0255210_1000502_pt1 | contig 14093 bp, 12 predicted proteins | sample Miss_Yuk_RepA_8d_FD_188422 | JGI IMG/M metagenome (GOLD analysis project Ga0255210, IMG submission 188422) | Freshwater microbial communities from Mississippi River, Louisiana, United States - Miss_Yuk_RepA_8d | ecosystem: Environmental > Aquatic > Freshwater > River | place: USA: Louisiana...
CTCGCGCTGGGCATCCAGAGCCTGGGGGAGGACGAGCAGCCTCATGTGCAGGTGGTGGAGTTGCACCACCGCGAACACGACCTCATGTTCGTGCGCGTGGTCACGAGCCATGTCCTCGACCATGCCGGAAAGGCCTCAGGGCACGTTGCGGTGCTCCAGGACGTGACCGCTGAGCACAAGACGGACGAGCTCAAGAACCGCTACCTCTCCATCGTCGCGCACGAGCTCAGGACACCGCTCACCGGCATCAAGACCTTCAGCACGCTCATGGCAAAGGGCCGCCTCGGGCCGCTCACCGACCGTCAGCGCGAGGTTGCCGAGTCGATCCGCGAGCAGTCCCTCCGGCTCGAGCACCAGATCGACAAGCTGGTGAACCTCGGCCAGATCGACAAGGCCGAGTACGGGCGGGACCGCGGCACCTTCTCCGTGTCCGACTTCGCCGCCAACCTGCTGGGGCCCTTCGAGCAGGCGGCTCGCGACCGCTCGATCGAGCTGAAGACAGCCATCGAGGTGGATGGCGACCTGGTGCTGCTCGGCGACCGCACCGACCTCCGTCGCGCCACCCAGGCCCTGCTGGAGAACGCCATCAAGTTCACCGGCGAGGGGGGGAGGGTCGAGTTGTCGATCCGTCGCCAACCGGACGGCTCGGTGCGGTTGGGGGTTCGTGACACGGGCATCGGCATCGACGACCGGTACCACCGGCGCATCTTCGAGCGGTTCTTCCAGGTCGAGGACCCGCTCACCAGGCACCACGGTGGTGCCGGGCTGGGGCTGTTCGTGGCCCAGGGCATCGTCCGTTCGCACGGAAGTTCGATCCAGCTCTCCAGCAAACTGGGGGCAGGTGCCGATTTCTCCTTCGCGCTCCCCGTCGCAGCCCCTGCGGCAGGAAGCGTGAACCCCGACTGCACGACTCGACCCGCCAACGGATGAACAAGGCCAGGAACATGGAACGCACGATCCTGATCATCGAAGACGAGAAGCTGATCATCGTCTCCACGCAGATGGTGCTCGAGGCTGCAGGCTTCCACGTCGAGTCTGCGACCAGTGGCGAGGAGGGCATCCAGAAGGCGCGCTCCAGCGCTCCCGACCTCATCCTGCTCGACATCATGATGCCAGGCATCGACGGCTGGGAGACGCTCAACCGCCTCAAGCGGGACAACAGCACCGCAGACATCCCTGTCATCATCTTCACGGCGCGCGAGCACTCGCGCGGGCACCAGAAGAGCTCCGAGATGGGTGCCGCCGAGTACTTCCGCAAGCCCTTCGAGCCGGACGAGCTGATCGAGCTCGTCGAGAAGCACGTCAGCCAGCGCGACTGATCCTCGAGAGCAGTTCGTCCGCGGGAACTCCCTCGACGCCGCCTGCTGCCATGCAGTCCCGAACCTGGGACAAAGTCGCCCCGAACCGCACTGCGCCGCGCGCATGTGCCACCAGCTGCGGCACCTGCTGCAGCGCAGCGAGTCCCGCGACCGCCAGCAACTCGCGCACCATCGGGCCCAGGCCCGGGCGCGCCAGCACACGGCCGTAGGCACACTCGACCACGAACTCGTGGAAGTCGGGGTGGAAGGACTGGAGCAACGCGTGCACGGTGGGGGCGTTGCGGTCGTAGATGGCGTCGAACAGTGCACGCCCAGCCCCTGCCTGTGCGCCTGGCGGCAGCGCGCCGTGACCCGGTGCAGACTCCTGCGGCCAGCAGCGCTGCAGGGTCTCGAAGGCCGTCACCACCCGCGGGAAGCCGAAGAACAGTGTTGCCTGCAGGAGCGCCTCCTCGGCCTCGGAGCGATGCACGCCTGCCGCTGCAGCGTCGGCAGCGGCGGCGCTGAATCCCGTCCAGTCGGCCGGGCCGATGGCGGCAAACATCCTTGCGAGCGGGAGTCGGAACGTCGTGATCACGGCTGGATCTCCTCGAGTTCGTCCGCTGACACGGCACGCCACCCATCCAAGCCCAGTGCACTCGCGAGGCCCGTCGCGACCGCCTGCTGGAGCGCGGCTACCAAGTCTGCCGGGTCGGCCTGGTGTCCCACCGCTGCGGTGAACGGAGTGAGGGGCGAGGGTTGCAGCGGCAGCGAGCCGTGCTGGAGCACGCGATCGGCCGGGAGTCGGACGCGTCGCTGGGCAGACCCCAGCAGCTTGCGTCCCGCGTCGTCGACCAGGTCCCCTGCACCCGGTTCGGCAAAGCACCAGCGGCGGATCGGCCGCGCCCCTGCCTGCTTGCCCTCACGCAACCGGTGGCAGCGGACGCCCAGCTGCCCAAGCGCCTCGACGAACACGTCGTGGACCAGCGCATAGCTGGCTGCGAGGTCGGTGGGGAAGTCGCCTGCGTCCAGCGCGAGGGCGTAGGTCACCTCGTCTGCGTGGTGGATCGCGCCGCCACCCGTCATGCGCCGCACCACCGGAGTCTCTGGCGCCACGTCCTCGAAGTCGGCAAGTTGCTGGAACCTGCCCAGCGAGACGGCGTGGGGTGACCAGCCGTAGAAGCGGAGCACCGGGCCTCTGCAGTGGTGCAGCAGGGACTCGTCGAGGGCCATGTTGGCCTCCGGCTCGCCGGGCCCGGTGTCGAGGACGTGGAGAACGCTCACGGCAGCGAGCGGCCTGCGGGGCTCAGTGCCCGTCGGCGCAGTTCTTCTCGTAGGCAGCGGCGTCCATGAGGCCCGACGACTTGCTGGAGACCTTCACCTTCAGCATCCAGGACTGGCCGAAGGGGTCCGACCCGAGCCAGTCGAGGTTGTCGGGCAGCGCCTTGTTCACCTCGACCACCTCGCCGCTGACCGGTGAGTAGAGGTCGGAGACCGCCTTCACCGACTCGATGGAGCCGAAGGAGGTGTCGGCGCTCACGCTGCTGCCCTTGTTGGGCAGGTCGAGGAACACGAGGTCCGAGAGCTGCGAAACCGCGAAGTCGGTGATGCCGATCGTGGCAATGTCGCCGTCGATCTTGCACCACTCGTGGCTCTTGAGATAGCTGCGGTCGTTGGGGCGCATGGGTCTTCTGGTTTGCTGGTTGGGGAGGGGTTTGTTCAGGCCTTCGCGGGACGCTTGTAGAACGGCAGCGGGACGACCACTGCGGGCTCGGGCTTGTCCTTGATCAGGAACTCGACAGCCGTGCCGGGTGCCGAGTGCTCGGTGCGCACGTAGGCTGTTGCGATGTGGGTGCCCAGGGTGGGGGAGATCGCTCCGGAGCGGATCTCGCCGACCACGTTGCCGCCGACCGCCACCGGGTAGCCCTGGCGCGGGACGCGCTTGCTGTCGCTGCGCAGGCCCACCAGCCTGCGCCCGGTGCCGCCGGCTGCCTGGATGCGTTCGAGGGCGGCGCGGCCCACGAAGTCGTGGGTGAACTTCACGCCCCAGTCGAGCCCTGCCTCCAGCGGGTTGGTGCCCTCGTCGATCTCGTGGCCGTACAGGGGCATGCCGGCCTCGAGCCGCAGCGTGTCGCGCGCACCCAGGCCGATCGGCTGCAACCCGTCAGGCCTGCCGCAGGCGAGGAACTCGTTCCACACCCGCTCGGTGTGGGCTGCAGGGACGTAGACCTCGAAGCCGTCCTCACCGGTGTAGCCGGTGCGAGAGATCTCCATCGGGACGCCGCAGAACTTGCCGCGCGTCCAGCCGTAGTACTTCAACGTCGCCAGGTTGGCGTCGGTGAGGCGCTGGGTGATCGTCTCCGAGAGCGGGCCCTGGATGGCGATCATGCCCAAGGCGTCGGTCTGGTCGTCCACCACCGCGTCGGCGAAGCCGGCTGCACAGGCACGGATGATGCCGAGGTCGCGCTGCGCGTTGCCCGCGTTGATGACGAGGAAGAACCCGTCGTTCGCTGGGTTGCGGTAGACCAGGATGTCGTCCTGGGTGTGGCCCTTTTCGTCCAGGATCATCGCGTAGCGGATCCTGCCGGGCTGGATCTGGCTGGCGTCGTTCGTCTGGAGCCGCTGCAACATTGCCTCGGCATCCTTGCCGCGGATGCGCACGCGCCCCATGTGTCCGAGGTCGAACAGGCCCGCCTTGGTGCGCACGGTCTTCGCCTCCTCGAGGATGGGACCGTACTGGACGGGCATGTTCCAGCCGGCAAAGGGGACCAGTCGAGCACCCAACGCAACGTGGGCGGATTTCAGCGCAGTTTCACGCATTCCAGACCTCGGGGGAGCGAAGCATCGTAGCGATGGTGCAGCCGGGGTTCCAACGCGCGCACCGCGTACGTCGCGCCCTTGGCCGTGGCATCAGCTGCCGAGGCGCCGGCTCAGGTCGTCCACGTCGACGCCGAGCAGGTCGGCGGGGAGGATGGGGCCGAGGCGCGCGAACCGCGCGCGTTCCGACTCGTCGCGGCAGTCGTCGATGCGCGATGCCTGGGCGGGGTTGCGGCTGGTCTCGAAGGGCAGCCAGCCGCGGGTCGTGTCGCCGCGCGCGGTCTCGCGCACCGCGTCACTGCCCCGGCTGCGGGTGCCCTGCTGCCCGCTGGAGCGCACCGAACGCCAGGTGGCACGCTCCCCGGCTTCTTCCACTGCCACCGGTCCCGGCTGCGACGGCCTCGGGTCGAGGGCGTGGCGCAGCTTGCCGAACCGGACCGGGTCGGTGCGCCGTGCGTGGTCGAACTCGCGCCGCCAGCCCGGGTAGTCGCCGAGCAGCCAGGCAAGTCGTCCGAGGTGGACATAGGCGCTGAAGACGTCGCCCTCCAGTTCCAGCACGCGCTGGAAGTGCCCTCGCGACCGGCGCAACAGCCCGAGGTGGTAGGTCACCCGCCCGGCCAGGCCGTGCCACGCGGAGCGCGTGAGGTTCCAGGCGAGTTGGACCGGGGAGGACATGGGTCGGAAAGGGTAGGCAGGAGGCGGCGCGCAGGCAACGGGCGGGTGGTCTGCCCGTGCGGCGGGTGCCGGGGCAAGTCGACCCGGCCTGTCAGGTCTCCCTCAACGCAGAGTGGCCGTCCTGCCGATAGATCCTCGACGTTCCGGATCGGGACGACGACGGACCCAAACACATGGCACTCAAAGGCGATCTGGCAAGCGTGGACCTTGCCCAGGTGTTCCAGATGCTGGCCCTCAACAAGAAGACGGGCCTGCTCAGCATCCAGTCGCCACGTCTCTGGAAGGTGCTGCACTTCGGGCCGCGCGGCGTCACCCTCTACTTCAACCCGCACAGCCTGCTCGAGAAGTGCCTTTGCTCGCTGCTCCGCAAGGGCAGCATCTCCCCGCGGAACCTCGACGAGGCCCGGGAACACGCGGCTTCGCAGGGGGCGGACCTGTTGCAGACGCTGCAGGCAGGGGGACTCGTCGACCCTGCGGAACTCGAGTCACTCATGGCGATCGAGGTGGAGGAGGAGATCCACGAGCTCTTCTTCTGCAAGGATGCACGCTTCGAGTTCCACGAGGGAGTCGACCGTCTCGAGGAGCTCGAGGGCGTGGTCGACGAGCGGTTCTGCTTCAACGCGGACAGCCTCGTCATGGAGGCCGCCCGTCGCATCGACGAGTGGTCCTACATCAGCGAGCGGATCCCGAACCAGTTCGTGGTCATGGAGCGCACTGCTGCGGCCCTCGATCCCGAGGATGCCGAACCGATCAACGCCTCTGTCCACGAACTCGTGGACGGCAGGCGCAACGTGGCACGCATCGTCGAGCTCTCGGGGCACTCCAGCTTCATCGTCTCCAAGGCCCTTGCCCAGCTGCTGGACAGCGGTCATGTGGAGCCATTGCCGCTCGAGTCCCTCGTCGAGGTTGCTGACCAGTGCCTCACCGAGGGCCGGCTGCCCGAGGCCGTGAACCTGCTGGAGCAGGCAGTTGTCCATGGCATCGGCATGCCCGAGGTGCACTCGCTTGCTGCAGCCGCGTACGAGACCGCGCGCGAGTACGGCAAGGCAGCAAGTCACCTCGGCAGGCAGGCAGAACTCCACCTCGTCGCAGGGGACTTCGCTGCAGCCGCTGCAAAGCTCTCCGCAAGCCTGCAGCTCGTGCCCACGGACCTCAAGGTACGCGAGCAGCTCGTGCAGATCGCACTCGAGGACCCCAAGCTGGCCAACGGCCTGGACCCGGTTGCCGAGGGCCGCAACCTCGCCCAGATGCTGCTCGAGGTGGGCGAGGTCGACCGCGCCACGCCGATCCTCGAGCACCTCATGCAGGTCGAGCCCAACGACATCGAGATCAAGAAGTCCTTGGTGAACGCCTACGGCAAGCACGGTGACAACCACCGTGTGGGTCCGTTGTACGAGGCCATTGCCGACGACCTGGTCGCAGCAGGGCGTCCGATGGAGGCCATCGGCTACCTCCAGAAGGTGCTGATGCTCGACCGCACGCGCACCGACGTCTCGGCGCGGGTGCGCAACCTCTACGAGAACGACGAGCGCGTGCGCGCGCGTCGCCGCAGGCTCGCCTCACTGGGCATCGCATTCCTGCTGCTCGCGTTCCTCGGCCTTGGATTCCACGTCTACGAGCGCATCGCAGGGCGAGAACTCGCGTCCGTCGACGTCTCCCAGATGGTGGCATCGCACGACTACGTGAACGCAGCCGTTGCCTACGAGCGATTTGCCGAGGCCTTCCCGCTCAGCAGCGCGAGCCGTGCTGCCACGGTGGAGGCTTCCCGCATCCGTGACCTCGGTGCCCGCAGGGAGCGTGGCCTCCAGCTGGAGAAGGTTGCACGCGACCGGCAGCTCGCAGACGTCCGCACCCGCTACAAGGGGGACTGGGCTCGTCACCGTGGCATGTTCCTCGCCGGGGACGCCGAGGGGTCTCTCCGCACCCTCATGGAGGTCGAGGCTCTGGTGGCGACCGCGGGCGAGGAGGAGGACAAGGCCTGGGCAGCCTCCGAACGCCTGTCGCAGACCATTGCCGACATCCGGGGATACCTCGAGCGTGCCGACGCCCTCGCCGCACAGGCCAACGAACTGCTCGACAGCGGGGCGTGGCAACAGGCCCGCCAAGTTGCACTCGAGCTGTTGCAGAGGCACGAGCTCTCCGGTGCCGCCCGCGCAGTGAACGTGCCGATGGCGGTTGCCTCGCGCCCCGCCGGCGCGCGCATCCTCTCGGCAGGCAAACCGCTTGCCGCGGCTGACGGCACCGAACTCCGCACGCCAACCGTCGTCAGGCTGCAGGGCGGGCAACCGCAGGCCCTGACGCTCGAGCTCGAGGGCCATGAGCCGCGGGCGTTCCGTGCCGACGCACGCAAGGTCGACCAGGTCGACCTGCTGCTCACGCGCCGTCCCGCGACCAGCATCCGTTTCCCGCACGCACCGCAGACCGCCCTCGCCGCGGTTCCCGGTCATGTGGGTGTCGGGTTGCGAGGTGGTCGCTTCGCACTTGCCCGCACCGGTGAATCGAATGCGCGGCAGGTCATCGACCTAGGTGACCTGAGGAGCCTCGACGGCTCTCCCGTCGCCTCGGGCGACTCCCTCTGGTACCTCACCGACGACGGTGTCGTCCACGGGATCGATTTCCCTGCGGACGACTCGTCCGCACCGGTGCAGCGGTCGTTCGCACTCGGCAGCACCTCCGCGACCGGACTGGCGACCGCAGGTGGCATGTTGTTCGTCGTCGACGGGTCGCACCGACTGGTCTGCCACGAGGCGCGTGCCGGCAAGCGGCTCTGGTCGCTGCCGCTCGACGCCGAACCCAGCGGCACTCCGGTCTCGGACGGCAAGCGCGTTTGGGTGGGTACGCAGGACGGCCGCGTGCGCTGCCTCGAGGTCATCGACGGGTCGCTGGCCTTCTCATGGCGCGACGCAGCCGCTCCCACCACCAGCATGCGGGTGACGGAAGGTCGCGTCGTGTTCGCGTGCTCGGACGGGATGGTGCGTGCACTGGCTGCGGACGGCCGTCAGGCCTGGAGCAAGCCCGTCGGCCGCAACCTCTCGGAGGGTGAACTCGTCGTCCTCCCAGGGGCCGTGGTCGTGCGCGTGAGTTCGAGGGAGCTGCTCTCGCTCGACCCCGTGAACGGGCAACTGCTGGCCAGTGCCACGTCGGACGGCGACGTTGCCGGTCCGATGGTGGGGATGGGCAGCAAGCTTGGCCTCGTCGTCCGTGCTCCCGAGGACAACGGCAGGCGCGTCGTCGACACGGTTCGCGCCCTGGACGCAAAGTCCCTGGTGCCGCAGTGGGAGGCAAGGCTCCCCGCTGCCGTGTCCGGTCCCGTGTCGGAGGCCCTTGGCAGCCTCCACGTACCCTTGGTCGACGGGCAACTGCTCGTCTTCCGTGACTGAAGCAACAAGGGACCAAGTGCAACTCATCCAACGCATGCGGATCTGGAAGGAGCTCAAGCGGCTCGAGCAACGAGTCCGCGAGGAGCCCTCGCCGACGACCTACGTCGACCTTGCCCAGGTGCACATCAACCTTGGTGAGTGCGACAAGGCAGTCGAGGTCGCACAGGAGGGGATGGCACTGTTCCCCCAGGCCGTGGAGCTCCAGCAGCTGCGTCGGTTCGCACACAGGTCCTTGCTCCGCAACCGCATCCATGAGCTCCGTGAGCGGATCGCGTTCGGGCCGAACGAGAGGACCTACACCGAGCTCGCGACGATCCTGCTCGAACTCGGCGACTTCGCGGAGGCGAGACAGGTGTGCGAGGACTGCCTGCACCGCTTCCCGGAGGACGTTGCGGCGCGGCTCGCGCTCGCACAGGCCCAGCTTGGCAACTACTACCGCGACCTCGCGGCCAGCGAGGGTGCCGAGAGCATCCGCTGTCTCAGCCATGTGCTGACCCGGGACCCCGACAACCGTCAGGCCCGTAGGCTGCTCGCCGACCTCTTGTGCCGCCTCGGTGCAGCAGGTGCGGCCAGGCCGCACCTCGAACGGCTCGAGGCCGCTGGTGAGGATGTCGCCGACCTGCGGAACCTGCTCGGGTCCGAGGACGCAGCCGCAGTCGCCGAGGACGTGGACCGCATGCTCCTCGCCGTCGAGGCTGGGGAGCACTCGCTCCGGCAGCCGAGGGCGCGTCGCCGCTCGCAGACACCCGACGAGGGGCTCGGCCAGATCCGCGACGCCCTCTCTCGGCTCGTCGAGATGGAGGGCGTGGAAAAGGCCGCCTACATCCGCGGCACCAAGGCCATCGCGCGCGGCGCGATCCAGGACGGCAAGGACCCGTTCCTGCGCATCGTGCGTTCACTGGCCAAGTCGGGCCAGCGTTTCGCGCGCCGGCTCGACATCGGCAACTTCAGCAAGGGAGTGCTGGAGGGCCCCTTCGGCACCATCTGCATCTGCAGCTACGGCGAGGTCGTTGCTGCCCTGCAGTGCCCCCCCGGCTGCGACGTGGACGGCCTCCTCGGCCAGCTCCAGGAACTCGTTGCCTCCACCCTCATCCAGAAGGGCGAGACTCCATGAACCGCATGCAGGACACGATGGCCGTGCTCCGCGAACTGGGCGGTGTGCGAGGTTGTGTCGTGGTGACCCTCGACGGGCTCATCGTGGCCAAGTCCCTCGATGCCGCGTTCCGGCAGGATGCCGTTGCCGCCCTCTCGTCCTTCCTGATGCAGACCACCGAGCGTGCACTGCACGACAACGGGATGGAGCCTCTCACCACCTTCGTGCTGCAGGCCAACTACGGGAAGGCCGTCTTCGTGCGGCTCGAGAACTCCTACCTGGTCGTCCTGCTGGACCAGTTCACCGACGTGAGGAGCTGCCGCGAGGACATTGACGCGGCGGCGGCACACCTACGTCGCCTGGCGCAGATCGCCTGAGACGCATTGGCGGCCCCTTGGGGCCGGGGAGGCGGCTGGCGGCTCAAGCCCGGGGCACCTTTCTGCCGATCACCAGCAGGATGCCCTGCCGGAACCTCCGCCGTGCTGGGTCGCAGGAGCCAGAGGAACCATGGTCCAGATCAACTTCGCGCTCAAGGAAGTCAACTGCAAGGTCGTCTACTACGGCCCGGGCATGAGTGGCAAGACCACCAACCTGGAGATCGTCCACCAGAAGGCGCCCGACGAGAACAAGGGAGAACTCACGTCCATCTCCACCGACGGCGACCGCACGCTCTTCTTCGACTTCATGCCGCTCGACCTCGGCACGGTCGCTGGCATGCGCACGAAGTTCCAGCTCTACACGGTTCCCGGCCAGGTCTACTACAACTCGACCCGCAAGCTGGTTCTCCAGGGTGTCGACGGCGTCATCTTCGTGGCCGACTCCGACCCCGAGAAGATGCGTGAGAACCTCGAGAGCTACGAGAACCTGAAGGAGAACCTGGCCGAGTACGGCAAGGACATCCGCGAGCTGCCGCACGTCATCCAGTACAACAAGCGCGACCTGCCGAACGCGATGTCCACCGCCGAGATGGACTCGATCCTGAACAAGTTCGGCGTCCCGACCTTCGAGGCCGTTGCTGCCGAGGGCCGCGGCGTGTTCCCCACGCTGAAGACCCTGGCCGGCATGGTCCTGGAGAGCATCGAGCGAATGGACAGCCGCAAGCGTCCAGCAGCCCAGGCCAAGCCTGCTGCCGCTCGCGCCGCATCCTCTGCTCCCGCCGACGCAGCAACCGCCACGGCCACGGCGCCCGCACCCGCACCCGCTCGTGCCACGTCACCCGCGCCCGCACGCGCCACGGCACCCACGCCTGCGCGGGCACCCGCGCCCGCGCCCACGACACCGCGTCCGGTGCCTCGCCCGGCGGCATCCGCCCCTGCGGCCCCGGCGGTGCGTCCCGCGGCCGCTCGCCCCGCTCCGACTCGACAGGCTGCCGCCCCCGCGGCTTCCTCGGTCTCAGCCCCCGCCGCAGGCACTGCCGCACGCAAAGCGGCACCGCCGCCTCCGCCCACCGGCCGCAAGCCGATGGGTGCCCAGGCTGCTGCGGCGGCCCGCACGGTCGCTGCCCAGACCCCCGTGCAGTCCCAGGCTGCACTCGAGTCCTCGGCCAAGCCCGTGTCGAGGACGCTGGTGACCGGCCTGATCCTCGTCGTCCTGCTGATCCTGCTCGGGTTCAGCCTCTTCACCGCCTTCCAGGTCTGACCGGAGCCAACTGCCATGAACCAACCTGCCAAGCTCGGTGCAAACGAGAAGCTCCGCCGCGACCGTCTCCTCTTCTACAAGGAGGATGTCGACAAGATCGACAAGCTGCTGGCGGAGTTCCTGCGGCTGTCCGGTGCAAAGTGTGCCCTGCTCATCGACAAGGAGGGGCACCTAGTCACGCGACGGGGCGAGCTCAAGACCATCGACCTCGACACGATCTCGGCGCTGGTGGCCGGGTCGTTCGCAGCCACCAAGGAGATGGCCAGGATCCTCGGTGAGGAGGAGTTCACGGCCATGTTCCACCAGGGCGAGCGCGACAACATCCAGCTCTCGCTGGTGGGGGACCGGACGCTGCTGACCATCCTGTTCGACGACCGCACCACGGTCGGCATGGTCCGTCTCTACGCGGCCGAGACCGCGAAGAAGCTCGCCGAGGTGTATGTCGCAGCAGAGGAGCGCGGCGACCAAGGCATCGAGCTCGATGCCGAGTACGGCAACGACGCGCGCAAGACGCTCGACCGCCTCTTCGACTGAGGGGTCGGCCCGTCCACTGCAGCTGGAAGGTGGCAGGCTCCGGTGCGGAACCGAGCCGCCCCGCAGGATTTTTCAAAGATCCTTGCCCGCCGAGCCTTGCGAGCGGACCGTCACGAATGCGCATCTACAAACGAGCATTCGAGGGCGATTTTACGGATTCGCAAAAAGTGGATTCAGCGTTTTTCGACGCATCTCCGCGCGGGAACAAGATTTCGGTGAATTCTCGGACCCCCACTGCCGATTCGTGGGTGATTCGCATGGATGGTCCTCTGCCGTGAGGCCCCGTGCGAGCTTCCTCAACCAACCTTTAAAGGAACGACTCCAATGGCTGCCAAGAAGAAGGGCAAGAAGAAGGCTACGAAGAAGGCTGCTAAGAAGGGCCGCAAGAAGGCCTGAGACGTCTCCTGACGTCTTTGCATAGACTTCGTGGTGAGGCTCGGGGTTCGCTCCGAGCCTTGCTTTTTTTCGGGGCCGGCTCGCCAAGGTCCCTCGCCCCCGGAGCGGGTCCGACCCGATAGGTTGGAGGCGCCATGAAGCAGCTTCTGATCGTCTTGTTCCTCCTGGCTGCGGCCGTCCTGCTGGGCACGTGCTGGCTCACGCCGGGTCCTGCCACTGCCCCCGAGGCCGGGCCGTCCGGGCAAGGGGTGCCGCAGGGCCAGCCCGCAGCGCCCGCGCCTGCGGTGGCAGAAGCTCCCGCGGCGGTGGCATACACCGAGCAGGGCGGCCGCAGGATGCGGATGCCTGACGGCAGCGAACTGGCCCCGCTGAACGGCCTGACCGAGGCGCCCAATCCCTCCTGGGACCCCAAGATCCCCTACGTGCCGCCCCTGCGGGTGGAGACCGACTCGCAGGGCAAGCAGTGGTACGTCTTCCCCGACGGCTCGCAGATCGGCACCTACAACGTCTACCGGTCGGACCTGCAGAAGTGGGAGCCGATCACCGAGGTGCGGCACCCCAAGCCGGTGGTGCCGGTGCTGCAGGAGAACGTCGACCCGGGCCAGCCCGGCAAGAAGCAGTAGGCCCGCCGTGCGCCGGGCTCAGTGCAGCCGCATGCCGGGCTGGGCACCCGCGTCGGGCGTGAGCAGGTATGCCTCGCCCTCGGCGCCCGCGGCGACCACCATGCCCTCGCTCATGCCGAACTTCATCTTGCGGGGCGCGAGGTTGGCGACCATCACCACGTTGCGGCCCACGAGCTGCTCGGGCTTGTAGTACGCCTTGATGCCGGCGAACACCGTACGGACCTGGTCGCCGCCGAGGCTGAGCGTGAGCTTCAGCAGCTTCTTCGCCTCCGGCACCTCTTCAGCCGCGAGCACCTTGGCAACCCGCAGGTCCACCTTGGTGAAGTCGTCGATGGTGCACTCGGGGGCGAGCGGTTCCTTGTCCAGCGGGGTCTGTGCGGCCGCGGGAGTTGGTTCGGGGGAGGTCGGCTGGGAAGCGGGCGGGTTCACGGGTGGTTGGTTGGCTGGCTTGGCGGCCTGTGCGGCCGCGGCGGTCTCCTCGAACATGGCCTGCACCTTTGCGGCCTCGATGCGGGTCATCATGTGCGCAAAGGCGGCAACCTTGGTGCCGGTGAGCGGCTGCTGCGCAGCCTCCCAGCTCGACAGGTCCTCGCCCAGGAGCGCTCCTGCCTTGGCCGCGAGTTCCGGCAGCACGGGCGCGAGGTAGACGGCGACCTGACGGAACAGGTTGAGCACCACGGTGCACACGTCCTGCAACTCGGTGGCGCGCGAAGGGTCCTTCTTGATGGTCCAGGGCGCCTTCTGCTCCACGTACTCGTTGGCCGCGTCCGCGAGCGTCATCACGAGGCGGCACGCCTCGCGCGTGTCGCAGGCCTCGTAGGCCGCGGCAATGGCCTCTGACGCAGCCGCAGCGCGCGAGAACAACCCGCCGTCGTCGGGGTACCGCGCCGACAGCCCGGTGGTCTCCACGAAGCGGGCGCTACGGCTCGCGAGGTTGACGACGCGCCCGACCAGGTCGCTGTTGACCTTGCCAACGAACTCGTCCACGCCGAGGTCGAGGTCGTCGATCCCGCCCGAGAGCTTGGACGCGTAGTAGTAGCGGAGCCAGCTGGGGTCGAGGTGCTTCAGGTAGGTTGCGGCCATCACGAAGGTGCCGCGCGACTTCGACATCTTCTCGCCGCCAACGCGCAGGAACCCGTGGATCTGCACGCGCCGGGGCAGCTGGAAGCCGCCGACGTGGAGCATCGCGGGCCAGAACAGCGTGTGGAAGTAGGTGATGTCCTTGCCGAGGAAGTGAACGACCTCGCAGCCCGGGTTGCGCCACCAGGCGTCGAGCGACACGCCGTTGCGCTGGCACCACTCGGCGGTCGCCGCGATGTAGCCGATGGGGGCGTCGAACCACACGTACCAGTACTGGCCCGGTGCGTCGGGGATCGGGAAGCCGAAGTAGGGCTCCGGGCGTGACACGTCCCAGTCCTGCAGCGGCTTGTCGAGGAAGTGGCCGGCAAGGTAGTTGGCCACCTCCTTCTGCAGCGCGCCGCTGCCGGACACCCACTGGGTGAGGAACGGCTGCAGCGGTGCCAGCTTCACGAACAGCTGGCGACTCGGCTTCATGGTCGGCGCCGCGCCCGAGTGGACCGAACGCGGGTTCTTCAGCTCGGTGGCCGAGTAGGTGGCACCACACGCCTCACAGGAGTCGCCG
>Ga0255210_1000509_pt1 | contig 13982 bp, 13 predicted proteins | sample Miss_Yuk_RepA_8d_FD_188422 | JGI IMG/M metagenome (GOLD analysis project Ga0255210, IMG submission 188422) | Freshwater microbial communities from Mississippi River, Louisiana, United States - Miss_Yuk_RepA_8d | ecosystem: Environmental > Aquatic > Freshwater > River | place: USA: Louisiana...
AAAAAAGAAAAAAAACGTTTCACTTATCCTGTGGACTTCTCAGTTCTCACACTTGCTATACATGTCTTGAAGCTGTTGAGGTGGAACATTACCATCCGCTTTGTATGTATTGATCAACATTTCCAACGTCTCACAACTCATCTCACCTACACCCTTGGAAGAAGGCGTGGAAGAAGTGGAAGAAGTGGAAGAAGGTTCAGTATCCGTTTTGTGAACGACATTGACCGAAGGTGCACCAAAGACAGCTGACACCGCTCGACTTGCTAGACTAGACCCAACACCAAACCCAAACCCTTCTTTGATAGACTGAAAGAATCCGCCGCTTGACGGTGCCATCTGGGCATGAGGGGTTGGTAATGTAGGCTGTGTAGGCTGTGCAGCCGGTGTAGAGGTTGCAGCCGGTGTTGCAACTTTCGTTGGGTTTGATATATTTCGTTGTGGTAATGGATGTCTTCCAAACGATGGTAATGATCTCATTGTTGTTGGAAATGCAGAAGCAGAACTTGAAGAAAAAGATCGTCTTCCTCCATGTACTCCCGATCCAGATCCTGATCCTCTAGATGAACGACCAGAACCCATTCTTACTCTTTTGTTTTTCCACAACATTTTATTTTTAAATCACATAATGGTGCCATGATGTCCACATATGTGTGAATTAAAGCAAGTCACACTGATTGCACAGGTAACGTAACTTGTCAAAGTAGTTGAGATGACTTCCTTGTTTGAAGCATGCATCCTGTCTCTGTTGCAATGTCCTTCTCTTTTCGCACTTCACTTCTTTATTAAAGGATGTATATATACTCAGCTAGCATGTTTCGCCATTTGTTTTCTTACATCGATCACAGACACCTTGGTATCAGATATCTACTGCCTTCTGTATGCTCTAACTCTGTTGACACAACATGCATTTCATAATCTCCTCTCTGACAATACATCCTTTCAGAATCAATGTATGATACTTCTTATCTTTCATTTTACCATGTTGTCATGGATTCTTGATAGCATACACTATTTCTTTACAAACACCACCATGTACAGCAAACTCATGATTCGAGCACTCCTTCAGCTCACCTTTCCAACCATTTTTGTTGTTGACAAGTATGCATATGTTTGTTATCCTTGGATTCAGATAGTGTTGATACATATTATGCCATTTCTTCAATCACTTACCGTACGCCTTCTCAACTATGTTCCATCTAACGCTCCAAGAGTCATCAACATGGTAATCCCACACCTTGTACCACCCATCACAATGATATGGACTGTGCTTCTAACCAATAAATGATCGCGAATTCTGATTGTATATCACACAATTGTGTGTTTTTGTTGTTGTTGTTATTGTTGTGCTTGTTTTTTTCTGTGAGTGAATCAATGTAATATCTGACACACGCACTTTTTTTTCTTACATGCCATCATCTCCACGTAAGATGCATGACCACCCCACTGTGAAGATGATGAAGATATACTGAGATTATGCTCAGCAACTGCCTTTAGAATTTGTTTGTCTTTGTTGACAATATTGTCTTTACGCACACGCTTTGCTTGTTTTGTCTTGTGTTGTTCCACAATAAATGGATTGTTGGAAGATGACATGATATCCATGATGCTTGCTTTCTTGCTCTCACATGAACACTCATTTGCTTCTATACTTGTTTTTCTGAGCGCATGAAAGAATGATGCAAGTTTTGCTTCCTTGGCATGATGAGCAATACGATACAACTCCATATCACTACTATCACGCTCACCAATCTCTTTGAGATACTGATCCTCTGCTAACTTGATGTCTTCACTTAATGGTGTATCTACTGTTACCATGGACTTTGGCTTTGCGATACGTAAACGATATACATGCACATTACGCTCGCTTGGCTCCAAGTGGTCGTGACTCCCAGTACGAATTGCACGACCAATGATTTGTTCTTCTGTACTAACATTCCAATTACTCTCAAATAGCACCATGTGGCGTGTACCCTTAAGGTCAAGACCTTCACCACCCGCCTTTGTAATAAGCAATGCTTGTACAGAGTCACTATTGTATAGCTCACGACTTTGGAAACGCTGTTCATCTGTTTGGTCACCGGATACACAAGCGTAGGCGATTTCAGATGCTTCACAAGCCTTTTTGATGATATCAAGACCTGCTTTCTTCCAATTGCTATAGATGACAACCTTTTGATTTGTATCTTTGATTTGCTGAAAAAGACATCGCAACCAAACGATCTTTGGGTTGTCTTCGCCATCTATCATATTGAGGCCTTGTCGCATTGCACTCATAAAGTTGTTGACCTTTGCCTTGCTATTGATTGTGCTTTGCGACTCGACTGTTAAATGGCGTGTTTCAAATGTTTTGTATTGTTGGTAGAATGATGGAGACATAGTGAATGTTGTATTCTCAACAGGCACTTCCATACGCATAGATGCTAAAACATCATCGGTCTCAAACCCATGAAAGCTGAATTTGCACTTGCATAAACGCAAAAAGTCATCCATGTGGGTATTGATATTTTTGTCAAACACTGCTTTCTCAATATACTGTTGACTAGATACTCCAGACACCATCATAAGCTGATTATAGATGTCATACTGGTGGTTGACAACAGGTGTTGCTGTGAGTAATAAAACCTTGCATGCCTGTGAACAAGCATCTGCCAAGTGATATGCAAGTGCACCACTTTGAATCTCATCACGTGAGCTTACGCGAACGTTGGTACGCATGTTGTGAGACTCATCGACTATGAAAAAATCACGCGAAAAGTTGTGCTTTGGATTTGCCTCTCGGAAACTCATGAAGGCTTGTGAGGTAAGGAACGAGATTTGATCTCTGTGAGGAAGAGTCCATGACGCGCACTCTTCTTCGAATTGCTTGATGCAGGTAAGAGGAGTAATGACGTATGTGTGTTGAATCATGCTTGCTGATTGAAGAGAAAAAACAGTGGCAATGGCTGCTCGAGTCTTACCACTGCCTGTTTTGTGGACTGCAATGCAGCCACGGTGTTTCATCATGTGTGAAACAAGACGTTGTTGATGAGAAAATAATGAGTTCATTGTTACTTTGTTGTGTTGTGGATTGTAAGATAACATACGCTTTGCGGTGGTTGCAAAAAATCAGTTTTTGAGCTGTTACAATGTTCAAATTTGCCTTAAAGACATGTAATTCGTTGTGCAAAGTCAACATGGATATCTTTCATCATTATCTGTATAAAAAGAAACAAGAGTCTCCTGATGTTCACAAGGCATTGGATGATGCCATAGAGACCTTGAAATATATTCAACAAACAAAGGATGTTTCTGTAGCGACAAGTGCGATTGAAACCTTGTCTCAAGTCAAGGCACAAGTAAGTTTTTCTGCTTCAGAGGAATCTTCCAAACAAACAGTTGTTTGTGATGAAACGCAATGCTACACCATTCGATTTAACAAAGACGTCACGGGTTGTTAAATCATTGTTGTAAACCATAGTCTAAACACATGCGTTACATGGGCAAAAAATGAGTAATCAAAAGGTTCGCAGTGATATTAGTGAGTTAAAGAAGATAAATGCAGAGATCTCACGTTTGGCGCAATTAATGAAGCCATTAAAGGCTCGTAAGAAAGAGATTGAGGAAAATGTTCTTGCATATATGGATGAAGTGAATAAATCACAAGGTGTGAGTGTCATTAAGCTTCAAGACGTCGAGGTTGCAACTGTTGAAAGACGTTCACGTGAAAGAATGCACAAGGATGATAAAGAACAGGCAGCATTGCAAGTATTGGAGCAAAATGGTGTAGCAAATCCAAAAAAGTTGTATTATGATCTTCAAGAAATGATGAAGGGTAAAACAACCATCACAAACAAACTCCAGCTAAAAGAAAAGAAGTAAGAAATTGACGTCTAAAGCATGCTTTACATGAGAGAAATTACGATGTACAAGAGATCCTTTCGCGGTTACAAAGTTCGTGCAACATACTTGGAGCGTCTTCAAAACCATCTTAATGGTTTAGAGGCAACTCAAAAGGCAAAGAGAGAGTTTGAAGAAGATCAATCCTCTTCTACATTATCTCCAAACTTGCAAACAGTTGAAAACGTCCGTGAGATAGAACAATCACACCCACAAGCACAACAAACAACAGCTGCACGTGGTCGTAAGGTGACAGCAAGCGACTTGCGTAACAAGCGCACAAACATGCAAAACAGCACATATCAACCAAGAACATCAACATATGGTCGTGCTCGTCCAACATATGCAATCAGACCAAGTTATCAAACTGGTGCATTCCAAACAGATGGTCTCTAGAAGAAAAAAGTGCAAACTTTTTCTTCATGCATGTTAAATGCCACGCAAATCCACTTCTAGTCGAACCATTCGCAAATCTCCAAAGCGTCAATCAGCAAAACGCCAATCAGGAGGAAAACTTCGTCTTGTCAAGATTAGCAAGTCACCTGTAAAAGGAAAGAAATATCAAGCCCTCTTCTCTGATGGCACAAGAACTTCCTTTGGTGCTGCTGGAATGAGTGATTACACAAAACACAAAGATGACGCAAGAAAAGGTCGCTATCTTAAACGCCATTCTCGTAATGAAAACTGGAGAAATCCAAAGAGTGCAGGAGCACTCAGTCGTTATGTATTATGGAACAAGAAATCACTGTCCGCAAGTATTGCTGACTATAAACGTCGTTTCAAACTCTAAACAAAAGCAAACAAGGCATCACACATTTGTGTGTATATGGTATAAATGTTGGCCATTGCCATTCAAATGAGATCACCCAGAACATGTCGTACAACGTCTCCAGCCAGTGGAAGTGTGAGAAGAACACAAAGCACACTCTCATGTTGATCTCGTAAGTGCTTCAACACATCAATTAAAGATCCTGATCTCACCCAGACCGGCAGTTTATCTTTCTTGCATGTGTCAAGAGTATAATTCCTCCACCATAGATCTTCATTGAAAAATTTACATGCACGATGACGAACAAACGCAGACATTTGTATCACATCTCTCATTCCACTTAACAATGATTCTTCGGCATACACTCGCAACACAATGGCATCCAACTCACATGAAAGAGCTTCCGCAAATGTAGGTGTCATGACGTTAAAGATGGTCTTACAGATTCTCTCACACAAGTCCCTATCGCAATCATTCTGACGTTTATGTAAAGTGCTTAAAAACGACACAATGCAGGTGTATTGTAGTCGTGGGTGGTACTCGCTACAAATTGTCTTGATGCATTTTTCTTCAACAACAATAGAAGCAAGATGAGTTGCGAAAAATGTGTCAAACATATCCCGTGTCCATGAGCTATTGCAAAACATGATTGAAAAGGCACGATACGGTACACATTGATGTGTACAAACAATACTCATGGCATCAACACTTTTGACAAGATTGTGCATGGACAAAAGGTTTGTCTCCGTAAACTCCATCTGCCAACAAAGCTCGTACGCTCTTTTAAGTACACGCATGTGATCTCCTTTGATGGCTTGAACCAAGAGTGTTTGTACCAGATTGTCATGATGTGTTGTCACAAACTGCACAAATGGGGCATCGTGCAAAAGGTCAATGAGAAAACTCTCATCTGCCAATGTACACAACTTTTCAAAAAAAGCGTGCAAATGACGAAAGTTGGGAAGCAACTGTAAACATGAGAAAACTGCCGTTGTATCTCGACATGTGATGCAATATTTTAACAGATCGTGACCTTCACCGGTAAACTGCAAATATTCTCGAATGCCTGCTTGTAAACATTTACTGTTACTTTTGATAGCTTCACACAAGATTTGATGGTACGCATCCGAGGTATGTGGAATAAGCTTTTTGACGTCCATGTATATATGTATAAACGCCTGTTGGTCCATTGGGTCAGGGCTATTGATGGCTTGTCTCATGGTTGCAAACATCCATTCGATCAGTGATGTGCATCTTTCTGAGAATTCTTTTTTGTATGCGTTGAGCATTTCACAACTTGATAGAAGGTGACATAACCTGGGGTAGAAGAGACAAAACTCACTTTTCACACAATTGTGTGTTTGGATAACGTTGTGTTTGTTTATACTTTATTGTTTACGAGATAGGAGAAACATATTTGTTCCACCAACGGTTGCTTTCTTACCTTCAAGAATATCAATACTGGAAGGCCAGTCAATGCCAAGCCACATACCATCACGTGTACATGCTCTTCGCTCTAGCTGTGATATGTATGCATCTACTTCTTTGCTTGAAGAGATGTGACTGTTAATTGCTTTGAGACGTTGAATGATCTCATCTTCTGAGAACTTGTCAAGGATCTCACGGATTTGAAGTTGCTCTTTGAGGAAAGTATCGATCACAAAGTGTTTTGGATATTCACGCTTTGGATTGAGTGTGTCAAAGCTCATGATACCCTTGAATTCTTTCTTGCAACGATCAATCAATTGCACATATCTCATCTCCATGGCAAGTCTGGAAGGGTCAATTGGCATGCTTGTGTTGATGTGTTTATAACACTCCATGATATCTGTATCATCGCTGTCAAATAAGATGACATCGATTTGTACGTCGATACCCTTGACAATGTCGGTGTCAACAAGCTTAAGAGCATTCCATCTGTGTTGACCATCAAGAATGGTGATTCTGTTGTGTTTTTTTTCATATGCACAGATGATTGGATGATACAACATCTTGCTGTCTTGAATACCTTGTGCAATGTTTTGAATATGACGTTCAATAAGTTTTCTTTGAAACTTGTATGGTTGCAAGTCAAACATCAAGAGCTTGTCTGCTGAAAGAACATAAGTAACCTTGTTTTTGACATTACCATCGCCCATCTTTCTTTGAGCATTGTGAAAGTTCATGTAATAGAAGAAGCTGTCTGCACTATTTGGATCCTCACGGAATCGTTCTGACTGTTCATAACATGCATTATAATGTTCAACAAGTCTGTTCTGTTGAGTCTCGTCAACCACATTGATGACAAGGCTTCTCTTCTCTTTAGAGAGTAAAGGAAAGATGTGACATTGCTCGTCTGCTGTGAGGCCTGCAAAGATTGTCACACAGAGAGAATCCGCGCAGCTTTGGCAAAGAGAGCACTTTTGTTCCATGGTCAAGTTTGCCAACATTGCTGTGGTTTCTTCAGATGCATGACGTGGTACACGTATCTCATCGTTTGATTGGCTTTGTGTTTGTTGTGCTTGTTGTGTAAAGAATGAAGTAAAGAAGTTCATTGTTAGTTAGTTGTTAGTTAGTTGTTTGTATGGATGCAAAAAAACACCTCAGAACAAATCAAAATCACTTTTGACGAGTTTCTGTTGCATTTAAATGAAGTGCAAACATGAAATGTCATGTACCTTATTTTGCTAGAGAGAGAGAGCCAAACGCAAAGTGGCTTCGATGAGCAGGTTTGCTCTGAACGATACGTTTACCACGCAGGCTTGCCATGGATGGAACCGGAACCACAGGTGCTTTTGCCATGCTTGCTGTTAGTTTTTGCTCATGACCAAATGAGCTGTGAATTTCAATTATATTGCAAACTCTTGCTGCAGACAATAAACATTGAGTGTCAACATCACCATCATCATACATGAGGATTGGGATGACTGGACAAAACTTGTTCTTGTCTCCAGATTCCATCTTATTGCACTTTGTCACAAGGGTTTGATACTCATTGCATTCGTCTTCAGATGTATTTTTGTGAAGGGCAATGACACAGTCAACAGATTGTGACGCTTTGTAACGATAGAGAAGAGGAATGCTATCATAGGAGGTTGGTACACAAACTTCTTTCACAACACATGAGTTGCATCTCATGATATATGGGCGAAAGATTTCCATGTCTTCCATTGCTGCTTCTGTATACACAATCACCAAGCGAGTTTTTTCTCTTACAACACCATTCCACTTTTCAATATCCTCTTCAGCATATTCACGTCTCTGCATCTTTCGTTGCATCGCATCACTCGCCTGCATCACATCGTTCGCCTGCATCGCATCCGCGTTTTCTGCTTGATCATGTATTGCACTTTCGAGATGATTCTCTTCTAACTGACTCATGGTTACTCCAACTCGCACTTTCTTTAAAGCAGATTTCTTGCAATCAAAGGAGATTCGGAATCGCACGAAGTGTCAATAAGGTAAAGGAGATTCGGAAAGAACCATTGGTTCTTTGCTTTTGTGCTTTAAATGTTTGGTATACGTAAAGTAGTTCAAATGTCACGCGTGTCTATTTTAGAACAGCTTCAAAAGCTCAGTTATATTCGCTACTTTGATGTTCAGTCCACCACACCTCTTGACCCTCGTGTTCTTGAGGCAATGCTTCCTTACTGGACTTGGAATTACGGAAATCCTCATAGTAAGACGCACATGTTTGGTAATTTTAGTGAACAAGCAATTGACATTGCCCGTGAACAAATTGCTTCTCTTATCAATGCATCAGACCCTTCTGAAATTATATTTACAAGTGGCGCAACAGAAAGCAACAACATTTCCATCAAAGGAATTGCCAACTTTATCACCAACAACAATCAATCGTCACGTACATCTCGCCCTCATATCATTACATGTCAAACCGAACACAAGTGTGTTCTCGATAGTTGCAGAAGCTTGCAATATCGAACCAATGCACCAGTGGATGTTACCTATCTTCCTGTTGGTCGAGATGGATGCATTGATATAAAACATCTCACAGATGCGATTCGCCCTGAGACATGCCTTGTTAGCATCATGGCCGTCAATAATGAAATTGGAGTAATTCAACCTCTTCAAGCCATTGGAGAGATTTGCAAACAATACAATATACCGTTTCATACTGATGCTGCACAAGCTGTTGGAAAAATTCCATTGGATGTACAAAGTATGAACATTCATCTCATGAGTATAAGTGCTCACAAGATGTATGGTCCAAAAGGAATTGGAGCTCTTTATGTTCGTCGCAAACCTCGTGTGCGCCTTCAACCTTTATTCAGTGGAGGTGGTCAAGAACGTGGCATTCGCAGTGGAACAGTTCCAACACCACTTGCTGTTGGAATGGGTGTTGCAGCTGAAATATGTAAACGTGAAATGACTCATGACAAGGAACACATCACAACTCTCTCAAGAGCATTTCTTGACACACTTCATCAACACTGTTCACACACTGTGATCAATGGAAGTATGGAAGAAGGTAAACGTTGGTTTGGCAATCTCAACATCAGCTTTGCAGGTGTAGAAGGTGAGAGCCTCATGGCTAAAACTCCATATCTTGCTGTTAGCAGTGGTAGTGCTTGTACAAGCTCTAGTCTTGAACCAAGCTATGTGTTGCGTGCATTGGGAATTAATGATGAGTTGGCTCATACAAGCCTTCGTATTGGCATTGGTAGATTTACCACATTGGAACATGTGACTCGTGGAGCATGTGAGATTGCAACTGCTGTAAAAGCATTACGAGAGATGAGTCCATTATGGGATGAAGATGATGAGGCTTAAACAACCGACAAGTAACACACAATAGGTTGTTCTTCAAATCGATTGTATCCAAGTAGTCGGGTGGTTGGCGAGGTTGTAGTTGTTAACAACATACTGTTTGTGGGAGAGACTTGTTTGCAACATCCAGTGTAAATAAAATCATTGCACATTTGATTCTCATCTGTTGTTAACCCAACAACTGACAATGTCATCAACGAACGAGGAACATCTTCCACACTGTCTGCAAACACAACAAGAGATTGAGCACGTTCATAACAAGCAAATGCAATCGCATTGACAACACTTGCGTCTGTCTTCTTCATGTTTTTTAAAGTACATGTATTTCGAATGGTCAAGTCAGGTTTACTACGCAGGTCAATCACATACCAACCTTTGCTTTGTATATCATCATAATCAACCTTTCCTGAGCAATCCACTACAGCAGGATACGATGGATATACACAATCCTTATGCCAAGCAACAATGTGTTGTTTTAATGTTTCATATACAGGATGATCTGTGGATACCACAAATGTGGAACAAACATGCTTGTATGACTGAGGTGCACGCTTCCATACAAGAGGATACATACTCATCTCATACCTTTCGCTTTTTTGAATTGATTTAAAGGTTGCATACTGTTTGAGGATTTGTTTGTATAATGGTGCACCAGACATGCAAATTTGTGTTTTCATATAACGTATTTAAATAGACAATTTATTGAGCACAAAGAAATGTCTCAAGTAGGTGATGGTAATGTTAAATTGTTTGTCAAGATCAAGGCATTTTTGAATGATTTGAACACTTGCTTTGGTACAGAACATTTGGACATTGCCAAGTACAATGAGTTGTGTAAAAGAACAAGCATTACAGATCATGGCAAGATCGCAAAACATGTTGACTCTATCAAAGCATTCATATTGAAGAATGAAACAGCAATCAAGGAAGACAAGATTGATGAGTTTACAACCGATGATATATGTTATACAGAAAAAATCAAGTTCAATCTCAAATCACTCATATCGATTTCTGATGCTGATACCAAGAAAAGCATTCTCACATATTGCAAGGTTTTTCTGTGTATGTTAAAACCAGATGACACGCTCAAGAACAATCTCATGAAAAGCAAGAAAACAAAACCAGAAGATTTGTTCAAAGATGTATTTGCAAAGATGGAACAAACAGCTTCCAGTGGTGAGTTACCACTAAGCAGTAATCCTGCAGATATGATGAGTAGTCTTCAAAACGGGAGTCTTCAATCACTTGCATCTGATATACAAACAAAACTTTCCGAGTGTGATGAAAAAGAGATTGTCAGTTATACAGAAGGATTATTGTCCAATATCAAGGAGAAATCTGGCAATGATCCAAGTTTAGCTGGTATGTTTGGCTTAGTAGATATGCTCATGTCAAACCTCAAATCACAAACAGGAGACTCAGAAACCTCAACATCCACATCCTACACACCTCCAGATCCAATGCAGATGATTCAAACTTTAAGTGGAGCAGGTAGTGGTGCAGATGCGAATCCATTTATGGCATCATTCATGAGTAATATCATGAAGAACATGAAACAATGATCGATCAACATTTCCAAATGTTCACACGTTTGTGTGCAAAAATTTTTTCAATTTCATTTTATATTGCTTTCTTTCAAAGTTTGTGACATCTTTCATGGAAACCCATATATTCAACGGTCCAATCTTCGTCAATGGCTTGACGTCTACCCAAAGTTTGACCGGAACAAGTGTCAATGTTGGAAATATTCTCGTCCAAAATCTCACAGGAACAAACGCGTCCTTCAGTAACCTCACTTTCTCCTCATCAACAGTTACCGATTTCATCGCAACCAACTTTACAGGAACCAACGCGTATATCACCAACCTCACAGGTACCTCAGCTGCTTTCACAACGGAAACAGTCACCAACCTCACTGCAACAAACTTCACAGGCACAAACGCTTGGATCACAAACCTCACAGGTACCTCAGCTGCATTCACAACAGAAACTGTCAGTAACCTTACTGCAACAACTTTCACAGGCACAAACGCTTGGATCTCAAGCTTAACTGGTACTACAGCTGCAGTTACTAACGCAACTATCACAAATCTAACCTCAACCAATGTTACAGGAACAACAGCTGCTTTTACAACAGAAACTGTTACAAACCTCACAGCAACAACATTTACGGGTACAAACGCTTGGATCTCAAGTTTAACTGGTACTACAGCTGCATTCACAACCGAGACTGTAACAAACTTGACAGCTACAACATTCACAGGTACAAATGCTTGGATCTCAAGTTTAACTGGTACTACAGCTGCGTTCACAACAGAAACTGTTACAAACTTGACAGCTACAACATTAACAGGTACAAATGCTTGGATTTCAAGTTTAACTGGTACTACAGCAGCTTTTACAACAGAGACTGTTACAAATCTCACAGCAACAACATTCACAGGTACAGATGCATCAATCACAAATCTCACAGTGACAAGTTTAACTGGAACAAGTGCTGCTTTTACAACCGAGACAGTTACAAATCTCACAGCAACAACATTTACAGGTACAAATGCTTGGATTTCAAGTTTAACTGGTACTACAGCAGCTTTTACAACAGAAACTGTTACAAACCTCACAGCAACAACATTTACCGGTACAAATGCTTGGATTTCAAGTTTAACTGGTACTACAGCAGCTTTTACAACAGAGACTGTTACAAATCTCACAGCAACAACATTCACAGGCACAAATGCTTGGATTTCAAGTTTAACTGGTACTACAGCTGCGTTCACAACAGAGACAGTCAGTAACTTAACAGCAACAACATTTACGGGTACAAACGCTTGGATCACAAACCTCACAGGTACCTCAGCTGCGTTCACAACAGAGACTGTAACAAACCTCACTGCAACAACATTTACCGGTACAAATGCTTGGATCTCAAGCTTGACAGGAACAAGTGCTGCTTTTACAACAGAGACAGTAACAAACCTCACTGCAACAACATTTACGGGTACAGATGCATCAATCACAAATCTCACAGTGACAAGTTTAACTGGAACAAGTGCTGCGTTCACAACAGAGACTGTAACAAACCTCACTGCAACAACATTTACCGGTACAAATGCTTGGATTTCAAGTTTAACTGGAACAAGTGCTGCTTTTACAACCGAGACAGTCAGTAACTTAACAGCAACAACGTTCACAGGTACAAATGCTTGGATCTCAAGTTTAACTGGTACTACAGCTGCGTTTACAACAGAGACTGTAACAAACTTGACAGCTACTACGTTCACTGGTACAAACGCTTGGATTTCAAGCTTGACAGGAACAAGTGCTGCTTTTACAACCGAGACAGTTACAAATCTCACAGCAACAACATTTACCGGTACAAATGCTTGGATTTCAAGTTTAACTGGTACTACAGCTGCTTTCACAACAGAGACAGTCAGTAACCTTACTGCAACAACGTTCACAGGAACAAATGCTTGGATCTCAAGCTTGACAGGAACAAGTGCTGCTTTCACAACAGAGACAGTGAGTAACTTGACAGCAACAACATTCACAGGTACCAACGCTTGGATTTCAAGCTTGACAGGTACAACAGCTGCTGTTACTGATGCCACGATTACAAACCTGACAGTGACAAACTTTACAGGAACAACCGTTGCGTTTACAACCGAGACAGTGAGTAATCTAACAGCAACCAACCTAACAGGAACAAATGCATGGATCACCAACCTCACAGGAACAAATCTTGGTGTAAGCAACATTACCATGTCTATCATGACTGGTGCTACCATTTACACAACAAATGTGGATGCTATTAGTTCCACACTTAACCTTGGTGCAGCATCTACAACAAGCACTGTGAACCTTGGTACATCCAGTGGAATTCAAACTGTCAACATTGGTACCGTTGGTGGTGGAGCAACCACTGTCAACATTGGTGGTCCAGGTGATACTGTCAATGTGGCTGGAAACCTCGTGTATGTGAACAGCACTGTCACAGAGATCACCAATCCATATTTTATCATTAATGAAGGCAACTCTCTTATTAACAACACAGGTATTGTTGTCAGCCAAACTGGTGTCGGTGGAGCATCCACAGGTGCGTACGTGTTAGTAAACTCCACAAGCAATGGTTGGCAAACAAAGGCAGGTGCTGGTCCTGTTGTGAATCTCAATCAAGATATTGGAACAGGTGCTAGTCCATCCTTCACAACAGTATATGCAAGTAGCATAAACGGAAACTTTACAGGTTCCACTGTGAATGCCAACACTGCTATTGTTGGAACAGGAACAGTTACAAACCTCACAGCAACAAACTTTACAGGTACAAATGCTTGGATCACCAATCTCACAGGCACAGTTGGAACCATTGCAACATTTAGTTCTACCACTGGCACGATCACAAGCCTAACAGGTGCAACACTCACATTTGGAACTGGCACTGTCGCCAACTTGGCATCAACCAACGCAACGGTTACCAACTTTACAGGAACAAACGCTTGGATCACCAACTTGACAGGAACAGTTGGTACAATCGCAACGTTCTCATCCACAACAGGAACTATCACAAACT
>Ga0255210_1000511_pt1 | contig 13939 bp, 19 predicted proteins | sample Miss_Yuk_RepA_8d_FD_188422 | JGI IMG/M metagenome (GOLD analysis project Ga0255210, IMG submission 188422) | Freshwater microbial communities from Mississippi River, Louisiana, United States - Miss_Yuk_RepA_8d | ecosystem: Environmental > Aquatic > Freshwater > River | place: USA: Louisiana...
CGAGGGGTCCCGGTGACCGTGTCCTCGAGCACGTACACCGTGCAGCCGACGGACAGCTGGCTGCTGACCAACACGACGGGGACGGTCACGCTGACGCTGCCTTCCGCGGCCGCGTACCCCGGCAGGGAACTGATGATCCGGAGGCTGCAGACGTCGAGCGTGGCCAATCAGGTGCTCTCCTCGGCGTCGAACGTGATACGCATGGAATTCTCCGTGAACCCGGCGGTGGCCCAAACGGTGATCCTCGACAACACGTTCGACAAGAACAATTCACCGCCGAATTTGCCGGTCATCTTTTGGTGCACGCTCGTGAGCGACGGGACGAACTGGATTCAGATGTCCGGGATGTGAGTTTTTTATTCAGTGCGTAAAACATGGTAAGGCGAGAAAAGCGAAAGTGGGAGATGACTCCTTCTCCAGAAAAGAGAAACATCGGCAAGGTATTCGGGTGCGGCCCGAGACAAAACAGGGTCCACCCGCGGACACGAGCGCACGCGATGACCACCGCGGACATCCTAAGGTTCATCAACGAGCACGCACCCGCTGATGTTTATGGCGCAATGAAAAGAGCAAAGGCGAGGACTCGAGCTCAGTTGTGCGAGGTCCTCTCTCTGTTCCCGGCTGGGAAAGAACTCATAACCGTGACCGCCGGGCGGCCCGCGTACTGGTGCGGCGCACAGCAAAACGCCCAGAACCCAAAGTCTCGCGCGCACGCCATGAGCGACGCAGAGCTCGCCACCTTCATCGTCGAAAGGGCGCCGGCCGACGTCAGAGCCAAGATGCCAGCGAATCCCACCAGGGATCACCTGTGCGATTTGCTCGGTGAATTCGACGCGGGTCTCGAACTCACTCTGATGCAAACGAGTCCGCCTTCATCGTCGTCGTCGTCATCAGGTCCTCCTGCGAGTGCGTACCGACCCCGACCCACTCGACAAAAGCGGGAGGAACTGAAGGAGAAGGTTGAGAAGATGAAAGAAACGATGAAGAAGCTGGTCAGGATGAAGTCCCAAGCCACCGACCCGTTGTACGAGGAGGAGCTCCAAGAACGCATCTATCAGATCGGCGAAGAGATTATGAACCTCACAAGGAGGAGTCCGTCTTCATCGTCTTCGTCGTCATCGTCAGGTCCTGGTCGAATGCGGCGAAAGATCGGACCCTCTCTCAAGAGCAAGAACCCGAAGAGGATGCGCACCGGTGGCGTGTACCACCGAGCCAGGACCCCGCCGACTGGCACCTCGCCCGTGAAGCAGTTTCCTCGAGGGGAGTACCGAGCCACCGCGATGCGTCTGAACCGAAACATCACGCGTCAAAAGGAGGAGGCTCAGAAGAAGCAGCTTGAGAAGCTTCGAAGCATGCGGAAGAAGCTGGTCAGGATGAAGTCGCAGGCCACTGACCCGTTGTACGCGGAGGAGCTCCAAGAACGCATCGACGGGATCGACGACAAGATTCTGCACGTGACCGTGATCGCACCCAGGAGACGCCGAGCCATGTTGAACAAGATGGTGATCGAGCGAGGAAGGAACGGATTCGCCTCTGGTGGAAGCAGCAGCAGTTCCTCAGGGTCCGGTTCGTCGGTGTCCGGCTACGGGAGCCGGGGGTCACCGAAGCACAAGGTCAAGGGTGGCAACCTTCGAGACCGCCCCGAAAACCAGACGGGCGTGAACTACCACATTCGACACGTGTCCAACAAGCCTGCGCTGGGGTACCTCCAAAAAGCACCCACGCTCGACAAACCGCTGAAGGCTCAGATCACGGATTACTTGAAACGAAACGGCGACGAGATGCAACGCCTTCCCGGTCGAGCCCTGACGTCCAGAGCTCAAGTTTTTACCCAAACGCGCTGGCGGAATAAGAAGGCTCGTGAGGAGTACAGAAAGCGCGACGCGGAGATACGCAAAGCGTACGAGGAGGCTGTGAAGAAAATCACTGAAATCAAAAATGACAAGGACATCGTCGTGACTGACCCCGTGAAACTCAGGGCTCTTCAGAAGAAGATGTTGCAAAACCTGAAACAGGCCAAGGCGAACGCGAACCGCGGGTCGCCGCAGAAGAGTCCTCCTCGTCGAAACACAAACGTGGCGCAACGCGTCGCCGCCTTGAAGCGAGCCTTTGAAAAGAGGGTCGGGAAACTCGCGGTGGGGAACGAGAAGACTCGCGAGGAGTACGAGAGGCAGCTCCAAAAGAACTTGGAGAACGCTTACCGGGGGGTCGGGGTCCAGCCGCCGAGGAAGTACCGCACGAAGCTGAAGCCCGCCACCGAGGGGTACTACAAGCGCGCGACCAGGGCGGTCGTACCAGCCCCGAAAAAATACCGGACCGGGTACATCGGAAACGTGAGCGGAGGAGGCAAGAAGAGGTCCCCTCGTGAGAAGCGCTTCACGAAAACCACGAAACGCGAATCGAACAATCGCGCGATGTTGTACCGTCATCACGGGTTGAACACCGAGGGGTACTACAAACCCGCGACGCGAGCGGGCATGCACCCCCTGAAAGTCAAGAAGGTCTCTGGGTACCAGGCGAACGTGGGTGGAGTGAACAAGAGAGTGAACAAGAATCTGATCAACTACTCGAACGTCGAGTCACTGAGACGCTTCATCGTGTCTCTCGGTCTCCTGTCGACCCAGATGCGCCAGTCCTCAGCGTTGCAGAAGCGACTGGAGAGTCTCCTCGGGAAGGAGGTCCCTCTCGCCGCAGTCAAGGCTGCCGTGGCCGGCATCAACAAGAAGACGCACGATGCCAGGGTCCGCGCGATGCGAAAGGGTCAACCCAGGCGTCTCAAGAGTCAGGTGGCCACTACGAAGAAACCCACAGAGTACGGAAGCAACACCTCCATGGGTCCGGGTTCCGGTGCGGAGTCTGGGAACAACTTTTCGAACGAATCCGAAAATGAAGCTCCGAACAAGGGTGGAAAGAAGGCCTTGAGGAGGATCAGGAGACTGGTGCGCAGAGCCTCTCCGCCACCAAGGTACCACCGCGCCCCGAGGAACACCACCAGACCTCGGCATCACGCTGAAACCTACATGAACGAGCTGACCAGGAGGCGTCTCGAGGCGGAGAAGATCAAGAAGAACGCGGCCAGGGCTGCCTCCGAGAGGATCAGCGCGATGATCAGGGCGAGTCGTCAAGAGGCTGCTCGACGACGTCAAAATGAAATGCGACGACGTGCCGCAAATCTGGAAAAGAATCACGCAATCGCGAACGCCTTTTTCATCGAACAGTCCGTCAAACGCATGAAGGGTGCCAAAAATTGGCTCAACAAGAAGAAAGAGCAGGCGTCACGCAGTCACAGACGCTATGTACAGCGACAAACGACAACACTGGACCCGAAAATCACCGAGATGCTACGAAAGCGAGAGGCGATGAAGCCGACAATCTACAATGACCCTTTTTTGAAATGAAAAAAATAGAACCACTTTGTAAATGATGAAACTCGGCATCAGCTTCGTCATCGTCGTCATTGTCATGCTGCTCTGGTACGTGTACAGGAGGAAGTCCACCTCCGGTGGCGGCGGCTCTTGGACTGTTTACGGGACCGACGGGTGCGGGTGGACTCGTAAGCAGTTGAAGGAGATGGACGACAAGGGCGTCGCGTACACGTACGTCAATTGCGAAACCGGTGACTGCGGGGGCATCTCGAGCTACCCGACGCTGAAGAGCGACGCCGGAGAAACCAAGGTTGGCTTCACGACGTTTTGAGGGGAAGCGCCGAAGGCGCTTCCCCGACGCGGGCGAAGCCCGCTCTAGCGGCCCCGGGAACACGAAGGGTCTTGGAAACGAGTGATTTCGTCACTCGGCCGTTTACCTGATGAGGGACAGTGACAGAGCCAGGAGCAGGGTGTCCAGCAGGCTGGTGGCTGGCTTCAAGATGGTGATGTGCTTGACCAGGGAGGTGTTCCACAAGAACCTGATGATGAGGATCATGATGAGGAGGTTGATGGCGAACCAGACGAGGCTCTCTAAACACTGTGCTGGAGTCTTGCAGTTGAGGAGTCTCTGGACAGCGTTCATGTTACAGTGCCCCGAGAAAGAAATTTTACTTGGCGTTCGCGAGCCCTTTCATGAACCCGTCTGCGAATCCTCCGGTGAACCCGATCATCATCCAAGCTGGAGACGTGATCATGGTGATCGCGAGGGCCAGCAAAAAAGTTTCCAGCAGCGTGGTGGTCGGCTGGAGGATCGTCACGTGTTTCACGAGCGAGTTGTTCCAGAGGTACCTGACGAAGAGGAGGTTCACAAAGTAGATGATCACAAAGGCGACGAACGCGATACTCGCTTTCATTTTTACTGGTAGGTACCCAAAAAAAATGAAAGCAAAATGCATGGTCAACTTGCCGCTCTCCGGGGGAGAGGTCCCGTATTCCTGGGCGCCCTGGGGAAAATCGCTGATCCACAAGATTAACTGTTACGCGTACGCCATGGGGTCCCACGAGAAATTGCGGAGTAAAGCCGTTCCTGGGAACCACCAGGGTCTCCCGCCCTTTTTCAGCAACTTCAAGACGTGCAAGGGTCTCGAGAAGCGCGTCGTCGGGGACAACCCTGGGAAGGTGTACCGGGCGAGGGCCACGCAAAAGTGCCGAAAGGGGTTCTACAAGGTGATGATGTTCGTGGCTCCCAAGAATGATTACATGGACCCCCACGGCGATTTCCACTTTTACAAGCAGCACGGTCACGTGTACTTGAAGATCAGGCGAGGAGACACGTACGCGTCGATCGCCAGGTTCTTCAAGATCCCCGTGTCCCGCGTGAAGAACGCCCCGACGAGGACGGAGGTGAACGAAAAGGTCCGGTGGGTCCTCGAGCCTCGACTTCGTCCAGGGAAGACGATCAAGATCAAGGCCAACTGCTTCAGCCACAAGCAGGGGTGGGCCACCGGCCCCTTGTTGTACGACGCCGACGGGAAGGTGATCAAGGATCCCCGGAAGGCGAATCGCAATTACGGGTACAAGTACACCAAGTACTGCAGCTCATTCTGCGTCAAGAACCGAGGTGTCCACCTCAAACCCAAGCTCAGCAAGCAGCGATCCGACGGCTTCTAGGGTTTCCTCCTCTATTTCGAGGTGGAACGAGTTCAAAAACTCCGCCGCCTGATGGGTCACGTCGCTCTCGACCCTCCTATTGTTCGAGACGTTTTCGACCGTGACCGTGACCCTGAACTTTTGGATGAAGGCGTTGCGACAGAGGGGACAGGTGCCTCCCCCTGATTCGACCCACGTGTTCAGACACGCGCCATGATACTCGTGCCCACACGCGAGACGCTTCATGGCGCGTGTGTGACGAAGCGGGCCGAGACAAATGGAACACTCCATGTTGTGTTACACTGACCTATTATTCTGATAGGTTCTACGCGCTTGCTGGTACTCGAACACGCCAATCGCTTCTTCCACTTGAAGCCCGAGGGTCTGCGTGAGATCGTGCATCGTCGGTTCAAAGTTCAAAACGCGCTTGATGGCCTGCTCCCTTTCACCGGAGACCACTGGCAGCTGATTGGTCCACGTTTGTAGCAACGCTTCAACTTTCATGTAGTGCTGATACGCGAGTAAATCAAGAGCCGCATTTTTACTGTCGAGAATGAGCATGGCATCGTCAAATGTTCCGTGATTTTCAAACACTCGACGTACGGCGTCTCCTTTTCTTCCTTCGAAACGGTGCATATTCCTTTTCCAGTTATCGAGATAATCTTCCCATAGACAAATGCATGTATATCGTTCTTGATTTTGATGCGCAATCATTCTATTTGCTGTCTCACGTGACATCAAAAAATACTCCGTGAGATCTTCCATCGTAGATTCGTAACGATTCACGCGTCGCATAATGTTACTTTCGGGTTCCGTGTACCTGCGGAAAGAAATGCATCAGCGTTTTCTAAAGCGACCTTCGGTCGCTCGGGACGCACCGCCAGTTGTATATGATTGCAACTTGACACCTGTATGTATCTTGATACTCGATCATTTTTTGAGCGTCTGTGCGTAACGGTCCTTCCATGTCCTCCATAGTCATCTCGTAAATCATGGCTCGACGCAATGATTGTTCGAAGTTCGTGGAATACTGTAGATCATAGGGATCACGAAGAAGTATACAACGAAGACACTCTTTGAAGTGATTATACTGAGACTCTGCGTCGTCTTCCTCTTCATCGTCGTCGATGCAAACGAGTTTGTTCTTGAATTTGATGAGCGGGTCGTCTTTCTGACAGGCGCGACACATGGGACACAGCTCTGATGTTACGAACCAGTTCAGGATACATTCGAGATGAAATGTGTGTCCGCACACCAATGTTTTCGCATTTTCATTGATGAGTTCGAGACACACTGAACACGAGTCCATGTTTTTCTCTTACACACTTCTACTCTTTTGATACCCGAGGACCTGAACGGCCTCCTTCTCGCAGAGCCCCAGAGGTCCCACGAGGTCTTCCATGGTGGACCGTCTCGTCGTCGCTCTTTTCAGCGCTTCAGCCTTGGGACCCGAGAGGTCGCTGCCGAGAAGCTCCATCGCGTTCAGGAGGTCCATCCAACACTGTTCGTGTTTCTCCATGCGCTTCATGTGTTGGAAGGCGAACATGTACACCGTCTCCGGGAACTCCAGCTCGAATTCGTCCTCGATGTCTTCTATTGTGGATCTGAACTCGAGCGCGCGATTGATCGCCTCCGTCCCCGCACGCTCGTCCATCCACTCCATCGTGATCCCGTTTCCAAAATCCATGGCATCTTGTCGTGAATTCTTTTGATACTCGAGCATCTCATCAGCCTTCTCGCGCGACATGAAGAAAAACTCTGCGAGGTCTTCCCTGGATGACTCGAGTACCTGCGGTGAGGAGCGGTCAGTGACCGCGACTCGTTTTTTGTAAGCGGCCTCTGGCCGCGCGCGACCGTAGGTCGCTTTCACAAAAAAAACTTCGCACCAGCGCCCTGAAAATCACATCTATGGAAAAAAGCCTCACGTTCCAGAAGTTGTCAATGATGTTTTGTGGCTCTCTGTGTAATGCCTGAAAATCGACCATGCGCTCCACGAAGTCGTCGGTCAATCCGAAGATCACCGTGAGATCACCCATCGTCGATTCGAATGTCATGGCTCGCTGAAGCGCTTCGGTCCTCGGCCCCCAGTCGCCAGAAAGGATGTTCCTTCGAAGTTCAATTTGCCACGTTTCGTACATCAGGTTCTCGTCTTCGTATTCATCATCGAATTCGCCGAACCCGTCGGAGTCGTCATCGTCGTCGGAGTCAGGCTCGATCGTTCGGAGGACTTTCTTCTTGAAGATGACAATCGGATCATCATCCTGAGGCGCTCTGCACGACGGACAGTCATCCGACCGGACGAACCAGTCCATGATGCACTCGACGTGAAAAGCGTGACCACAGGAAAGTCTGTTTCATCGAGTGCGTCAGCACTCATTGTCGACAGTGACGATCACGGTGGTCCGCACCTCTTCGTTTTGGTCGTGTTATTACTCGATACCGTCATCTCGAGACAGATGGGACACGTCTGCCTGAGGTGTTGGGTGCAAAGTCCATCCATCAGCACGGGTCGTTTGCATCGCGAACACATTTCTTCTTCTCACCACCTGCGCTCTGTTTGTTTAATGGTTGAGGGCTCTGAGGAGCGCCGCCGCGACGATCATGTCATCCTCGCTCCTGTTCGCGTGCACGGTGAACATCGCCTGCATCTGCAAGGTGTCTTTGAGCTGCTGCACCTCGTTCTCCAGCGACCTGCGGGGAGCGGCTGTTAGCCGCGACTTGTTTTGAAGCGGACACTGAAAGTGTCCGCGCGCGACCAGAGGTCGCTTCAGCTAGCTGAAAAACTGCGCACTCAATAGCGTCTTTGTATTTTTGTCGAAGAATGTCTTCGACTTTGCGTTTGTACGCAATCACGGGATCACTCGCCTGATCAGAACGACACACTGGACACTCGTCTGATTCTACGAACCATTCCATGATGCAGGGGACGTGAAACGCGTGACCACACGAGAGTCGTTTGGAGTTGACCGTGTTGGTGCTCCCCACCGGTTCGAGACACACGGAGCACTTTTGCTTGAGGTGCCGGACACAAAGTCCGTCCATCAACACGGGGCACCTGCGTGGAACGGAGCGGTGAAACACACACGCAAGTAACCTTTGGTTACGTCTGTTCGCACCCGCATCGCTTCTTGTTAAAGTATTCGCACATTGTTTCTGATATGGAATAAGATTTTTAAGAGAATGATGCATCGCGACGTTCCAATATCGTATGACGAGGTGGAGAGTTCTTACTCGAAGCAGAGTATCCATATGATCCTTAAGCAAATGGGTTGGAGGGAGAAGCGACGGTTAAAAACATGGGGGTTTTATCAAAGTAACTCTCCTCTGGCGATTAGATGCCCAATGCGGAAGCGTGTAGGAATTGGGTACAGAAAATGAGAGTTGACGAAGATGAAATTGATGAATACCTTTGTATTTGCGCTACAAGTAACATCGTGACGCTCGTCACTTTGTTTTTAGGTTAAAAACATATAGACAAAGTGTAACAAATGTGTCGGAATTGTTGTATTTATAAAAAGTTGCACCCAGATCTGCTTATTAAATTTGGAATAAATAAACAAGTCGTGACATCACTCACAAATGCGTGGGAACTTGGTCGCATTGCGGTTGGGGCAGATGACATCCGGCGAGCTTGGGATAACGGGGAAATTGTATATGGCGAAGAGAGTGAATACACAGACTCACTAAGAAGACTCGTTATAGAAGGAGTTCCTGTTTACTTTTAATCACTTTCTGGTTGAATCGTAAAGCTGTAAATATGTATCATTGCACTTGGAAATGATCTATTCATCGTCCACCCTGATGGTTGTGAGCAATATTCCTTCTTGAACACTATGAGAGGATCGTCTGGCTGCGGCGTCTGACACGTGGGGCAATCGTCTGAATTCTTGAACCACTTGATGATACATTTCGAGTGAAACGCGTGGTTACACGAAAGGAGCCTCGGGGTTTCACCATCGATCGATTCGAGGCAGATTGAACAGCACATCTTTTTTTACATTTCTAGCGTTACAGCTTTTTATGTTACTCGTCACGGGTAATCTGTCGAATGATCCGTGATGTTAGTTGTCCCATAGCTGAATGGTCAAGGGTAATCTGTCGAATGTTCCGTGATGTTAGTGCCTCGTCATGGATGCGCATCTGTCGAATGACCGACTGTCGAATTACTTCAAGATGCCTCTCGTGCGGTTCTGTCATCATCTTCTTGAAAATGATGATTTCGTCGTCGAGTTGCGGCGCTCGACACGTTGGACAAGTATCTGACTTGGTGAACCACTTGATGATACATTTCGGGTGAAACGCGTGACCACATGAAAGGACTTTACGTTCAGTGACGTCTTCTTCGAGACACACTGTACAACTCATTTTTTTTTCATATACATGGCGTCACTTGGCTTTAATCATACCACCTTTCATGAGGCTGTATAGCTATGAGTGCAGCAATATCCACTGTCGGTCTGCTTATCCCAATCGGTTCCTGATGACTGTCTTCTTGTGATGTGCGAATGACCAACTGCGCACGGTCAATGTGCTCCCAATATTCATTCCATCCGACACTCCGGTCGAATGGATCAAGTCTGCTTATCGGTTCCGAAGGTCCCCAATATGCAGAATCCATTCTATACATGTTTACGGTCCCGACTGTTCGATGAATGCACGGTTTAACATCGGCTTGTACTTGGCGACACGTGGGACACGTGTTTTTGTTTTCAAACCACGTCGCGATACATCCTGTGTGAAATATGTGCCCGCACGAAAGAGTCCTCGGGTCAATAACGTCTTCTTCTAGACACACGGCACAAGTCATCTCATCTTTTACACACTAAAAGGACGTCTACTGATTAAGCCGCTGACACGAGCGTCGAGTGGATGCGTTCAAAGTCTCCACATGAAAACAACTGGCCGATCTCTGCCTGTGAGAATGTGTAGTCTTTCATTCCGTGGTAGACGTCCTTTGGGAGTTTCTTGTCGAACCAGAGATGGTACATGTCGCTCGCGTTCTTCCGAGACATGTTGGTGAATTCAACGATCACGTCGAATCTCCCTGGCCTGGTCAGCGCCGGATCTATGAGTTCTGGGTGATTCGTGGTGGCGATGATCACTCGTCCTTCTACTTCGATGACCCCGTCGAGCAATTCGAGCAAGTCGGACAGTGTGAAGGGGTCATCCCTGAATAATTTGGGTTTCACAGTGACCTTTCCGTCTTCCCCCACTTCAAAGTTCGGAAAGTCGTTGTCACGCTGCGGCACGGGCTCGAGCGTTCTGGAACGTATGATGTCCTTCCACGCGCTGCAATCAATCTCTTCGATGACGAGTATTCGTTGGTTGATACAACACGAGTATGGACATCCATCATCGACATTTAATGTTTGTGAATTGCAGGCCGAGTAAAGGTCGTTGACTGTCCTGATCACGTGTGGATTCAAAACGACGACGTGTCGTTTCAGGTAATTCGCGATGGCCTGTGAACGCGTGAGCGTTAGCGAACGAGTGAGCGTTAGCGAACGAGTGACGCACCTTGATGCAGCTCGTCTTACCAGATCCAGGCACCCCGTAAAACATGAAACCGAGCGTGTACGGTATCCCGAGCTTCTTGTATGTGTCTTTGTTCTCCTGAAAGTGATCCAGACGCGAAAGTACCTCCTTCTTTTTGTCGAAAAAGAGTGAATCGAATGTCTTTGTCGACGAAAAGGGCATCTTCTTGTATTGGCATCTGCCGTCTCTGATAGCCATGAGCTTATAGATTTTGAGATCCTTGTTTTTTGCATCCATTTTGTTACGATATTCTCGTGAGTTGTCCTCGAGGAACTTGTTCAATTTCTTTCCATCGGATGATGAAAATGTGATCCGGAATTCCTTGAGCACAACTTGTTCACCGTGATTCTGCAACACTGTCTGATGCACCTTTGTCGTCGCGATTATGCCAGGTGCAACTTCCAGTTTGTAACGCAACAGCAAGAATGACTGGCCTTTGACGAAGACCTAATGGTGCGAGGTGAGAACCGTTTGGACGAACGTCGAAGATAGTCGTCCGCACCTGCTCGTACTGCAAGTTTCGCTCATTGATCACAGATGAGATCTTGTCATACATCGAATCGAAGTAAGAATCGTATTCAAAGTGCAGCTGGTGATTCTTGTCCGCCCACTTGAAGGAAGATGTTGTCGATGACATTTTGTTCGAGAAAATACTCGGTACCTCGAAGCGTTCGAGGTATTTGATGATCTTTGGAAGAAACATCGAAAGAAGGATCGCGAAGAGTTCCATTTTGGACCTGCGGCAAGCGGCTTTCAGCAACGTTCCGTTGCGCGCGGCCGAAGGCCGCTTCAGGCCGCGACTCGTTTGAGGCGCCTCTGGCGCCGCGCGACCAGAGGTCGCTTGTTTTTTCAAAAGAAACTTCGCACCGGTTCCCCATCAAGAGGATGGGGAGCATGCTCGTGAGGTCACTCATTTTTCACTACATGCTTCAAGAGCGCCTCGAACTTTTAATAGATGTGCTTCACGTTCAGCAAAGGTTTGTCACACGCCGCGCAGTCAGAGGTGCCCTGCTTCTTGAAGACTATGTCGAGTGCCTCTGGGCCCTTGGTCTGGAGAAACTTTCGGTACGAGTAGTTGTCGGCGTAGGAGATGCCGTTTTCTTTCATGATGTAATTGTTGAGGAGACCGCTCGCGGTGCTGATGGTGAAGCAACGACCGTCTTGCATACCGAATCGAGTCGACATTATGTTGTTACACAATACTTTTATTCTACCCATGGCTTCACACCTACAGATTTGAGGTACCGCACAGCCTCCGTGATCTTCCACCCTTCAATAAAGTCAAACGTGTCAGGGGTCTGTACGGGACTGACTTTGATCCGTTCCGCGTGAAGGTTCACGTGATCGACAATCGTCTTGTACGCAAAGACAATCTCCTTCAGCGTCTCTGCCCCTGTGATGATGGTTTTCCCCGTGCTGAATATGCTCACTGTGACCCGCTTCATGTCTGCTCCCGGGTTGAATTTGATCTTGACCGCTGAGTAGACGTCCGGATCAAATTCGACAGAGACAAACTTTTTGGATTCGGCAAAGAGCTTGGTCGTTTCCATCAGGTTGACGTTGCAGTTGAGTGAAAAGTTGGTGTTGATCATGACGATCCTCGGTTCATCGCATGTGAGGTCATCCATCTTCATCACGGTGGACAGGAGACACCTGAGTTGATGGAGGACCCTTTTACAGTCAGAGAGACTCGAGCACCCAGCCACCTGTACGCTTCCGTTTGGGAAAATCTTTGCCGACTTGGCACTAAACTGGTCGATGCACCCGATGGACACCTGGTTGTAGAATGTGGTTTGCTTCACTGTCCACTCAAAGGGGTTCTGGGTCCCATACTTGACCCATCGCCAGTGCGGACGTTCGTCATCATCATCTGAGTCATCGTCGTACTCGACTTCGACCCGTTCTTTTCGTCGTAGATCAACCGGTCGAAGTCCGTGGTTTTCAGGTTTATTCAGAAGTGGGACTGGGCCGAGAGCCTCCAGACGACTCTTCAAAATCTTCATGTCGAACGATTTCGAAAATTTCGAAATGATGGTGATGGTCGTGATCTTGACCCACGACGTGTCCGGGTCTTTGAACCCGTCGAGGGTCACGAGGAATCGCGACGTCTCACACATTGCCTCTTCGAGTTAAAAGGGTCTCTTAGCTTTAAACCTCTATAGACCTGAGGCACCCTCGTACACGTTTTTGGCTTAGAGACACCTTTCTCGCGTGGTTTCAGATGATGATGATGCGAAGGGCCAAATACGACGGCGATGCCACGGTTGAGATCGATCACGTCAAATTTCAACCCGGGGCGGGGTGGATCACCAAGAAGGACTACATCGACACGTGTCCCCTGGGCGACTGGACCGATATTCGATTCGACGAGGCGGACGAGGTTTCATACGCAGACTTTTTGAGGACGATGGTCTTTCAAAATGTCGAGGTGTGGAAGAAGATGGCGACGATGGCCCTGGAAGCCTACCGCGATGCCGAACCCATCGACAAGGCGTTCGCCGTCGCGTGCATCGAGCTTCTGGATCCCACGTTCGAGGCGCCCATCGTGAACATCAACTGTCGGTGCGAGGTAATGTTGTGAGTGACTCCGACAATGAGTGCTGACGCACTCGATGATCAGGTGGCAGTGTGAGCTCATGGATCACATGCTGACGAAATGCGCGGTTCACGTCATTTCGACTTCGAGGAGTCGGTGCGAAGTTTGTCGGAGAGTCCGACAATGAGTGCTAACGCACTCGATGATCCCAGGTACCGCCTCAAGAAGTTCTTCTTCGAAATGCAAAAAAGAGTGCGATAAGCAGGACCAGGACCCACCAGTGCCAGGAAGACCTTTTGGCGGAGTAAGGGGCGACTGAAACTGAAGGGGTCACAAAGTTTCCGTAGAGTGCGTCGAGGAATCCCGTGCCGACATCAGGGTCGATGTTTCGTTCTGGTTCCACTGACCTCTTCATGGGACACACGGAAGGAGAGTCGAAGCACTCATCCGCACCAGCCGTGATGTCAGAGAGACACAGCGGACTCGGACCCCCGATGAAGGCCGAGGCTGGTGTCGGAGCTGAAGGAGCTCCGAGCGGGTACGGATTGGACCAGGTTCCCGGGCCGCTGGTGACAAAGGGATTCAAGTGATTCATCTTGTTTTCATCGTCTAGCATGTCAGACGCCGACATGGTTTACTATGCGTTTTTATAAAAATCACAGAGCTCGTATTGCTTGTCCGCCACCTTTTGTTGGTGCTTGTTCCACATGTCGTCCAGGTCCACGTTGAGCATCGACGCGAGCTGAAACAGGTAGCTGAACACGTCTCCCATCTCCATCTGGACATCCGTGCCCCGTTCCTTTTGGAGGTTGGTCTTGTGGTACACCTGTGAAATGAGATGTGATCAGGGGAA
>Ga0255210_1000513_pt1 | contig 13934 bp, 13 predicted proteins | sample Miss_Yuk_RepA_8d_FD_188422 | JGI IMG/M metagenome (GOLD analysis project Ga0255210, IMG submission 188422) | Freshwater microbial communities from Mississippi River, Louisiana, United States - Miss_Yuk_RepA_8d | ecosystem: Environmental > Aquatic > Freshwater > River | place: USA: Louisiana...
ACAATAAAGATGGAGAGCCAAGTCATTTCGAAATAGAAATGAAATCATCAATAACAACAATTCGGGGAGGTGAAAATCAATCTGTCGAAGAGAACCTGGTCGAAGAAAACCTTGGCAAAGACCTTGACAAAGACCTTGACAAAAACCTTGGCAAAGACCTTGGCAAAGACCTTGACAAAGACCTCGGCAAAGACCTTGACAAAGACCTTGGCAAAGACCTTAGCAAAGACCTTAGCAAAGACCTTGGTGAAAACCTTGGTGAAAACCTTGGTGAAAATCTCGATGAAAACCTTGGTGAAAACCTTGGTGAAAACCTCGATAAAAACATTGATTTCAAATCACCACCAATTACAGATTCAAGTCCATTCACCATTCATGTTGATGAAAATGAATCAGAAAGTATATTAGAAAAAGAAACAAAAACTTTATTAGAAAGTGTAAAAGAATTAGAATCCATGGATGGTATTCCCGATAAATATTATTTTTTTACAAGTTATCCATTTCCAGAATCAGACCCTGTAGAAAAAGTGCGTAATCGAAAGAGATATTTATTTTTCCCGCTTAATTTTTTGGATAAAATAAACCCAGAAAATTATGATGGAGACATAATTTTAACAGAAGATGAAACTGTATTTGATACCATTTATTTTTACCGTGAAAATGGAAATATGCAATTTTGGGCTACTCAAAATATTTCACTCATTGAACCTATATTAACTTAATGGAACCAATTTTCTGAATTCAGTATTTTCGATGTTATTTCGACATGTAGGACAAGAAGAATGATTTGTATTTAACCAACTTGAAATACATGTTGTACAATAAGAATGATTGCAACAAGTAATAATATCGCAATCAGAAACACAACAAATAGGACATTGATCGAGTTCAGATACTTCTTTGGTTCCAACGATATTTAATGGTTTTAATGTTTTTAAAATTTCATAATCAATACTTCCATCATCATTGAGTGTAATTTTATATTTGTCAGGTCTTAATGAAACCAACCACTGAGCAATGTTTAAGTTTTTATCAGTACAAACAACTATAAACGCATAGTCATTATCGATAGAAATATCAATTGTAGGTTTGATTTGAAGTAACCATTGAGCAACATGTAAATGTCCACTAGAACATGCATATTTAAATGCACGTCCAGAAATGTCAATTGTAGGTTTTACTTCAACCAACCATTGAGCAACATTTAAATGTCCATTGAAACAAGCTTCTATAAACGCGTATTCGTTTTCAGCAGAAATGTCAATAGTAGGTTTAATTTCAAGCAACCACTGAGCAACATTTAAATGTCCATTAGAACACGCATATTTAAACGCATCTTTATCATATTCATCTTCAGTTAAAATGTCAATTGTAGGTTTGATTTGAAGTAACCATTGAGCAACATGTAAATGTTGATTATTACAAGCTACTCTAAATATATAATCATTTTCATCAGAAATCTCGATAGTAGGTTTGATTTGATGCAACCATTGAGCAACATTTAGATGTCCATTAATACAAGCATATCGAAATGCCTCTTCATCATTAGCAGAGATGTCAATTGTAGGTTTGATTTCGAGTAACCATTGAGCGACATTTAAATGTCCTTCAGAACAAGCCCGCCAAAATGCTTCTTCAGAAATATTAATTGTAGGTTTGATTTCGAGTAACCATTGAGCGACATTTAAATGTCCGCCATGACAAGTCATCGTAAACGCTTCTTCGCGAATAGCAGAAATATCAATCGTAGGTTTGATTTGAAATAACCATTTTGCAACCTCTAAATGTCCACGTGAACAAGCCTCTCTAAACGCATGTTCTTTTACAGAAGAAATATCAATAGTAGGTTTGATTTGATGCAACCATTGAGCAACATTTAAATATCCACGTGAACAAGACCATCTAAACGCAAATTCTTCACTAGCAGAAATATCAATAGTAGGTTTTACAAATAATAACCATTGAGCGATGTTTAAATGACCATTCACACAAGCCATTCGAAATGCTTCTTCATTTCCAGCAGAAATGTCAATAGTAGGTAATCCAAACAATTGTCGAGCAACATCAAGGTAACCATTTCTGCAAGCATAGATGAATACTTTATTAATATTAATATTATAGCGATTCATTATAGTATTGTTTGTTCTTGTTTTTAAATAAAAACAAAAACAAAATATTTTCAAACCAATCTTTTAAATTCAGTATTACCAATGTTATTTCGACATGTAGGACAAGAAGTATGATTTGTATTTAACCAACTTGAAATGCATGTTGTACAATAAGAATGATTACAACAAGTAATAACATCACAATCAGAAACACAACAAATAGGACATGTTTCTGTTTCAAAAACATGTTTGATTCCGACGATATTTAGTGATTTAATAATTTCATAACTAATGCTTCTATTATTATCATACTTAATACTTCCATCATTATTTAGTATAATTTTATATTTATCAGGTCGTAATGAAACAAGCCATTGTGCGACTTTTAATTCTCTTTTATAACAAGACTCTGTAAACGCGTATTCATCTAAAGCAGAAATATCAATCGTAGGTTTGATTTGAAGTAACCATTGAGCAACATTTAAATATCCATTAGAACAAGCAAACCTAAACGCATCTTCATTATAAGCAGAAATGTTAATTGTAGGTTTTATTTGAAATAACCATTGAGCGATATTTAAATGTCCGTGATGACAAGCCATTATAAACGCATACTCACCATCAGCAGAAATATCAATAGTCGGTTTCATTTGAAGTAACCACTTAGAAACATTTAGATGTCCATAGAAACAAACATCCTTAAATATACATTCATTGTCAATAGAAATATCAATATCGGGTTTGATTTCGAGTAACCATTTAGCAGTATTTAAATGTCCACCAGAACAAGCACGTCTAAACGCATGTTCGTCTTTAGCAGAAATGTCAATATCGGGTTTGATATCGAGTAACCATTTAGCAATATCTAAATGTCCACATGAACATGCCCATCTAAACGCATATTCATTGTCATTAGAAATGTCAATATCGGGTTTGATTTCAAGTAACCATTTAGCAATATCTAAATGTCCATTATTACAAGAACATTTAAATGCATCTTCGCCATTAGCAGAAATATTAATAGTAGGTTTGATTTCAAGTAACCATTGAGCGATGTTTAAATGTCCAGTAGCACAAACCCATCGAAAAAAATTGTCATCATGAACAATATGAATATCAATAGAAGGTCCGATTTGGAGTAACCATTTAGCAACATTTAAATGTCCATTATAACAAACTTGTCAGAAAAATATTGTTTCAATTGAGTGAATGAAGGTTTTTCAAGAGTCGGATCAGGAATTGGTTCAGGAATCGGTTCAGGAATCGGTTCAGGAATCGGTTTTTCAAATAGGTTGCCCATTCTACACTATGTATAGTATTAAAATGGTCTTTAATATATTTATAAATCTTATATGCGTTTAAAATGGGTTAAAAAGGTGTATAGTGTAGTGTATAATGAGTATACACTACACTTATTTAGGACAAGAACTAATGCCAGTAGAAATGTTATCACCTTGGAATCATGTTTCCAAAATGAGATATGATTGTGGATACAAATCTGATTGTAGACTGAATTCCAAACCGAATAAACTCCAATTAATTTCGTTTGATGATACAAATATGATACCTGTCGTGAAATTAGAAGACCATATGATGAATATATTATTAAATTGGTATGACAAATGCGATTCATTATTGGATATAGTTGATATAGATTTCGAAATACCGGAAAATATAAAACCGTATGAATTATATGATGTTTTATATAAGCCTTTTAATAAAAATAACATTGTATGTTTCAAAGATAATTTTTTACCAAAATATATTGAATTGATTAATGATAAACAGCAAGTAAATAAACTTAAAAATGAATTATATAATAATGGTTCAGAACAATCATCGAATATTCCAGTAAAAAGAGAGAAAACATTAGCAGATTTGGGTATTATTGATAATGGGGTGGAAAAAGAAAAAGGAGTTGTCGATGCAACTTTTAAAGAAAATACTGTGGAACCTCATAATAAACCATTGAATTATCAAATCATCATTGAAGATGATAATGATAAAGATGAAAATGAAAAAAATGTCTATGTATTAATACACACTTATTATTTACAAACTATTGTATTGATTGAACCTACACAAAATGAAATCGATTTATTTAAATATAATACTGAGTATGGTTTTATTCAATTGTTACATTGTGTAACTAATAATGAACATATTATTGATGGAATACAGACTACTTATAAGAATCGAGGTTTTGATAATGCTTGTGATGTAACAAAATCATTAGAATTGATAAATAAAATAATAGATACAAATAAAACAATGAATAAAACTAAAAAATCAAGTAAGAATGAAGAGACAATTATTAAAAAACATATTATAGATAATTATAAAATTACACAAGATGTTGATAATAGAATAAAAGCATCGACATTATTAAATACAATTGTTGAATTTGTATTAAATTTTGAAGAAATCTTAGGTAAAGAACATTTAACAAAAGTACATGATTATGGTTTTAAAATACGTTTGGCAAAATATTTAACCGATTTAGGTCTTCAGAAAAAAAGATATAATGATGGCTATTATTATTATGGAATTGTAAAGAAAGAAGTTTCATTTGTTGAAACAAATAATTCTATTAAAAAATGTATTGATAATAGAACCAATAGAACAATTAATGACTTAATATATGAAAGAGAACAACCAATCAATGTAATGGAAATATTCAATAATAAATATACTTAGTTTTTACGCCTTTGCACATTTAAAACGCCGACGAATTCTGTGAATTCGTTAAGCGTTTTAATGTTGTGAAGGCAACGTTACTTTACACCGATAAAAATCCTATTAATGGTCAATAAAATCGCAAATGCGATTTTATGACTTATTAATCGGCATTTTAAAGGTGCAAAGGTTTAATACGAAAGGCTTTCACACGGCCTTCGGCCGTGCGGTCAATCACCGGGTCTAATTCATCGAATTTATATGGATACTGAACCAAATATGATTTCTCTCCTATTTGATTCATATGTTTCACTTCATAACGTACCTCTCTTAATTTATCTACATGAGGTTTCAATATCGAGGCTTGTTTTTCCATCGCAAATTGTAATATACGTTCGTTTCCATTTTCCTTGTATTGATGAATTAAATCTCTTATCTCTTTCAAACATTCATTGATTTGTCCTATTAATTTCATAATAATTGCTTCTTTTTCAGGTGTACTTGTGAGAGCCTTATGTCGCGAATTTAATTCATTCAATTGCTCTTCTAATGTTGTATATACCCCCATATTCTCTTTGAATATACGCACAGATTCTTTTTCTGTCACATATCCAAATAAACTATCCATTTTCGTTTTCATAATATTCTCTTTCGCCTCTTCAATATCTCTCTTGAAAATTTCTCTGTATTTTTCCATATTATAAATTAAACCTCTATAGATTTCTATTTTGAATTCACATGGATTCTGTTTATCTCCACAATAAGCAAGTAATGAATCTTCTGTTCTCTCAAAAATACTTCCAACATCTCTCGCACAATATAAACATTTATATTTGATTTGAGAGATTAATCCTTTTTTTATCTTTTTATTTTTCTTTTTAAGAGCCTCAATAGTTCGATTCTTTACTATTTGACAAGTTGATTCATAATTGTTTTTTATTTCATAATATTTCGCAATTCCTTCATTTATCCATGGAAATTCAACTTCTTCTTTTACTTTCACTGTCTCTTTAATTATCAGTTTCTTCTTTGGACCACCTCCTGTATTTGCCTCTTCTTCTTCTCCTTCAACTTCTTTTACATATCTCTCCAAAGTTGCTCCCGCATGTTGAGGAGCAATCAATTCATATTTTGTTTTATCACCTCCCACAATTTGTACAGAACCACGTTGTCCTTGAGTTAAACCGATTTTTACTGGACTATCTCCTTCAATAAGACCTGTAATGTCTAATGTTTCTAATTTGGGAGCATTCGCAATATCAATCGTTGCGACTTGATTACCTCGTAATCCTAATGTTTTTAGAGGATGTTCGAGAGGTATAGAAATATTCATAGGACCTACACGAGATTGATTTCCATTGAACAATTCGAGAGATTCTAAATTCGGAAACCGATTCAATACAGAGGCTCCCACATTCGATATACAATGTCCATCCACCGATAAATTACGTAACAATGGATAGACTGTATTAGTATCATTCGGTACTCCTAATTCAGATAAATGTTTATCCGGAGAGACAATTACAAGAGAATGAATATGAGAGGGAATATTATCAAAACCAATAAATGATTGCTCTACAGATTCATCGGGATTTGGTTGAATAATCATCTTATGAATTGATTTTTTATCGTCGTCGTCGTCGTCGTCGTCGTGTCTCGATTTTTTCTCTCCACCTCTACTGTATGTATTTAAAACATTGGCAACATCTAATATTTTACCGTTTATAGAATTCGAAATATCTTTTATTTTGACTTCAGTTTGAAACATAAAAAAATATATTGTTATTACAACATATTTTATTTTAGAATGTCAGCCACAACAACCTCCAATAATCATGTTTTATTTATCTTTCGAAGAGATTATCGACTTTATGATAATATCGGTTTATATAATGCATGTCGTAATTTCTGTAAAAAACCAGGAGACAAATTATATCCGATTTTTATATTTACGCCAGAGCAAGTCTCTCATAATCCTTATGCTTCTAAAATGGCTATCCAGTTTATGATCGAAAGTTTGGCCGATTTAGAAAGTGACATATCCAAAAACACTTCAGGGAAATTAGCATGTTTTTATGGAGACAATATCGAAATTATCTCTCGCATTCTAAGAGATAAAAAGATTACTCATTTGTGTTTTAATCGTGATTATACTCCTTATTCTAGTCATCGTGATCATAAAATCGAAGAACTATGTAAAAAACACAACATACTATGTGAAACATGGAATGATGCTTATCTCTTTGATATGAAAAGTATCAATAAGTTGAGAGACTTGGAAATACCTTATATGGATTCATCTCATAATACTGACATCTATTATAAGAAATTCACACCTTTTTATGAAAATACGGTTTCTCATTTTCGACAAATCCAAGAGCCTGTAGGTCTCCCATCCCATCGTAATTGTTTCAGTGATGCTGGAGGTAATATTAGTTTAACCGACGCATATCAACGTTTTGCGGAAATCAGCGAAGAGGCGCATGTGAAAGGAGGTAGAAAAGAAGGTCTGATTCATCTCTCCAAAGCAATTCAAAGATTTGTTGGACATCCTTCAATGTATGCGAAAATTCATGATCAATTAACAGATGAAACTACGAATTTATCGGCGTATTTGAAGTTTGGATGTTTATCTGTGAGAGAAGTATTCCATAAATTAAAAACAGGTTCCAAAGAATTAATAAGACAATTGATTTGGAGAGAATTCTATGCGCATTGTTTATATATATGGCCGGAAACAATTAATACGACTCTTACAAATCAACATCGGCGATGGACAAACAATCGCGGCGCATTCGAAAAATGGAAACACGGTAAAACTGGTGTTGATATAGTAGATGCGGCAATGACACAAATGAATCGGACAGGATATATGCATAATCGTGGACGTTTGATTGTATCCTCTTATTTGATTAATAATTTGAAAATCGATTGGAGAGATGGAGCCAAATATTTCTCTCAAAAACTGATTGATATAGATGTAGCAAATAATAGTGGAAATTGGCGTTGGGCAGCGGAACAACCTGAATTTAAAGCGCTGAATGTGGAAACACAAGCGAAAAAATTTGATAAAGAAAGAGAATATAGAAATCAATGGTTAGGAGAGGATGATTCTGATAATTAGATTTTTCTGCGTGTCCTATTTCTCTTTTGTTTCTTTGATTTTTTTGTTTTTCGTTTTTTTCCACCATTGGATTTTTGTTTTTTAGAAGAGGTATTATTTTTTACTTCTAATTCTCGTTTTCTTGATGTTGGTGATTGGACAAACTCAAATATATTATCAGGATTGGGAGGCATTTTTGCTGATACAAGTCCAATACGACGACTCCAATATCCACCCATAGATTCTTCATTCAGTTGACTTAACATTCTTAATCGTTCATTATTAATTATTGCGTTACGAACAAATACATAACGACACCCACTTGGTCTATCATTTGCTAAATATACAATCGGTGCGTTTCCATTCGCATCATATTTCATGGAGTTTCTGTTACCCACAAAACCTCCATATTTACATAATGCTGTCAATTCCTGTCCAATATCTCCACAACTCTTGATAATACCATGTTGAATAATTTGAGTTTTATCAACACTTTCCCAAAAATTCGGTGATGACTCACTTGAAGAGGTTGCATGTTGAATCAAATAATCTAATACATTTTTTAAAACCACACTTGCGGATAATGCGTTTTTTTCTCGTGGGTCAAATTCATATTCGGCTTTTATCTCTTCGACAATGGATGGTATTTTCCATGTAACGGTGATTTTACAATTTGGAGTTGTATCAGGTTTGTCCAATTGAAATCTATAATAGAAATCTCTTGATTCATTTGAAACACATATATTCATTTTATTAGAGAAATGTTGGATATTATGATACGGACAATTCGGCATAGCATCAATCACAGACGTAATCGGACAAAAAACCATGTCTGATTGATAATGATTCAAATGAGAGGCATTATTAATAATACATTTTGTATTTGAACTTGATTTTTCTCTTAACTTTGCGTTTAATATTTGATGATTTTCTTTTTGAGAATCTGATACACTTAACATCGATGTCAATAAATTCGCATCTATATTTGTTGGCTGATTATTAATAATGGCATTTAAAGAATGATATAAAATACCATGAGGCACTCGATTTATTTGTTCTGAATTAATAAAACCAATCGCATACCTGGCAACTAATTTATTAATATGATTCATATCTGTTTTATTTAAATCATCAACGTTTGATATATCTCTTTCAAAGAGAAAATCATTCGCAACCGCAGAATTTGATTTTAAAAAGCGTTGTTCTGATGGACATACTTGTCGCATAATATCCGGAAATGTAAAATCAGTCTTTTTATCATGTCTATAATTTTCGAATACTCTACGTATTTGTTTTTTTTCATTATCCATAAGAGAACCGTCAAACAATTGAATAACATTATTAATTGCGGTCTCTCTAGTCTCTCTAGTCTCTCTAGTCTCTCTAGTTATAAGTTCTTTTTTAAATTTTTCGCCAATATTTTTAATACGGGTTTCAATATTATCACAATCAACCGCACCGCCCTTTTGTTTCGGCAATGGATTGAGTTGAATATATTTCTCAAATGCCTTATCCAGAATACTGGTATCGATTTGTTTAGATGGATTCTCAATAAGACCGAATAAATAAAACTGGGTTTCGTATATGAAAATATCAATAAAATCAATATTCGTTTTATCATTATATATTATGCCACTCGCTTGAACATCGTCGAAACTGATAGACGTGATGTCATTGGCCGAAGTAGAAATAACATGGATTAAAAACCATTTTAATATATTTCGAATGGGTGAATTAAACTTCAACCCATTAAAGTTAAAATCAACCTCTCCTGAAAAGATTGTTTCCAAATTTACGGGAGATGAACCCCGATATAAATAAAACGCAACCATTCGATAAAAATTCAAAAATATAGGCAAAATACTTTGTTCGATAATTGTAGGTTCGGGTATAGCCTCAATCAAATCTTTAACGGCAGAACTAATCGAATCATTATCTGGCATTTGTCTATTTCGCAATGGAGACAATATAAGTTCCTGGGCTCTTCGATAATCAACTTTTATTGGACTGGTCCCGCCTTTTTTCACTTTTTCAAATTGATTATTTAGATTTCTAGGAACATTTGAAGTTGAATCCCCATTTTTTGAATTAATAACTTCTACCAATTCTTTAACGGTGGTGTTTAGTTTTTCCCATCGTTTTCGACCCATAGTTGAAGAAAGATTCATATCATGTATAAAATCATGCCCTATCACGTCTGCTAAATAGAAGGAAATGTTTGTAGAGTTATTTCCTTGATCCAGTATTAATTTATATTCTCCCTCTTCCATACAAATACAAACTATAATAATATGACTCTTATATTCATATTATTGGATTTATTGGATTTATTGGATTTATTGGATTTATTGGATTTATTGGATTTATTGGATTTATTCGTTTTTGGAAATCAAGGCATCAAAACATTTATCCGCATTTTCTTTCTTATACAAAAACATGATTGATTGAATTTCTGCTGGAGTTAATGATTCTTCTTTATACCCACTAAAATCATATTTTCCAATTTCTTCAGCATTCATATCAAATTTGAATTGGAACATGTCTTTCAACATTTGTCTAGATGCTTTTTTAAATTCATGTCGATAATCAATGCGTCCGGGTCTTAATAATGCGGGGTCAATCCTGTCTGGATGATTGGTAGTAAATATAAACATCGCATTATGAAGTTCGATTACACCATCTAATACATTCAAAACGCATTCTAATGTGAGTGTATCACCAGATTTATCCATTTGTTTATCGAGAGGTGAAACTGAACTGGACACGGTTTTTAATAATTTGCCTAATCGCGTTTTTTGGTCTAAATTTTTCAATGAAGACAACCATTTTTTATCAGATGGTTTATTAAACATTTCACCGATTTTAGTTTCCATCGTTTCGCCGTCTTTTGCATCATCTTTTTCATCATTAACCAATTCTTCATTTAACATACAAAATCCAGGTTCGTCAGTTGTATCGCGTTTTTTCAATATAGAACAATGATTCGCATCAAAATCTTCAATAATAAAACATAATTCATTCAATCCATATTGGATGTCATTGATTTTTCCAGACCTGAAAATATTCGAGAATTCAGTGCATGTTTTGATACGATTTAAATTCAAATAAACACCATGTCTCTTTGTTAAATTCAAAATCGCCTTGATAGTTGTCGATTTGCCACAACCAGGTATGCCATGAAATAACATTCCGGCTTTGAATGTGACACCTGACCTCATATAAGATTCTTGGGCTTCTAATTGAATCGTTTCATCATTGATAAATTGACTTACATATTGAATCATGTCGGATTTTCCTTCGAAAAACACATTTTTATCCAAATATTTATTGCTTTTAAAACGGTAAACCCTATATTTTCCGTCTCTATAATCTTCATCATCGCTATCATTATCTTTCCCCATGTATTCAAAGATTTTATGTCCAATTTGTTTATCATGATTAACACGACTTTCCAAATAATCCTGTTCACATGTTTTTAAAAATTCAAAAATGCATGTAGTTTTTCCCGGTTGTTCCACGGACAATTCGAATGTTGTTAAATAGACCTCTACATCATGGATACGTTCTTCCATAGGCTTATATTGAACCCGACAATGAATTCCATTTGGCAAATCAAATTCCGAATTTCCAGGAACAAATAATATGTTATTATTCGCCATGGAACGTTCATTACAATCTTTTATACGCAAATAATTCATCGATTCATAATATTCATTTACATTCATTTGACATTTACGCCGCAAATACTCTATAAAACCCCTATATTTTGCGCTGGTTTGTACTCGTTTCTGTTTCTCCGATGAATATTCATGGGAATAAGTGATAATATGAGGTTTTAAATAAACCATACTTCTCTTATGAGTTTCAGTTTGAATACAATAAATATGCCTCATCAATGTATGAAATTCATTTAACCACGTTTTTTTAATATCCGATGGTTGAATCTCATACCATAAATAAACCATCGCTGCTATAAATACGATTGAACTTGTAATCATATTATTACTTGCATTTGTATATTGATTTAATAATTGATTTGTTATTGTAAGACGATATATATCACGGAAATCCATATTATTGCACTAAGTAATAATATAAATATGATGATTTCTAAATTGTTTCTATTTATTATGAGGACCTTACAAATGTAAAAAACAATAAACTTGCTAATCCTATCGACATGATAACACCGATATAAGCAGCAGAATCAATTGATTGTTGAGAGACACTTCGATTTGAATTTTCGATAATATCCTGTAATTTTGGGTCATATTCACCTCTTAGATTGTTAATTTTTGTGACTAAATTATTGATATGATTCATAGAAGTGTCATATGTGGTTTTACTAACGCGGTCAGCTGCAGTAATTGCGCCAAGTGCGGCATTCAAATCATTTACAGCCCTATTAAGATTGTCGGTTTCAGTTGTTAAATTGTTGGTCACAGTGTAACGATTGGTACTCGGTTGTAGAGAATATGTATATGCGTCATTATCACAACCACGGCTACTAAATGTGGTATTAACAGCTTCGGTAGCACCTGTAAATTGTTTAGTAGTAGGGTTGAATGTTACGCTTTGCGGAAGATTTTCAATAATGTATTTACATGTTCCTAATTTAAAATAAGCATCATTATATTCATTTAGTCTTTTGATAACGTTCTTTTCCAAACCAAATATTGTTTTATCGGTGTCAGTATTACCAGTATCTGTCAAACTAGCACTTGGATAATTGTTTAAATAATAATTAGTACTCATTTAATATATTATTTCGACATATAGTTAATGGTTCCTAACATGAGAGCAATTCCAAAAGCAAGATGAAAATTATGAATAATATTACGATTGTAAAAAGCAAGTTCGTCGGAATAAGCACCTCCTGCGGTTTGATGTGATTTTACTAAATTATTATATTCATCCACATTTGTTTTATATTTTATTGCTTCTATACACGTTGCGCTACTTTTTGTAAGGGCATTCGTACAAGTGGCAGAGGTAGCATCTTGATATAATTGGTCATTGGTGCTAAAAGGTTCGATTGGTTGATTGTCAGTTCTTTTACGATGGAAAAAATATTGAGAGCCGTCCATTTACACTTTACATACACCACTATTTGAATCACAATGATGTGTCGATTCGACAGAACCTCCTTTGAATATACTGCTAAAGGATGATTTTCCACCCATAAATAACAACAATGCAAACACCGCAATTAACAAAATCAAAACACTGGTTTCCATTTGGATGAACAAGAGAAAATAATCTCCATAAAATATATAATGGCTCTCCCGAGTATTCTAAAATATATCAATATACCAGCATTTATTATCAGTTTAGCAATAGGAATCTTATATGTGTATACAGTTGCGCCAGATATGCGGAAAATAACCGTATATCCAACTCCAGATAATGTAGATATTGTTCAATATAAAGATTCAGCAGGAGCCTGTTTTAAATATAAACAAAAAGACACAAAGTGTCCAGCAGATTCATCGAACATAACTCAATTAAAACCGTCTGCTCCTGTGTCCACGTCTACGTAGACGGTTTTGAGTAAATATAATATCATTATATATTATATTATGAGTTCAGAAGAGGATAAAAATGTGATAGAATCACTCATGCGTCACGGTGACAATGAAAAAACCGCAAATGAAAAATTAAAAAAAGTCAAAAAAATTATCAAACGCGCGGATGGAATGGCAGAATTAGAAACCATTCGAAGTATCTTTAGAAGAAAAAGTGATAAAAAAACCGCCGAACATTTAATGAATCAATTAACAGATAAACTAAATAAAAGCAGAAAACGAGAGCGTTCTTCTCCAGAAGAAGGTTATGAAACTGATGAAGATTGGTATAACCTAGGTCATAATGATTTGGACAAAAAAACATCAAATCCATTCAAAAAAAGCAGAAAAGGTGGAAAAACAAGGAAGAATCGTAGTCGACGTAATCGTAAACACTAAAACATTGATGTATTACTTTTACATTTATTGGGTACAACATAAGAGCCTCCTGCACGTACTCTCCTTAATGCTTCTCTTTTTGTA
>Ga0255210_1000518_pt1 | contig 13800 bp, 13 predicted proteins | sample Miss_Yuk_RepA_8d_FD_188422 | JGI IMG/M metagenome (GOLD analysis project Ga0255210, IMG submission 188422) | Freshwater microbial communities from Mississippi River, Louisiana, United States - Miss_Yuk_RepA_8d | ecosystem: Environmental > Aquatic > Freshwater > River | place: USA: Louisiana...
GATCTTTTTGCCGAGCTTGAGGTACTCGGGCCCCACATTGAGGGTGCGCCAGCGTTGCAGCGTTTTGGGGCTCATGCCCCAGCGGGCAGCCAGTTCGATTTCGTTCAGGGTGGTGGTCACGCCGGGCGCTCCTTGATGTCACGGAGCTGCATTCACGCGTACTTTGGCGCAGAAGTCGAGTGATTTTTGACGGAGCCGGGTGGGTGTGATTTAATTCAAAAAAGGTTGATGGACTACCGCTCATTCCCTACCGTTCCCTCTTGAGCGCAAATAGAAAGTTGTTCGGTGGTCAACCATCCACCTGTGTCCTTGAGTGTCCACGAATGTCCTCGAAATTGAAGCCAAGGGGGACAACGCCTGTGACCCGCGCTTGTGTCAGTGGATGCTCAGAGCCGCCAAGTGAATGAGTCCATGGCTGGTGTGAGGGGTTTGTTCTGGGGTGCTCGTGAATCCGGGACCATCAATGAGTTGCTTCTCATATTCTTCAACGGCCGTCAGTGGATACAAGATTTTCTTGCTAATTTTCAAATACTTCGGCCCTCGATTCTGGGTGCGCAAGCGGTAAAGAGTCTTTTTGCTTGTTTTCCAGCGATCGGCCAGATCTTCGTCGGTGAGGTTGATCATTTGTCATTGCTCCATGAGTTGTAGGAAGCTGTATTTACGCGTATTTTTGAGTGGAAGTCCAGAGCTGTTTTGCCGCGCATCACCGCTCATTCACGCTCTAGTTCGAATTGCGCCGCGTATTCACGCTAATTCCCTCTTTAGAGCAAATCGCCCAGCTGAATGGGTGTTAATGGGTGTGCTATTGGTTGTAATCCTGATCTCAGAGTTGCTCCACACTTAATTCCTGATCGGGAAATTATTCATTACAACTCTTGTTTTTGCTTGTAAAATTCCCGAACGGTAAATATATCTTGCACTTAAATTTGGCATGTGCAATAATTTCCCGAACGGGAACTTAATGACTGCCCAACCATGATCACCATATCTTCTGCCCAAACCCTGGGAACTGAGTTGCGAGTCGCCAGGAAGCGGATGGGCTTGACCCAACCTGAGCTTGCGTTGGCCGCTGGTGTCGGTGTGCGTTTCATCGTCGATCTTGAGGGGGGCAAACCCACGGTGCGCCTGGAGCAAGTGCTGCGAGTGATCGATGCCTTGGGCGGATCTTTGGCGTTGACGGGTTTGGAGCCCGTATCTCCTCAGGCAATAGAGGGTGGCCATGGCGCATGAGATCGCTGTCTGGTTGTTCAACCAATCGGTTGGAACCTTGTCGTTGGTGGGCGGACGGCTGAGCTTTCGGTACAGCGCAGATTGGTTGGCTCAGCCCAACAAAGTCGCGCTCTCTCAGTCTTTGCCGCTCAGGGCCGAGCCCTTTGATGACCATCAGTGCCGCGCCTTTTTTGCAGGCCTGTTGCCCGAGGGCAACTTGCGTCGGTTGATTGCCCAGCAGTGTCAGGTGTCCAGTCAAAACGACTTTGCATTGCTGAGCGCCATCGGTGGTGAGTGCGCTGGTGCCATCACCTTCGTGCCAGTGGGGCTCTCCCTGGCCACTGTAGAGCAGGCCGAGGTCGAGTGGCTGGATGAGACGCAACTGATCGCCTTGCTGGATGAGCTACCGCGTCGCCCGATGTTGGCAGGGCGGGATGGCATTCGACTGTCACTGGCGGGGGCACAAGACAAGCTGCCGGTGGTGTTCGACGGTCAACACATCGGCCTGCCCATAGGCGGACAACCCAGCACGCATATCCTCAAGTCGGCCATTGCGTCGGTCGAGGACAGTGTGATCAACGAAGGCTTTTGTCTGGAGCTGGCGCAGGCCATGGGCATGCCTACAGCACAGGCGCAAATTTTTCATGTTCAAGATCGTCAAGTTTTGCTGGCAGCCCGCTACGACCGCCGCGTCGATGATGCGGGTGGCCAGCCGGGGCGCCTTCACCAGGAAGACTTTTGCCAGGCGCTGGGCGTAGTTCCCGAAATGAAGTACCAGAACGAAGGCGGTCCTGACCTGAAGGCGTGCTTTGACTTGCTTCGACATGCCACTCGGCCCAGTGCGCCGCAGGTGCTGCGGCTCTTGGACGCCCTGGTGTTCAATGCCTTGATCGGCAACCATGATGCACATGCCAAGAATTTCTCACTACTGTATGCGGGGGGGGCGCCCACGCTGGCACCGCTGTATGACGTGCTGTCCACTGCGGTGTACGAGCACCTCACGCCCAAGATGGCCATGAAACTGGGCAGCAAGTACAAATTCACCGAAGTACAGGCTCGGCACTGGACGCAATTTGCAGAGGCAGCAGGACTGTCCAAGGCACAGACGAAAAAGCGTGTGCTGAGCATGGCAAAAGAGCTCCCTCTTGCCGCACGCCAACTGCAGGCTTCACCGGCTTTTGCGGATCAGTCGATCGTGGCCAAAATCGTGGCCACGATCGAGCAGCGATCGGAACTCACGCTGCGGCGACTTCTTGAAGGTGGCAACGAGACCCAGGAGGACGAAGTTAATGAGTCCTGATCATGACGCGGCTTACTGGAACTCACGTGAAATCCACTACCTTGGGTGAAGCGCTCAACCAAGACATCCATAAAAATCCTAAATTTCAGAGTAATATTTCCATAATTTACGTACATAAAATCCAAAATTTACGATATCATCTGACGCATGCCTGAGTCATCTCTTTACCCGCGCCAGATCGGGTCACGTATCGCAGAAGCCATGGGGGACACGCCGGTGGTTTTGCTGGCTGGACCACGTCAGGCAGGTAAAACGACGCTGGTTCGGCAGATCTCTGGCAACGAGGCACGCTATCTGACGCTGGACGATGAACTGACCCTGATGTCTGCGAGAGAGGACCCCGTCGGGATGATTCGCAGCTTGGATCGTGCGGTCATTGACGAAATTCAGCGGGCGCCTTCATTGTTGCTGGCCATCAAGAAGAGTGTTGACGAAGACAGGCGCCCCGGACGCTTTTTGCTGACGGGCTCTGCCAACCTGATGGCTTTGCCGACCGTGGCAGACTCCCTGGCTGGCCGCATGGAGACTTTGTTGCTCCTGCCACTGTCCCAAAGCGAAATCGAGGGGCAGTCAACGAACTGGCTCGATAGCGTATTTGCTGGGCGGATTCCCCAATCAGGTGCGAAAGCTCTGGGAAGTGACTTGGTCGATCGCGTATTGAGCGGTGGATACCCCGAAGCCATTTCCAGATCCACACCGAGGCGCCGGATCGCCTGGGCGCGGCAATACATCGACGCCCTTATTCAGCGCGATGTACGGGATGTCTCAGGTATCGAAAAGCTCGATCAGTTGCCGCGTTTTTTGCGCGCCTTGGCGCAGACAGCCGGTCAAATGTGCAACTACAGCCAGCTGGGTGGCCAGGTTGGCTTGGACAGCAAAACCGCAGCGAAGTACGTCGGTGTGTTTGAGCAGATGTACCTGCTCAGGCGTGTGGATGTTTGGGCCCGAAACAGACTCAATCGGGTCGTCAAAACACCCAAGCTGCAGTTCATCGACTCTGGTTTGCTGGCCACCTTGATTGAGTTGACCGCACAAGAGTTACAGCAGGACCGTACACGTTTTGGCAACGTGCTGGAATCGTTCGTCTATGGTGAGTTGCTGAAAGCAACGACAACGGCTGAAGGGGACTACTCGCTGATGTACTACCGCGATTCCGACAAGGTCGAGGTCGATGTGGTCATTGAAAACGCGGCAGGGCAACTGGTCGGCGTTGAAGTCAAGGCGTCTGCAACAGTCAAGGAGAGTGATTTGCGGGGCTTGAGAAAGCTGGCCAGTCTGGCCGGCGATCAATTCAAGATGGGCATCTTGCTTTACGACGGCGACGAAACCTTACCATTGGGCGACAAGATTTGGGCTGCTCCGCTCGCCACACTCTGGGGCAAGTAGCCTGACATGCCACCCCCTGCTAAAGAGAGTTTGCATGCGCTTGCTTGACATTGAAGAGATCTTTAACATTGAAAGCCTGAATTAAAAAGATCTTGATCATGAAGCGGCTTACTGGAACTTATGTGGAATCCACTACCTTGGGTGAGGTGGTCAACCAAGACATCCAGGCGATTGAACACACAAGTCTCGTGCGTTTGGCGTCGGTCGATCAAGAGGCATTTTTTAAAGCCATGATCGCGCCAGTCAAGCCCAATGCAGCGCTGACTGGTGCTTTTGCAAAGGCCAGGGAAATCTTGGCGACGAATTGAGCTTTTCTGCTGAAAGCTGTTGTTCAATACGGTGTTGAGCTTGGCCATGCCTGACACGCCATTTCCCAGCGTCAGTCCTCGTCCTCAAGGTCATTGCGCATGTCGTAGTCCAGGCGCCGCTGGGCGGCAAAGGATTCAAAGGCATCGACCAGTGCGCGCTTGGGACTTTCTGTGGCAAAAACGGGTCGCATCGGCGCGATCTGTTGGCCGAAGCCTCTTAAATTTTTGTCCGTCAGTGGTTCATGGGCAAGGGCTACGTCGGGCAGCGCCAGAATCGCCCAGCCATTGATCTGCGTGGCGCGTCGGTCAAACGTGTGCCATTCAGTCAGGAATTTGTGGGTTGCCCATTCTGAGCAAGACATGCTGGCCACCCAGTTCAGAAATCGCAAGAGCTCGGTGTCGAATCCTGGAACAAATTGCTCGGCTGGATAGGCCGTGCGTTGTGGGTGGGTGTCTGATGCAAAAGACTCCAGCTCAAGCAAGCGTCCTTGACGGCACCGGACGTTCAAGTCGGCGTCTGTCCAGCCGGTATGTTCCATCACCATAGCGCGCGCCCAAAAGCGTGTGGTGTCCTCCAGATCGTGGTAGCGTGCTTCAATGTCCTTGAGGTCACCGTCGGGACAGAACACATGTGCCCCACCGAAATGCAGGTCTTCGGCATGATGCTCATCTTTCAATTCGTCCACGATCTGTTTGAGTTTTTCGCTTTCGGTCTGGGCTTGTTCCGGTCCTCCGTAAAACGAGAATTCGCTGATGATGGCGCCGATCAATTCATGCAGCGTGATGGGTGGAGGATCTTGTTCCGTACCCAGTGGGACGTTGACTGTTAGCCGCTCCTTGCGGAGCTGGCCCGTGACGGTGAACGTCACCGCACCCGCACCGATGTGAAGCGGCAGATCGATGGAGCGATCAAAACTGAAACTGACCGAGTAGTTGATGTGGCTACCGGCTTTGTACTTGACACCCCAGAGTTCGGTGTCTTGAGCGAAAGGGGTGGAGCGTCCGCTGATGTGCCAGTAGCTTGAGGCGTCCTTGATGACGGGAACAGGCTCGCCGCTTGGGCTGGCCTCATTGCCTGCCATCAGATCCAGGTGACGTGTCGAAGCTGGAGTCTCTGGAGTCTGTGCATCCAACATCATCGACAGCAGTCGCGCGGGTAACCGGATTTCCTGGTGGCGTGACAGCACCAAGGCTTCAATGGCCGGTTCGTTCGCGTTGGTGTTTTCGCGAACATCGGGCACCACTTGGCCGCTGCGTATGGCCTCGTAACGTGCCACGTAATCGTCAGCCCAGTGGCGTTTGTAGAGAGCCCTGAGCGCTTCGTTGGCCTTGAGTAATTCGAAGATGGCTGACAGGCGTGTGCCAGGCTGCAGTGTCACTGATTTATCGAGCCAGGACTCGGCCTCCTCGGTGATGTCAGTGACTTGTTCACGCAGCCCATTCGATGTTTCAACTTGGCGATGGTTGAGCAGGTGGCCGTTAGTAGTGATTTCGATATTCTGGTACATGACGCTATCTTCCCATGTCGGTCAAGTCGTCTTTGATCGCGAGCTCAAACTCGGCATGCAATTTTTCGCTCGAGTTGGTACGACGGTCATGACCGGATTTAAAGCCGTGACGACGCAGGGCATGGATTCGGCGGCGTGTGCTCATATCGCCAAACTGGTCAACCGCCTGTAGAAGTGCTTTTCGATTGAGCTGTGTCGACATGTTGCATGCTTGGAGCAGCACGTCGTTGACCAGAGTGTTTAATTTTTCGAGGTTGTTGATCAAGTCGACGAACAGCACTTCACGAGTTAGCTGATCTGTGTGATCAGCCATTTCAATTCCGTCCGAGTCGCGAGTGGTGATGTTCAGTGCCATCAAGCGACGGAAGTCATTGAGGGCCGTGACTTGAGACCCCGTAGGACGACGATCGAGCAAGTGGCTGAGGTAGTCTTGAATGATGGATTGTGATTTTCTTTCAGAAAATTCGGCTCTTCGCAGTCTGCCGATCTTCTTGTTGGGCGTTTGCATGAACGCGTTGGCAGGAATGCCTTTGCCACGGTAGGGCTCAAATATCAGCCTTCGCTCAAATGATTCCACCTCGGCAACGGGGTAGCGGATCAGTCGCCCAACTTGGATAAAGCAGGGGCCTTTGCCTTGCCGCCGCCAGATTGCCAGGGTGTCAGTGGAGAGCCCCCATCTGGCTGCAAGATCTTGGGCAGATAGAGGTTTATTGCGCATCGCCATGGCACAGGCTGTAAATGACAGTCATCACAGGGGAGTGTGGGTCCATGGCCACCATGGTGGCTTTGACTTGGGGTGGTGTGCACCGGGTCAATCGGTAAAGGTGGTTCTGGATCTGAGCGCGTGATTTGTTGCCGCCCAGGCACGCTGCACGGATCTGCTCGAGGTCGGCCTGGCCAGTCTGCTGCAGGAAGAGCAGGATTTCGTCGACACCCGAGAATGCGACGTTGGTCCTGGCCTGGTTTTCGTAATCTTCGATGACCTCTAGCGAGTACTGGACCTTCTTGCCGAGTTTGCGGTATTCGGGTCCTCGGTTTGTCGCTCGCCAGCTTTGAAGTGTTTTGGGACTCATGGCCCAGCGCGTTGCCAGTTCCAATTCGGTCAGGGTGGTGCTCAAGGTGCAAACTCCATGTGAAATGTTGGAGCTGCATTCACGCGTACTTCTTCGGAGAAGTCCAGTAGCCATTCGATGTCCGAAATCGTTTCCGGCAAAAATACAAAACCAAAATTTAGCCGGAAACGGCGTGAAGCCACTGTTCACCCAGCAACGACTTCATCGAGTCAACACAGAGCAGCTTTTCGAAAGTTGCCGATCGGTGCTAAGCCATGTGCAACCTACCCATAAGGCATGCGTGTGCCTAGTGTGTCTATTTACTTGCTGCCGTAAAAGCGGTGGCGGCAATCCGGACCATGCTCGGGTGCAGGGTCCCGAGCTTTGGAATTTGGCCGTGTGGCCCGTGGGGAGGGACCGAGAAATAGGCGTCGTTGAATGGGAGCTCAAGAACGTTTCGTAGGTCGAATTTGGTGTCGTAGCTCAACCCGGCGCTGGCATATGCAGCCGGATGTTCGCTCTTTGAGATCCTAAATTCCCCACCGTAGAGGCGATCCGTCTTCTGGCTGGTTCCGTATGCCACGCTGACGAAGATCATGCCTTCATCATCTTCCTTGGTCGACACAATGAGACCAGGGCGTGGTTTTGGTTTGGGGTGAATGTTGTCGGGGAAGTGGCACCAGACGATTTCGCCAGCTGTGGGTTCCGGCCACCAGCGCATCAGGCGTTTTCCAATTCAAAAAGACTGCTGCGGACGGTGCCGCCTTTGGCCTTCGGGGCTGATTTTTTAACCTGATTGAGTTGGGCTTTGGTCAAAGCTCCATCATCTGCCTCGTATTGGGGCAGGAACTTGGTGGCCAGCTCATGCAGCGCCAGGTGAATCACCTGTGTTTCGTCAACGCCCAGCACATCAGCCAGACGTTTGGTCGTTGTGCGGGTCACTCCCGTTGCGCTGTCTTGTGGGCGATAGCGGAAAGCGATCTGGGCAACTGCAGCTTTCATATTTCTGGTTCCTTTGAGGGTGGATATCTTAAAGATATCAAAAGAGCGAGTTATTGTCAACAAGGTGGGGTAGGTGCGGCGTCCCCTCTAGCTCTAGCCTCAGTCAACAAAGCTATGGCAAAAAAAAAATCGATCGACCCAGATATCTTCAGCATCAACCAGTGGAATATGGGCCCCGTGAATTCCATCGCGGCCTTAGAGCGCATGTGGGTGCGGCGCAAGAAGCCGCAGTCCATCCCGGAGGGTGTTGCCTATGCCTTGGAGATTGCTGGTTTTCCAACGACAGCAGAGAGCTTGAGATTGGTTGCGGATTTGAACTACGGAAATTTACTTTGCTATTCGTCAGAAATTTACTTTGGTATTGCCAGGAGACTCGGGCGTTTGCAGGCTGTTCAGCTTTCTTAAGATTTTTATTTTTGAGTACCTATGTGCTGAATTTTTGTGTGCTGACTACGGAGCAGATTTCCGTTCATTTACTATCAAGCCCGCTCATGCTCCCGTTAACCCGATTAAGGACGAACTGCGGCAGAACGTTTTTTTGAACGGTTTTTGTGGAGTTGATGGTGTTTGATATGAGTGTTTAATAATTAAAAATTTCCACCCAAAGCTGCGTCAGGCTCGTCGCGCAGAAAGACTGATTACCGCTCATTCCCCACCATTCCCCATTTAGGGTAAATAGAGAATTGTTAGGTTGGACACCTATGCACCACCATATGCTTTGTGAGAAAAACACTCTCTCACTTTTTGGAAACCCCGCTGAGGCCCAGTCTCTGCGGGGTTTTCGCCATTTTGGCTCGTGGACACGGACCTTGGTGGCAACCCTAAAAAACACCGTTTTTCAGGAAATTTCGCTCTCTATTCTCCATTTCTCATGGACAGGAGAACGCCGTGTCCACAAGTCAAGCCCTTATAAATCAAGGACTTACGAGAGTTCTCCAGTCCCCCTTTCCTTTTGACACACTGCCTACCCAATATTGGCAAAAAATACAAAACCGTACAACAAGTGCTTATGGTTTATGGTGATTGCTGGTTTAAAGGATTCGGAATCTGCGTACGCAATCAGGATTCCTTCTCTTCAAGTCCACGAGGCGCCTGGCTCAATTTGTTAAGCGCGAACTGGGAGTAGGGCGCCTCAGCCAGTATCTTTTGAGCGGCCGAAGTCGGCCAAGAGAAGTCATCCGTGATCATTTCCTACAGCGGTCATTTGCAGGTCATATCGACCCAAAGCGGTCGGCCAATAAGCGCAGGCAATGTCGGCGCAGCCACCACATTTCAGAACCAGCATGCGAATGTAGGTGTATGAGCTAAACTAAAAAGGTTGGTGCTCGCGGTGTATTTCACACATCGCAGTTAAACGGGAAGCAGGGAAGCTAACCCTTTCAGGGAAAACTCAACCTGCGCTGTCCTCGCAACGGTAAGTGGACGAGACTCACCTCTCACTCCTGTCACTAGCCACTGAGCATATTGCTCGGGAAGGCGACAGCAGCTTCCACCAGCCCGGATACCGGCCAACAAGGTGGCGCATCGCCAGGTGACGCTGTTTTCCCATTCACTGTCGAGGATGCCAGTGAGGGAGCGTTCAGATTCATACCTGATGAAATTTCACTCTGCTCAGCAAGGTGAGCTTGCCATTCGGAGCCTTAACGTGGTGTGGCACCCTTGCACGCAAATGGCTCGCGCACAGAAGACGCCGCCTCTGCCAATCGCACGAGGCGAAGGCCCTTGGTTGTTTGACACGCAAGGAAGACGCTACTTCGATGCCAACAGCTCCTGGTGGGTCAACCTGTTCGGCCATGCGCATCCTGACGTCAATGCAGCCATCAAAGCCCAGCTCGATACGCTGCCGCATGTCATGCTGGCCGGTTGCACGCACGAACCTGCCGTTCGGCTGGCCGAACGGCTAAGCGTCCGAACGGGTGGCTCGCTGGGTCATGTGTTCTTTGCCTCGGATGGTGCGAGTGCCGTTGAAATCGCGTTGAAGCAAAGTTTTCACAGCTGGCGCAATCAGGGGCAAACGCTCCGGCGCGAGTTTGTCTGTCTCAAAAATGGCTACCACGGTGAAACCATCGGTGCGCTCGCCGTGACCGACGTGGCCATCTTCCGTGACGCCTACGATCCACTGTTGATGCATGCACACATCGTTGAATCGCCGGACAGCCGACTCAACAACGAGGATGCCGCGTTTTCTGCCTTGCGCAGCTTGCTCGATGAGCGGGGCGAGCACATTGCTGCAGTGATCGTGGAGCCGCTAGTCCAGGGGGCGGCCGGCATGGTCATGCACTCCCCCGAATACTTGCGCAAAGTGCGCGCGCTCACCCGCCAGCACGGTGTTCACTTGATTGCCGATGAGATTGCGGTGGGCTGCGGGCGCACAGGAACCTTTTTTGCCTGGGAACAGGTTGACACAGCGCAGTGGCCTGATTTCGTCACCCTTTCCAAAGGGATCACCGGTGGAACATTGCCCTTGTCACTGGTGCTGACCACAGAGGCTGTCTACCGCGCATTCTGGAGCGATGACGTATCCCGTGGGTTCCTGCACTCTCACTCCTACACGGGCAACGCTCTGGCCTGTGCCGCAGCCAATGCGGTGCTGGATCGATTCGATGCTGGACAGATACAGGCCAATCGAGTCCAGGCCTCGGCCTTGAGCGAAGCATTTGCAGTTTTGTCAGAGCACCCTCGTGTCAAGAACTTCCGCCAGCGGGGAATGATTCTCGCTTTCGACGTCACAGATGCCGGCGACCGATTCAGCGAACGTTTTCACTTGGCTGCACGGCGTCATGAGTTGTTGATCCGGCCGATAGGCAGCACGGTCTACCTGATGCCCCCCTATGTAATCGACCAGGCAGCAGCGGATTTTCTGGCCCATGCCGTGGGCGTCACCTTGAACGAGGTTCTGCACCATGCTGCATGAGCATCTGACCCAGAAACTCGACGCCATAGCCCAGCAGCACTTGACCCGGGTGTTGCGCACCGCAGAATCGCCAACGTCACCTCATCAAATCGTCCGGAGTACAAACGGCGTCGGCCAGCAGAGGCTGATGTTCTGTTCAAACGACTATCTTGGGCTGGCATCCCACCCGCGCATTGCCGAGGCTTTGGCGGAAGGCGCGCAAATTTGGGCTGGTGGCTCGGGCGCCTCACACCTGATCAGCGGCCACACGCTGGCGCACGAGCGCCTCGAAGACAGGCTGGCCAGCTGGTTTGCGCCTCACATTCCACAGGCGCGTGTGTTGAGCTTCAGCACCGGCTATATGGCCAATCTGGCGGTTACCTCGGCTTTGGGGGATTCCGAAGCCGAATTTTTCTCGGACGAACTCAACCACGCATCCCTGATCGACGGCATGCGCCTGGCCAAGGCACCCGTTCAGCGCTATGCCCACGCCAATGTGGCCGAGCTGCGCAAGCTTCTGGCGTCCAGCACGGCGAAAATCAAACTCATCGTCAGCGACACCATTTTCAGCATGGACGGGGACATGGGCCCCTTGCCGGAGTTGCTGCAATTGGCACAGGAGCACGATGCGTGGCTGGTCCTCGACGATGCGCACGGCTTTGGCGTGCTGGGGGAGCGTGGACGTGGTGCACTGGAGCACTTTGGCCTGTGCAGTGAGCGCATCATTCTGGTCGGCACCCTGGGCAAGGCGGCTGGCTTGTCAGGGGCTTTTGTCGCCGCCCACGAACGTGTCATCGCCTATTTGATGCAGGCGGCTCGCACTTACATCTTCACCACGGCCTCCTTGCCTGCGGTCTGCCATGCCTTATTGGCCAGTCTCGATCTCATTGAAGGAGATGTTGGCCAACAACGCCGCAGACACCTGTTGGCACTGCAGCACCAATTACGCAAGGGCTTGGGTGAATTGCTGGATCGCCATGCCCATTGGGGTTGGCAACTGACCCTTTCATCCACACCCGTGCAACCGCTGATCGTTGGCTCCAACGACGCCACCATGATCCTGTCATCGGAGCTGGAGACGGCTGGCCTGCGTGTACCCGGCATCCGTCCGCCGACGGTTCCCGTGGGGCAGGCGCGATTGCGCATTACCTTGTGCGCTACACACACTGCAAGCGACATCGACCGCCTTTTGGATGCCGTAGAGGCAGCCGTGCAACGCATGGAGGGTGCATGAAGGGATTTTTCGTCACAGGCACCGACACGGAAATCGGAAAGACCGCCATCACAGCAGGGCTGACCCATTTGGCGGGTAGCCTTGGAATGCGCAGCGCAGCCGTCAAACCCCTGGCGGCGGGCCAGGACATCGTGAATAACCGATGGGTCAACGAGGACGTACTGCGCCTGCGCGCCGCTGCCAATATTGAACTGACCGACGCCCAGGTTGGGCCTTTACAACTGCGCACACCTTGCGCGCCTCATATCGCAGCCGAACTCGAGGGCATCACCATTGAGCCAGAAGCGTTGCTCGCAACCGTGCAGCGGACGCTGAGACTTTGCGACATTGGGTTTGTGGAAGGCGTGGGTGGTTTTCGTGTGCCACTGACCGCTGGCTGGGACACCGCCGATATGGCAGCAGATCTCGATTTGCCAGTCATTCTCGTGGTGGGCATGCGCTTGGGATGCATCAATCACGCACTGCTCACCGTTGAGGCCGTTCAAGCTCGCGGATTGCACCTGGCTGGCTGGGTTGCCAATGCAGTTGATCCCTCGATGGCCTATGTTGAAGATAATCTGGCCGCTTTATCGGCCCGACTGAATGCTCCTTGCTGGGGTCAGGTGCCTCGTCTGCCAGACCCCAATCCCGCGGCTGTTGCCGCTCACTTGAGCCTGAGCGCTTTGCGCGTGGCACTGGAAAACGCATGAACCTCAATCAAATCAAGACACTGACACCGACTACTGACGCGGACCGCCGCAACACCAAACCGTGGACGGTGGATGAAGTGGCAGCACTGTTTGAGCTACCGTTCAATGACCTGATCTTCCGTGCGCAGCAGGTCCATCGGGACAATTTTGACCCCAATGCGATTCAGCTCTCCTCGCTGCTGTCCATCAAAACGGGCGGCTGCGAAGAGGACTGCAAATACTGCCCGCAATCAGCCCATTTCGATACGGGCCTCAAAGCCGAAAAACTGCTCCCGCTGGAAGAGGTCTTGGACGCGGCCCGTGCAGCCAAAGCCAGCGGTGCCACGCGCTTTTGCATGGGGGCGGCCTGGCGTTCACCCAAGGAGCGTCACATCGAGCAGATTGGAGAGATGATCAGCGAAGTCAAAGCGCTGGGGATGGAGACCTGCCTGACCGCAGGCATGCTGGATGATGTTCAGGCCGAACAACTCAAGGATGCCGGGCTGGACTACTACAACCACAACCTGGACACCTCCCCCGAGTTCTACGGCCAGATCATCACGACCCGAACCTATCAGGATCGACTCGATACCCTTGGACGTGTTCGCCATGTTGGGCTGAAAGTCTGCACCGGCGGCATCGTCGGCATGGGCGAGACGCGCCGTCAACGAGCCGGTCTGATCGTCCAACTGGCCAATCTGGACCCTTATCCTGAATCTGTGCCGATCAATAATTTGGTGCAAGTGGAAGGCACGCCTTTGGCAGGAACCCAGAGACTGGACCCCTTTGAGTTTGTCCGCATGATCGCGATTGCCCGCATCTGCATGCCTCGGGCGATGGTTCGTTTGTCGGCAGGTCGAGAAGAAATGCCTGAAAGCCTGCAATCGCTGTGCTTCCTGGCGGGTGCCAACAGCATGTTCTATGGGGATCGACTGCTGACGACCAGCAATCCTCAGGCGGAGAAGGATCGCCTCCTATTGAGCCGTTTGGGTATGCACTGTGCCACTGAAACGGAGAGCAAGGTGAAGGTCGTTAACTAGCTACTCGCCCCATTTTCACTGTTGGTCTTCTGGGTGCCTGCGACGCAGGTCTCACTCTCCAGCGAGACACCCAATTCTCTATATCGTGCGGGGACTGAGAGTCTGCTTATGGCCGAAGGGCTGGCTTCGTGAATGACAGCTTCGCTTCGCTGCCAACGACTGGGATGGGTCGACTGCTGCCGGCCAGAAGGCGTCGTTGG
>Ga0255210_1000521_pt1 | contig 13637 bp, 12 predicted proteins | sample Miss_Yuk_RepA_8d_FD_188422 | JGI IMG/M metagenome (GOLD analysis project Ga0255210, IMG submission 188422) | Freshwater microbial communities from Mississippi River, Louisiana, United States - Miss_Yuk_RepA_8d | ecosystem: Environmental > Aquatic > Freshwater > River | place: USA: Louisiana...
GGCCGGGCGCTTATGACCGCTGGGGGCCATAACCGCATATTGTCGCACTTCATGGGGTTTTCACGTAGCCCGGTGGTCGGTGGGTGTGTGGCCGGCCTTGACGACCCGCTGTCCTGGGGTATGTCCCCCTCAAGTCTGGCCCAGGCTTGACGATGGCTGGGTAATCGCAGGCTTGCGCTGCACTCACCATCAGACCCCGAGGATTCCACATGACAAGAATGAACGCACTTGCCTTGCTCATCGTCGGCGCACTGGCCGGAAACGCCCATGCCACGCCGTACAGCCCGCCAGTCGTCGGCTCGTCCTACACCTACAGCACCACCTCCAGCGGGGAAGTGACGATCGACATCCTGTCGACGGAAGAAGGGATTTTTACCACCCGTTCAAAGCGGCAGCGTGGCAGCGAGTCGGAGGAACGCCGCCTGTTTGGCATCTACTCCATGTCCAAACAGTTCAACGAGGGCATTCTGTCGCGCGACCTTGCCAAGGCCAGCGAGTTCTTTCCGCTGCAGATCGGCAAGAAGGTGGTCTTTGATACCTACGGGCAAACCAATGGCCCGCGCTGGTATCGCTCGCAAACCTGGGAGGCTGTCCGGCAATACACGCTCCAGATCGGTCAGGACAACCATCAGGTGTATGTCATCAAGGTGTTGTCAGAGTCACCGGGCTACTTCAAGATGGACGGCACTTGCGATTACTCCGTCGTGTTTGCCGCCTGCATCAAGGTCGAAGGCAACCTGTTCGTCAGAGGCCGCCCTGAGCTGACCGGCCCGCTGTCGTCCTACATGACCAAGGCGGTGGTCCGTGGGATGACCATGACCTTGCCGGATCTGCAAAAGGCTGTTTCCCCTGCCCAGCCGGCGGCACCGGCCCCAGCGGCCGTCGCGCCGGCAGTCGCCCCAGCACCTGCCACAGTGCCAACGCCCGCAGCGGCGGCGCCTCAGCCAGAGGCGCCGGCGCCGCAACCCGTGGCAAGCCCAGCGCCAGCGTCACCCACATCCACCCAATCATCAGGGCCTCGCACTCCGACAGGCTCCGCGACATCGGCAGAACAGCGGCTGAAGCAGGCCAAAGAACTGCTGGACAAGAAACTCATCACCCAGCAGCAATACGATGAGTTTGTGGCTCGCATCATGAAAGACATGTGAGGCAGACACCTGCCTGATGGCGCGGCCCTCAGGTCGCGCCCCTCGTCACTCCACCACCGACCGCACCAGCATGGCAAACAGGTCTTGTGACCACTGGTGCTTCTTTTCCTTGGGCGGAAAGCGCGCGTCATAGGCCTCTGCCCCGGCCGGATCGAACTCGAACACCGGGCTGGTGTGCAGGGTCCAGTGCGGGTGGCTGGCAAAGAAGCCTGGCTGCAGCTCGAGCACCAGCAGACCCAGCGGGTAGCGCCCGTCGGCCGTGCAGACATTGAGGTCCCGACCCGTCTTGAAGCCGTGCCTGCAGTAGTTGTGCGGGTCACCCAGGATAAGAATGGCCGGGTAGCCCTGCTGCGCCGCCAGCGCCCGGGTATGCCCGATCAACGCTGTGCCCACGCCCTGGCGCTGCCAGGCCGGGTGTACGCACAAGGGACCGAAAGTGACGGTCTGCACCCTTTCGCCCTGTTCATTGCCCACCCATGAGCGCGTGTAGACGATGCTGCCCACAATCTGGTCATCCACCTCGGCCACAAAGGTCAGCTCGGGCAGATGGTCCTCATGCTGCCGGATCAGGTGCGTGGTGTAGTGCTCATCGCAGCCGGGGCGGTACAGGTTCCAGAAGGCCTCGCGGGTCAGGACGTCGACCGCGTGGCGATCGGCGGCGGTTTCAGGGCGGATGTTGAGGTTCAAGGGTTCTCCAGGTAGGCTATCGTTCAGCTGCAGATGCTGCCGCTTCCCTCGCTTTGACTGCTGCCTCAAGCTCTTGCTGGAGCTTCTCACTTTGTGCCTTGGCCCGTAACGCACTCTCGGCTTCCAGCTTGGCGGCAGTTGCCGCAGTTCCGGCTACCTCGGCGCCGCAACCGGCGAGACACACGGAGACGACCACGCCGGAAGCAAGGATGTTGAAGGCTCGTTGAGGTGAGGGCATGAATTGAAGTTCTTTGTCGGTCCAAGAATGGCTCGTAGTGTGCACGACGCAAATCTAGCGAATGAAGAGATCACGCCTGGCGCGCGCGACCCCTGTCAATCGCTGCGACCCACTTGCCAGTTACAGCGCCCGCGCATTGAAGGTGTCGCAGGCCTGCACGCTGCCGGTCTTCAAGCCGGTGTGAAACCAGCGCTGGCGCTGTTCGCTGGTGCCGTGGGTGAAGCTGTCGGGCACGACCATGCCCTGGCTCTTGCGCTGCAGGGCGTCGTCGCCGATGGCTGAGGCGGCATTGAGCGCCTCTTCAATGTCTCCTGGCTCCAGGATGGCCTTGGTCTGGTGGTTGTGGTGGGCCCAGATGCCGGCAAAGCAGTCGGCCTGCAGTTCCAGGCGCACGCTCAGGCCGTTGTATTCGCGCTGGCTCACGCGGCCGCGCATGCGGTCCATCTGGCTGGTGATGCCCATGAGGTTCTGCACATGGTGGCCCACCTCGTGCGCAATCACGTAGGCCTGGGCAAAGTCGCCCGGGGCGCCGAGCTGGCGGCGCAGGGTGTCGTAGAAGGACAGGTCGATGTAGACCTTTTCGTCGCCCGGGCAGTAGAACGGCCCCATGGCCGACTGGCCGGTGCCGCAGGCGGTGCCCACCGCGCCCTGGAACAGCACCAGGCGCGGCGCGCGGTACTGGCTGCCCGATGCTTTGAAGATGTCGCCCCAGGCGTCTTCGGTGCCGCCCAGCACGGCGGCCACGAAGCGGCCCATGTCGTCCTGCGGGGCGGGGGCCGGCGCGCTGCGGGTTTGGGCCGGGGGATCGGCTGGCAGCATCTCGCCGCCGCCACCCAGCACACCCAGGATGGTCAGCGGGTTGATGCCGAAGATCCAGCCCGCGATCAGCGCGATGACGATGGTGCCCAGGCCCAGTCCGCGGCCACCGGGGCGGCGTCCACCCATCCGCCCGCCAAAGCCGCCACCGCTGCGGGTCTGGCCGCGCAGGTCTTCCACGTTGTCCGACTGGCGGTTGTTTTCCCATTTCATGGCGCGTCCCCTCTGCTGGTTTGGCCGGCACCCTTGCCGTCTGATGCTGCCCATATGGAGAGCACCAAAGCATTATGCAAAGGCCAGCCCCAACGACCAATGAAAAACGGGCACCTTCTGGCGAAGGTGCCCGTTTGAGGGGATGCGGGTGTGATGCAGTGCCGCCGCTGTGGCAGCCGGCCCTCACCCCGGCCGGCAGACCATCAGGCGATGGCTGGCTTGAAGTCGCTGGTGGGGCGGCCCTGGAAGTCGGTCCAGCAGCGGCGGGTGAAGTCGTACAGCTTGCACTTGCGCGCCGTCTCAAAGTACCAGCGCCATGAGAAGTGCTGGATGATGATGCGGCCGGGCAGCGTGTCTTCCAGCAGCTTCTGGGCGTTCTTGAGCTTGTACAGCGGCACGCTCATGTCCACGTGGTGGGCGGTGTGCTCCATGATGTGGTGCATCATCGCGCCGATCTTGAACGGGAAGGTCATGTGCACGGTGGTGGACACGAAGGGCGCGGCCTTGGCCCAGGCGTGCTTGTCGTCGTGCCACTGCACGGCGGTGTGGGTGTGGTGCACGTACACCACGAAGCCGATCATGGCGTTCCAAAACAGGAAGGGAATGACGAAGCCGTAGCCCACCAGCGCCCAGGCCGATTGCTCGGTGGCGTAGGCGGCACCGATCAGCGCGGCAATCCAGACGGCAGCGGTGGCGGTGACGAAGACACCATCCCAGGTGAACTCGGCGCGGCGGGTGCCCATGTAGCTCTTGCGGGGGAAATACATGCGGTTCCACCACATTTCCACCAGGTAGTACAGGGCCGGGCCCCAGCCACTGCGGTAGATGCGTTCCATGACGCGGCGGCCGGGCGACAGGGCCTCGAACTCTTCCTTGGTCAGGGGCGCCCAGACAAAGTCGACACCCTTGAGGTTGGTGTAGCCGTGGTGCACGACGTTGTGGCCCACTTCCCACAGGCTGTAGGGCGTGAGCGAGGGCATCATGGCGATGCGACCCAGAACGCGGTTGAGGCCGCGGTGCGGGGTGTAGCTCTGGTGGCAGGCGTCGTGGCCGATGATGAACAGGCGGCCGATGACGAAGCCGGCGGCCAGACCGCACAGCAGCTTGGCCCACCAGGCCTGCAGCAGCACGGTGCCGACGATCAGCGCGGCGAAGATCACCCAGTCCAGCGCCAGCAGGACGATGCCGCGGGCGGTTTCTCGTTCGGCGATGGGCGTGAGCCAGCCGCGGATCACCTTGCGGTGGGGCAGCGGCGCGTCGACAGGAATCGGCTGGGGGGGATGGATCTCGGGAGGATTCTGGGACATGGATGACCGGAATTCACGCCAACCGCCCGGCGCAGGGGCACCCGCCAGACATCACCGCGGGCGCCCGCATACTAACTGCACTTGCTTACACCCTGCTTGACATTGGTCAAGCCAGGACAGGCGGCGTGACGACATTCACGCCAGGGGATTGGGTACTCAGGTCTTGGGCAGGGTCACGCCCACCTGGCCCTGGTATTTGCCACCGCGGTCTTTATAGCTGGTCTCGCAGACTTCGTCGCTTTCAAAGAACAGCACCTGGGCGCAGCCCTCACCGGCGTAGATCTTGGCTGGCAGCGGGGTGGTGTTGGAGAACTCCAGCGTGACGTAGCCTTCCCATTCGGGCTCGAACGGGGTGACGTTGACGATGATGCCGCAGCGGGCGTAGGTGCTCTTGCCCAGGCAGACCGTCAGCACATTTCGGGGAATACGGAAGTATTCCATGGTCCGCGCCAGCGCAAAACTGTTGGGCGGAATGATGCAGACATCGGCATTGATGTCGACAAAACTTTTCTCATCGAAATTTTTCGGGTCCACCACCGTGCTGTGGATGTTGGTGAAGACCTTGAACTCGGGTGCGCAGCGGATGTCGTAGCCATAGCTGCTGGTGCCGTAGCTGACGATCTTCTGCCCGGCGGCGTTCTGCCGGATCTGGCCAGGCTCGAAAGGCTCGATCATGCCGTGCTGCTCGGCCATGCGGCGGATCCATTTGTCGCTCTTGATGCTCATGCGGTGTGCTCCAGCCTGTGGTGTGGGGAGAGATTGTAGGCAGGCCGGCCGGAGAAATCCCGGGCGGCTTTCATGGTTTTCAGAACTTTCTGAAAATTCAGCAACTTCGAAAGGATTGCCGTGTCACCTGCCGCCCCGCTTTCGTCGCTCAGCCGCGAGTTCATCAACCACTTTGGCGAGATGGGCAGCCGCTGGGGCATCAACCGCACCGTCGGCCAGATCTACGCGTTGCTGTTCGTCTCGCAGGTGCCCCTGAACGCCGATGACATGGCCGACGCGCTGGGCTTTTCGCGGTCCAACGTGTCGATGGGCCTCAAGGAGCTGCAGGCCTGGCGCCTGGTGCGCCTGCGCCACCTGCCGGGCGACCGGCGCGAGTACTTTGAGGCGCCCGAGGATGTGTGGGAAATCTTCCGGGTGCTGGCCACCGAGCGCCGCCGCCGCGAGATCGAGCCGACGCTGTCGATGCTGCGCAGCGCCCTGCTGGTGACACCCGACAACGAGGCCGAGCGCCATGCCCAGGCCCGCATGCGCGAGATGCACGACCTGATCGAACGCCTGATGTCCTGGTTTGACGAGATACAGAAGCTGCAACCCGAAACGGCCATGCAGCTCATGGACCTGGGATCGAAAGTGACCAAGGTACTGGAGATGAGGGACGCACTGACCGGCAGGGGCCGCACCCGAAAGGCGGCCGAACGCGCTGCCGATGGCACCACCGACTGATCCGGCTGATTGATCCTGCTGAAAGGCCAAGCCCATGGACCTGGACACCCTGCTGCTCTCGCGCATCCAGTTTGCGGCGAACGTGAGCTTCCACATCCTGTTTCCGACCATCACCATCGCGCTGTGCTGGTTCCTGCTGTTCTTCCGCATCCGCCTCGTGCAGACGCGCGATGCAGCCTGGGAAGAGGCCTACTACTTCTGGACCAAGGTGTTCGCGCTGACCTTTGCACTGGGCGTGGTCTCGGGCATCGTGATGAGCTTCCAGTTCGGCACCAACTGGCCCGGCTTCATGGAGAAAGCCGGCAACATCGCCGGACCGCTGCTGGGCTACGAGGTGCTCACCGCCTTCTTTCTGGAGGCCAGCTTCCTGGGCATCATGCTGTTTGGCCGCGGGCGGGTGAGCGAACGTGTCCATCTGATCGCCACGCTGCTGGTGGCACTGGGCACCACGATGTCGGCATTCTGGATCCTGAGCCTGAACTCGTGGATGCAGACCCCGGCCGGTTTCGAGATCGTCAACGGCGAGTTCATGCCGACCGACTGGATGGCGATCGTCTTCAACCCGTCGTTCCCGTACCGGCTGGCGCACAAGCTGCTCGCATCGGGCCTGACCGCCTCGTTCCTGATCGCCGGCCTGTGCGCCTGGCAGCTCATCAAGGGCAGCGCGACGCGGGGCACCCACAAGGCGCTGCGCAGCGCGGTGTTTGCGGCGGCGCTGATCGCACCGCTGCAGGTGTTCGTGGGTGACCTGCACGGCCTGAACACGCTGGAACACCAGCCGGCCAAGATCGCCGCGATGGAAGGCATCTGGGAAACCGAGCGCGGTGCGCCGCTGACGCTGCTGGGCATCCCGGACGAAGCAGCGGGCACCACCCACTTTGCGGTCAAGATCCCCAAGCTCGCCAGCCTGATCCTGACCCACGAATGGGACGGCGAGATCAAGGGCATCAATGCGTTCAAGGGAGAACACCCACCGGTGGCACCGGTGTTCTACGCCTTCCGTGTGATGGTGGGCATGGGCACGGTGATGCTGCTGGTGGCCGCCTTCGCGGCCTGGAAGCTGTGGCCTCAGCGGCGCGTCACCGGCACCACCCTGCCCCGCCCGCTGCTGTGGGTGCTGTCGGGCATGGCGTTCTCGGGCTGGGTGGCCACACTGGCGGGCTGGTACGTCACCGAGATCGGCCGCCAGCCCTTTGTGGTCTATGGCGTGCTGCGCACCGCCGACACCGCCACGCAGATCGCTTCGCCCTGGGTGGCGCTGACGCTGACCGCCTACCTGGTGGTGTACGGCCTGCTGCTGGTGACCTACATCGGCGTGCTCAAGTACATGGCCGAGAACCCGGTCAAGCACGCGGGTGTGCCCGCCGCTGGCGCCCAGTTGGGCAAGGCAGGAGCGTGAACATGATCACCTGGTCCGAACTCCTGCCCCTGATCTTCATGGCCGTGATGGGCCTGTCGTTGCTGGCCTACGTGATCCTGGACGGCTATGACCTGGGTGTCGGTCTGTTGCTGCCGCTGGGCAGCGACGCCCAGAAGGACACCATGATCAGCAGCATCGGCCCCTTCTGGGACGCCAACGAAACCTGGCTGGTGCTGGGCGTGGGCGTGCTGCTCGTGGCGTTTCCCAAGGCCCACGGTCTCGTGCTGCAGGCGCTGTACCTGCCCGTGGCGGTGATGCTGATCGGCCTGATCCTGCGCGGTGTGGCCTTCGACTTCCGCGTCAAGGCGCCGTTGGTATGGAAGCCGTTCTGGAACCGGGCTTTCTTTGCCGGCTCCCTGATGGCGACCACGGCCCAGGGCTGGATGCTGGGCAGCTACATCACCGGCTTCGACCTGGGTGGCCTGGGCTGGGCTTTCAGCCTCGGCATCGCTCTGACTCTGCCAGCGGTCTATGTGCTGCTGGGTGCAGGCTGGCTGATCATGAAGACCGAGGGTGAGTTGCAGGAGCACGCGTTGCGCTGGGCCCGGCGCGCCCTGTGGCCGATGGCTGGCGCGCTGGTGGGCATCTCGGCGGCCACACCCCTGGTCAACCCGGCGGTGATCGACAAGTGGTTCGCCTTGCCGCAGGTGGTCGCCCTGCTGCCGGTGCCCCTGGTGTGCGCGACTGCCTTCTTCGCCATGCGCTGGGTATTGACCCGGCCTCAGCTGGTGGCAGCTGGCTACGGCTGGCTGGTGTTCGCCAACATCGTGCTCATCTGCGTGATGGCCTTCTTCGGGCTGGCCTACAGCATCCTGCCGGACATCGTGATCGGGCACCTGAGCGTGTGGGAGGCTGCAGCGGCCACAGAATCGCTGACGGTGATCTTCATCGGCACGGCGATCACCCTGCCGGTGATCATTGCCTACACGATCTTCATGTACCGGGTGTTCTGGGGCAAGGCCCGGGCGCTGAGCTATTCCTGAGCGCCAGCGACCATGGTGCTGCGCACCACGCGGTCGTCACCGAGCACGATGAGCGCAAACAGCAGCTCGTCCAGGCTGCTGGCCTGCGCGGTCTTGCGAGCCAGCAGCGGGGTGGCCTTGGGATCGAGGACCACAAAGTCGGCCTCGCAGCCAGGCTGCAGGTTGCCGACCACGCCGCCCAGACCTAGCGCGGCGGCCGCGCCGGCGGTGTGCTGCCACCACAACTGGCCGGGCGTCAGGCTCAGCCCGGGTTTGGTCTGCCCCTCGCGGCCCACGTAGTAGGCTGCCAGCATGGTGTGGAAGGGCGAGAAGCTGGTGCCCCCGCCCACGTCACTGGCCAGGCCGTAGCGCATGCCGGCCGCATCGGCGGCGGCGTGGTCGAAGAAGCCGCTGCCCAGGAACAGGTTGCTGGTGGGGCTGATGGCGGCTGCCGTGCCGGTGCGCGCCATCAAGGCGCGGTCTTCCTCGTCCAGCCAGATGCAGTGGGCGTAGATGGCCCGCTGGCGCAGCAGACCGAAGTCGTCGTACACGCCCAGATAGCTGCGCGAGCGCGGGAACAGCTCGGCCGCCCAACGGACCTCGTCCTGGTTTTCGGCCACATGCGACTGGATCCACACATCGGGATACCTGGCCGCCAGTTCGCCCGCACCACGCAGCTGGGCATCGGTGCTGGTGGGCGCAAAGCGCGGCGTGATGGCATAACCCAGGCGATCCACGCCGTGCCAGCGCCGGATGAGCGATTCGGTGTCGATCAGGCTTTGCTCGGTCTGGTCACGCACGCCATCGGGGCAGTGCCGGTCCTGCAGGCACTTGCCGGTGATGAAACGCAGCCCCCGGGCCTGGGCGGCGCCAAAGGCCGCATCCACCGATGCCGGGTGGGAGGTAGCGAAGGTCAGCGCCGTGGTCACGCCATGGCGCTGCAGTTCGTCAAAAAAGAACTCGGCCACCGACCTGGCATAAGCCGGGTCGGAAAAACGGGACTCGTGCGGAAAGGTGTAGTGCTCCAGCCAGGGCAGCAGACCGTCGGCCGGGGCGCCGATCACATCGGTCTGCGGGTAGTGCACATGCAGATCGACAAAGCCCGGCGCGATCAGGTGCCCGCGTAGGTCTTCGGCGGCCAAGCCCGGGTAACGGCCGACCAGGCCGCCGTGATCGCCGGCGGCCAGCACCACCTGCCGGCCACGGGCATCGGGCCCGGTGACCAGCAGGCCATCCGCGTCGTACAGCGGCTGGCCGTTGTCATCGAATCGCAGGAGGGCGGCGCGGTAGGCTTTCATGGGCTTACTAGCTTAACCGGCCGCTGGCGGGCCCGGTATACGGCCGCCCACATGGCGGGCATGCATCTGTGCATTGTGGTCACTCAGCGTGGCAGTTTGCCCACGACGCCTTCGACAAACCAGTTCATGCCCAGGATGTCGGCGTCCGACAGGCGCTGACCGGCCGGGATGACTTCTTTGCCTTCGTTATCGCGCACAGGCTGACGGCCCGCCGCGAACACGGTCAGGCGGCCCAGCCCGATGTCGGACTGGCGCTGCAGGACCTCTTCCCGCACGGCCACGGGCACCTTGCTGCCAAAACCCTCGACCCGGATCATGCCTTCGCGCACGCCGCCCCAGACCTGCCCGCTCTTCCAGGTGCCGTCGATGACCGCCTTGACCCGGCGGGTGTAGTAGTCGCCCCACTGGTGGGTGACCGCCACCACCTGGGCATCAGGTGCCACCTTGCGCATGTCGGAGTGATAGGCCACGGCCAGCTTGCCCTTCTCCTGCGCGGCCACCATCACGGCGTTGGAACCGGTGTGGAAGGCCAACACCTCGGCACCCTGGTTCATCAGCGTCATGGCCGCCTCACGCTCGCGCGCGGGGTTGAACCACTCACCCAGGAAGACCACGCGCAGGCTGGCTTGCGGGTTGACCGAGCGCATGCCCAGCGTGAAGGCATTGATGCCCTGCACGACCTCGGGAATCGGAAAGCCGGCCACATAGCCGGCCTGCGTGGCCATGCGACCTGCAGCCACACCGGCCAGGTAGCGGCCCTCGTAGTAGCGGGCATTGGCGGCGGCCACGTTGTCGGCGGTCTTGTAGCCGGTGACGGATTCGAACTTCACGTTCGGAAACTCGCGCGCCACCTTGAGCGTGGGCTCCATGTAGCCGAAGCTGGGCGTGAAGATGATCTGATGACCCTGGCGCGCCAGATCCCGGATGACGCGCTCGGCGTCGGGGCCTTCGGCCACGTTCTCGACGTAGGTGGTCTGCACCTGACCCGGCAAGGCCTTTTCCACGGCCTGACGGCCCTGGTCGGCGGCGCCACATAGACGAAGGCGGCCTTCACCGGCGTGGTGGTCTGGGAAAAAACGGGGGAGAAAAAACAGGCGGCCGCGAGCGCGGCTGCGAGGTTTTTGTACATGGTGTTCCTCTACATGGCTTCCAAAGAAAAGAGGTCGACCCCCACGCTCCATCGCGCAGCGGGTCGCTGCCCCCCAGGGGGGCGCCTTTTGCCTTGGGGCGGCCCGGCGGCAAAAAGAAAAGCGAGCCGGGGAAGCACCGGCTCGCTGGGACGTATTTTAGCGCGTCGCCGCTTCAGGCGCTGGCCACCCGTCGCAGCTCGGCCAGGCACTCGGCCCGGCGCTGGTCGCTGATGAAGCTGGCCTCGAAGCTGTTGCGGGCGATGGCTACCACGTCGTCCCGGTCCATCTGCAGGGCCTGCACCGTCTGCGTCCAGTTCTCGTTCATGTAGCCACCAAAGTAGGCCGGATCGTCCGAGTTGATGGTGACGCACAGTCCCGCATCAAGCATCTTTTTCAGCGGGTGCTGGCGCAGGTCATCCACCACACAGAGCTTGAGGTTGGACAGCGGACATACCGTCAGCGGCAGGCGGGTGTGGGCCAGCTCGGCCATCAGCAGCGGGTCCTGCAGGGAAGCCACGCCGTGATCGATGCGCTGGACCTTGAGCAGGTCGATGGCCTGCCACATGTACTCGGGCGGCCCTTCCTCGCCGGCGTGGGCCACCACGTGCAGGCCCAGCTCACGGCAGCGGGCGAACACGCGCTCGAACTTCTCGGGCGGATACCCGACTTCGCTGGAGTCCAGCCCCACACCGATGAAGTGCGCTCGGTACGGCAGCGCCGCCTCCAAAGCGGCAAACGCATCCTCCTCGCTCAGGTGGCGCAGGAAGCACAGGATGAGTGCCGAGCTGATGCCCAGTTCGCTCTGTGCCCGTTCGCGCGCCGAGGCCAGGCCGCGGATGACCACACCCGTGTCCACACCACGCGCCGTGTGGGTTTGCGGATCAAAGAACAGCTCGGCGTGGATGACGTTGTCGGCCTTGGCACGCTGGAAGTAGGCCCAGGCCATGTCGTGGAAGTCCTGCTCGGTCAGCAGCACGCTGGCGCCGGCGTAGTAGATGTCCAGAAAGCTTTGCAGATCAGTGAAGGCGTAGGCGGCGCGCAGCGCCTCCACACTCGGGTACGCCAGCTGGACGCCATTGCGCTGGGCCAGTGCGAAGATGAGCTCGGGCTCCAGCGAACCCTCGATGTGGATATGCAACTCGGCCTTGGGGATGGCGCGGGCCAGTTCGACAGCGTTCATGATTTCCTTTCAGCAGACACCAAGCGAGATGCCGGTGCGCATGAGATAACGGCGATAGGCACTGGACATGCGATCGGCCGGTCCATGCACCTCGGCAATCGGTCCGTCCTTGCCCAGGGGCAGGCGTCTGGGTTGCTGCGATTCGACGACAGGCCGGTCCTGGGCAAAGACCGTGTCCTGGAAGGCGCGCAGTTCTTCGTCATCCGACAGGTCGCCCAGCGTGGCCATGGCAAACCAGGCGGTGCAGCGCTCGTCGCCATCGGGGCGGATAAACAGGGCGATCGCGTTGCTGACCGGGTCGCCTTCGGTCGCGTCCTTGCGCAGGATCGCCGCAAAGGGGTGCGGCACGTCGTAGCGGTAGGCCACCCAGCCGCCCTCTTCGGCCCCGGCATAGCCGCGGGGTTGCCAGGCCTTGCACTGGTGGGCGTGCACGCCATCGGCGCCTTCGTCCACCTTGCCCGTGTCCACCTGGGCGTGCGTTCGGGCACCCAGCCAGCCTTCGTGCACGAAGCCGAAATGGCTGAGATCCAGGAAGTTCTCCACCAGCCGGGGCGCGCTGGTCTGCACTTCGTAGGGGCCGCAGATGAGCTGGCGCCACAAGGGATCCAGCCAGGGTTCGAACCCGGGCGGCTGCGCCAGCGACACTGGCAACTGGGTCAGGTCGGGACGCTCCAGCCGCACCCAGACCAGACCGTGGAGCTCCTGCGCATCGAACACCTGCGCGCAATGGGCCGGCGGCGGCTCAAAGGTCGGTGCCGCCGGCACGTGCACACAACGTCCCACCAGCACCGGGGCGCCATGGTGTCCCTGGGTGGCCGCCGTGTCACCGGCAAACTGCCAGCCGTGATAGGGACACTCCAGGCGCGCGCCGTGCAGGTGGTGCAGCACCCGCCCCAGCGACAGGCGGGCGCCCCGGTGAGGGCACTGGTCTGCCCAGGCATGCACCACGCCGGCCTGGCCCTCATGGCCATGTTCGCGCCACAGAACCACGTCCTGCCCCAGCAGCGTGACCGCCACGGGCTCATCCCGCAGGTGCATGGCTGCGACGACCGGGTGCCAGAGTTGTCGTTCGATCATGTGAGCTCCAAGAAAAACGCCGCTGCAGGAGCAGCGGCGCTGAGGTGGTTCCGGCGCGCGTGCCCGTCTACAGGCACCCGTGGAACCGGCTTTGCCGGGCCACAGGGTGCGTCCCCCCGCACAGCAGGGGGGAAGACGCGAAGCGGCGCAGGGGGGACACCGTCAGTTCGGCACCTTGCCTTCCACGCCCTTCACGTAGAACTTGATGCCGCCCAGGAAGGCGTCATCCGCCTTGACGTCCTTGGCCAGCACTTCCTTGCCGTCCTGACCCACGATGGGACCGGTCCAGGGGTGGAAGCTGCCGTCCTTCAGACCGGCCTTGATGGTGTCGATCTTGGCCTTGATTTCAGCGGGCACGTCTTCGGCGATGGACACCATGTCGATGGCGCCTTCCTTGTGACCCCACCAGGATCCGCTGTTGCCCTGCCAGGTGCCGTCCATCACGTCCTTGACGGCCTTGATGTAGTACGGACCCCAGTTGATCACGGCCGAGCCCAGGTGGGCCTTGGGGCCGTAGGCGGTCATGTCGGAATCCCAGCCGAAGGCGCGCTTGCCGGCCTTCTCGGCGGTCTGCAGCACGGCCGACGAATCGGTGTTCTGGAACAGGATGTCGGCACCGCCGTTGAGCAGCGAGGTGGCGGCTTCGGTTTCCTTTGGCGGGTCGAACCAGCCGTTGACCCAGACCACCTTGGTCTTGATCTTCGGGTTGACC
>Ga0255210_1000522_pt1 | contig 13625 bp, 17 predicted proteins | sample Miss_Yuk_RepA_8d_FD_188422 | JGI IMG/M metagenome (GOLD analysis project Ga0255210, IMG submission 188422) | Freshwater microbial communities from Mississippi River, Louisiana, United States - Miss_Yuk_RepA_8d | ecosystem: Environmental > Aquatic > Freshwater > River | place: USA: Louisiana...
AGGGTGTGAGAAATGTATCCATCCAACAGGTAACAGATGGGCTATCATAGTACCTCACGTAACATATTTCTTGGTCTTCGTCTGCTGCGTGTTTTGCTGCGTGTTCTTTCACCGCTTTAAATCTGATTGGTTTCATCAAGTAGGTCACTTGGGGTGTTTCGAAGTGCGATTCTTGCTTTGGTTTTTGATCTTCTTGCCAATGTAGTTCTAACAGGATGTGTGTAGGGTGCAACAGATGATGTAGAAGAAGTGGAAGAAGTGGAAGAAGTAGAAGAAGTGGAAGAAGTAGAAGAAGTAGAAGAAGTGGAAGAAGTGGAAGAAGTGGAAGAAACTTTGCGTTGTGGTTTGAAGCAGTGTGCAATTACTTCGGCAATGTTTTGTTTGATAGAGTCATCATAGTGAATATTCATCAGCTGTATCAATTGGTTTTTGCACTCTTCATCATCAAATATGCGTTTGTTTGTTTTTAATGCGTTGACATAGGTGTCATTTTTCACAAGATCAAGCAATAGCCTGCACGTGTTTAGTGTCTCTTTGGATATAAATGGAATAAGCGGTAACACATTTTGTTCTTCTTTCAATACTCTTTGTGACGAGCCAAAGTTGTAATAAAAGTCACGCCAGGAGAGATAACGGTTCATCTTCTTTGCAAATACAGCATAAGTAGCATCATCACCTTCCTCTTTCATCAATAATGTATATGTACATGCTTGCGTCATAAGTGGAACTGGCAAAATATATTGTTCTGGTTTCAACGCAGCCACAGTGCGGTTAAAATAAGTTATAAAGTCAAGAAGATTTGTTTTGCGATTTGTCAAGGTGAGGCTTGGCACATATATGCATTTTGAGTATTTAACATCTTCGGGTACGAGTTGAACAATGTCATAAAATGGCATACAAGTAACAAGATATCTGATGTAATTCATAACATGTCTGTCACCAGCATAGACGCATGATAGTTGACTTGGTAAACCTCCGATTGGACTTTTCAACACTCGTGATAACCAATAAAGATCCATGGTTCCCAGTACTCCATATATAAAAAACCAAGTGTGGCGATCTCTATTTCTACAAGAATCATACCATTCTTTTATGGACTTGTACATGTCTGCTGGCGTTGCTCCATACTTTTCCAATTGAAATGATGGGGCTGGCCTGTCTTCCACGTGTAATATGTTGTTGTGTGATAAATATCTACACATTGATTTTTGAAGAGTTTCAGGCATTTGAAGCAACTCAAATGATGTTTTGCTGTATTTTGCAAGAATGGGATCAGTTGTGGCATATTGCTCAGCAAATGCTCCTGGACCAAGTTGGATTCGTTTACCAATTAATTGCAAGCAGTATTTGTATTTCATGTCTTTCTTTCGTTGGTCACTGTTAAGTTGTTGCTGTAAAATGAGGTCACACGCTTCCGTCCAAAAATCAAACGTTGATAATGAGTGCAGATCACATAGGTAGGTAAAGTCAAGTGTTTTTTTGCGAAGGTTTGCTGCATGCACTCTGAGTGTTGGATATGGGCATGTTCGTTTGTCTTTTGATATACATGAATATACATCGTGAATATTGTCATAAATGGACGATGGATGTTGATCTGGAGAAGTTGTGTTTATTTTATCAAACGCACTGAATCCTGAAAAAGGTGTTGCGTGTGTTTCTTGCAATGGTACTCTTGGCCAATACTCCAAATGATAGTCTGTCACAATATCAAGTCTGTTGCGTAAGGATTGTAAATGAGGCATGAATGTTCCACGGGCTTGTCGTCCAAACGGAAGTTCTGAATAAAACGAAAGACATTTGGCATGTGGGTCATTTTCATCGCATGTGTTGCATTTGCTTCGGTGCTGATGATTGTCACCAAACAGCCACAACACTGGTGCAGGACGACCAAGTATTTCCTCAAGTTCCTTTCTTGGTTTGAGCAGGATATAACTGACTGGTCCTTCATATTTTGAGGCTTCTTTTTGAATGGCGTGCACAATTTCATCCGCTGACACATTTGTTGGTTTATCATTGGTTTTATAGGGTAAGTACTTACTTACATCCAACACAAATGCAGACCAATCTGCTGTTTCTTTTTCTTTTTGAGCAGGCAATGGTGATGACAAAGGTGAAAACCATGATTTGCATGCCTGTATGATGCTTGAAGATATGGTCAATATAGGTGTGAGAATTGCCTTCATTTTGCTTGAAATGTAATTAGTTTGAAAGTCACATAGATTTGGGAGCGTGTGTTCTGTCCACGTATGAACATCGGTTTCGGCAAGTTTGGATGCCACATATGAATGTGAGTTAAACACGTGTGATTTGTCCCAATAACTGGACATTTAACAACCCCACAAGAAAATAAAAACAAAACACATGTCGATTTGTTCCTCTTTTCAATCGTTTCGCGACCCATATATTAGTGGTGCAATCTTTGCTCTGACTCAACCCATTCTTTTTCTCCTTCTTGTTTCTGTCACTCTTCAAAATGCATGTGTGGATTCGCGGTGTGAACGATTTGGGTTGGTGATCAATTTAATCAAAGCTTTTCAACTTTTACTATTTATTGCAATGCAAAGACCATGTATGCGATTCATTCACATGTGTTTGTATTTTGCTGGTTTTATAGGGATGTGTGTCATTATTTCCGACACTGAAGTTTTGTATTCACAACCCATCCTCATTGCATGCATAGGAATGGATGGATTTTGCGCATTGCTTCAACTCATTCACCTTGGATGCTTGCTTTTCACACGTCACTACCCTCATTATCAACATCTTTACCAAGATGACGCACTGGTTGCACAAAATGACGCACTCGTTGCAGGTCAGGACGCAAGGCAAGACGCAAGGCAGGACGCAAGGCAAGACGCAGGTCAAGATGCAATCATCGACATGGATATGATTGATATAGGTGGAAGAGCACCTCCAGGCGTTGTGCTGTGAAACGTGTGAAAACTGATTTAAAGAAATGTGAAATCTGCGGGTGTATAAGAGGATGCAGATATATAGTGCCGTGTGTTTTCGCCATGCAGATGGCAGTGCAGAGTTGTGTAACCCAGGTGTGTATAAGACAGAACGCGAGGCTGTGCATGTACTGTTGAAGATCTTTATAGAGAGAGGATGGGTGTGTTTGGAAGAAGAGGAAAGTCTTGAGGATCGTGACGATGGTACAAACCAAATGATCATGGATGTCCTTCGAGCGAATCGTGCAACCATATGGCCAGTGGATGAAGATGATGTGGTTGGGTATAATCCAACTGCTGCATATTTTCATCTATCCATGGTTGTGCTCAATAAAGATCAACTACATGACCTGTGCGTCATGTGGAATGACACATTCTATGGAGATGGTTGGGACTTTCAGATCAACCAATTTAACATCACAAACTAAGGTGTCACTTAACATAAAGTCACTCAACACAATTGTGTTTGAAACTGATTTATGCAAGTGAGTCAACAATCAAGTCAACAATCAACACTAATCATGCAAGTAAACAACCAAACAGTCTATGTTCCAATCTTCACTGATAGCCGTCCTGCACGTGATGGTGAGGATGCAATCGTCATTAACCCTGGTGTATTCACAACCGAGAGCGAAGCTGTTCATGCTCTTCTTAGAGGCATTTTAAACAGGGGATGCACTTCCCTTGAGGATAAGGATGATGAGTTTGAAGACACTGAACACAGTGAAGACACTGAACACAGTGAAGACAGTGAAGAAATGCAAGAGGAAACTGATGGCAATAGAACAGAGATCAACATCTTTGAAACTCTATCAGCAAATGATGATCTTTTGGTGGTAATCAACATTCTGCGATGCTTGGAGTCCATCAATCAATTCACAATATAGATAGCTACATCCTCTTTTGAAACCACACAATTGTGTGATATATCAACAACAAACTGTTTTTCAGTGTTTACTCTCATGTACAAGAAACAATCATGTCCAGTTCCAGTAACAAGCAATCCGTTTACATTCCTTTCTTTATAGATAGCCGTCCCGCTCACAATGGCGGTCAAGCAGTGGTACTTAATCCTGGTTTCTTTGATAATGAAACAGATGCAGTGCGTTGTCTTTTAAAGACTATCATTCGAGAGAAACGCACATCTCTTGAGGAAGAAGGTCTGAGAAGAGAACTGGTGCATGGCACTTTTTCCATTGATTCGGATAGTGTTCGTGCACGTATCATCAACATGTTATCTATACATTATGATGAGATTTGGACTACCAACAATGACACTTCCATGGTGAGATATCAACCTCATGCAGCATTTCATGTTCTTTGCAAATGCATTCACACCAAAGCTGACTTGCACGCGTTTTGCTGTGGATGGTCTGACAGCTATTGCGAGAAAAGTTGGACATTCACCATAAACAAGTTCACACGAAGAGATGATTCTTGTGACAAATCATGCACCAAGTGAATCACATAAAAGGGTAGTATATCTTACATTGTATCTTACTGCATTATTTGACACTCAATTTCTCAGACAAAACCACACAATTGTGTGAAATAACAACGCATTTAAACAGATGCAAATGATGTGCATTCAGTGAAAGAATGGACATGCAAACTGTGATCAAAGAGTATGAGGATGGGACCTATGAAGGAATGATGTCGTCTGATGGTTTGAGATCTGGGCGTGGTACAATGAAGTACACAAATGGCGATATGTATGAAGGTGAGTGGAAAGATGATAAGAAGCATGGTCATGGAAGATGTATGTGGTATCATGACAACAGTGTGTACGAAGGAGAGTTTGTGGATGGTGTCATGAAAGGACGAGGAAAAAAGTATGGAAAGGATTACATATATGAAGGAGAGTTTGAAGACAACAACTATGATGGAAATGGCACACTCACAGTGTATGTGGATGACAAGTCTGGTGACAAAAAAGAATCATATATGGGTCAATGGAAGGGCGGAAAAAAACATGGATATGGAAAACACATCACTCACATGTATCATTACAAGATGTTTGGAAGTTATAGACAATATGGAATGTATGAGGATAATACAGTATATGAAGGTATGTGGACGGATGATAAAAAGGAAGGATATGGTGAGTTAACAATTGGTGATTGTGGAAGAATCTTTTATGAAGAAGATTGGGCTGATTATGGAACACATCATGTTGTTGGAAGAAAATATGAAGGGGAGTGGAAAGATGATAAAAAACATGGATATGGGAAATCAACCACACCTGATGGAAAGATTGCAACTCACACATATGAACAAGGACGCTGGAAAGTTCTGCACACAAATAATCAAGATTGGTGTGTCATCGCTTAAGACAAGGTCTGTTATAAATTACGCTTTAAAGACATGTACTTTCAACCTTACATGTATCCATGACTTCTTATTTGGGACGTTTGAGTATTTATGCTCCAATATGGGAGAAAGATTTGGGGTTACAAAACAGACTGCCAAAGATGATGTTTAACACCGCGTGCTTTTCCGCTTGTTGTTATTCCACGATATCTTTGCCATATCATGAGTACAAGATGAGAGAAAGAATGAATCTGTATCAGCATGTGCCTCAGCATCTACTTTTGGCAGGCATTGGTTATGTGTTTTGGCCATTTGTCACTGTTGTTCGTCTTGGGTGGATTGCACTTTCTGGTGGTAACAGCAATCCTGTTGGTCATTATCGAGGTACTGACAACAAGAAATGGTTGTTTTGGTGAGTCAGAGAATCAGAGTTAGGTCACACAATTGTGTGTTGATGATTGAGCTTTGTTTTGTCACATTACAATTCGACAGAAGACATCGCGCTGAAACACAAAAAGTAAAGGCCTGTGAAACATGTTGCGACAATAGCACGGAAGATCCATTTGTTGTCATACAAATGTCTTTTGAGAAAATCTTGTGCATCACGCACCTCCTGAGATAGTTGTTCATCACTTTTGTTTTTGTGAAATGGCAAGCAGGTGATAAATGCAATTAAACAGGCTTCTGTCATGGGAAAGCAGATGTATCTGATGATGAAACCCCAGATGGTATCTTGTGTCAAACGCAATGATTCTTCTTTGCAAAAGTCTGTGTGTTGTGCAAACAAAGTTTCACTGGAACATGAAGGAACGCCATAATTATTTATAGTGTTGAGCTGAATGACAAATACAAGCCAAAACGTGAAATTAAACGCACTTCCAAGCGCAAGAGAAGAAAGGGGCAACAACACAAACGGCACAACCGCATAGACGATTTGATTAAAAGTCCACATTTTGGTGGATGTGATATTCGTTTGCTTTAGACTCCGAATGTAACAGATGTTACGCCGGTACTTCATGGTTGCACGTCGGGTGTATTGTTGAAGAGTTGGGCAACTTGTTCTTTGAGTTCAGATGAAGGATTCCATTGTGATTGATGAATCTCACGAAGAATCTTGTATGCTTTTCGTTGATCCATCTCTCTTTGATATTTCCAGGCCAGCTTCTTTTTATACACCTCCCCTTTTTCTTCCACGACTTTCTTGTTGTACTCTTTCATATATGCTTTCATGTCAGATGCCACACCTGTCTCACTCTTTTTTGGCCTTCCTCGACGCTTCTTCTCACACACTTTGACATCGGAGACATCAGAGGCATCGCAAGTTTGCATTTCTAAATCCATTTAAACAAAAGCAAGTTACATAAAATAAAATCTTACAACGTTGCAAAAATAAATATTTTCACTTGGTATTCGTTGCTAGTTTTAGAATCACTTTCGTTTAAATGCAGACCGCTCAAAGCACTTGTATGTTGCACCACAGTCAAGCAGAGATGTTTGCTAATGCAGACCGTCAAAACCACTCCTTCTACTTTTCCGAGGACAAGCCCGGCTCCAATACTGGCGCAAAAAGCTTCGGATCTACTGCAGATATCAACGAGTTTATCAAACTATACATGGCTTTACCTGATGAACAAAAACATTGTTACGAACTCATGCGCGAAGACACTCCTGTTTTCGAATACTATGACCTTGACGTCAAACTTCCACCTGACACAGACCACGACACGTTCAACAACTTGTCTCTCTTCATGTGGTTTGACCATATCAGATCCAAGTTCATACACTTTATATCTCCTCCAAACTCACATCATGACAAAGACACACACGCTGTCTTTTCAAGACTCCTGAAACCAAATTGGATCATTCTTACTGCATCAGATCAAACCAAACTCTCACTCCACCTTATTAACACGAATGCGATCTTCACCAAGTTTATCACACTTCGCACCTTTATGAATCGCTTCAAATCACACTTTGCCAGCTTCTACGCCGAAACTACCCTCGGTGATAACAAAGGAGTCCATTATGACATTGACTTTAGCGTATACAGCAAAAATAGAAACATGCGCATTATCCACAGCACAAAACTTGGGTCTTCTCGCGCCTTGCGTGTGTGGAAAGAGTTTCACGAAACCTCCGACATTCCAATCATCCAAACCTTTATCACAAACGCTCGCAATCACCCCAACCTCGACAAAATAACAATCCCACTTCATGCCATTGAAGAAACACTCCCTCAACCTCAAGCTCCAGTTCACACCACAGCTGATGCGCGTAGCAACCGGGTGGATTCCACATCTTGCACGAAGTACACGACTCCTGTCATCTCACGCGATACACCAGTGGAAACATTACTGTCGTTGCTTCACAAATCTCGCTGTGACAATCGTACAGACTGGCTCACGATTGGTATGGCACTCAAAACATCAAACTGTTCACTTGACGTTTGGGACACATGGTCACAACAAAGCAGTAAGTATGACAAAGATGTTCTCGTTCGCACATGGAATAGCCTCACCTCGGATCACAAACAACCCGTCACCATGGGCACGATCCACTATTACGCAAAGCAAGACAACCCTGAAGGATACGCTTCACTTATCTCCAAATATAAACAAACGGACATCTCTCTTACATTCACTCCTGATGTCACAATCCAAACGAGGTATATTCCAGCAGAGATATATACAACATATCTAACCTCTCATGACATACTTTGTGTCAAATCCAACCTCAATAGTGGAAAAACACACTCCATGCCAACCATCTTTCCAAACTATCCTTCCATCGTTGTCGTATATCACCGCATCTCACTCAACAAGGCACTGTCTGAGAAATGGAAAACACATGGTTTCACTCTCTACCAAGACATCAAAACAAGCGAGATCTGGCTCAGTAAACACAAACGTATCATCATCCAAGCTGACTCTCTTCCTCGCCTTAGAGGCAAAACCGACTTGCTCATCCTCGATGAACTCGAATCTCTTCATGAGCATATCTGCAGTTCACCATACATGAAAGACAAAAGACCTGATGTCTTTCACGCTCTCAAAGATTACATTGATAATACACCAAAAATAATCGTCGCAGACGGAACACTCAAAGACGAAACAATCGACGCTACCTTTAAATCAAAAATGCAGCCTATGCAGCAGAGGGATAAGAGGTTGGTGAAGATATTGAATGTTTACAAGGTTTTTTCCAACAAATGTGCCGTTATCACTCACAACATGATTCACGCCAAAGATCGTTTTACACAATTGCTCAAACAAGGCAAGAAAATCATTGCTCCATCCAATTCAAAACGAATTACAGATCAATTAAAAGATCTGGTTGTGGGTCTCAACAAAGAAGAATTTCTCACCAAACCACTCAAAGTTCTTCAGATTGACATTGACCATCCTTTCACCAACACATTGGACTGGTCAACATATGACGTTGTGATATATACACCAACCATCACAGCCGGTATTTCATTTGACACATTGCACTTTGACCACATCTTTGGTTTCTTCACAAACAGATCCTCAAGTTGTGAATCCGCATTTCAACAACTCTTTCGTGCAAGAAACACGGTCTCTGATGACATTTACATCTACTGCTCTGATGATCTCACAAACACCTTACATCCCATCACCACAACAGAACTCATGGAGTTTGTCGACACAACCATTGCATCTGGAGCGCGTCACCTTGATAAAAGTGGGTTATATATTGACCGATTTCACAATCGTGCAAAGAAAAACATGTATTATGATTGGTATATCAACCATCTTCGCAAACAACATCTCATCTTCTGATGCGTTGCAACAGCTGAAGAATGACTTGACGGAATATGTTCAAACACATCATGACGAACATGCTTCAGCAGATGTAATCTTACAACAAGCAAAGTCATCCATGATGGAATGGGTGGAACACTTTTTTTGATCTAAAGATATAATGATGACTATCATGATCATGCGGAGGCCATCATTTGCATCGGTGCATAGATTTGTGGCTGAAAACACACACTTTATTCTTGGTGGAGTCTGTGGAGGTTATTTGGGCAACAGATACATCTGGTTCAAATATGGAACCGATTATGGCAATGTTCCAAATTCACGCAATATTCCAACGAGCCTGTTTATCGCTCCCACTGCGATTGGAGTTGTGGCAGGTGCAGCACTGTTTCCTTTATCCATCGGAGTAACAGGGCTTGGGCTTGTATTAGTGGCGTGTGAGAAGTATGATCATTGGAGCGAACAAGAGTTGGAAAAAGCAAATAAACGGAAACCAAAAGAATGATCATTCTGCCAATTTTAATTCACACAATTGTGTGCATTAGTGTCATCTTGTGATCATGAATTGAATCAGACATTGATTTTCCTGTTGACTGCAATTTGCCACAAAGCCATTTGTGACCTTGCTGTTGAGTGTTTCCAATGTTTCCAATAACTCATATCCATCCAACACATGTCCAGATACGATGGACACAATGGTGTGCTTGTCATACCAAGACGCCATGTCAGATAGAGCCTCCAAGATCTTTTCATGTACGTCTGTGGCAGACATGACAAGTGGAGTGTGAATCTCGCCGTTAATCACATCCACTCTTCCAACACGGAGTTGGTGCACAACAAATCGGTCTAAACACATGATTAATGACCTGTCACTTTATTCCTTTAGATCGGGGTTGGAAGGAGGGTTTTTAACGAGCGGTTTACAGGGAACCATTGGTGCCTTTGACTTTAGATTGAAGTTTTCTGAGTTTGGTGAAGGATGTTTTGAATTTGTCAATATCTTCAGGACCTGTTTGATTTGACATTCCAAAGTCAATCAGAGTCAATGTATCCAGGCCAAACAAATCAAACAAATGTTCACTTCCACTGTTCATCATTGACACAAACTCATCTTTGTTATGTTTCCAATCTTGGCTCACTCTTTTCAGAAACGATACGATCTTTCTTGGTGGATTAAACATAAAGTTACCCAAATGAGGATCCATGTGAAACAAACCATAAGCATTGGCTTTCTTCAAGAGTGACAACCCGTGAAGATAAATTGTACCGACTAATTTGGATGGATCCATGGATACTTGACCTTCCACGTCCCACCATTCCTTTGGAAGCAATGTTGTGAAGATTTCTTTGAGGGTGAAACCTTTTTTCTTCATGACAATAAACACAGTTGGATTTGAGGTTGATTTGTTTTTATCATTGAGATTGCAGTTGGTTGACCAGAATGCATCTACCATTGGAGGTGCAAGTTTCTTTGCTTGGAACAATAAGTGCATGTTGACTTCATTTTGAGCATCTTTGAGTGAGAACAGCGAGTTGCATTGTGTTGCTTTGATGACATGAAAACAGGGTTCTTTTTCATTAGGGACACAAGCTGAGAAGACCTTTGCATACTGACTGATGACACCCATTGGTTTGTTTATGTGAATCAACCATTTGGAAGGGTTTGTGTGTTTAAATTGCAAAAACCCTCTCATCATATCAGCACATACATCTCCCCATATGTGATCCATCAGCTCAACAGACGAACGATAGAACAGAGTTGGTTTGACAGAGATGGCATCCAAATATACTTGGATCATTTTCATTTCTTCTGCATCTAAAGAGATGTTGAACATGTCATGCAGTGCATCTATTTCATCGTCTGTAAGTATAGTTTGATCATGGGAAGCTTGTTCCACCAGTTGCATTAATTGTGGAACGTACATGTTGATGGTTCCGTTTGTGATAAAGTTTTGACATATTTGATGAAGATCCATCGCTTACCTCATGTCCAGACAAACGTGCAAAAACTGATTTTTTCACCACATATGGGTTGTCAACAACATCTTACCTGCATCTACTAAACACGAACAATGTCACAAACAATTTCTTCCATTCTTTCTGTTGAACCAAGCGCTTTCTTCACTGTTGATATTCAGCACAATGTGCCTCACCGTGACGAGGAGGTTGAACAATATGAGAACGATGGTTCCATGATTTTTTCAATGACCATCACATTTGGAAACAAACACACTCTTGAGATTGAGATTTTTGCCTCAGCAGGCGATGTCGATCACATTATTGAAGTGGATGATGTGCATGTCAACAAGTCAACCTTTTCACGCGAGTTCTTCAAACAAAACTCGTGGGAAAGCGAAGCCCTCTCTGGCCTTTTGTTTAAACATCTTGCCATGGAGGTAAGAGACACCTATCTTTCATTGGATGGTCATGGTGGCTGGGACAATTGTGCTCTCATTCACAGCTCCATCATCAATCAAGTTTAGGCCATCTTAACTTACTCCACCCCTTCTTCATTCGTTTATTTTTGTTTACCCCACACAACTGTGTGATAAAAGTGTTTTTTCGTCATTTCCTTATGTTACTGTTTCAACAAAAACAAACAATGAACACTCAATTATCTATTCAAGACTTCCCATTTTCTGATATATACACTGGCAAGCCAAGAGATGTCCTTGGTTTAACCCAAACACCCATCTTTTACAACAAGAAGACACCAGTTGTGAAACTTCCAAAATGTGTGTTTGGAGGATTGCATTGTGTGTTGTCTCATGATCAGTATCTATCCAACTTGAGAGTCAGACTCCATTTGACAAACGCACAAGGTGTGGTAACAGATGAGCACATGGCTTTTGTTAGTTGGATCAGAGAGATGAGCGCATTATTAAAGATTGACACGCTTGGAGATTACAAGCTTGTGAAGGGCATACCAACGATAAGTCTTTCCTTTAGAATTGAAAGCACCAAGGAGCAAGTCGATGTTGTGAAGGAGGATCGTAATTTTTCGATCTTTACTCATATTATACCATTATTGCCAAAACAACCAATCCGACGAATAGTCAAGGAAACACAAGTCAGATATCATGTCAGTTCAACTATTGTTGATGGTGAGGATAACCAGATTTCGAATTTTGAGACCAAGGCATCATACAAGCAGTGGATTGGCAAGGAAGTTGATTGTGTTGTCAGTCTCCCAAATGTCTGGAGAAAAGGTGACATGAGCAACTGCAAGATGATGCTAAATTCAGCTAGATTTATTTCAAAGCAGGAGCCAATAGAAGAAAAGGTTGCAAATCAGGAATTGTTGAATTGAAGCATTCACTACAAAAGCTCCTTACTCAGTTATCGAGATAACCACACAACTGTGTGACATTCAGGATTATTTATTTGTACAATTGATCCACATAAGATGTGATATTGCGAGGTTGATAAATGGAAGGTCGTGATGTTGGTTGATTGATCAAGTCAATCATATGAGCTGTTTTCTCTTCTTGGATCATGTTTGAGAATCCAAGTTTACATCCAAGAATGGCTCCAGCAATGGCTGCATTTGTGTCTGTGTCAGAGTCAAGGTGACATCCAATGACAAATTGCATTCCTTCTTCAAACGTCTGAATGGAATGATGGTACATGGCAACTGCAAAGTAAATCGCGTGAGTGATCCATCCACGTTTTTGATGAACCTTGCGCTTTCCTGGTTGTGTAAGATCTGCAAGTGAGATTGCATCTGAGATTGCTTCTCGCAGATCATTCGATTTGATTGTGGAAGCAAGTTCCAAGATTGGCGTGAAGGTGCGTTGTATACATTGTTCAATCATGCAAAAGTATAATCTAGAAGCTTCAAGGCAGGTGGGGTGTGGATTTGTTAATGCACAATCTTCTTGTTGTGTTTCATGAGTGCAGAATATGAGTGGCATGCAACGCATGAGACATCCGTTTGATTGTGTCCACAAGTGGATGGGACGAGTTTTTTCGGATTTCATGTTTGCTTCATATAGTTGCACCATTTTATCAGGAAAACAAATGCCATCACAGAACAGATTACGAGTGTTTACACCAAGATCAAACACCCCAGACCCAACCCAGCGTGTGTATGCTTGAATGACTTTATCACGTTTCCAACCATCTTCGGTAACGATGCTGGTAAATAATGCCATCATCATTTCTGTGTCATCAGAGACTGATCCGTTGGAAGTCAGTTCATATTTATAAGGGATACGTCCGTATACAAATTCGTAGGGATGACCAAGAGAGTCGCCAAGTGCACATCCGTAAAATAGCCCCAGGTATGCATCTCGCGTGGAATTCATGGTGTTGTTGTTCTCTTGACATTCCTTTAAACTCAAGGGAATCGCACGAAGTGCTCACGGGCGAAGCCCAACCCAGGTTCCCTGTCGGCCGTAGGCCTCTGAGCGCTATCGGCCTTTGGCCTCCGAGGGCTGCGCCCGACCCGCGCGTTAAAAACCCTCCCATCTTAAACTGGTCTAAAGACATAAACTGGTCTAAAACATATACTGGTCTAAAGACATATACTGGTCTAAAGACATATACCGATGGTTCCTTTCATCACACAGTTGTGTGTTTT
>Ga0255210_1000523_pt1 | contig 13590 bp, 12 predicted proteins | sample Miss_Yuk_RepA_8d_FD_188422 | JGI IMG/M metagenome (GOLD analysis project Ga0255210, IMG submission 188422) | Freshwater microbial communities from Mississippi River, Louisiana, United States - Miss_Yuk_RepA_8d | ecosystem: Environmental > Aquatic > Freshwater > River | place: USA: Louisiana...
ACAATCTCAAGAAGCTCATTCCTGTCATATTGTCAGGATATTTTGTTCCTTATCTTACAAGCTCCACAGAGAAAGAAAGGATCAAAACAATCACAAAAATAGCTGCACCAGTCGTTGGATCACTCTCAGGCTTTAATTCCTTTGTAAATTCTGCAACGCAAATCTTGTATTCACCACAGTTGATTTCACCATTGTTCATGACACAATATCTATATGGAAAAGAACCAAAAGATGGCGTAGGTGAACCTCAAACTGCAAAACTTGTCAAAGACATGTCCAACGCAGATTGGTTTGTGGATTATATCTATTATGATTGGATGTATGGAGACAGCAACTATCTTTACATGTGCTTACCTTACATCTCTCTTTCTCACAACAAACTGGATTCACATCAACGCAAAGCAATCAAAGCTTCTTGTAATACACAGCTCGTTCCAGATGATGCTTATAGCTTATCACGAACAATCAAGTTTGAAACTTCAGCATATGGGGTAGATGAGTGTTATGATGACAAGGAACTTGAAACAAGATTGCAAATGGTTTCTGACAAGTTTAGAAAGAAAATGGTTCATCATCGCTATAAACACCGCAAAAATAAACCAAAGGAAGACTAAGTGTTTGTACTCCGGCATTTCTTCCATTACGCTAGGTAGATAAGTGTTTTTTGCAATGTGTACTGTGAAAAATCAACATCATAATTCATTCTATACATTAAAGCATACATGTCATACACAGATATCATGAAGAACATACTCTCCATCAGCACAGAGAGCAAAACGAAGTCCAATGGACAAATCTATCAGGATCAACTATTGACGTACATAAGCAAAAACAATGCAGACAACAGTACTTGGAAACGCATGGATACTGATACTGCAAGTAAATGGTTGGAGGATGAGTATCTATTTCTTGAGACAAAATTTGATAATAATAAGCTCTATCACAAAGTCATAACTGTGAAAGGCAAATATGTAAACAGCGACAAGTTTAATACAGATTCAAGTTATGCTAAATCGGTCTTTGACGAACTTACAGACGTGGGTCAGACAGGCATTTATGCATTGGAGATTTTGTCCATTGTAAAGTACAGCCATCCAAATCTTGCATCATTGATTGAGATGGAGGAGTTTTTCATATATGACACATTCGCTTCAAACGTTGTTTACTTCACACATATGACATTGCCTTATTATGGCAAGGACATGTCAGAAGTGGATCTTTCATCATCAGACATCAGTCAGTGTGTGAGAATTGCAGGGTATTTGTATGATGGACTTGATCATTTACACAACAAGGTCTTTATTGCACACACTGACATCAAACCTGGTAACATCTGTTTGAGCGATGACCATCTTCATGCAACCATCATTGACTTTGGTTCCTGTTTGTTATTGCGTCAACAGATGGTGAAGGAAAAGTATAGCACTTTGCATGGAACACGTGTGAGAAACACGTTTGGATATTGTTCACCATCACAGTTTGTTGCATTCTTATTTGGTATGGAGGAAGAAGGTGATGTATGCACTTCAGATCTCAAAAAGCTCATGGGAAGTGTGTATTTTACAGCAAGAGCTGAAATCAAGAGATGCATAGTGGAAAGATACAAGAATATGTTTACGTTTATGGGTGATGTATTGTTTGAAACAAGGGAAACCGCAGAAGAGAATGATTTATTTTGCTTGTCATTGTGTGTGTTTGAGATGTTAAGTGGAGGTGTTCATTTCTTCACAAAGAGAAGGAACTTTTCACACAACAAGACAGATCTGTGCAGTGTATGTAACAATGTTGTTTGTTATTTTCAAGATCCTGGTTCTTATGTTCGTGACATGTGCAAGACATATATAAGATCATATGACAAGATAAGAGAGACACCTGTTGTACAGCAAATGAGCTCGTGCTTGTCAGCATTAACTAGATTCACTGAAGACGAAGACATCCTTGCTATTGTGGGAGATGAATGGGATATGGACGAATGAGTGATACAATCTACGATGTTAACACACAATTGTGTGGTAAGGATTGTTTATTGACATGAAATCAAGGTTGTGTGGTTTTAATTATCATGGAGATCGTCAATATAACGGGTTCTGCGTGGACAAAAATATGATCTGATAATATAACACAAATCGGAACCATAAGTAGTGACCATGCTCTTAAGAAGTAAACAAAGAGCACAACCAAATAAGCAAAAAACAAAAAGAAAGGCAAACACGCTGTAAAGCACGTCAAACACAAACAAATAATAAAAGATGGTGTTCAGAGCAGATGTGAGTATGGAAATCATGATAGGTTAGTATTGTCGGGTGCAAGTTGAGTTTCCAACACACACAATATGTCAAATAATCGGTTTTTTGTTTTGAAGATCAACTCACACACCTGTGTGGTTTTGGTGTTTTGTTTCTTTGCAATAAAGGCTTTTATCCTCCTTACATTGTCTATAAGGATGAAGCCAACAGAAGGTTCAACGAGAACCGTTTTTGTTTGCAAAGACTTGGGATTGCATGCACGAAGACTATTCTGCAAGCACATCTCCATCTGTGGAAGTGATGATTGGGTCGACGTTGGTCATTTTTGCAATTATGAGACCCAATTCATTGATTGTTGATCTTGAAGCATTTGCGATTGTTTCAATCAATACTTCATCAATTCTGTGATCCTGATCGAAACCAGCCTGAATCACAAGAGCAAGGGTCTTGATGATCTTTGACGCAATCAAAGAACCTTTTGGATCTCTGATTTGCTTCACCTCATCAATATCCGCATCAATCCACTTGATAACGTGACGAGAAGCATCGGTCTTGATGACTCTTTCTTGAAGGTAAGGTGAGAACATCCAGGTTGCAAGATCAGTCATGGTAACAATCACCTTGTTCTCTGTGATTGCTTTTAAGAAACGATTCTGTACATCTTCCTCAAGAACAGGCATTAAGCGCGCAGACGGAGTGTTGACCTGTCGTTTTAAGGTGGAGATTATGTTTAACATAATCTGTTTCTCCAACTGATCTGCTTGTTTCTTGCTTGGACATGAAAGAATGTGTTTTGGAAGCTGATAGTTTTTGGACACAATAATCTTGCAGTGAGGGCATTGCTTTGAGTTATATGAGTCTTTGTGAGACTTTGACTTGTGCAATTGAAGACCCATTGCTGTTTCATATGATGTTTGGCAAAACTCACAATAATGTACAGGCTTTGGTAATCTTTCAACTGGTGGTTCCACCAAGTCTGTTTGCATCTCATCAAGTGTCATCTGATCAACAATCTGGATTGCTGCTTTGATGGTGTCAATGTTACATTTGAAGAATTCTCGTCTTCCATGTAGGCGATGTTCATGAAGAATAGAATGAACCTTCTTCTCCATCTCTCTGTAATGTGGAGATTGCTTTGAAGTGCAAACAATGACGCATGGATTCACAAAATTTGTTGTGTAACCTTGCAAGCGTAAAGCCACATTATTGGAGCATCCAATCTTGTAACACTCCCCATAGTAGGTAAACATCTCATTGTACATCACGTAGACGCATCCATCTGTTGATGAAGACATGTTGTTGTTGTTTTATGCTGAAATTAAGGACTGTAAAATATAAAATCAGTTTTGCGCTAGTCAACACATCAATTAGCGGTCGTCTTTACGCGCAAAACTTCTGGAAGAAAAATCAAAACGCTCAACGCGCATCACTACATCTGTCATACCGGATTCGCGCGTCGAGTCTGATCAACACAAAAATTTAGCATGTTGAGTCGATTTTGAACACAATATTGGAGTTGTTCACAAGATCTAAAATACATTATAAAGTTAAAACGCATTTTTTGACTCAAGAAAACAGATGAAATGAATATTCTTATTCCTATGTTGGAGCTTGTATAAATAACTACCAGTAATAGTAAAGATATCATGTCTGTACACCCTTTGTGTAAAAAGCCTCACGCGCGCGAGGCCCATCTACACAAAAATTTGCCATGTTGAATCGATTTTGAAGAGATTATTGGAGCTACTAATAAGACCTAGAATACACGGTGAAGTCAAAACGCATTTTTTGGCGTATAAAAAAAGATATGATGCGTGAATAAATCAGGATATGTATATCAACGTGATTGCATGATGATGATTATCAGACCAATATTATATTCTTGTTAGCAGCTTGCATTTGGTATTATTAAAAAACATGTTATAAATCAAAAAATGCGTTTAAAATTTACCGCATATTCTTAGTCTTAATACATACCTTGTGATTGTGTTTAAAATCGACTCAACATGGCAAATTTTTGTGTTGAGCGGTCTCGCCCGCGTGAGGCTTTATATATAAAGGTATCATGTCGTTGATTATGTAATGTCATTCACAGATTTTATGACATAACACAAAGGAATAACCTATACTCATCTTACTGTTTTTCTTGAGTCAAAAAATGCGTTTTGACTTCATCGTATATTTTAGGGCTTGTCAGTAACTCCAATAATCTCTTCAAAATCGATTCAACATGCCAAATTTTTGTGTTGAGCGGTCTCGCCCGCGTGAGGCTTTTTTTACAGAGTACCATGGTATCAATATAACTTTCTAGGTTTGTATTATTCTATTCTGGTTATAAAGACCAAAATGTCTTCTTCATATCTTTTTTTATAATTCAAGAAATGCGTTTTGACTTCATCGTATATTTTAGGTCTTGTCAGTAACTCCAATAATCTCTTCAAAATCGATTCAACATGCCAAATTTTTGTGTAAAGAGGTTTTACGTTTCTTTTGAGACCCTAAGACTTAAAGATGGACCATGATTGCTTTGATATGCAAATATGAACCTCGATGTAAGAAATAAAACAATCTCATAATGTCTTTTTTCTTAATTCAAGAAATGCGTTTTGACTTTATGTCATGTATTACTGGTGGAAACATGCATCACAAACGCATGCAAAAACTGTGTAACATGTCATGTTATGATATATTCAAATGGATAAGTGATTTTTGATCTAAGTACATATGGCTGGGCACAAAAATGTCAAGCGAACCATTTACTTGTGAATATTGTCAAAAGGTGTGTGTTTCACATAAAGGTCTGAAGCTACATCAATCAAAATCTCACAAGGATGTTATTAACACCTTGCAATGTGAATATTGCCATGATGTGATGTCAAGCAACACTGCTTTACGAATGCATTTGACAACATGTAAGGTGAAAACGCTTGCTGAGGAAGCTGAAAAAAAGAGGATGTGTGCAGAGAATCAAGCATTAAAACAAGAACTCAAGATTAAGCAACAAGAAATTGAAAAGCTTCATGAAACAATTCAAAAGCTTAACACAGTAAATATCAACAACTTTAGCGGAAGTTTTAGCAGCACTGTCAATTTCCAGACTGAAACTATGAAAGAGATATCAGTTGACTATCTTCAAGAGTGTTTTGAAAAGATCAAGAAGACTGGAGTCATATCCAACGCAACAGAAATGGCAGTTCGAATGTTCTCAACTGATCTTCAGTATCGCATTGTCAAAACAGACAACGCTCGTCAAGTTATTCAATGGAATGATGGAGATGAGAAACGCAAGATCAAAGATCCGCAAGGACGCTTTCTTGCAATCAAAACGCTCAATGCAACTCAACAACAACTATGCAATCTAAACGAAGAATACAACGCTCAAATTGATGAATACTTTCAGCAGAAAGATAGTGCTGGAATTCAAGTCTTGGCTGATGCAATCAAGTTTACATACAAGGCAAGTCATGCTGATGAGGATGTGGTAGAAGAGTTTGGAAAGAAAATTGGGAAGATGGGAAGTGTCAATCCATCTTTATTACCGCCACAGAAAACAAACTGTCTGTTGGAAAGATCAAAACCATTTGTTGATGAGATTGTTTCTTGTCTTTTAAGCAATCCTCAAATGTTGTTTGTACCACCTGAACATCTTGGAACCTATTTAAGTATTCGCCTCGAAAAGTATCGCAGAGCATGTACATCGTTTCAGATTGATGAAAAAGATGATGATAAGCTTCGTGTGATTTTGAGGTTTCAAGGTATGGATATCACAAAGGGATGGTTCTTCAAATGTTTCAGAGAAGCATTGAAAGAGATTTGCAACAGGTTAGAACAGGTTGTAAAACCATTTATAAGATCCACAAACATTGCTCATTATTATGAGTCAGATGACATTGAACCAGCAATGCGTGATCATTTGGCTTCTTTAAAACTCATAATTGAATCTGAGGACACCATCAGCAATGACTATTTCACCACGTTGATGAAGTCGATGTAGTTATGACAGATGACCAAAAATACACACACTTGTGTGATGTTATTAAAGTAATGTAATAGGTGATTGCACTTTAACTTTTCCACATTACATTTGAATGCATGGGGTTGTTTCTTTCTTGTGTCTGCCTTGTGTTGTTTTGTCAAAGAGTTCTCCTTGTCCATAAAAGGATCTAATGATGGTGAGATTCGAACATGAGATTTGGACTTCGTATGCGTCACCATCAACAATATGTTTGCGATTCATGTCGATGAGAATGTGAGGATCAGGGCATTTGTTAATATTGATATATGAATTGCATTTGACATCTTGTTTGTACTTGTTAAACTTTGGTGAAAATGGAATGATGATATGTTGCCCAATTGATCCATCTGTTGCAATCATTTGATTATGTGCAATATCCAACTGATCAAGTGATACAAGAACAATATGATTCAACACAAGTGAAAAGTGTTCACATGCTTCAACCTCATATCTGCCTTTTGTTTTGTTGTATATGGAAACAAACAAGGCTGTCACATGATTACAGTGCATATCTTCTTTCAGATCAATTCTATTACATTCCATGGGATCCATAGATTGACGCAACAACGTATGTGTGGTTTCAAACACCATACCATAAGGTTCTCTTGCATTTACAATCGCATGTCTTGCTTGATTGGTGATCAAGATCATTTGACATGCAACACGAATAGTGGACCACACATTTCGAATCGCATCTTCTCGTTTATCTTCACTTCTTTTCTTGCAATCTTCCTCATGTACGTTGACGTTGACGTTGACAATGTGTGTCTCACTTGTATTCTTATTAGTGCTTGCGAAGGTGCAGACATCTTCAGCGTTACTTTCGTTCAGATCTTGTTTTTTGTCATCTATCTGGATGTCTTTGAGTGTGATTCGGATTGCTATGCGTTCAGATACAAATGCGCATGTGAAGAGTGTTTTGTCACATCTTGTTGTGCATAGTGGAATGATGTTGTGCGTGTCATTTTTCTTCCAATGGAACATTGTGTGGTAGATATCCATAAGTTGTGTATCAATGGTATCGATAATGGTGTAGGATTGCATGGGAACAATGAGTGGATGTTCTTCTGTTGATGTTGTACTATCACGATCAAATGCATAATGTTCTTTTTGGTGTGTGAGATGAATGAGCAAGATGTCAATTTGTTTAATCTTGTCAATTGGGCCTATGAGTGACAGGTTTTTGAATCCATCCCATGTTCTTCGGACGAGAAATGTGCGTGAGAGGATGTTGTTGTCTTCTATGTGAATCTGAGGAAGTGGACAAATGCTCTGTGTAAGAGGGCTTGTATCGTTTGTTAATGGAAACACAAATGTATCTGGTTCTCCCATGCTTGCGATCGTTGCAAACGATGCCAGTTTGCTTGGTGGATTGGAAAAGTGTAAGATATCTGCAGTAGCTTCTTTGATATCATCTTCCACCTGAGTTGTGCATTTTTTGAAGCTCTTAATGTCATATAGTCTGTGATTTCCAGGAGTGCGTTTGCACTGAATTTGACCATTGGATGCCCATCGGCGGAGGGTTTCGTCTGTTACATTAAATGCTTCACGAGCGGTACGTGCAGATACAAAATGTGTGTCTATTACTTTCTCGTTACCCTCACTCATCGTTGACATCCAAATAGCATAAATACCTAGATATTACAAAATACCTAGATACGACCATATATCTAGATATTACTTTGTTTTAAATCAACTCACTTAGACCGTAAAGGTACTGCGTTACACAATTGTGTAGGTATGTACTAAGGTTTACTCTGACTCCACATGTTTGTGGATGTGTGTTTTTGCGAGGTGCATGATGACAAAGAGGTTGATGAGATGTTTAAATCCTCTTGGGTCGAGTGATGGGAGTGAAAAGATGTTTGGGTCTTTGATTCTGACAGTGTTGAAGAGTCTGTTGACGATGTGTCCTGTCTCGTTGTGCCATGTTTGGACATTGAGGATGTGTTTATCTACTTCTATGTCTAGGATACTAATATCTTCCATGGCGTTGGTGAGTCTGTCAATGTTTGGTTCCATGTATTCACGTAAGAGGGTGAGCATGTCATATTTCATGTTGATGTCATCACAGATACATTGCAAGAGGGTTTGCATGTGAAGACGCAAGCATTTGATCACGTCACACATAACTTGGGAGGTGTTGCTTTCGTCTTTTGCGGATTGCGTTGGAATGGTGTCTTCTGTGATGGGATATGTGTGAGTGATGAGAGAAAGTAGGTAGGAGAGTGTTTGTGCTTCTATTTCTGGTGGCGATTGTACAAGCGCGTTGAACAATTGTTTAAGAAAGATGTGAAGATGTTTGAGGAATGTTTCCATGGATGTTGTAGGTGAAAGTTGGTATGTGGTGTTGTGGTACACATTCCCTGTATTGACTGTGATGTCATACGATGTATTGCAATGTACATCAATATTGCACATAGAGGCGATCTCAAGGGAAGAGTAGGATTGGAAGAACCCAGCTGATTGGAGTGCAATGGTTCGATCACGTAATGATTGAATGTCCATTGCTGTTTTTTCATCAAAGGAAACACCAAATAGTGCAACAAGTATCGCGTTACGATCCACAATGTGAGACATGATTGTTGATTTAAAGACGTGAAAAATGTTCTTGTCTTTAAATCACTTTTTTTGCAAGCAAAGAAGCGCGCGGAGCGCTCAGGAGAGCGAAGCTCTCAACCCATGAGCAAAGAACCATGGTTCTTCGGCGAAGCCGTGAGCACTGCGTGCGATTCCGAATCTCCTTGCAAAGAACCCATGGTTCTTTCCGAATCTCCTTTCTTCTTTGTGATTTTTTGTTTTTTGTTTGTTTGTAATGATAAAATGGAGGGTGAAGAGTTTGAGTTGGATAGTGGAGGTGATATGATATTTTATTCCAAATGGGAGACACCATTGTCACCAGGAAAGCGACACCATGTTCGTGCAAGTGCAAAGGGTATCACTGGTGTTGATCCTATGCGTTTTCGTCATATTGATCCTGTTATGGCTGAGGAATTGGATACATTTTTTTCCACACATGACACAAAGCGTGCATATGTTGTGATTGAATCAAATGTTGCTCATGTGACGCTTACAGATTTTTTTTACAATGATCCAGATGCGTTAAAAGGCAAGTCATTTTCTGAGATGGTTGCATTGAGACAAGCAAATCCAAATTTTAATCGCGTGTCCGCCATTAATTTGGTAAAAATTGGAGTGAATCCAGAGTTACAAAAGCTTGGAATAGCAAAGGCTTTAATTGATTACATCAAGTATAAAGCGCGTGAAGGAGGATGGAAGATATTGATTGTGGAGAGTGTGATCAATCCTGATTTGTATGCACATTTGTCAAAGAGAGATGATTGTACAGAGCAACATTATTCACGAAACTTTGTCTTTCGTTTGTAGAATGTAGAAACGTCAAGCAATTTCTCTGTTTAAACGTTGCCATGTGATATGACACACACACCATGTTGAGTGAACATCATGTTTCATTGAGGTGGCAGCGCTGGGAGCGTTGGTTTGACATTCGTTATGGTGGTTTTATGATGAGTATTGGTTTGATTGGGTTTGTTGTGACAAATGCGTGCATTCGTCTTTCACAGATGATGGCTAGAGAAGAGATTGCATACTTGTGAGATTTCACACAATTGTGTGGCTTACTCTTGCTATACAGCATATCTGTCCCAGTCAATCCATGTTTCTCCGTTTAAATTATAGTAACGACGCCATCCTACCAATGTTTGTCCATTTTCGACAACGGTAGCTTGTCCATTGATGTACGTTGCTTCCGAACGCAATGCACCGTTATCAAAATACTCTTTGTATGGTCCGTCATACTTTGGCAATGATTGGATTGTCTCTTCATCATCTGCATCATCTGCATCATCGGAAATACTGTTGACGGTGATTATACGGTATTTGGTTTTGAGTGTTTTTCCATCTTTATGATATTCGGAATGGTCTCCTGTGTCGGTGTTTGTGAGTGTTTCAAGTGTACCATCTTGTCTCCATGTGAAAGACATGCCAGTTTGCACTCCATCCACAAAGCATGTTTGTCTTAATTTCCCAATGATGTTTCCATGACAAGAGTCAGTAAGATAGTGTGTAAAGGTTCCATGTAAGTTACCAAACCTCTTTGTTCCAATGGAACGTGTACAATGTGTAGATGGTTTACCAGTATACCATTGCTTATCCATGTACACTTCTTGATATATGAAGCTGTTTATTACTGTGATAATGTTGCAATCAAACAATGGAGTGAAAGCCATTGCGTCAATGAGTATGGACTTTTCTATCTCACGGTCCGACATGATTTGATGCATGATGTGATGTAGAATAAACGACAATGTGTAACGATGCAAATAATCAATTCTGTATCAATTCTGTATCAATTCTGTATTCATTTTTCTTCAGATAGTGCAACTAGATAAGTGTGTGAACAGCTCGCATCAAAACGAAAAGTGTGTGAAAAATAAACTAATATCTTTGCCTTAGTGTAAAAGAAACAATGGAGTTGAGTAGTTTTTTCTTTACCTTTTCACACAACATCAAGTTGTATCATTGGCAGACCCCAATTTACAGTCGTCATATTGCATCTGACACACTTTTCACCACATTGGCAACACTAATGGACAAGCTCATGGAGGTGTATCAAGGTCGATATGGTCGTGTGAAAACCCCAAAACAGTTTACCTTGTCTGTTTCATCGTGTGATGACAAAGAGATCATCAAGTATTTGGAGTTGACTTCAAGTATCCTACAGAAGCTCGGTACACGTGATGATGTGTTGCATTCGGAGATCAAGGCAAGTGACACAGATATGTTGAACATTCGTGATGAGTTGGTTGGAGCGATCAATCAAACAGTGTATTTGTTTCAGTTCAAGTGATGGATGCTAAAAAACGTGTCGTTTTTCCATTTTTCTTCTTTTGTATGTTATAAATGGCTGATGATATAGAGGTCTTGCGACGAAATGTGTTGGGTGATGACTTGTATGAAGCATGCGTGAGGGATGGTGGAAGAGTGAGAAGAGATGATCTTCAAACACGTTTACAGGCTTTGCATGAGCAAGGACAGTTTACAGATTACAATGTCGATAAGCTTGTGAGTTTGTGTGATTTTTCTGATGTTCGTTGCAAGAGCAGATGTAAATCAGTAGTGAGATCTACTCATGGTTGTCAAGTAAATGACCCAACAGATGTTAAAGTGGGAGACGAGGTAAAAGTGACATGTCCTGACCGAAACAATATTCCTTCCGGGGTTACAAAGAGTTGGTTTGGACAGACATATGATACAGTGTCGGATCTTTCTGATAAACTTCGTTGTCATGTGGAAGAGTTTGACTATCGTCAGCTCAAAAAGGTTGGTAAGTATGAGGACTGTGTAAATCCAGTGAAAACAAACAGGCTCAAGTATCTCACAGCATTTTGTCTTTTTGCTCTCAAGGTGATACACGATCTGTACCATGTAAGCAAAAAGTTTGACTATCCTGATGCTGTCCAAACCGCTTCACGAATCTTGAAACATGTGAAAACAAATATAGGTACGTTGGTTGCATCTGAGTTTTTGAGTGAGGATCAAGGTGATGGAATCATTCATATATTTACACGTGATTTTAATAAGTTGTCACAAGGTGAACTGAGCCCTGAAGAGTATTTTAAGAGTCATTTAAGACGATATGTGAGATTGGTGAGAAGGCTTCAAAGACACAGACCTGAGATGGAAAATCCAAATATTGATTTGTTGGAGTTTGCTTTGGAACATTTTCCAAATGATGACTTGTTTGAGATCATAAGTGGTGGGCATATTGTTATTACCGATGGAGGACAAGCGCATCGTGAGTTTATTTCACAACCTGAAACGTTTCAGCGTATAAGTAGTCACTATGACAGAGGTAAAATAAATCCACAATATGGAAAGACAGAGACAGTATTTGGAGCGACATATCATTTGTTAAGTGGAGTAGATGACGAAGGCAATTCATGGTTCCAATTTGAGAATGCTCCATTTGATTTCAAAACAATGTTGTCTATTGAAGGGTTGATTGACAATTATCATCATGGTGTGGATTATGTGATATATGCCATGTATGGACAAAGAACTCGAAATATTGGCCCAGAAGGATCTTCTAAATACACTGAACTATTTAACAGAAGAATGTATGATCCAAGTCAGCAAAAGCTTCACATAGATCCAAGTTTACTGCATGGAAACATTACAGCTCCGCAGTTTTCCATGCCACAACCATGGTTGAGATAAAGGTTGATTACCAAACCAAATTACCAAATTACACAATTGTGTATACTGTCTATACTGTCTATACTGTCTATCCTTGTTTTAGTTGTGTTTTCGTTTGGGTGACCAGGGATACATCTTCCATATCCCATCATGTCGAGTGCAATGAGAGTGAAGAGGAATAAAAAATGTATTCCACAACTTACTTGAATAGAGTACAATACCGCAAGAAGTAAGGGTTGCTTAGCGATGATAAACACGGGAATAAATGCAAGGGAAACAATAACTAGAGTGATGCAAGCGTTTATGCATAATGTATACGGTGTCATGTTTAAACGTGTGAGGTTGGGTTGTGTTATGGGGAGTACGATTACTGTTTGTGTAAAAACAGTTTGGTGTGACGACATGTTAGTGATGATTATAACATGCCAGTATATTGTAACATAAAGTGTAAGACAAATGCAATGAGGAATGTCATGGAGATGATAACTCCTGAGGTTGGTGTAAAGTGTTCCCCGCGTAAGAGTGTGCTAAATACTGGTGCACATGCGTTTAATCCAGCAACAATGAGCAACTCTGTACCAAAACCAGCAAATGGGTTCATGATACCAAATCCTGCTTTGCTATCAGCAATGTTGTGTTGTCCTGATGCCCAACCTTGAGCGGATGCTTTAAACATTTTGTATGTGTTGAATAAAACAAAGTTCATGACGAGGAACATGCTTGTGTATGCAAGTGATGTGACAAAGTAATCACCAGATTCCATGGTGGTCTTGAAAGCAGCACGACCTTCTTCTGTTGTTGTTCCTTCTAACTCCGCGTAAGGTCCTTTACCTTCAGCTGTTTCATGTCTTGCAAGATAGCGGTTCAAGCCTGAGGATTCTTGAGAGATACCAAAGAGGAAGAGGATGATGAAGATGATGATGTATGTCTTCCATTTTGTGAGTGCATCTTTACATCCGTTTCTGCTTGCCATGACGTAGAAACTTGTGATAACACCCAATGTACCAGCGACAATACCATCCACAATAACTCTCCATCTTGTGGTTTATGATTGTATGGAGACAAAGAAAAAAATTATTATGTTGACGCAGTGCCGTAACGTAATGACAT
>Ga0255210_1000529_pt1 | contig 13537 bp, 13 predicted proteins | sample Miss_Yuk_RepA_8d_FD_188422 | JGI IMG/M metagenome (GOLD analysis project Ga0255210, IMG submission 188422) | Freshwater microbial communities from Mississippi River, Louisiana, United States - Miss_Yuk_RepA_8d | ecosystem: Environmental > Aquatic > Freshwater > River | place: USA: Louisiana...
TTAATTTACCAAATCCCAAATTATTTATTTTTCATGTATTGGATTCATATGATTTTTTATTGAATAGTTTATCAAAATTACAAGAAATAAATGTGTGTTTTTTTAATTTATCTGTTAAAAATATAGTTTTTACAAAAAAATATAAACCTATATTACAAAATTTTGAAACAAGTTTGTTACTTGATAAATGCTCTAATATAGAATACTTTTTAAAAATGTTCGATAAAATAGATGATTATGTTTATAAACCAATAGAAATTCATGTTATTTTTTATTTAATAAAAAATAATGGAGATAGCTTATCTTTTTCAGAAATCGATTCAATATGTAATAATTTTATAAAAAATATCAGTATTTTAGCTCTTTTCTCTCAAAAATTCAGAGAAGATTATTATAAAACCTCTATGAATTGTTTAAAAAAATATATTAATAAACCAAAAATAGAAATAATAAAGACAATTTTGTCATATTCTAATACATGGGACAATTATGAATTAAGTATTTTATATTTACATATTATTGGTAACATAACAAAAATTTTTTTATTGAAAGATACATTTATAAATAAATTAACAAATATATTAACTAAAAATATTGCGCCAGACCCATTAATAAGAGATACAATAACATTGACATTTAATAAATTTAATAAATTATTCTATGAATATCCTAATTGGGAGTATATAAATTTAATTCCTAATGAAAAAATGAAAATTTTGTATAATAATTTATTAAATTAAAATATTTAAAGTAAAATATTTAAAGTAAAATATTTAAAATAAAATAATATTATTTAGTATATGTTTGATTTTAAAAATGAACATAAACAACAAAATATTCAAAAACAGCAAATAAAACAAATTAATCAATCAATAAATGCTAAAATGTTACAACTTAAAAATGAAGAAGCTAAATTATTATTAGAAAAACAAGAATTAGAAAAACAGCAAAAAATAAAGGCTGAAGCAGAAGAAGCAGCAAGAATAAAAGCTAAGGCTGAAGCAGAAGAAGCAGCAAGAATAAAAGCTAAGGCTGAAGCAGAAGATTCTACTAGAATAAAAAATAAAATTAACTTAAAAGATTTACCATTAAAAAATCAATTTGCTTTTATAGCAAATAATATGTTTATTTCATAAAATAATATGTAAAAAATTATATATTATTTATTAATTATTATAGTTATTATTTTTCTTATACAACGACGTATTGTGATGTAAGAATGCCAGCAGCATTTGATACAACGTAGAAAATACTAGTAATGTTAGATGAAATAACTAATTGGTCTGTTTTTAACTCTTCATTTTCTTTTGTTTTTGTTCTTGCTGGTGAAAGAGGAGCAGCAAAATGGGCGTATGTTTCTGTGTTCTTAATAGTTGAAGGAGTAGCAAAAACAATGAAATTGGTTATTGGGCTACCGTTAGGATAAACAGTTAATTTTACTTGTTTTCCAGAATTAACAGTAATAATTTCTGGGTTTACAGCTAAATATGGCAACCCATATGGTGTACCAATAACCTCATACATATTAGATATTTCACCTGATTGGGTAAGACGTCTAATTCCTATAGTATAAGCATCACCATTTGTTAAACCTGAAATCGTATAAGATGCGGTGACTGAAGATACTGTAGCAACAAGTAAAGTATTTTTATATATCTCATAACTTGAGGTTGTGTATCCATCACTAGTAGGAGCAGACCATGATAAATTTAATTCCCCACTTCCAGGTGTAAGTAATACATTGATTGGTTGTTTTGGAGTAAGATTTGGTTTGATAGTAGCACTTATAAAATTAGCATTTTCATACCATTCAAGTTTACCAACAAAATCTTCCAAATTTTGAGCTCTAGCATAAACTTTAATTGTGTAATTATCACCATTATTTAATCCACTGAAAGTAGCTGTCAAACTAGTAGTTTTAACCTCTTTCTCTTCGATAATGTCTTGATCTTTATCTACTATTTCAACACGGTAATACATTTCACCACCAAGGCCGTTTTTGTTAGGAGATGCTTTCCAATCAGCTCTGATTTCTTTATCAGAAGCAGACAATACCAAACCAGATGGTGGTTCGGGTGCCTTGAAAGGGGTAGCAGATTTTGAACCATCGCCTGTAAAGTTATCACTGTAGGTGATTTTGGAACCATTATCAAATGATTGTTTAGCAATAACTCTGTAATTGTATGTTACACCATTTGTTAGGCCGTCAGTGTCTGTGTGTGTTAATACACCATTAGCCACATCAACACCACAAAGTTTGACATCATTTCTGAAAATGATATAAGAAATAACAGGAGCATCTGGTTCACCAACATTAATGGCACTAGCAGAGGCAGCCCAGGTAAGAACAACTTGACTGTCACTAGGTACAACTGCTAAATTAGTTGGTGGTTCTGGGTCACTGTATGGATAGGTAGAAGCAACAACATGTTCTCCAACTCCTAATTGGGAAGCAGCATTATTAATGTATCCAATAGGTTTAACGGCAATGTACACTTGTTCATTGTTCAATCCAGTAATTTTTACATTCTTGTCAGAAATTGGTTCTCTAGGAACGCCATCTACAACAACAACATATCTAACATCAGTGAAACCACCAAGGTCAGAAGGTGCTTCCCAACGAACTTCTACGGCACCATCTAGAGGATATAATTTAAAGTTTCTAACTACGCTTGGAGCTTTGTAAGGAGTGAAAGTAAACACAGATGCTTCACCTGTCAAATAAGTACATCCAGACAATATTGTTTTTGCTCGAACATACACCTTATAAGCCACGCCATAATACTCTGGTTGAACTATCTTTTCAGTATTTAATTCAGCATCAACGTATTGAACGTTATCCTTATTTGGGTTAGAATCAAGAACAACTTTATATTCATAATTACTTAATTCCAAACCATATAATTTAGGTTGAGCCCAAGTAATTTTCATATCTAATTTGTTATTAGCCATCATAACATTTAGAGAAGGAGGAGCATCAGGAGGAGAATTAGGAATCATTGAAACATCTGATGAAAATGCACTAACAAAATTAACAGCATTTTTGGTAAATTTAGTTTGAACTTTAAAATCATATGATTTTCCAACAACTAATTGTTCAATAACTCTTTCTAAAACATTTCCGGCTACAACTATAGTTTCTTGTTGGCTTAAAATATACATATTTACATTTAAAGGATCGACAACCCAATGTCTATAATGAATGAAATGATTTAAATCAGAACTATCAGCACCTCCCATATTTTCTGGTACAGCCCAAGTTAATTTAACACTACCATTTTCTGATCCTGCATCAGTATTATTAACTACTTGTAAATTTTCAACTGGAGAAGGATTAGCGTATTGAGTATAATCTTTTGACCAGGGTTCTTGATGAGTTTCAGAATCGCTATTCATAGCATAAACCATGAAAGTAGTTTTAACTCCATTTTCTAAATTTGAAACTACAAATTCTTTTGATTGGTCTAATACATTAACATCTCCTTCAGCCAAATTAACTGGTTCGTCTTCTGTTTGAATGTACATAAAATACTTTGTGATTTCTTTGCCACCATTATTAGATGGAGGTGTTAATCTAACAAATATAGAGCTGTTGCTCAAATCTGTTATAATGATATTAGCATCAGACATCTTTGCAGGAATTGTGAATGGTTTCTTATTATATATAATAGCATCTGGACTTTCTCCATATTCTGTAGACTTAGCAATTATTTTAAAATCATAAGCAGTACCATTTTCTAAACCAGAAAAAATGTAACTAGTTACAAAAACTTCCTCTTCATCAACAATTTGTGTTCTGTCGACTTCTTTAGCTTCTTCCCATTGAGAGGCAGAAGACAATTTTTTACTAATAAAATATGACAAATCATACTCCTCTAGAGAAGGAGACCATGATAATTCAACAGTTTTATCAGATAGAACAGCAGCAAAATCCTCGATTTGTGCTGGTTTTTCAGATGGTTTCTCTGTCGCTGGATTACTAAATTTTCCTTTACCCGCATCATTAATAGCTCTAACAACAATTTCATATCGTTGACCGTTTTCCAATGAATAATCTGCGTCATTTGGGTCTAATTTGCTAATCACTAAATATTTATTATCTACAACGTCTGCAACGTCAAATGAGTGAATAAAATCTTTGTCATTATCTTTATCAATGAAAACATCAAAACTTTTAATCGCATTAAAACCGTTAGATTCGTTTAGTGTTGTGCTATAATTAATTAAGTTAATTCGCAATGCTTTATTGCGTGGTTCTAATGTAATTTGCATTTTTTCTGGTACAGTTTTACCACTAACATTCTCAACTACAACATTTCTTCCCATATTTGTTATTAAACGAACATTATGTTTATCTCCGTTTGAAACAGGAGTATATGTATAAGTTCCAGCACTAAAAGCAGCTGAATTAAGAGGTACTGTTTCGTAAAATTTTTTTTGTACTGTTAAATTATTAAAGATTAATTCACCAGATGTTTCACCTGGTTCTTTACTCCATGTAGCAATTAACTTTATGTCATCGCCGACTACGTCAAAAAACCCACTACTCATTATACAATACATAAATATTTTATTTTAAAAATATAAAAAAAATATTATAAATTCCTAAAATTAATAAAAAAAATGATATTTTACGCAATTTACATATTTAAAATCAAATTGTGATAAAATATGCTGAATAACTATTAAAAATATTATTAATTAGCTAAATATACATATAAATTACCATTTATTTTTATTAACAAACCAAATATCTATTAATTATTTTGTTTTATTTGATTTATAAATAAAACAAATTTATTATTATAAGATACTTAAATAAACGCAAAAAATCTAATAAAAATAATACTAAATAAATTAATACTTATAACCATTAAAATATTCCTAAATAAAAAAATATTTAATGTTTTCTATGAGTTCTTCTTCTTTTAGTTCTTTTTCCACCATATTTAGTTTCAATCGCATTTTTAGAAACCGCATTCATACCTCCTCTCATTTTTTTGGAGCAAGCTTTTTTACATGATTTCATGCAAGATTTTTTATTACCAGACGTAGCAGAAGAACCCATTTCATGTTTGCGTTTACTGGCATCTTTTAAGGCTTGTTTAAATTGATAATTAGGATTAGCCTTGTGTCCTTCATGATAAATTTTTTTAACAAAATCATTCCAAGCTGTCATTATATAATAAATTTAGATAATAATTAAAATACTGCTAAAATAAAAAAAATTGAAATACTTTTAATAAATAATATTAATAATATCATTTCAAAAAGTTTATATAATAAAATGAAGTTCTTAATTGTAATGTTAGGGTGTAATGTTATGCGATTATTAAATAATCGAATTGAAACAGCAATTAATTTTGTTTCCAATGAGAGAAACATAGATTTCGATTGGTTTTTGAGTGGAGGAATAAAAAATCCAAATGAAAGTTTGGTTAGCGAGGCTTATAAAATGTCACAAATGATTGTAAATTCAGATTCTTTTAGTTATGGTGTTTTAAAAGAAAAATGGAATTATATTTTAGATGAAGAATCTACTAATACAGCTGAAAATTTTATTATGTTAAAAAAAATGCTTGAAAAAAATCCGGATAAGTATTCTAAAATATATGTAGTAACATCTGATTTCCATTTTAACAGAGCATCATTATTTGCTAATAAAATAATTGAAAACAACGATTTTAATTGGATATTATCAGACCTTGAATTACATGATTCAAGATATTGGGAAACCATTCATATTAAAAATGTTGAAAATGATATTAAAAAGGCATTAATTAACAAATAAAATATATAAAAATTAATATAAAATATAAAAAAATATAAAAATTGGATTTGTATATCCTTTTTTTTTAAATAAAAAAATTGAAATAGATTTTATAATAATAACATACAGTATTATCATAAAAAGCAAAATGGTTAGAAATCTAGGTGGAAATAAAACTAAAGGTCAAGCTCGTAAATATGCGAATTCTGATAAAAAAGATAATAAACAATTAAGAATATCAGAAGACCCACTTGAAATTTACGCTCAAGTAGAAAAAGTGCTAGGAAATGGAATGTATAATGTAATATGTATTGATGGAAAACCAAGATTATGTCATAGTTCTGGCAAATTTAGAGGTCGAAATAAAAAAGATAATTTTGTAAAATTAGGAACATGGTTATTAATTGGGTTAAGAGAATATGAATCTGGAGGAAGTAATAAAAAATTACAGAATTGCGATTTACTTGAGGTTTATAATGAATTTGAAACAGATAAATTAAAAACAACTGTAAATCAAGATTGGTCTGTATTTATAGCAAATGATGAAAAAAATTCATTCACATCTAAGAAAGTGATTGAGTCCTCTGAAGCTTATATATTTAGTGATTCTAAAACTCTTGAATATCAAGAGTTAATGGCATCAGAATTATTAAAGCCATCAGAAAAAAGAGAAACTATAACTGTAGATGAAGAAGAAATAAATGTTGATGATATTTAAAAAGTATAATTAAAATAAGTATTATAAAAATAAATATTATAAAAATAAATAGTTTAAAAATTAATAAATATTTTTATTAATTTTTTTTTATAATAAATAATGACCCACAAAAAATAGTTGCTAATATAAACAACTTATTAAATGGGTCATTTGGTGGTTGTCCTTTTGAAAAAGAACTAAATTTTCTAGTACTAATACTATTAAATTTATATTTATTATATTTTTCCATCTTGATAAAATTCTTTTTATTTTTAGAATTTTGAGACAAAATTTTGTTGATAACAAATTTTACTTTATTAAACATTTTCATAATAATTATGATGTAAATAAGTTTAAATTGTTTTAAAAATTAATATAATAAACGTCTCGCCTGCGACCTCCTGTAAATATATATAAGTTTTTTTCTGAATATTATTCAACACTCAAGTCTAATAAGTTTGCTGTTAGGAGATAGATTATAATTGATAATATCTTTAAATTATTTTAAAAAGAAAACATATTTAAATGGCTTAAATATAATTAATATTGTAATATATTAATTAAATAAAATACATTAATTAAAAATGAACATTTTTAAATCTTCTACTAACATATTCGAAAATAGAAAAGATGAATATGTAAATAAACCGCGTAATCAATTTAAAAGTTATAATGATACTACACCAAAAGTATCACAAAAAAAAGATTTTGAAATAAAAGAAAATGAGTTTCCAGAATTATCATCACCTGTTAAAAATAATTCTGATAGTACAAAATCATTTAGTTCTTTATTAAAAAAAGAAGAGTCAAATAATGTAATAAAAATGGAAGAAAAAATAGAAGAAATAGTGCCGGCTGGATGGTGTATGTATAAATATAGCAAATTGAATAATAAATTTTATGTAAAATGTTCAAAATTAACTTCTAAAATAGAAAATAACGTTAATGATAAAAAATCAAAAACAATATTAAATGAATCAGAAGCAATAATTAATGCATTAACATATTTACATGAAAAACGCAGTAATAAATATAAAGAAGATTGGGGTGAAGATGAATGGGAAAAAACGTTTATTTTTCCTAATTATGATTATGAATATTTTGATAAATTAGATGAAGCTTATGAAATAGAAGAGAATAAGATTAATCAAGAAGATTATAATAATTATAATGATTACGAAGAATATGATGATTATTAATTAGTTAAATTTAATAATGTATTATATGACTGTTTTATAATATATTATATGGATGAAATAAATGAAATATTAGATGAAGAATGGATAAATGAATTTGAAAAAACAGATAAATTATTTCAAGATTTTTATTTAGACGATATATATTACACAGATATTCATTATATTTATATAAATACTAAGAATGATATAGAAAAAATAAAAGAAGAGCATTTTTTATTAAAAAAACCAAATTTTATTTCTAGAGAAGAGATTGTTGGATTACTTAAAAGAAATATAAATATAAATGATAAAGAATATTCAATATTGTCTATTTTGAAATGTAATATAACAATTAAACCAGAAGAAATTAAAGGTTTTTTATTATCAAGAAATTCAACTGATTATTTAGATAATTTTCTAAAACCAATCAAAAATTTTGATGACATTGTATTTGAAAAAACAATTAATATGTTTCAAGATTTAAATGATTTATTATTTGTTTTTTATGAAAAATCAGAAGAAGAATTAAAAAGAAAGAAAAATAATGTTACTAAAAAGGTTTATTTAAATTCAAAAACTAAACATAAAAACACTATTAAAAAACAACATAAAGACATATATACATTTTAATATATCATTAAAATGTCAGCACTTATTAATGCTCTTGATACACATACCTCTACACAAGTTGGAGAGAACGGGCACGCAGAATATGGATGGTCTAATAATATTAGAGAAAGAATTTTACAATTTAGTTTTCAATTAACTAGAAGTAATGAATATATAACGCAAGAATTATCAGTTATTTTATCTGGTATTTTGGATACATTAAAATCGCAATATAAAATGTTAAAAGATAATGGAACTGATACTACGGTAGTAGTTGAATATTTAATTCTTTTATATAAAATGATAGGTCAAACACGTGATATTGTTGATGGAAAGGGTGAATGTTCTTTAACTTATATGATGATTTATACTTGGCACAAATTTTATCCAGAATTATCTCTTTATGCGTTACAATGTTTGGTTGATTTTGGCGACGATGGAAAGACTCATCAATACGGTTCTTGGAAAGATATTAAGTATTTTTGTGATTATTGTCGTAAACAAAATTGTGATTTAGAACATCCTTTAATTCAGTATGCTATAACTATTGTTAATAGACAAATTTCAACCGATTATGCTAATTTAATATCAAATTATGATGATATTTCTTTAGCTGGCAAATGGGTTCCAAGAGAGAAGTCTGGAAGATTTGGATGGTTATATGAGTCACTAGCATGTAATTATTTTCCTAGATACATTGAAACTGCTAGAACAGAAAGTGTAAAATCTGCTGCTATTTTAAAATGTAAGACTGAATATCGTAAAATATTATCTGCTCTTAATAGAAAAATTGACACTACGCAAATTAAGCAATGTGATGGAAATTGGTCTAAAATTAATTTTAATAATGTTACATCTGTGACTTTGACTAAGCAAAAGAAAGCCTTTTTGAATATTAAGAAAAATGGCGAAGAACGTTATGTTGATTCAATTGATAGAAAACAATGCGCTGAAAATTTTAATGCTCACATTCAAAAGGCTATAAAAGGGGAAATTGAGATTAAGGGCAAGCGAGTTGGTTTAGAAAATTTTACCAAGCAAGCAATTGAATTAATACCAACAATAGGCAAACCTTCTTCTATAACTGAGCGTGAGCTTTTGGATTCACAATGGCGAGATAATTCTAGTCAAACTGGTCCTCTAGAGAATATGATTGCGATGGTAGATGTTTCTGGTTCAATGAATGGCGACCCTCTAAATGCGGCAATTGCTCTTGGAATTAGAGTAGCTGAAAAATCCAAGCTAGGAAAGCGTGTAATGACTTTTAGTTCTTCTCCTAAATGGGTAAATCTAGAAGGTCATGATGGTTTTGTTTCAATGGTACAAACATTACGACAAGCGGACTGGGGAATGAATACCAATTTTGACGCGGCATTAAACATGATTTTAGACGCGATTATACAAGCAAAGATGGAACCAGAGGATGTTGAAGGACTTACATTAGCTATTTTTTCTGACATGCAAATGGACATTGCGGATTCATCAAATCGTGATACAAATGTATTATTTGATAGGATTAAGACAAAATATGCTGATGCTGGAATGAGAGTAAAGGGAAAACCATATAAGGCTCCGCATATTTTATTTTGGAATCTAAGGTCAACTCGTGGATTTCCATCATTATCAACACAATCGAATGCTTCAATGATGTCCGGATTTAGTCCAGCATTATTAAATTTGTTTTGCGAGCAAGGAATCGAATCACTTCAAAGTTGTACTCCTTGGAGTATTTTCTTGAAAAGTTTAGAAAATGAAAGATATAAAATAATGGAAACAAAGGCTAGAGATTTTTTTGTATAAAATTATAAATAATACAAAATATTATTAATAAATAAAAAATAAATTATTAATAATATGATACAACCTGAATCAATAAAAAATGGTTACAAAATTCCTAATATTATTCATCAAACATTTATTAGTAAAAAATTGCCACCTGAAATAATGAATATAATTATCAATAATAAAAAAATATGTCCTAATTGTGAATTTAGATTTTATGATGATAATGATTGTGACATTTTTATAAAAAATAATTTTGAAGAAAAAATTTATAATGCTTATAAATCTATTAATGATGTATATGGAGCTATGAAAGCTGATTTTTTTAGATATTGTGTATTATATAAAATAGGTGGTATTTATTTAGATATTAAATCGAAAATAAACTATCCATTATTTAAAATAATTAATAAAGATGATATTTGTTTATTAGATATACCTAGGTATGATTTAGAACCATGGAGAATAAATTCACCAACATATGAACAATGGTTATTAATTTTTGCCCCAAATCATCCATATTTATTAGAAATTATAAATACAATTGTAAATTATATAGAAGTTAAATATGAACCAAAAATAAATGGAATAACTAAATTAAATTCAAAACAAAAAATTTTGCATGTTACAGGTCCAGATTCTTTTACACTTGCGATTAATAATTATATAAAAAATCATCATAATCAAAGTTTACATCGTTGTATTAATTATAATAATTATTTTATATTAAATAGTACAGATTATGTTAAAATGTATAAAATGCATAATAAAAAACATTATAGTCAGTATTTAGAACCGCTTTACAAATAAACATTCTGGTGAAATCATAATTTTAGCATTATTTTGAAATACGGCTTGAAAATGAAAATGTCTGTGTTCGCAATCTTCTTTATTTTGAGAAGTGTTAATATTACCTGCTGCTCTAATATTTTCAAGAATTAAATTTTTTGGTATATAATCTAATCTAAATGTGCCATCATAAATACAATTTATGAATTTTTGAGTTTTATAAATAGCAAAACCATTAAAAGCAGAAAGACATTGTATTAATTTATCTTTTGATGTTTTTTTAATAATTTTTATTAAATTTTTTACACCAAGGTCTGGACTTTTAAAATGATGGCAACTAACAACAAAAGGTCTTTTTGATAGAGCCCAAGTATCATAATATCCTGCTGGATGATTAAATGATAATGAATCCCAATTATCATTATCAATTAAATAATTTTTTAAAAGAGGTAATCTTATATCATATACACATTTATCATCACAATCCATCATAATAAAATATTCATAATCTGAATATTTATCTTTTATCATTCGAATAATTTCATTTCTACCTTTAGCAATACGGTGTGTACGATATTTTAAAGGAATGTCATTATTAATAATAATTTGTAATTTATCATTGTTATTTTGATAGCTTTTAATTTTTTGTAAGGTATTATCGGAAGAATGGTCGTAGTATAAAATTATTACATAATTTTCAAATAAAGAACCAATTAATTCCATATTTTGAAAAACTTTATTTAAATATATTTCAACATTTTTAATTGTGCCACAAATACAACATTTCATTATTATTTTATAAATATAATATTATAAAATAAATTTTACTTTAATTTAATTCCAGACACTTCTTTTGAACTATATTTATATTGTATCATGAAATTATATTTTTTTAATGGTAAATATTTACAACTTAGAGGACGGAAATCACCATCTTTTATATCAGTATTATCTTCAGTTTGATAACAACAATTGCATATTAAAATATATTTAAACTTATTTGATTTAACTAAATAGTCCAAAAATGTATATATATGTTGTAAACTCCAATGCTGTATAACATCTTTTAAAATACATACATCAGCAGATACAATATTTTCTTTGTCATTATAAAAATCTGAATGAATAAAATTATATTTCAAAGATGAATGCGTATTTTTATTATGTTCTATTACTTTATCATATGTATCATAACCAGTATATTTTATATCTAAAGAATTATAAATTAAGTCGCCACATATGAAATCCCCACATCCTAAATCAACTACACTTTTAATGTTATTTAATTTAATAAATTTTTGTAAGTATGGTATATATGTGTTAATATTAATATTTATACTACTACCATCACCACTACTTCCTTTATAATTAGGATTATTATTAGAACCCCATATTTTTTTTTCATAAATATTTGAAAAAACTGTTTCCATTATTATATTATATTATATATTATTATATAATAATGAATGAATATTTAAAAGTATATGATTTTAAAAATAAAATACGTCTAGGTGTAAATTCTGATGGAGGATATGTTATAGGCGATGTAGTAGGTTATGATTGCTATATTTCTGCTGGCGTTTCAAATGAAGAATCTTTTTCAAGAGATTTTATAAAAAGATTCAGTATGAATAAATTTAATAGTTATGCTTTTGATGGAACAATAGATAATTATCCTTATCAATACACTAAAGATATTACATTTATAAAAAAAAATATTGCTACGTACAGAAGTAAATCTAAGGCAAATTTAAGTCAATTAATAAATCATTATGATAATATATTTTTAAAAATGGATATAGAAGGTTGTGAATATGATTGGTTGTTATCACTAAATTCTGAAAATTTAAACAAATTTAAACAAATTGTAATTGAATTTCATGGAATTAATGATGATAGTTATGGAACAAAACATGATAAGAAAATAGAATGTTTTAAATTATTATCAAATACACACTATATAATACATGCACATGGAAATAATTATGGTGGAACAAAAAATGATATTCCAGATGTAATAGAATTAACATATTTAAGAAAAGATTATTTTTTGGAAGAACCTAAATTAAATACAAGAAAATTGCCAATCCAAAATTTGGATTTTCCATGTAAAACTAATGCTATTGATTATTCTTTAAATTTTTATCCTTTTACAAATTAAATAATTATAATTAACTAAATATAACTTCTGGGGCTATCATTATTTTTGCGTTATTTTTATTTATGGCTTCTACATGAAATGCTCTGTGTTCGCAATCTTCATATCTACCTTTTACATGTCCGTAATTTTTATAAATAATACCTGAATTTGCTGCTTTCATATGTTCTAACATATAATTTGAAGGAATTAAATTTATATTTACTCTTCCATCATAAAAACAATTTAAAAACTTTTCAGTCCTATAAATTGAAAATCCATTAAATGATGAAATACATGGCAATAGTTCATCTTTTTTTAAGTTTTTGAGTTTTTGAGTAACATAATCTTGAATTATATAATAAAATCGTTCATTATTGTTAAAGTGATTATAACTGAAGCAGTAAGGATAAATCGATAGACCCCATATATCATAATATTTTGGGGATGTATTAAAAGATAAACCATCCCAATCTTCTCTCTTCAAGTACTTCTGAAGAGAGAAAATATTACAGTTTTTGCTGTTTGGGTCATCAAAATCCATCATTATAAAGTAAGGATAATCTGCGTAGTTT
>Ga0255210_1000534_pt1 | contig 13493 bp, 10 predicted proteins | sample Miss_Yuk_RepA_8d_FD_188422 | JGI IMG/M metagenome (GOLD analysis project Ga0255210, IMG submission 188422) | Freshwater microbial communities from Mississippi River, Louisiana, United States - Miss_Yuk_RepA_8d | ecosystem: Environmental > Aquatic > Freshwater > River | place: USA: Louisiana...
CAAGCGCAAAGGCAAAGGGCTGTGGCAGCGCCGCGGACAGGGCCGGCAGGTCCTTGCCGATCAGCTGTTCCTGCAGCGCCACGGTGGCCGTGGAAATCATCACCCGCTTGCCCTGCGCCAGCGCCAGCGGGATCACGGTGGCCGCGTACGCGGCGGATTTGCCCACCCCGGTGCCGGCCTGCACCACCGCAATCGCCCGGGGGCCGGCCATGACCTCATCGGCCACTTTCTCGGCGCCTTTCTCGGGCCGCGATGGCCAGTCGACGGCTGACAGGGTGGCGGCAATGTGGGCGGCCATCTCGCGCTGGCCCTCGCGCAGGCGAAAGCCCGGCAGGCGGGAGACCACATGGTCGAAAGCGCCCAAAGCCAGGGCTTCGCGGGCCAGCGGGCCGGCGGGCAGATCGGCGGTGGACATGGGCTCGGTCATGGATGGCGCGGGCAAACGCGCATTGTCCCAGAAGGTGCCGGGTCTGCCCCGCCTGCCTCAGCTCCGGGCTCAGGCATGGTCCCGGTTTTTCGCAGACAAGTTGCCCCTTGAAGCCACACAATGGCGGACATGGCAGGCAAGATCATGCTCTGTCGTCTTCAACAACCGCAACACGCTCCATGACCATTCTGATGTTTCTGGCTGGCCTGGCAGGCCTGATCGCCGGCGCCGAACTGCTGGTGCGAGGCGCCTCCAAGCTGGCACTGTCCTTCGGGATCTCTCCCCTGGTGGTGGGTCTGACCATCGTGGCCTTTGGCACCAGCTCCCCAGAGATGGCGGTGTCGGTGGGCGCCGTGATGGACGGCCGCACCGACATCGCCATCGGCAACGTGGTGGGCAGCAACATCCTGAACGTGCTGCTGATCCTCGGGCTTTCGGCCATCATCACGCCGCTGGTGGTCCACATCCAGTTGATCCGGCAGGAAGTGCCGATCATGCTGGGGGCCTCCCTTCTGATGCTCGTGCTGGCGTTCGACGGCAGGATGGGCTTGTGGGACGGGGTGCTGCTGACCGGGCTGATGGTGGCTTACACAGTCTTCCTGATCGTGCAATCGCGCCGCGAGACGCAAGCTGCCCAGGATGAGTACGCGGCGGAGATCCAGCCAGCGCAGCCCGGTGGCTGGGATGCCTCGCTGCCGATGCAGCTGGTTCTGATCGTCGCCGGTCTGGCCCTGTTGATCACCGGTTCGGACTGGATGGTGGACGCGGCCATCGTCTTCGCCAAGGCCATGGGCGTCAGCGACGTGGTGATCGGCCTGACCATCGTGGCCGCGGGTACCTCCATGCCGGAGGTGGCCACATCGGTGATGGCCGCCTTCAAGGGCGAACGCGACATGGCGGTGGGCAACGTGGTGGGCAGCAACACCTTCAACATCCTGGGCTGCCTCGGCCTTTCCGGTATCGCTGCGGGCTCGGCGGGCCTGGTGGTACCGCCGTCGGTGCTCAACTTCGACATCTGGGTGATGCTGGCGGTGGCGCTGTCCTGCCTGCCGGTGTTCATGACCGGCCGCGAGATTGCCCGCTGGGAAGGTGGGGTGTTCCTGCTGTACTACGTGGCCTACGTGGCCTACCTGATCCTGGCCGCTCAGGCTCACGACGCGCTGGGCACCTTCTCGGCGGTGATGATGGGCTTTGTGGTTCCGATCACGGTGATCACCCTGGTGGTGGTGCTGCTGCGCGGCCGCCCAGCCGAGACGTGATGATCAGGATGTCACCCGTGTCTCAGGCTTGAGCGACCAGCCACTGGTCGCGCAGGTGCTGCAGGAGGCGTCGACCCGATGAGGCACGACCGGCGGCAAACAGACCTTCGTCCAGCAACAGGCGTCCTTCTGGCACCGAACGGACGATGGATTCGGTGGGCTCGATAAATCCCATCGCCCAGCCGCTGCAGCTGCGAGCCGCGATCGGACCATCCCACATCTTGTAGATCTGCTGGTGACGCCTATCGCCCTCGATAAGGGCATACAGCTGCATGACGGCGTCGCGTTCACCTTCAATCAGCTGCATGAATTCACGGTCACGGTAAATGAGAAGGCCCGTGATGCCGGATTGCAGATTGTGGCGGCGAGCCTGCCCCAGCAATTCGCCTAGCTCCTCCCGGGACATGGGGTGCTCGGCCAGACTCACGTAGACCAGTTCGTGCAAAGACATCGTGACCTCTCCGAGTCGACAGATTAGAAAATTCAGGCTAACACGGGGCGCGAATCCCCCAGGTTGACCAATGTCAAGGCATGACGTCGGGGACTATCGCCACAGCTGAGCCACCGGAGTGACGGGCGAGAAACGGTCGACCACCTGTGCCTGCAGCAATTCGGCCGAAGCCAGGGCGTCGGTGAGCGCATGGTGCAGGCGGTAGCGGGGCAGCCCGTAGCGGGCGCGACTGGCTGCCAGCCGGATAGATGTCGCGGGCGCTGTCGGCGCCCACCACCGGCGCCAGCCCGTGGCCGTTTGGCGATACAGCCGCGCCTCCAGCTCCATGGTGTCAATGACCGGGAACGAGATGCCCTCGCCCAGGCGCCGCCGCAAAGCACTGTCCAGAAACTGCCACTCGATGTCGCGGCAATGCACCACCATGACGTGGCCGGCCATCGTCGAGAGCACGTCATCAAGGACATCGTCCAGATCGGGTGCATGCAGAAGTTGCTGATGGGTGATGCCATGAACCACGACCGCGTCGTCGCGCAAAGGTACGCGGGGCTTGAGCAGCCAGTGCCTGGAGCGCGAGGTGTGGATGCGCTCGAGCGTCAATGGCACGGCACCGATGCTCACGATGCCGTCACGCACCGGGTCCAGGCCGGTGGTCTCCACATCGAGTGCGAGCAGGGGAACGTCCTGCAGCGGCGTGACGCCCGGCACACCACCTGCCTGGTAGAAGGCACTCAGGCGGGGATCCCGCGCCTGACGGGCCAGCCGCGAGAACCGGGCCACCCAGTCGATGGAACCCCGCTCGTCCGCATCTGGCGATGGACAGGGTGGATCGCGCAACAGGCCGGCGTGCCACATGGCGTCAGCGGCCCCGCACCGACTGGTAGCGGTACCGCAGGTAATCCTGCGCATGACTGAGCACGGTGAAGGCATCGCGCAAGCTCTTGCGCTCGAACTCGGACAGACGATCAGGTTCGACCGTGTTGCCGGGCTCTCGTCCTGACCGCAGGTCATCGGCCTGGGTCCGCCAGCGGACAAAGGCGATGAACTCCAGGGCGTCGTGCAGGTCCGGCCCCCTGCCCGCGGGCAGCACACCGGCCCGGATGATGTCGTCGAGCCGTTCGAAGGAATTGAGCGCCTGCGATCCCACCGCCAGGGCATGCACGCGGATCAGATCGGTCAGCGGGGCAGTACCCCTGCGCTTGAGGTTGATGCCCGCGCTGTGCTGACCATCGGCCTCCAGCACAAAGCCCTTGAAGAATCCCAGGGGTGGTGTGCGCTGCAGGGCATTGCGCGCCATGCTTGCCAGAAAGCGGGGATGCCGTCCCGCCTGTCGGGCAATCTGGCGGCGCAGGAGATCGGCCCAGCGCGTCTGCCCGTGGACCCCGTCGAGGTCAAAGAACACACTGCTGTGCAGCAGCCCCTCGGGCGTGGGCTGGGTCATCCAGTCGGCAAAGCGCGCCTGCCACTCCGACAAGGTCATGCGCCAGCGCGGATTGGAGGCCATGATCCCGCCACTGCAAAGCGGATAGCCGCAACGCGCCAGCCCATCGGAGACCCAGGAAGCCAGCCGTGCGAAATAGTCGTCGTGACGCGCCGGATCGAACGCGTTGTCCAGGATCATCGCGTGGTCCTGGTCGGTGACCACCCCCTGCTCCTGCCGTGCCATCGAGCCCAGCGCCAGAAAGCAGTAGGGCACGGGCGGAGGCCCGAGCGTCGACTCGGCCAGTTCCAGCAAGCGCTGCTTGAAGGAACGCCCGATGGCCGCCATGGTGCTGCCCACCACACGGGCACTGCTGTCCTGTCCGACCAGGTGCAGGAAGCTGGAGCGGACGTCGGGTGCCAGCAGTTCGAGCTCGTCCACCGAGCTGGCCCGGTTGATGCGGCTGACCACCAGCAGGCTGTGGCTGGACTCGTGACGGATGATGTCCTGCAAGGCAACCACCCCGACCGGTGTCTGCTCCCGCATCACCGGCAGATGGTGCACGTTGTGCCTGAGCATCAGCATCATGGCCTCGAAGACGGTGCGGTGGTGATCGATGCTGATCACCTCGCGCGTGGCGATCTCACCTGCGCCGGTGGACAGCGGCAAGCCCGGCGCCAGCAGCCGGGTACGCAGGTCGCGGTCGGTCAGGATGCCCGCCAGCGGTGATGAATCCTCCACGCCCCCCGTGTCGTCGACCAGCAGGAGACAGGACACACCGGTCTCGGTCATGTGCCTGGCAGCGTCCTGGACGGTGACCCGCACCGGGAGGGTAACCGGCTCACGTTGCACCAGACTCATGACCGTGGCAGACAGCCGGTCGTTGTCGGCCTGCTGGCGCGACACCACCTTCTGCAGGCGCGTGCGGTCCTCGATCTCGACGTGGTCGGCAAAGCCCTCGTGGTTCTCGAACAGATCGGTGAACACCGGCTCGGGCAGCAGATACAGCAGGGTGTCTTCCAGCGCCGCGGCCGGAAAACGCACCTTCTTGCGGTGCAGCAGTCCGAACTCGCCGAAGTAGCCTCCTTCGGTCAGGCGGTTGTAGAGCGTCCCGTCGCGCCGGAAGACCTCGACGACGCCGCTGCGAACGATGTGCCAGAAGCGGGCCTCCTGGCCAAACTCGACGATCCGCGTCCCTGCCTTGCAGTAGCGCACGTCGACCGACCGCGCCGCACGCTGCAAGGTCTCCTCGTCCAGCTCGCGAAAGGGTTCGAGCTGGCGCAGGAAACCGGTGATTTCGATCTGCTCGTCTTCCATCAGCGTGGACGCGGTTCGGAGGCCAACCCCTTGATCACCGCCACCGAGGACATCAGCAGCACCAGGGCAAAGGGCAAGCCGGTGGACACCGCCATGGCCTGCAGGGCGACCAGTCCGCCACCCAGGATCAGTGCGATGGCGACCAGCCCCTGGAACACCGCCCAGAACACCCGCTGCGGGACGGGTGCGTCGACCTTGCCCCCCGCGGAAATCACGTCGATCACGAGCGATCCGGAGTCGGACGAGGTGACGAAGAACACCACCACCAGAACGATGGCGATGAACGATGTCACTTGCGCCAGCGGCAAGGCGTCCAGCATGGCGAACAGCTGCAGGGGAAGTTCTGCCTTGACCGCCGCGTCGTAGCCGTCACGCACGTACTGGCCGATGGCCGTCTCGCCGAAGACCGTCATCCACAGCACACAGGCCAGCGAGGGAATGATCAGCACCGAGATGATGAACTCGCGCACCGTCCGGCCACGGGAGACACGCGCGATGAACATGCCCACGAACGGCGACCAGGAAATCCACCAGGCCCAGTAGAAGGCGGTCCAGCCCTGCGAATAGTTCAGGTCCTCACGACCCACCGGGTTCGACAGCGCCGGCAGGTACTGGACATAGGCGCCGAGATTGGAGAAGAAACCACCCAGGATGTCCAGTGTCGGGCCCACGGCGATCACGAACAGCATCAGCAGCAGCGCCAGCGCCATGTTGATCTCGGACAGACGCTTGACGCCTGCATCCAGACCCGCCACGACCGACGCCAGGGCGACGGCGGTGATGCCCAGGACCAGCAGCACCTGCGTGGTGGTGCCCAGGGGCACACCAAAGAGGTAGTTCAGGCCTGAACTGGCCTGGGATGCCCCATAGCCCAGCGACGTGGCCAGGCCGAACAGGGTGGCCAGTACCGCCAGAATGTCGATGCAGTGTCCGGGCCAGCCCCACACCCGTTCGCCCAGGAGCGGGTAGAAGACCGAGCGGATCGTCAGCGGCAGTCCCTTGTTGAATGAGAACAGCGCCAGACCCAGGGCAATGGTGGCGTACATGGCCCAGGGATGCAAGGCCCAGTGATAGATGGTGGCGGCCATGCCCAGGCGCGTGGCCGCCTCGGCATCACCCGCAGCACCCCCCAGGGGCGCCCAGTCGGTGCGCACACCGTTCTCGACGGTGGTGCCACCCATGGCGCTGCCGAAATGGGAGAGCGGCTCGGACACACCAAAGAACATCAGGCCAATGCCCATGCCCGCGGCAAACAGCATCGAAAACCAGCCCAGGTAGCTGTAGTCGGGTGTGGCCTCTGTACCGCCCAGACGCACACGGCCCAGCGGAGAAATGGCCAGCCCGACACAGACCAGGATGAACACATTGCCCGCCGCAATGAAGAACCCGTCCAGGTTGGCGGTGAGCCAGTGGCGCAGACCGCTGAACAGGGGCTCGATCTGGTTCTGGAAGGCCAGTGTCAGCACCACGAAGGCCACGACCATCAGGCCGGAGATCGCGAACACACGGTTGTGGATGTCCAGACCGAGCGGTCCGACATTGACCACGATGTTGTCCTGGCCGACCTTGTAGTCGGTGTTGATGGGATTGACTGCTCCGTCCGGGACCATGGGGTCCGGCTTCCTGTCAGACATGGGAACCTCCTCTCTCTGTCGATCGGTACCCGCCTTCGGGCCATCCGGTCGAACATGCGTCGACAATGCCCCCCGTTCCGGTTACGCCACAAGGGTGGCGCCGGGGAAGATTCAAGGGGTATCCGGTCGATACCCGTTCAGGGGGCGAGGACGTGGCGACACGAAGCGAAGCGATGTGTCAGTGAAGCCGGTCGTCCGGACCCGAAGGGTGCACGGAAGGGAGCGCGCTGCAACGCATTGCAGCACAGGACCGGGCTGGACAGCAAGTTCCGCTGATGCCAGTACGCGCAAGACGCACCTGCAAGCCACGGTGTGATTATCCGTGGCCAGGGCGACTTCTGCACTCACCGACCGACTTACCCGAGCCGACGGGTGCGGTATCCCGCCAGCGAAAGCCCTCAGGCCAGGTCTTCCGTGGCCGCTGCCGCGTCCGGCAAGGAGAACCAGAAACTGGCGCCCTGGCCCACCGCGCCCTCACCGCGCACCTGTCCACCGTGCCGTTCGATGATGCGCCTGACCGTGGCCAGACCCACGCCCGACCCCTCGAACTCGTGGTGCGCGTGCAGCCGCTGGAAGGGCTGGAACAGCTGAGCGGCGTAGGTCATGTCAAAGCCTGCCCCGTTGTCGCTCACGCGGAACGTCTGGGTCTCATCGTCGCGGGACTCCCGCACCAGCGAGATCCTGGGCTGCGCTGTCTGGCTGGTGTACTTCCAGGCGTTGCCCAGCAGGTTCTGCAAGACCGCACGGATCAGCACAGGGTCGGCCGTCACCTTCATGTCCTCACCGATGTCCCACTGAACCTGCCGTGCCGGTTCGCTGCGCTGGAGATCGTCGATGATGGACCGCGCCATCTCGCCCAGATCCAGCGGCACCCGCTTCACGGCGGCACGATTGAGGTGGGCCATGGACAGCAGGTCGGTGATGAGTTGTCCCATTCGCCGGGTGGCGCCCTGGATGCGGCGCACATAGGTGTGCCCGGTCTCGGTGAGCGTGCCCGCATCGTCGTCTTCGAGCAGGGCGGCAAACCCGTGGATGCTTCGCAGCGGTGTCCGCAGGTCGTGCGACACGCTGTAGGCAAAGGCTTCGAGCTCGGCATTGAGTTCGGCGAGTTCCTGGGTGCGCTCCTCGATGCGATGCTCCAGGGCGGCGGCCAGTTCATGCAACTGTTCCTGGCTGCGGCCCACACGCCCAAGCAGGACAATGATCAGGGTCGCTCCGCCCAGCAGCATCGCGGTCAGGGTAACCGTCATGTCCTGCTCCCGGTCGAATATCGGGCGCAGAGGCTCCAGCACCATGTCATCGGACAGGGCCACCACCGTCACCAGTCCAGTGTTGAAGTGGCGTCGCCAGCCCGCTGTTCGCCAGCGCTGGTCCAGCGGGCTGATGTAGCGAAACACGCCACCACCGGCCACGCGATCCGTCATGAAGGGGCGATCAGCAGGCACCTTGCGCGACAGCGCACCGGCGTTGTCACGGCTGTGGGCCAGCAAGTCGCCGCTGTGGTGCACGAGGGACACCACGTCCTGATCGCTCAGACGCAGTTCGGCCAGACGGCCCGCCACGTAGTCCGAAGACACCAGCAGGTGCACGGTGCCGTCGAAGCGGCCCTCTCGCAGAATAGGGCGGCTGACCACGAAAACCCATTGCCCGGACAGGCGGGAGCGCACCGGCGTGCCCACCAGCAGCTGGTCGCCGCCTGTGCGATGGGCCTGGAAGTGCGGACGGTCTCCGACGTAGACACCCGCTTCGGCGCCATAACTGTTGAAGACGATGTGGCCAGAGGCATCCACGACCGACACGTAGTCGACAAATCCATCGGGCAGCGTGCCCAGCGTCTCCTGCACGAGGCGAGCGAAGGTGTCGCTGCGGCCGTGCGCCAGCCAGTCGCGCCGCAAACCCTGCAATGCCGCATCCAGCGACCCCAGCACGCCCTCGATCTGTCCACCCATGGCGTCGGCCAGGTTCAGGCTGCGCTGGTGTGCCAGATCGAATGCCTGGCGCCGCAACTGCTCGCGCGACTGTTCCGATTGCCACCACAGGCCCGCCAGTGCCAGCGTGGTGAGCACCGCCACCAGCAGCATCAGGCCGCGCAGGCGCTTCATTGAACAGTCTCCATCGGCGTTTGAAATCCTTACCCAACGTGACGTCCATTCTGCGCGACTTTCCTGGGCGACCGCCCTGTGCGAATGTCCGGACGGGTGATTCCTGTCACGACCGGAGATCCTTGTCGCAGGTTCCCCACAGTACCAGTATTCTGGGCACTACCATCTGGCCCCATGCACTTCATCGACTCGGACGCCACCCGCCTGGCCCTGCCCTTTGACCGCCTGATTCCCGCCCTGCGCGAGCGCTTCGCCGGCGGCTGCGAGGCCCCCGCCCGTCACGTCCACGAGATTGCCAATCCGCTGGCAGACGCCAGCGCGGATGCCCATGGCCGGAAGATGACCTCGCTGATCATGCCTGCCTGGATTCCGGGCCGTTACTACGGCGTGAAGATCATCAACATCGCCCCGGGCAACGCACGCAGTGCCCTGCCCGGCCTGCACGCCACCTACCTGTTGTTCGATGCGCGCACCGGGGTTCCTCTGGCGCAGATCGACGGCGATCAGCTGACCGCGCGACGCACCGCCGCCACATCGGCCCTGGCCGGATCCTTCCTGGCGCGTGAGGACGCCAGCCACCTGCTGGTGGTCGGGGCAGGCCGGATCGCGGAGCTGCTACCCGAGGCCTGGGGCGCGGTGCGAACCATCCGGACCGTCAGCCTGTGGGCCCGGCGCCCTGACGCGGCCGAGGCCACGGCCCGGCGCTGGCGCGCACGCGGCTGGACCGTCCAGACGGTCACCGACCTGGCCGAGGCCTGCGGCGCAGCGGACATCGTCAGTTGTGCGACGCTGGCCACCGAGCCCGTGGTCCGCGGCGAATGGCTGCGTCCGGGCACCCATCTCGACCTGATCGGCAGCTTCACGCCCGCCATGCGCGAGGCGGACGACGCCTGCTTCGTGGGCGCCCGCCTGTTTGTGGACACCGACGAGGCCCTGAAGAAAAGCGGGGACCTGCTGCATCCGATGGCCGCGGGCGTCCTGCACGCCGATGACCTCAAGGGCACGCTGACCACCTTGTGCAAAGGAGTGGCCACGGGTCGACGCAGCGATCAGGAGCGCACGGTGTTCAAGTCGGTCGGCCATGCGCTGGAGGACCTGGCGGCGGCGATCCTGGTGCACGAGGCCACCACCAGCTGACATTGCGGGTTCCAGAGGTGTCGCCGGAAAGTTCGCTGGTTTTTTGGGAAGGACCATCCAACCGGTTTGCCTTGAAGCGGGGGTCCTGTCGCCTCATCCTGAGGGTTCCGATCACCGAAGGAGCAAACCATGCAAGTCCTGTTCAAGTCCATGAACCCCGATGCCCGCGACATCAGCGTCTGGGCACAAGACCGCGTACGATTTGTCATGCGCCGCCTGTCGCCGCAGTTGTCGCGCGCCACCGTACAGCTTCGGGACGTGGACGGCCTGCGTCATGGCATCGACAAGCGGTGCACCGTGGAAGTAGTCTCCCAGGATGGGCAGCGAGTGGTCGCGAAGGCACAGGCGCGGGACTGGAAGGCCGCGCTGGTGCTGGCGCTGGACAAGTGCATCGAAGCCCTCAAGCGGGCCACGGCCAAGCGGCGTGCACGGCAGAAACTGCCGGCAGCGCACTTGGCCCACGGCGAGTGAGTCCGCCCTGCACGACGCGATGAACACCATGCACCGATTGATCAGCTCCCTGGGACTGAGTCTTTGCGCGAGCCCGCTCCTGGCTGCTGCGACCATGGACGACACCGAGGTAACGATCGGGTCCTTCCGTGAGTTTGTCCGGGCCACTGGACTGGTCACACGGGCCGAGCGATCCGGTGGCGGACAAACCTATGAGGGTGGGTGGCAGCAGCGTCCGGGCTGGGTGTGGCATTCGCCCTACGGACGACCAGGCGCCGCGGACGAGCCCGTGACCCATGTGACCCATGGTGAAGCCATGGCCTATTGCCGGTGGTCAGGCAAGCGCTTGCCGACCGAGTCCGAGTGGCGCCTGGCCGCCTACACCGAACAGCGCAACCCGGCACCGCCGGGTTGGGTAAGCGGGCGCATCTACCCGTACCCGACGGGCGAGAGTCCGCGAGGAGCTCATTGCCTGGAGGACTGCGCCAGCACCGCGCCCGCCGTACCGCACGCGCAGACCAGTCGCGGCGCGGGACACGCCCCCGTGGGGAGATCGGCCAGAGGGGTCAATGGCCTGTTCGACATGGGAGGCAACGTCTGGGAATGGGCGGACGGCGGACCTGGTGCCGAGCAACCCACACTGGGCGGGTCGTGGTGGTACGGCGCCGCCCAGATGCACCGGAATCACCGCGCCACCAAGCCCGCCGACACCGCCGTGGTCTACATCGGGTTTCGCTGCATCAAGCCCTGATACCGACGGCATGGCCCTGAGGCCACCCGGTCGAATCCGGCCTGAGCGGATTCCTTCCGATGGCCACGGAGCTCAGTGGACAGACGCCGCGAACAGCTCAGCCATGTCTCAACCGGAAGCGGGAGACCAGCGTCACAAGATCCGCTGCCTGCCCGTTCAGGCTGGACGCCGCAGCGGCCATCTGCTCGACCAGGGCAGCGTTCTGCTGGGTGGTCTCGTCGATTTGAACCACCGCCTCACTCACCTCCTGGACGCTCTGCGTCTGGTCCTGGGTGGAGCGGTTCATCTGGATCACGGTGTGGCTCACCCGGCCGATGGCGTCCACGATGCCTTGCATGGTCTGACCGGCCTGGTCCACCAGCTGCGAACCGGCGTCCACCCGCTCGACGCTGCTGGTGATCAGGTGGCGGATCTGCCCGGCGGCCTCAGCACTGCGCTGGGCCAGCGTACGAACTTCGCCAGCCACCACGGCGAAACCGCGGCCTTGTTCGCCTGCGCGGGCCGCCTCGACCGCCGCGTTGAGGGCCAGGATGTTGGTCTGGAAGGCAATACTGTCGATGACGCCAATGATGTCGGCGATCCTGCGGCTGCTGTGCTGGATTTCGCGCATGTTCTCAACCACCTGATTGACCAGGTGGCCGCCCTCGCGGGCCACGGTGTTGACCTGCTCGGCAAGAGCACTGGCTTCGCGGGCTGCCGCCGCATTGTTCGACACCATTTCACCGACCTGCTGCATGCTGGCGGCGGTCTCCTCCAGCGCGCTGGCCTGCCGCTCGGTGCGGGCTGACAGGTCGTGGTTGCCACTGGCGATTTCCGCGCTGGAAGACGCCACATTCTCCGCCCCTGAGCGCACCTGGGCGACCAGATCGCTCAACTGCGACTGCATGGTCGCGAGGGCACGCAACAGGTCGGACATCTCATCGCTGCCCCGGGCGTCGATCGTCCGGGTGAGGTCGCCTGCAGCAATCGCCTCGGAAATGGCCACCGCCTGCCGGACCGGGCCGACCACACTGCGCGGCACCAGCACCCCGACCAGCAGAATCACCACCAGCGAGAATACAAGGAACCACTCGGCAGTCACGACATGGTCACGGGCCAATCGGGCGGCGTCGGCCGTGCCCTTGAGGTTGAATTCCAGGATGGCTTGCATCGATTGCAGGGCCTGCTGGAACTTGGGCGGTCCGCTCTCCGCAAAGATGCTGCGGGCCATGTCGGCCACCTCCGCGGTCTGGTCCTTGCCCACGCCCTGCATGCCGGTGCGGCCCACCTCCAGCCAGGCATCCCGATGGGTTTTGTAGGCATCGTAGAGCTTTTGTTCCGCTGCGCCCTGGACCGATCCGGGTTCGTAGGTCAGCAGCGTGGCCGCATAGACCTCGGTGGCCTTGGCCAGCTTGTCTTCCAGCGCTTTCATCTGCGCCATGACCTCATCGGTCGCCACCGAGTGACCTCCAATGTGGGCACTGACCAGCAGGTAGTGTGCCGACAGGGTGTCCTTCATGACGCCCAGGTTCTCGATGGCCGGGATCCAGGAATCCGCGACCTCCGTGGTCTCGTACTTGATGGTCTTGTTCTGCCACAGCGCCTGACCGGTGCCCAGCACCGCCAGCAGCAGGATCAGGAACAGGCCGAACGTGATGCGACCCCGGATGGACAGACGATGAGAAAGCATGCACAACCCCTGCAAACCGGCGTGGAGGAACCGGTAGCGGTGTTATCGGGTTCCTTGGCCACCAACTTGAGCCACTGCGCGCAAACAAAAATCCACCGGTCAGCCCGTCAACGCGACCGGGCGATGCTAGCGGCCAAGCGGGCTGCCACCCGCCCCGTCAGCCCATCGCGGTCGAAGGCCGGATTGAGCTCGGCGATGTCGGCCGCCACCAGCTTGCCACTGGCCAGCACCTCGTGCATCAGCGTGAGCACTGCCGCCAGCGGCACGCCCAGCGCGGCCGGGGCCGACACCCCCGGCGCCTGACCACCCGGCAGCACATCCAGACACACCGTCAGGTAGACCGCATCACAGGCGGCCAGATCCTGCACCAACCGGTCGCGGGCGGTCTGAACACCGCTTTCGGTCTGCAAGTCCTCATCCAGGGCATACCGGACCCCCAGGGCCTGCGCGCGATCGAACAGGGCGCGCGTGTTGCCCAAAGGGCTGATGCCCAGCACGTGATATTCAAACGGTCGACCCTGGTCCGCGCACCAGTCGGCGATCTGGCGAAACGGTGTACCCGAGTTGCCCATCGGCGCCTGACGCAGGTCGAAGTGGGCATCGAAGTTGACGATCAGCAGCCGCCTGAGCGCCGGGCGTCCCTGCACGATGCCCTGGAAGGTCCCCCAGGCCACCTCGTGTCCGCCACCGAGCACCAGCGGCAGGGCGCCCTGAGAGAGCACCCTGGCCACCTGGTCGGCCAGGGCCGCTTGCGCGGACTCCAGATCGTCCCCCGCCACCAGGACATCACCGGCGTCCCAGAGGGCCGGTTCATCCAGCACGGGCAGGCTGGCCAGCGCGCGGCGCAGGGCCTGCGGGCCTTCCGACGCGCCGGCACGG
>Ga0255210_1000537_pt1 | contig 13450 bp, 11 predicted proteins | sample Miss_Yuk_RepA_8d_FD_188422 | JGI IMG/M metagenome (GOLD analysis project Ga0255210, IMG submission 188422) | Freshwater microbial communities from Mississippi River, Louisiana, United States - Miss_Yuk_RepA_8d | ecosystem: Environmental > Aquatic > Freshwater > River | place: USA: Louisiana...
TGCCGCCCAGGGCCTGTCCACCGCGGGCGGCGCCGAGGCCGCCGCGAGCGCCCGGGCCCTGGCCGCCGCGGCCGGCAGTCTGGCCGAGCTGGAGGCCGCGCTGCGCGGCTTCGATGGCTGCAGCCTGAAGATGACCGCCACCAGCACGGTGTTCTGCGACGGCGTCCCGGGCTCGCGGGTCATGCTGGTGGGCGAGGCGCCGGGCGCGGACGAGGATCGCCAGGGCAAGCCCTTCGTCGGGGTCTCGGGCCAGCTGCTCGACCGGATGCTCGGCTGGATCGGCCTCGACCGTGCCACGAACGTCTACATCGCCAACGCCATCTACTGGCGGCCGCCCGGCAACCGGCCGCCGACCACGGCCGAGGTCGCCGCCTGCCTGCCCTTCATCCAGCGCCAGATCGAGCTCGCCTCGCCCGAGATCCTCGTCCTGCTCGGCGCCTCCGCGGCGCAGGCGCTGCTCGGCACCACCGGCGGCATCGGCCGCCTGCGCGGCAGGTGGCACGACTACCGCCTGCCCTCGGGCCGGAGCCTGCAAACAATCGCAACATTTCATCCCGCCTATCTCTTGCGCTCTCCCGGACAGAAGAGGGAGTCGTGGCGTGATTTATTGACGATCAAAAACAAATTGTCGGGCCAGACAAATTAAACGAAGTGCACGAACAGAAATAAACTTGTCCACATCCACTTGGAAAACCTGACAATTTCTGCTTGATCGCCTTGCGGCCAGTCCTGTACCTGACTCGCCGCCATGCTGGGCAGACGCAGGAATACTTCAAGGCGCGCGCAAGCCGCCTCGCCGATCAGCCGGACCGCCATCCTCGTGGCGTCGCTGGCCGGCCTGCTCGGCTTCCTGCCGGACCCCGCGCACGCGCAGGTCCCGGTCGCCCCGGAGGCGCAGCAGGACGCCGCGGGGACCGACAGCGCCGCGATCTTCCGGCTCGGGCCGCATGTCCGCCCGGCCAACCTCTCCCTGCCCCAGCCGCTCGAGCCCGCCGACGCCTCCGCCTATCGCGAGGCCTTCGCCGCGGCCGGCCGCGGCAACCTCCGGGCCGCCAGCCACGCGCTCGAGCGCGTGGGCGACACGCGCCTCGCCGCCGATGTCCGCGCCGAGTACCTGCTCTCGCCGGAGGCGAAGCCGCGCGCCGCCGAGTTCGCCGGCTGGCTGCGCGACAACCCCGACCACCGCGACGTCCCGGCCATCCGCGCCGCCGCGACGGCGCTCCACCCCGGCGCCGGGCTGGACAAGCCCGCCAGCCGGGCCGCCAGGGCCGTTTCCCCCGGCGCGGCGATCAACGACCTCGGCCCCGGCAAGGAGGCACGCATGCCGCCGGGCCGGAGCGACCTGTCGCGCAAGGATGCGGGCGCCCGCGACCGGCTCCGCGCCCGGCTCCTCGCGTCGATGCGCGCCGCCGAGCTCGACAAGGCCGAGGCGGCGGTCCGTTCCGCCGAGGCTCGCCGCCTGCTGACCGAGGGCGAGCAGGACCATTTCCTGACCCGCATCGCCGCGGGCCTCTTCGCGCGCGACGACGAGGCCGGCGCGCTGAGGATCTCCCGCGAGGCCGCCGCGCGGTCGAACGCGCCGCGCGCCTACTGGGTCGCCGGGCTGGCGGCCTTCGCGCTCGAGGACTTCGCCTCGGCCGCGGGCCATTTCGAGGACCTCGCCCGCCTGCCGCGCGCCCATGCATGGGAAGTCTCGGCGGCCGGCTTCTGGGCGGCGCGCTCGCACCTGCGGGCGAAGCGCTTCGACCGGGTCGATCCCTGGCTAGAGGTCGCGGCGAAGCATCCGCGCAGCTTCTACGGCCTCCTCGCCATCCGCTCGCTCGGCCGCGGCATGCCCTTCAACTGGGAGATGCCGGAGACCACGCAGGAGCAGATCGTGACCCTGCAGCGCCACCCGGCGGGCCAGCGCGGCTTCATGCTCCTGCAGGCCGGCCAGCAGGCCCGCGCCGAGGCCGAGTTCGCCCGCCTCGCCGAGGCGGCGCCGCGAGACCAGCGCACCGCCCTCTTCGCGGTCGCGCTGCGCGCGAACCTCTCCGGCCTCGCCGCCAGGCTCGGCCGCGACAGCGGAGAGGACACCCGACCCTTCGATTCGAGCGCCTACCCGATCCCGCCCTGGCAGCCCAGCGAGGGCTTCGCGGTGGATCCCGCCCTCGTCTACGCCTTCATCCGGCAGGAATCGCGCTTCGACCCCCGCGCCGTCAGCCCCGCCGGCGCGCGCGGCCTGATGCAGCTCATGCCCCGCACCGCGGCGATGCTCAATGGCGGGCCGGTCAGGAACGCGCGGCTCCACGACCCGTCCTTCAACATGACGCTGGGCCAGCGCTACCTCCAGCAGTTGCTGGAGAGCGAGCCGGTTGGCGGCGACCTCATCCGCCTTGCCGCGTCCTACAACGCGGGCCCCGGCACGGTCGTGCGCTGGAAGCAGCGCCGCGACCAGCGCGACGAGGAAACCCGCGAGGACGCGCTGCTGGCGATCGAGACGCTGCCCTCGCCCGAGACGCGGCACTTCATCACCCGCGTCCTCTATTCCTACTGGATGTATTCGGAGCGCATGGGCCAGCCCGCCCCTTCGCTCGACGCGGTCGCCCAGGGCGCCTGGCCGAGCTACGTTCCTCCGGTGTCCCTGACAGCCAGAGCGATCGGCCCCAATGCCAAAGATCGATGAGAGCCGCCCCTTCCTGCCGGTCAACATCGCGATCCTGACGGTCTCCGACACCCGGGGCGCCGCCGACGACAGGTCCGGCGACGCGCTCGCGGAGATGATCCGCCGCGACGGGCACGTGGTGCATGCGCGTCGCATCGTGCGCGACGACGTGGCGGAGATCGCCGGCGCCATCCGCGCCTGGATCGCCGACAGCCAGGTCGATGTCGTCGTCTCCACCGGCGGCACCGGCGTCACCGGCCGGGACGTCACGCCCGAGGCCGTGGAATCGCTCCTCGAGAAGCGCATCGACGGCTTCGGCGAGATGTTCCGCTGGATCAGCTGGCCCAAGATCGGGACCTCGACGATCCAGAGCCGCGCCGTCGGCGGCGTCGCCGGCGGCACCTACGTGTTCGCCCTGCCCGGCTCCCCCTCCGCCTGCCGCGATGGCTGGGAGGAGATCCTGAAGTGGCAGCTCGACAACCGGCACCGCCCCTGCAACCTGGTCGAGCTGATGCCCCGGCTGCAGGAGCACCTCGCCACGAAGCCCAAGGCCACGGTGTGACGGATCGGATGCCCGGAACATCCATTCCGGTGTAGCCTGCAGCGCAAACGGTCCGGAAAGGTCCGATCGCGCATGGGCAAGACGATAGACTTCAGCGAGTTCCTCTCGATCTCGGCGAGCGTCTCCTCCGAGGAGATGATGGGCCGGGTGCTCACCCACAGCCGCAAGCTGACGGGCGCCGAGGCAGGGACGATCTTCCTCGTCCGCCGCGAGGGCGGGAAGAAGTGGCTGGAAGCCACGCATTTCCAGAACGACCGCATCCCCGTGCCCAGGGCCGGGCTTCGCGTGCCGCTGAACACGGCATCGATCGCCGGCTATGCCGCGGAGACCGGGAAGATGCTGAGGATCCCGGACGCCTACCGCATCTCCGCGAAGATGCCATTCCGCTTCAACCCGGCCTCGGACATCGCGCTCGGCTATACGACACGCTCGATCCTCGCCTTCCCGATGAAGAACGGGGATGGGGTCGTGGTCGGCGTCGTCCAGCTGATCAACCGCCTCGACGAGCATGGCCGCGGCCCTGTTCCCTTCCGGGCCTCGCACGCCGCGCTGCTCGCGCCGCTGAACCACTTCGTCGGCACCGCGATCGAGCGCGCCGACATGCTCGACCGCATCTCGCGCCAGAACGTCGAGCTCAACCGCCAGAGCCGGCGCATCGCCGGGCTGCAGCGCGAGACCGAACGCGCCTTCCAGGTGTCGGTCGGGCTGCTCGCGCGCGCCGCCGAGCTGCACGACGAGGACACCGGCAACCACATCCTGCGCGTCAACGAGTACAGCTACATGATCGCGAAGCTGCTCAGGCAGCCCGCGGAATGGTGCCGGGAGATCCGCTACTCGGCGGCCCTGCACGACGTCGGGAAGATGTCGGTCGACGCGGCCGTGCTCAAGAAGCGCGGCGGCCTGGATCCCGCGGAGCGCGAGGAGATCAATCGCCATTCCGAGTATGGCTGGCTGATCCTGAAGGACAACCCGCGCCTGGCGATGGCCGCCGACATCGCCTATTGCCACCACGAGAAATGGGACGGCACCGGCTACCCGCGCCGGCTGGCGGGGGACGCGATCCCGCTGAGCGCGCGGATCGTCCAGCTCGCGGACATCTACGACGCGCTGCGCTCGGCGCGCCCCTACAAGCCGGCCTTCACCCACGAGCACGCGGTCAGGATACTGACCGTGGGCGACGACCGGATCAGGCCCGAGCGGGACTTCGATCCCGCGCTCACGGCCGTCTTCGCCCGCCACCACCTCGAGTTCGAGAAGATCTGGGCCCGCCTGGTCGATTGAGGCGGGGCACCGCCAGGCGCCCCGGCCCGGTCAGGCCGCGGCGCGGGCGCGCTCGTTGACGACCTGGTAGCGCACGAGGGCGTTGTCGACCGTCGCCATCGTGCGGGCCTGCCACTCCTTGCGGGCGGACTCGTAGTCCGGGAAGGGGCCGTAGCGCTCCTGGTCGCGGCCTGGCACCAGGGCGTTGAATTTGGAGTCGACGAATTCGCCGCCGACGACCCAATACTCCGACATCGGTATTCTCCGGAAATCGATTCGCGGGAGACAGGCTAGCGGCCCACCCTTTACCGCTCCTTAAACCCGCGCCCCTGCGGCACGACATCACCCACGGCGAAAAGACATGGCAGCCAAGCCCGAGGACTATGCCCGCGTCTACGCGGCCTTCACCGCACCGGTCTCCCGCTACGACTGCGGGCGCAAATGCGCGCCCCACAACGAGGGGATACCGGTCTGCTGCACCGCCGACCACGCGGTGCCGATCGTCGACAAGTCGGAATACGAACTGCTGAAGTCGCGCACCGACCTCTGGCGCGACTACGTGCCGAAGGACTCGGCGGGCAGGAAGATCGTGGCCGACATGCACGCCTCCTGCGCCGCCGTGGAGTGCAAGGGCGTGCAGTTCTGCGAGCGCGACAACCGCTCGATGGCCTGCCGCGCCTTCCCCTTCTTCCCCTACTTCACGCGCGAGCGGAAGCTCGTCGGCCTTGCGTACTACTGGGACTTCGAGGACCGCTGCTGGATCCTGAGCAACCTGCAGGTGGTCGACCGCGACTTCGTGCGCGAGTTCGTCGCCGCCTACGAGGCGCTCTTCGCCGTCGACGAGGACGAGCGCGAGGGCATGGTCGAGCACTCGGCGTCGATGCGCCGCGTCTTCAGCCGCCGCAACCTGCCCATACCGCTGGTCGGGCTGGATGGCGGGTTCCTCGCGGTGGAGCCGCGCACCCATGTGCTGCGGCCCGCGCGCGTCGAGGAATTCCTGCGCCACGGCCCCTACAAGGACGAGCCGCCCGCCCCCGCCGCGGGCTGAGCGGAGGGCGCGCGATCGCGGCTCAGATGCGCCCGTCGTAGCTGCGGGCGGGGATGCGGCAGGCGATGACGCTGAAGCGGTCCGCCGCCAGCGCGCGGCGCAGCGCAGCCTCCAGCCCCGCGCGGTCGCCGACCTCGTGGCCCTCGCCGCCCATCGCGCGCGCCACGGCGGCGAAGTCCGTGCCGCCGAAGCCGACGCCGAGGCTCGGCAGCTGCGAGCCCCGCTGCTTGAGCTCGATCAGCGCGAGGGATTCGTCGACGAAGACGAGGAAGATCACCTTCAGCGCGCGGTCGCGCAGCGTCGCGAGCTCGCCGAGCACCATCTCGAGGCAGCCATCGCCGACGAAGCACGCGACCACGCGGTCCGGGGCGGCAAGCTTGGCGCCCGCGGCCAGCGGCAGCGAGCAGCCCATGGTGCAGAGCCCGGTCGACTGGAACAGCGTCCCGGGCAGGCGGCAGTCCCAGACCTGGCTGAAGAGGATGCGATGCGCGCCCGCGTCGGTCGTGGCGATCGTGTCGTCGGGCAGGATCCGCCGCGCGACGTCGCAGATCGCAGCCGGGCCCCATTCCTCGTCGGGGCGATAGGCGGCGCGCAGCCGGCCGCGCAGTTCCGCCACCTCGGCCGGGCGCCATTGCGAGGCGCCGGCGACGCCCTCGCCCAGCGCGCGCAGGCCCGCGCCGACGTCGCACACGAAGCTCAGCGCCGCCTGGTGCATGTAGTGGGTGTTGGCCACGCTGCAGAACTCGACCACGCGCGCGCCCTCCGCCCAGGGCTGGCGCCAGCCGATGCGCTGCTCGATCGGGTCGTAGCCCGCGAGCAGCACGAGGTCCGAGCCCGCGAGCAGCGGCAGCAGCATGCGGTCGGCGACCGGCGAGAGCCCGGCACCGCCGAGGCTCCAGGGATCGCGCGCCTCGTCGAGCACGCCCTTGGCCTTGTAGGTCGCGATCGCCGGGATGCGGTGGCGATGCACGAAGTCGCGGAACGCCGCCTCGGCGCCATGGGCGATCGCCTCGAGCCCGACCACGGCGACGGGCCGGCGCGCCTCGGCGAGCCAGGCGCGCGCCTGCTCCAGCGCCGGGCCTGGGGCGGGCGCCGTCGGCAGCGGTTCCGCGCGGCGCGGCACGATCGCTGGCGCGGCGGGCGCGGTCGCGGCGCCGATCGGGATGTCGACATGCACCGGGCCGCGCGGGTGGTCCATCGCGAGCGCCACGGCCTTGTCGATCACCGTCGCGATCGAGGCCGGGTCGGCGCGGAACGTCGCCTTCACCAGCGGCCGCAGCACCTGCGCGTGGTCGAAGACCTGGTGCGTGTAGGTGGCTTCCTCCGCCGCGTCGAGGCAGCCGGTCAGGAAGACGAGCGGCACGCGATCCTGCTGTGCGTTGGCGATCGCGTTGACCGCGTTGGACACGCCCGGGCCGATCGTCGCCACCAGCACGCCCGGCGCGCCGGTCACGCGATGCGTGCCCTCCGCCATGAAGCCCGCGCAGTTCTCGTGCTTGGCGAGGACGAACTCGATCCCCTCGGCGTCGAGCGCGGCCATGATCGCGAGCACCTCGCCGCCCGGGATGCCGAAGGCCCAGCGGCAGCCGGCGTCGCGCAGCCGGCGCGCGATCGCGCCCGCGGTCGTCGTCGGGGCGCCGGTCACTCCGCGGCCCTCGCCGCGGCCTCGGCGAGGTAGCCGTCGCGCGTCTGCGGCAGGCGGCGGCCCAGCAGCTTCGCCGCGACCTGCGTGCGCAGGACCTGCGCGGTGCCACCGGCGATGGCGAACATGCGCGCGTCCCGGACGTGGCGCTCCATCGGGTTGTCGCGGCTGTAGCCGGCGGCGCCCCAGAGCTGCAGCGCGTCGTTGGTGACGCGGATCGCCGTGTCGGCCGCCATCACCTTCGCCTGCGCCGCGAGGAAGCGGTCGGGGAACCCGGCCTTCCCGCTGGAGCGCGCGGCGCGCCAGACCAGCGCGCGCGAGGCATCGAGCGCGATCGACATGTCGGCCAGCATCCATTGCAGGCCCTGGAACTCGCAGATCGGCCGGCCGAACTGCTCGCGGCGCTGCACGTAGGCGAGCGCCTCGTCGAAGGCGCCCGCGGCGATGCCCAGCGCCGCCGTCGCGGCGCCGCAGCGCTGCGCGTTGTAGGCGTCCATCAGCGCGCCGAAGCCCTTGCCGAAGCCGCCGGGCGGGCGCAGCACCATGTCGTCGGCGACCTCCAGCCCCTCGAAGCGCAGCTCCGCCTCGGGCATGCCCTTCAGGCCCATCGACGGGATGCGCCGCGCCACGACGAGGCCGCGCGGGTCGCCCTCGCCCTGGCGCACCACGATGAAGCCGCCGATCCCGAGTTCCTTCCCGCCGTCGATCGCGCGCGCGAAGACGAGGTGCAGCCGCGAGACGCCGCCACCCGTGATCCAGGTCTTGTCGCCCTCGATGACCCAGCGGTCGCCGCGGCGCGTCGCCGTCGTGCGCATCTCGGTCGCGGCGGAACCCGCGCCCTTCTCGGTGATGCAGATCGCGGGCTTGTCGCCGGACAGGACCAGGGAGGCGGCGAGGCGACGCTGCGCGTCGGTCCCGTAGGCCATGATCGCGCCGATCGCGCCCATGTTGGCCTCGACCGCGATGCGGCCCGCGACGGCGCAGGCCTTCGCCATCTCCTCGACGACCAGCACGGCCTCCAGGTAGCCGAGGCCGCCACCGCCGTGCTCGCGCGGGATCGTCATGCCGAAGAAGCCAGCCTCGCGCATCCGCGCGACGACGTGCCAGGGATAGGCCTCGCTGCGGTCGGTCTCCGCCGCGCCGGGCGCGATCTCCGCGGCCAGCGCGCGGGCGCGCTCGCGCAGCGCCTCCTGCTCGGACGTGAGTTCGGTCATGCCGCGCTCTCCCATGCTTGTGCCCGTTAGGACAGGATCGCGCTCAGGCCTTGCGCGCGTCCTCGAAGAAGGGCTCGACCTTGCCCTTGAGGGTGACGGTCAGGGGATTGCCGCGGCGGTCGAGCGTCTTGCCGACGGCAACGCGGATCCAGCCCTCGCTGACGCAGTATTCCTCGACGTTCCGCTTCTCGACGCCGTTGAACATGATGCCGATGCCCCGCGACAGCAGGGCCTCGTCGTGGAAGGGGCTGCGCGGGTCGCAGCTCAGGCGGTCCGGGAGCGTGTCGGTCATGGCTGCGGAATTAGGACGGCTGCCGCGCGCAAGGCAAGGCCCTTCGCGCGGCGCTCAGCGCGCGAAGCGGAAGCTCGCGAGCAGGACCCAGCGCCGCGCCGCCTCCGGGTCGGCGCCGCGCCGCGGCTCGAGCGGCGCGACCTGGTGCCAGAAGGGCAGCCTGTAGGCGTTGACGAGCCCGGGGCGGGCGAGCTCGACCACCTGCGACAGGTGGCCGTCGCGCGCGTGCACGAGGCGCTGGCTGGCGACCGCGGGCGTGCTGAAGCCGAGATGGATGTCGAGATAGCCGTCCCGCGCGCCCGGGATGTCCGGGTGGTGGTCGTGGTGCGGGCCCATGTAGTCGCCCGCGCCGTAGCACAGCACCTGGCAGCCCGCGCCCGGCTTCAGCGGCCGGCCGGCCAGCGCCTCGCCAAGCGCGCGCAGCCCCGGCGAGCGCAGCAGGCCGAGGACCCCGATCCCCTCCGCGGCGCGCCAGGCCCGCGTGCCGCGGCGCTCCAGGTAGGCGGTGCGCAGCCGCGCGACCTTCGGCAGCCGCTCCTGGAAGCTGCGCGTCTGGTTCCAGATCGTCGCCGCGGGGATTGGCACGTCGATGCGCGAGAGCAGGGGCAGCATCGTCGCCTCGAGCGCGGCGAGGCCGCGCGCGCAGGACTCCGGAGCCAGGCAGGAGGCGAGCGACAGGAAGCCGGCCTCTCCCGCGGGCGCGGAGGCGAGCGCGCCGGCATGGCGCGCGATGCGCCGCGCGGCACCGGGCGCGAGCATGTCGGCGAAGTCGGGCGGAAAGGCGGTCGGCATGGGACGGGATCGAACTCCGGCGGCGACGTCCTAGTCTATCATGGCCGATACTTCGACTGGACTGCCCGCCTCCTCGCACGGACCCTCCCCGATGCCCTATGCCTCGCTACGCGACTTCATCGACCATCTCGAGCGCGAGGGACGCCTCGTGCGCGTGCGCGAGCCTGTCTCCACCGTGCTGGAGATGACGGAGATCCAGACGCGGCTGCTCGCGACGAAGGGCCCTGCCGTGCTGTTCGAGAACGCGATCCGCGCCGACGGCACGCGCTCGCCGATCCCGGTCCTGGTCAACCTCTTCGGCACGGTCGAGCGCGTCGCCTGGGGGATGGACCGCACGCCCGACCGGCTGCGCGAGGTCGGCGAGACGCTGGCCTTCCTGCGCCAGCCGCAGCCGCCGGAGGGATGGCGCGAGGCGCTCGAGCTCCTGCCACTGGCCAAGACGGTGCTGGCGATGAAGCCCGCCAGCCGGATGTTCGGCACGGCGCCCTGCCAGGAGGTCGTGCTCACCGGGAACGACATCGACCTCGGCAGGCTGCCGGTGCAGACCTGCTGGCCTGGCGAGCCCGCGCCGCTGATCACCTGGCCGCTGGTGGTGACGAAGGGACCGTCGGGCAAGCGCGAGGACGGCTTCAACCTCGGCATCTACCGCATGCAGGTGACGGGGCGGAACACGACGCTGATGCGCTGGCTCAAGCATCGCGGCGGCGCGCAGCACCACCAGCGCTGGCAGAAGAGCGGGCGGCGCGAGCCGCTGCCGGCCGCGGCGGTGATCGGCGCCGATCCCGGCACGATCCTCGCGGCGGTGACGCCGGTGCCCGACACGCTGTCCGAGTACCAGTTCGCAGGGCTCCTGCGCGGCAGGCGCGTCGATCTTGTCGACTGCAGGACCGTGCCGCTGAAGGTGCCGGCGGAGGCCGAGATCGTGATCGAGGGGCATGTCAGCCTCGACGACCATGGCGACGAAGGGCCCTACGGCGACCACACCGGCTACTACAACAGCGTGGAGAAGTTCCCGGTCTTCACCGTCTCGGCCATCACCATGCGCCGCGACCCGATCTACCTCTCCACCTTCACCGGCCGCCCGCCCGACGAGCCGAGCGTCCTGGGCGAGGCGCTCAACGAGGTGTTCATCCCGCTGCTGCGCCAGCAATTCCCGGAGATCGTGGATTTCTGGCTGCCGCCGGAGGGCTGCTCCTACCGCATCGCCGTGGTGTCGATGAAGAAGGCCTATCCGGGCCACGCCAAGCGCGTGATGCTCGGCGTCTGGTCCTACCTGCGCCAGTTCATGTACACGAAATGGGTGATCGTCGTGGACGACGACATCGACGCGCGCGACTGGAAGGACGTGATGTGGGCGGTGTCGACGCGCATGGACCCGGCGCGCGACGTCACGCTGGTCGAGAACACGCCGATCGACTACCTCGACTTCGCCAGCCCGGAGAGCGGGCTCGGCTCGAAGATCGGCCTCGACGCGACCAACAAGTGGCCGCCCGAGACGAAGCGCGAATGGGGCGAGAAGCTCTTCATGGACGAGGACGTCGTGCGCCGCGTCACGGAGAAATGGGCGAGCCTCGGGCTTCCGGGCGAGGGCAAGCCGATCTGGCGCTGAGCCCCCGCGCGCCTCAGCGCGGCGGCTCGGCCTGCAGCCGCGCGACGACGCGCCCCGACGCGTCGATCAACTCGAGGAGGTCGCCCGCGACGCGGTGGGCCGCCGTGGCGTGGAGCGCGCGCGCGAAAGCCGCGGCCTGCTCCATGCCTTCCGGGCAGGCCATGCGCGTCGCGCCGATGCCGGAGAAGGACAGCCGCGCGCCATCGAGCGCATAGCCGCCGACCATGCGGTTGCAGCCATCGGAGCCCGAGAGCCGCCCGCCCTCCACGGCGAAGACGAGATGCGGCGCGCGCGATGCGTCGGCGGCGCGCACGGGCTCGTCTCCCAGGGCGACGAGCCGCCAGCGCGTGCCCGCGAGCGGCGCGGCGTCGGCGGCGGCGACGCGCACCAGCACGATCTCCACCTCGCGTCCCGCGCCCGCGCCCAGCACGGGATGCGCGACGTCGGTGGTGAAGAGCAGCCGCCCCTCGTGGCGGATCTCGGCGCGCACGACATAGCGCCGCCCGGCGGCGATGCGCGCGGCGTCGTAGGGGATCTCGAACCGGAACGGCGACTGGCCCGCGGGGTCGAGCCTCGCGCGGCCAAGCACCTCGGCCGCCGCGTCGGCGCGCGACACGTCCTGCAGCGTCGCCTCGAACACCGCGTCGGGCGGCAGCGCCATGCGCTCGCGATGCAGCGCGCTGCCAGGGACGACCTGCGCAGCGGCCGGCAGCGCGAAGGCAAGGACGAGGAGGATCGGCAGGATCGCGGCGCGCAGCCCGCGGGCTGGCCCCGGCCTGGCCGGATGCGACGGGAACGCGGGTCGATCGCTCATGGGACGGGCCTCCTCGGGCTGCGCCTCTGCCCGGCGGCAGCCAAGCACGCGTGGCGGCGCGCCGGAAGGGGATCGGGGGTTGGAAACGGTCGACCAGCCCGCGCCGTCACCCATGCCCCGACGCGGCGCTGGCGCCCCTGGGCCGCTCCGACGCGGCGAAGCGGGAAAGGAGTTCCTCGACGTCGTCGAACCGCAGCGGCTTCGACAGGAAGCCATCCATGCCCGCTGCCTCGCAGGCGGCGCGGTCCTCGGCGAAGGCGCGCGCGGTCATGGCGACGATCGGCACCGGGGCGAGCCCATGCTCCAGCTCGCGGCGCCGGATCTCGCGCGTCGCCTCGATACCGTCGAGCTCGGGCATGTTGCAGTCCATGAGCACCAGCGCCGGGCGATCGGCGTCCATGGCGCGCGCCACGGCGGCCCGTCCGTCGACGACGGCCTCGTGCCTGATGCCGAGCCGGCGCAGGAAGGCCTCGACCACGAGCCGGTTCGCCGCCACGTCCTCGGCGACGAGGACGTGGCCAGCGAAGGCCGGGCTGGCGGACGAGGGCGCGCGCGCGATCCGCGCGCATCCCGCGCCCGGCACCTCGGACGCGGACGCCACGCCCGCGCGCAGGGTGAACCAGAAGCTCGCACCCTGGCCGGGCGCGCTCTCGACGCCCGCGGTCCCGCCCATCTGCCGCGCCAGCATGAGCACGATGGACAGGCCGAGCCCCGTTCCCCCGGCATGGCGCGACGGCACGTTGTCGAGGCGCGTGAACGGCTGGAAGAGCTGCGCCACCTCCTCCCCGCTCATGCCCGGACCCGTGTCGACGACGCGGAACTCGAGCTCGGCCTCCGCGTCGCCAGGCGACGCGCGCGCGACGCCGTGGATCCGGATCGCGCCGGAGGTCGTGAACTTCAGCGCGTTGCTCACGAGGTTGGAGAGCATCTGCCTGACGCGCCCGGCGTCGGCGCGATAGGCGGCGGCCGGGCCGCGCCACTCCACCTCCAGCGCGAGGTTGCGCTCCCGCGCGATGTCCGCGAACAGGGCGCGCACCTCCTCCAGCAGCGCGTCCGGCCGGAAGGCGACGGGCTCGAGGTCGAAGCGGCCAGCCTCGACCTTGGAGAGGTCGAGGATGTCGTTCAGGATCTTGAGCAGCGCCTCGCCCGAGCGGACGATGACGCGCGCATACTCGCGGCGGCGCCCGGGATCCAGCTCCTCGGCGGCGAGCACCTGCGCCAGCCCCATGATCGCGTTCATCGGCGTGCGCAGTTCGTGGGACATGACGGCGAGGAACTGGCTCTTGGCGGCCGAGGCGCTCCGCGCCGCGTTCATCGCCTCGGCGAGCTCGCCCATCATCGTCGACAGCGCCGACTGGATGCGCCCCCATTCGTCGTCGCGGATCGAGGCAGGCCGCGCCGCGAGGTCGCCCATGCGGATCGCCTCCACCTGGCGGAGGACGGAGGCGAGCGGGCGCTGGATGCCGGAGCGGATGACCCAGGCGGTCAGGAGCACCGAGAGCAGGACCACCGCGACCGTGGCGATCGCCAGGCTGCGCGTCGCGTCGTCCATCGCGGATCGCAGGTCGGCATC
>Ga0255210_1000538_pt1 | contig 13391 bp, 13 predicted proteins | sample Miss_Yuk_RepA_8d_FD_188422 | JGI IMG/M metagenome (GOLD analysis project Ga0255210, IMG submission 188422) | Freshwater microbial communities from Mississippi River, Louisiana, United States - Miss_Yuk_RepA_8d | ecosystem: Environmental > Aquatic > Freshwater > River | place: USA: Louisiana...
CTGGATGTACCGACTCGCCTGATCGTGTTGCATGGGCAGCCCATGCCCCGCCCAGACAAGCTCAGGCAAATTCCTGCTTATTCTCCAGCGCGCTGCCCGCCGTGTTTTTCGTCACCGGGACGCATGTCCTTGAGCCAGTAGACCCATGAGAGCAGTACCGCCACGGTGGCGTACATCTCCGGTGGGATCGCGTCATCGACATTGAGCCGGCTCAGCATCGCCAGCAGTTGCGGGTCGCGCGCGACATGCACGCCATGCTTTTCGGCTTCCTGCAGGATCCGCTCGGCCAACTCGTCGTCGCCCTTGGCGCTAATGATCGGACTCGGGTTCTGCCCGTACTCCAGCGCAATGGCCTGTCGAAAGCCCGGTTTCATGTGCGCAGGTCCAGCAATTGGCCGAGTTCGGCAGCATCGGCGGGAGGCGGCCGGTCGGTATCCTCCGGCCGGCGCCCGTGAATCACCTGAAGGCTGGTCATCGTCAGGCCCAGGCTGTCGAGTTCGCGAGCCAGCACCGCGGATTGTGCTCGGGCCTGTCCGGCCAGCTCTTCGCTGGTGGTCCACATCATCATGTCGACCTGACGCAGATCCAGGATCCGGGTCTGCAACCAGACATCGCCCAGGTGCGAGATCTCGGTATGCAACTGAATCGTCATCGGGCCCGGCGACGAGTCGCCCGACGACTGGCCGCGCGAAAAGCGGATCAGCACCGGATTGGCATCGCGAAAGGGCAGCACCAGCGACAGCGTCCACTCCTTGCCGAGCATCCCCTGACTGGCCAGCAGCTGGCTCGATTCCAGATCGTCCACCGCCTGTTGAACGCGATGTGCGTGACCGCTGTCGTCGCCAGCGAGTTCCTCAAGCAGGGCTCTGAGCCCGAGCTTGAAGTCAACCGGTGATACGTTCTTGTCATGCAGCAAGCCGTGCTCGGTGTTCAGGCCGCTGTGCCGGACCCAGTCTCTGACGCGATCGGCGCTGAGCGATTGGATGCTGGGGCGCAGACGCAGGCTGTTCATCAGCTTTTGTCGGGCGTCGCTGTCCAGAGTGGTGGCGTTCAACAGCAGGGTCTCGAGCACGCCGGGTTTGAGCAAGTCGGCCCAGGCGCGCAGTTCGGGCGGGCGCATGCTCAATTGCTGGGCCCGGCCGGCCTGCTGGGCGGCGAGTTCAGCCGGAAGCGCGGGGGGCGGCGCACCCGGCGTGCCGCTCGCAGGCGGCATCGGACGCAGCACGATGCTGCCATTGGGCATGACCTGCACGCGAAGGCGAAGCGTTTCGCCGTCCGGTGCGGCCCATCGCGCCAGCACCCCGGCCTGCGCTGCGGTCAGTGGAAGGCGCAAGTCCCACTCGGCGAATTTCAATCCTTGCAGATTGGCCTGCAAGGTCGCCTGGACCACCTGTCCGTCGCGCAGGTTCAGATCGGAGGCGACCTTGGCCTCCACCACTGGCAGTTGGCCCTCGGGCAACATCGCCGCAGCCCTGGTGAACAGGTGGGCGGTTTCGATGCCCGTGATCATGTCAGCGCCTCAGGGGAACCGTACCCACCGGCTCTGGTCTCGCTGGCGCGACGCCCTGGCGCCTGCCTGCTCTTCGTCGGCCATCAGATAGGGCTTCATGGCCGGGTGACTGGCAAGCACCGATTGCCGGATCTGATCAGGGGTCGGAAGCATGATCTGGGCGCCGGCGCGCATCAGGTGTGGGGTGCGAGCCGGAAAAACGCCGGGATTCATGTCGATGATTGCGCGGCGCAGGATTTCGATCTTGTAGGGGCTGTCGGGTAAATGACGCCGGATGATCATGTCGAGCGTTTGTCCGCGCTGGACCACCAGCGTACCTGGCATCGGCGCAGAGTGTTGCGCTGGGGCGGCAGCCGTCGCGGAGCTTGTCGGCGAGATGGACGGGGCTGGCGTGGCTGACGCGGCTTGTGCCAGCGTGGTGGGCTTGGCCGTCGATCCGCCTCGGGTCAGCGTCTCGAAGGCTGCACGCGCTGCCTCGGACGGAGCCGGTTGCTGGGCGAACGCCGGGTTCAGCCCTGCAAGCGGCAGAACTGCGAGAAGGCTGCCCGTCAGAACGCAGGAGAGCCAGCGTTGACGGCCAGGTGGGGCTTGGCGAAGCGGGTTGCAGATCACGGCGATGCTCATAAAGGCAGTGCCACCCAGCGACCATGGGTCGAGGCCGCGGGGCCGGCGAGTTGACGGATGGCGGTCTGATGTTCACCCACCTGCACGACCTCGGCCAGACGCAGATGCGCCATCGCCCCATTTTCCAGGATTTTCTGCGGGATGTATTCAGGAGCCACCAGCAGCAGGCGATCGCCAGGGTTCAGGCCGCTGCGCTGGCCGGCGTTGATCAGCAGGCCTGAGGCTGAGGAGCCAGAAACCTGGAACTGGATCGGCTCGCAGGCCCAGGCTTTCTCCAGCGCCTGCGCCCAAGCCTGCACGATCGGCTGCAGCCGATCCCCGAGCATCGCCTGCCAGGCTGCTGGCGTCGCTTGCTGTTCCAACCCAGAGAGCTGCAGCGGCGCATGCTGGCTCCATAGGGCCTCGAAGCTGCCGTCCTGCCTCAGGGTACCCATGGTCATCGTCAGTTGCCAAAGCCAGGGCTGCTCGACGGATTCATCGGATCCAGTCACCGTCCGGCGCAGCCGGACATGCCAGGCTTGCTGCTCGGCCGGTGGCGCTGGCAGCGTCGACAGCTCCAGCCGCACGGCCCAGGAGGTCTGCGTGCCGCTGCGGGTCAGTGCCGCTTCATAGGCGCCGCTCGACGACTGGCTCGCAGCGACGCTGGTCACCGGCTGCGGCCACCAGCGTGTTGAGGTTTGCACTTGTTCCTGCCAGCGCGACTGCGTTTCTTGCAGCAGGGTCTGGCTGTAAAAGGACTGGCGTCCTCCGAGCTCGGCCTGCCCGGCGCTGAAAATCTGCAGCGGCTGGCGCAGCTTGCGCGCGGGGGCCTCGCAGCTTGCGCCGGGTTTCATCTTCTGACGCCAGGCCGAGGGTAGTAGCTCGACCTTGATGCCGACCGGTTTGGCCACCGGCTTGGCCTTGTCGAACAGCGGCATGCGCACGCTGCGTACGCTGCGCACTTCGCCATCGGTCTGAAAATGGGCGGTTTCGTGCAGCCGCCCATCCTGGTCGATCCAGGCGGTGCTCAGTACCTGGGTGGGGCGCTCGACTGCGGCGTTCAAAATGGCCTGGCGAATCTGCTCGAGTTGCGCCTCGGCCGCCTGGTTGTCTGATGCTTGCGCCTGCGCCGCGGACCATCGGCACACTAGCGCGATGGCCAGGCAGGGCAGCAGCCTGGCCAGCGTGCGTCCGCGTGACATGCTCGGAAGGCCCGTCATGGCAGCGTTACTGGCGTGCGGCCAGATGACCGAGGTACAGCGTGCGCAGGTCTTTGACGACCTGCTTGTCCAGCGACAGGGTCGTCTCGTAGGTGTCGTCACCGACCGGCGTGATGCTGACCAGCACGGCGCCATAGATGACGCCTTCGACCTTGGTGCGGAAGGTATCACTCTTGATCATCATGTCAGCCACGGTGGTCGAGGCATCGAGCTGCTGGCCGTAGACCTGCTCGGTCAGCGCGCGGTAGGCGTCGAGCTTGGAGGCGCGAATCGCCATCAGGCGCTGCTGGGCCTCGTTCTTGTGGTTTTGCACGCTGATCACCGCATAACCGGTGGCCGTCAGCGTCTCGCGTTTTTCCACCAAGGGCGTGATCATCGACACGGTTTCGCTGGGCGGCGCGACGCTGGTTGCCGCCGGATTGCGACCGGTGGGGGCCACGATTTTGCGAGCCGGTTTGGACGGATTGTCTGCGCTGGCAGTTTCCAGCGGCATCAATGCAATCGATTCACAGCCGGCCAGAACGATGGCCAGGCTGGCGACGAGCGTCTTGGGCAGCAACGCGGAAAGTTTGGAACGCATGCGAATTCTCCGGCCGATAGGACAGTGCAGGACCTGGTTGCCCGGTGGGGGGCCATGCTGCGCTGGTTGCCTGAGGAATCGGTGCGAGTGGCGATTTCTTGAGGTGATGCGCCTCGCTTCGGATCTTCCCAATGATCGCAGGTTTCCGAGAGCCTGGTCCTGAAAATCCACTATATTGCGACTTTTGATCGTGGTCGTGGTGACTGGAGGCTCAGCTTGAAGGTTCGCCGATGTCTGATGCGCTAGCAAGCTTGCTGATGGGCGCAAGCCCGGAGACGGTCGCGCTGCGCGCCTTGATCGGCACGCTCGCTGAGTCCGCCTCCACCGTGCTGGTCACCGGCGAGAGCGGAACCGGCAAGGAGCTGGTTGCCAGGGCGCTGCATATGACCGGTGCTCGTGCGCGCGGGCCGTTTGTGCCGATCAATTGTGGCGCGATTCCGCGCGAGCTCATCGAGAGCGAATTATTCGGGCACCGCAAAGGATCGTTCACCGGCGCGCTGTCGGACCGGATGGGGCGGTTCGAACTGGCGCATGGCGGAACACTGTTTCTCGACGAGATTGGCGATCTACCGCTCGATATGCAGGTCAAGCTGTTGCGGGTCTTGCAGGAGCGCTGTGTGCTACCCGTGGGTGCCAGCAAGGAAGTGCCGATCGATGTCCGGGTGGTGGCTGCCACGCATCGCAAGCTCGAAGACGAGGTGGCCCAGGGGCGTTTTCGGGAAGACCTGTACTACCGCATCAATGTGCTGCCGGTCTTCACGACGCCGTTGCGTCAACGTCCGCTGGACACTCAAGCCTTGCTGCTGCACTACGCCGAGAAATTCGCCGCTGCGCAAAGACGGCCGGTGCGGTTCAGCGCCCGGATGATGGCTTTGCTGCTGGCTTACGACTGGCCGGGCAATGTGCGCGAGCTGTCCAACCTGGTGGACCGGTTTACGACACTGTTTCCCGGCCAGGAGATTCATCCGGACCGGATACCACCCGGCATGATGCCCACCGGAATGATGAAGTTGCATGCGGAACTGGGCGGCGAATTTCCTGCGCCAGACCAAAGCGCGCAGCCGGCCGATACCGGGCCCGGAGCAGATGCGATGGCCGATACGCGCTCTTGGCAATTCTCTGGCGACGAGGCTCCGACGGGGTCGCCGGAGGGCGCGCAAGACCCGCTGGCTGAACTGATGCGCCTGGCGGGGCAGTCCGCCACCGCGACGCGACCGGCGCCGCGGCCTCGTGTGCAGCCTGCGAGCGCGAGCAACGATGAGCTGCATCAGGTGGAGGCGGCGGTCCTTCTGGCGCAGGGAATCCCGTTGCTGCCGCCAGAGGGTATCTCGCTCAAGCAGCACCTGATCGACGTGGAAAAAAGCCTGATCGAGCAGGCCTTGCGACTGAAAGACGGCAATGTCTCGCAGACCGCGCGCATCCTGCAATTGCAGCGCACCACGCTGATCGAAAAAATCAACAAATACGATTTGCGATCCGTCGATTGAACGCCGCAGCGTCACCGGGTGCTCAATACCAGCAAAAACGGCCTTGGCTGGGTCAGCACTTCCCGGCAATGCGCGTTGCCGTTAAAGGTGTACATCGTGCAGCCCATGCCGGGGTTGCTCGCGCTGGTCGATCCGGTCCAGTAGTTGTCGATCAGGATGCCAGGGAACACTTCGGTATTGATCGCCGGATTCAGGCAGCCGGACAGCTTCAGGGTTCGCATTTCGCTGACGCTGGGAAGGCGCCAGTTTTGGTTGGCGCGGGCCGAGAACTCTTGTGCATACGCCTTGGCATCGATTTGGCCCAGCTTGATCGGATCGCCGATGCACTGGCCGTTGCTAAAGCGCTGCCCGGCGCTGCATCGGTACCAGCGCAGGCCGGTTTCGGTGTCCAGCACGCTACCCTTGGTGTCGGCTCGAAGGTGCTCCGGAAATCCTTGCCGTTCGAGCAACTCACTGCACTGCGGCGTGTGCACATAACGATCGCAACCGGCCGCCGCCAGGACGACAATGAGGCAGGAAAGCAGTCGAAGCAATCGGGTCTTCATGGTCGCTTAAGCATCGGCACGAGCGCCAGTTGATTGAGTTTACTGATGTTTTGCGTCAAGAATAGTCACCTGCATCCGATACAGTAGACGTCTGCCGTTAAACCCAACTGATTTCGAGATTATGGACATTGCAACCATCATCGGTTTTGGCGCCACCTTCGGTCTGATCGTCATGTCGATGGGTAATCCGGGGCCGTTCATCGACATGCCTTCGGTGTACATCGTGGTGCTCGGAACCATGACGGCAGTGCTCGCGCGCAGCTCGATTCCGGAATTCATCGGTTCGATCGGCGTGGTGATGAAAACCGTGAAATTCAAGCTCGATCCGCCTGAGGCGCTGATCGAGCGCCTGGTGGAACTTGGCACCATCGCCCGCAAGGACGGCATGATCGCTCTGGAGGGGCAGGAAATTCCCAATGCCTTCCTGGCCAAGGGCGTGCGGATGCTGGTTGACGGCACGGACCCCTCGATGATCAAGAGCACGCTTGAGCGGGAAATGCAGATGATTCAGCAGCGCAACAGCGACGGGATGACCTTTATTGCGGCGGCGCAGGACATCGCGCCGGCAATGGGCATGATCGGAACGCTGATCGGTCTGGTGCAGATGCTGGGCAACATGAGCGATCCGAAATCGATCGGACCGGCGATGGCGGTGGCTCTGCTGACGACACTGTACGGCGCGGTGATCGCCAACGTGATGTGCATCCCGCTGAACCAGAAGCTTGCCAAGCTCGATACCGCAGAATCGTTGAACCATCAGCTGATCATCGAGGGCGTGATGTTTATCCAGTCCGGCGGCAACCCTCGAATGCTGCCGGACCTGCTGATGCCGTTCGTCAGTCCCAAGGCCCGCGCCAAGCTTGAAGCGGCAGCTTCCTGAGCCGGAAGATCGACATGGCTGAAGAGGAAGTCAGGGACGCGCCAAATCCGCAAGAGGCTGAGCCTGCGCCGGAGCCGGCGAAGGCAGAAAAGCCATTCGGGCCAGATGATTGCCCCAAGTGCGAGGATTGTCCTCCCTGCAAGGCGGGGGCCCCGGCGTGGATGGCCACCTTTGCCGACATGGCAACCCTGCTGATGGCGTTCTTCGTGCTGATTTTGTCCTTCGCAGAAATGAACGTGCCGAAGTTCAAGCAGATCAACGGCTCGATGAAGAATTCCTTTGGTGTGCAGCGGCTCATTCCGGTTGTGGAGGCGCCCAAGGCGCAAAGCCTGATCGCCCAGCACTTTTCGCCCTCGGTGGCGCAGCCGACTCCGGTGACCACCATTCGCCAGCAAACGACCGACGACCGCAAGGACGAGGTCGAGCTAAAGACTGACGTCGCGCCACAGGCTGCCGAGGCGCTGGAGGCGACCAAGGAGGCGCTGGCGCAGGAAATTCGCCGAGGCGAAGCCGAGGTCCGGCTCGAATCCGGCAAAGTGGTGGTCGAGATGACGGCCACCCCGACCGGGGGTGCACAGGGCAGCTCCGGACAACGGCAGGGCGGGGCCAGCCCCTCCGGAGGCCAAACCGGTGGCGCCGCATCGACCGGCGCGCAGATGGCGGGCGCTTCACCGGCGGGCGCCGCTGCTGCCGGCGCGGCCAAGGAGGGCACGGCGTCGGCGGGTACCAGCGCTCGGGGCGCCCAGCAGGCGGGGACCGTCGCCCAGGGAGAGATCGAGTTTTTTGCCAAGGTCGCCGACGTACAGGCCAAGGTGCAGGCCTCCATCGAGGTTCGCGACACGCGTCCCGGCAAGGCCGGTGCTGGTTCGGGTGGGGGCGTCGACAAGGCGGCAGCTGACGCCGAGTTGCAGCGTATCCGCCAGGAACTCGACAAGGAGATTCAGGCGGGCAAGGCCGAGGTCATGCGTGACGGTGCGAAGGTCATCATTCGCCTGGCCGAGCAGGGCTCGTTCAGATCGGGTAGTGCCGATCTGCAGCCGGAGTTCATGAAGCTGCTGGGTCAGGTCTCCAAGACTGTCGGCGCCAGCAAGGGGCGGGTGTTCATCGAGGGGCACACCGACAATGTGCCGGTGGTGTACAACGAGCGTTTTCGCTCGAATTGGGATTTGTCGGGTGCGCGTGCCGGCGCGGTGGCCGACTATATGGCGTCCAGCGGTGGTCTGGCACCGGGTCGGATGAGCGTGTCGGGATTCGCCGATACCAAACCGCTGGAGAGCAACAACTCGGCGGAGGGGCGCAGCCGCAACCGCCGGATCGAGATCATTGTTGACGGGGCGTAGGCTCGAGCGGCTTACCCTCCTGACGAGGAAACTGAACCGCACGCTCGCGCTGCTGCGACTGGTTGGTCTTTTGCACGGTTTCCAGGTAACGCTCGCGTTGTAGGGTGATCAGCGCCTCGACGTCGCGCTTGAGCGTGTCGACGTTGGCGGTTGCGGTTTTCATGGCGTTGATCTCGGAGCCGAGCTTTTGCACCGCGCTGGTTTGCGAGGCCAGGCGCTGGTTGATGTCCTGCACCTGCTTGAGCATGGTTCCGCTTGAGGCGGCGACCTGCTTGGCAGTTTCCTGCGGCACTTTCTGTGCGATCGATTCCGACTGCTTGAGCGAGTTTTCGATGCGTGACTCGAACTCCGCCTGGGCTCTCTTTAGCTCGTTTTGCTTGCCCGAAAGATTCTCCATCGACTGCTGAACACTGCTCAGCGACTCCAGACTGGCGCTGAGTTCTACCGCGCGCTTGCCCACTGCCAGGACCATCGCGTCGAGCTGGTTGATGCGACTGATCATGCGCACACCCATGATCATGAAAAAGATCAGGCTCAGCAGCATAAAGCCGCCCGCGGCGACCAGCATGATCAGGTTGCGTTTGTGATTGGCCTGCCCCAGTTCCAGTACGGTCTTACTGGTCTGGCGTAGCTCTCGCGACGAGTCGGCGGCCGCCTGTGCCGAGCGGGTGGCATTTTCGGCCGATTCCAGCACCGTCGCAGCAAGCACCTGGTATTGCTCGTAGGCGCGCTGGTCCACCGCGGTCGGAGCGTGCTGCGCCTGGGGCCTCGACGTCTCGCCATCGGCGGCGCTTGGCTTGGGCTGAATGTGCGGTGCCGGATCGGCTGCCTTGAAGACGGCTTCCTGTTCGGCGGGGACGCTGGCCTGCGCATCGGCACTGGTCTGGCCGATGCTGTCGGTTTGCTCCGGGTTGCCGTCAATGTTCGGCTCGTCGGCGTTTTGATTGGTGTTCGAGGTGTTGTCACTCATGATCATCTCCGCTGGGCGCTTTCGATGCGCTCAATCGATCAAGTTGTTTGGCCAGCAAGGCGTTGCGTTTTCGCAGCTCGGTGAGGCGCTGCAGAACTGCCTCGTCGGGCGCCCAAAGTTCGTTGGCCTTGGGCTCTGGTGATGGGCTGGCAGCGGGCTTGGCTGCCGGTTGAACTGGACTCGGATTTGACCCTGAGCCTGATCTGGCCGGACTTGCCCGAGGGGTGAGGCTGGGTGCCCGGCGAGATGTGCCCGTAGGGGCTGGAGCCTCAAGCGTCGGTCGGCGGGCCGGCGGTTTTTCGGTAGGACCAGTCTTGGCGGCGGGCCGGCTCTGGGCAATGTTACTGCCCTCCCGAACCTTGACCTGATGCGCCTTTTCCTGGCGCACAACTTTGGATTTGGCCATCAGCTTCTCCTGTCGCCGGCGTTCGGTGCGGCAAGTTCCGCCTGCACGTCCCGTGCCGGGCGCACCCAATTGCCCTGTGGATAGGTGTCGGACTTCAGCGCCGCATAGGCCTGGGCGGCAGACGCATAGGGCGCCGAAATGACGGCAAAAAGCGGGCCGTTCTGACCGCTGCGAAAGATCGAGACGATCAGGCTGCGTTCCAGAGCACGATGGTTCTTGCGATACGCGAGCGCGGCGTCGTAGCCCGGGAAGACCGCATGCCAGATGACGAAAGAACCCGGGGCCAGTTCGCGCATCCATTGCGCGGCCGCTGCCGGATCGCCAAGTCGCCTGGCAAGGTCCGTGTCGGCTTGCGCGGCCGGTTTCGGCAAGGCCGATGTCGGCGGCGCTTCCGTAGCCTTGGTCGCCAACTCGGTCGGAGCTCGCACTTCGGCAGCTTGGGGCTTGCTGGTCTGCGTTGATGCTGGGGCGGTCTTCGCGGGGTCCGAGACAGACTTGACCGGTTCGGCCACGGGCCTGACCGGTTCGGCCACGGGCTTGACCGGTTCGGCCACGGGCCTGACCGGTTCGGGGGCAGGCCTGACCGGTTCGGAGGCAGGCTTCAAGGATTCCGCATTCGCGTTTTTCGGTCGAGGCTCGGATGCCGGCGCAAGTGCCGGCTTTGGGGCAGCCGGTTGCACGCTTGTGCCTGATTTGCCGTCCGTCGCTTCGGCCGGCACATTGCTGGCCTTGCCGCTCGCGATGCCAAAGGACTGGGGCTGCATCCACATCATCAGGCCCGTGGAAATCACCAGGGCCGAGCCGAGCAGCGCGCCGAGCTTGAGCAGCTGCGAGCGGCGATTCCCGGCGCTCTCGTGCGCTAGCGTAGCGCCGGTCAGCTCGTGCTCAGCCGCCCTGGTCGCGGCGCTGGAAGATTCCGGCGACTCGGCTGCCGGTTGCGCAGGATTTGCCACCCGTGTGGATGTCATCGCCAGGTCGTTAGCGGCTGCGGCCGTGACCGGATCGAGGGCGCACAGTTTGGTGAGCAAGCGCCTTAGCGACTGCAGCTGTCCGCTGCGTTCGCTGAATTCCAGCGCAGCCAGCGCCTGTTCGGCGCTCGGCACGTCAATATCCCAGCGCAGCATCTGGCGTTTCAGGGATGTCAGCGTGAAATCTCTTGCTGCAGTACCCGCCAGCAGCACGATCAGGCGGATATTGGCACCTGGCAGGCTCTGAATCAGTCGTCCAAGTAACTGCATCTCGGCGTCCGCGATCAGGCCCGGGTCGTGAATCACCCAGATCTGTCCGGCGCCCCCTGGGTCTTGAGCGCGCGCAGCCTCTTCGACCTTGCGATGACCCAGAGTCTCGTTGAAACGAGCGATCAGGCTGTCGGGAGAGGTCGGAAAATACACCTCGATCTTGTGCTGAGGAGCCGATGCGCGCAGGTCTGAGAGCAGTAACTGAAGATAGTGGTCCAGCAGAGCCTCTTCCTCGCAGCACAAGGTCAGGCTCTGCCCTTCCTGGCCGACGGCGTGCACGCATCCTTCCAGCCGCATCTTGTCGGCGGTGCGGAAAAAGTACCGGTCGGTATAGGTAGCCCCTAAGGCGGCTCGCGGCGTGGTGTTCATGCGCTAACACCCTCCGGGCTCATCGGGCGGCCATCGGCATTGAACAGCATGTTGGACGGAACCTTGACCTGTGGTCGCGGGCGCACCCGGCCGTGCATTGCTGACCCTTCCAGGCTGAACACATACGCGATCACCTGAGCGACCGCGTGATACAAGTCTTCAGGCACCGGTTGCTCGAGTTCAGTCGTAAAGTAGATCGCACGCGCCAGCGGTGCCGCCTCGAAGATGTGGATGCCGTGGTTCTCGGCTTCCTCGCGGATTCTCGCCGCCATCAGGTCTGCGCCCTTGGCCACCATCACCGGCGCGCCGTCGCTGGACGGATCGTATTCCAACGCAACCGCGAAGTGCTGCGGGTTGGTGATGATCACATCGGCGTCCTTGATGCGTTGCATCATCCGGTTGTTGGCCATTTCGCGCTGACGCCGGCGAATCTGCGCCTTCACTTCGGGGCGACCCTCCATTTCCTTGAGCTCGTCCTTGACCTCCTGCTTGGTCATGCGCATGCGCTTCATGTATGCATGCTTCTGGTACGGAACGTCGATCATCGCGATAAAAGCCAGGCTCAGGGCCACCCAGACTGCGGACTCCAGAATGATGCCGGCGGCCGCAGTCAGTGCAGGCTCCAGGTGCATGCGACCCATCTGCATCAGCGTGTCCATGTGGTTCATGATCGAAATCCACAGAACCGTGGACACCACTGCGAACTTCATGATCGCCTTGGCCAATTCGACGGCAGCGTGGGTGCCGAACATGCGCTTCAGGCCTGAGATCAGGCTGAGCTTGCTGGCTTTGGGTTTCACCGCCGCGAGCGAAAAGTGATGCCCCCCAGTCATGCCCGACGAGATCACCGCGGCCACCAGCGTGTAGACGAACAAGGGCGTCGTGAGCAAAAAGAGCGCGAACAATTGATTGCCAAACGCACTGATCAGTAGTTCCGGCTGGCGCAGTGTGCGCAGATCCAGTGCGAAGCCCTGGGCAAACAAGGCGGCGAGGCGCTCGATCAGCCAGGGGCCAGTCAGCAGCAGCAGCAGCAGCGTGCCGATGACGACCGCCGCAGCTGGCAGTTCGACCGAACGGGCGACTTCACCGTCCTTGACCGCCTTGTTCAGCCGCCGGGCAGTCGGGGCTTCGGTTTTTTCCTGGGCGCTGTTCTCAGCCATGCGGCGCTCCCGTGATGTCTCGGATCACGTTAAAGCCCTGCATCCAGAGCCACTCCATGCGGGCGCCGATGCTCTCGGTGGCCATGATCAGGATCAGGAATCCGGCCATGATCATGGCTGGAAAGCCGACCGCAAAAATGTTCAGGCTGGGGGCGGCACGCGTTACCACGCCCATGCCGATGTTGATGAACAGCAGCGAAGCCATGACCGGCAAGGCCATCAGTACCGCGCCCAGGAACACCATCGAACTCCAGCGCAACAGCTTGTCGTAGAGCGCTGGCTGCAGAACCGGTTCCCCGATCGGCATCGCCACGAAGGAGTCGCTGATCATGCCCAGCAGCATCGCGTGACCGCCGAAGCCGACGAAGATCAGGCTGGCCATCACGATGAACAGCTGCGAGATCACCGGCACGTTGCCCATGTTCGGGTCGAGCATGTTGGCCATCGACAAGCCCATCGAGGTGGCGATGCTCTGGCCGGCAACCACGATCGCGGCCATTGCGATCTGCATCACCAGCCCCATCGTTGCGCCGATCGCGATCTGGTTGAAAAATTCCGGCAGTCCGGCCGCGCTAACCGGGTCCAGCACTGGCCAGCGGTGCAGCGGATAGACCAGCCAGGTGACGCACAGGGCCAGCAGGATGCGCATTCGCAGGTTGAATGCGTTCAGCGAAAAAATTGGTGCGGTGATCATCAGGGCCGAGATTCGCAGCATCGGCCATAGAAAGGTGTAAAACCTTTCGATGACGTCTGCGGCCAGGATGTTCATCGCCCGTCGTCTCAGTGAAACAGGCCCGGGATGCGCTGGAAGATGGCCCTCGTGAAATCCACCAGCGTCACCAGTTGCCAGCTGCCCACGAGAAGCATCGTGACGGCAAGGGCCAGCAGCTTCGGGATGAAGCTCAACGTCATTTCGTTGATCGAGGTGGCGGCCTGGATTACGCCGATGGCCACGCCGACGGTGAGCGCGACGCCAAGTAGCGGTGCGCAGATCAGGATGGCGGTCATCAGGGCGTGGCGGCCCAGGTCAATCACGGTGGCGGTGTCCATGGCGATGTCCCGAATCGAAGGGGGCGTCTTTAC
>Ga0255210_1000541_pt1 | contig 13353 bp, 11 predicted proteins | sample Miss_Yuk_RepA_8d_FD_188422 | JGI IMG/M metagenome (GOLD analysis project Ga0255210, IMG submission 188422) | Freshwater microbial communities from Mississippi River, Louisiana, United States - Miss_Yuk_RepA_8d | ecosystem: Environmental > Aquatic > Freshwater > River | place: USA: Louisiana...
GCTGCGCCCGGGCGTGCAGCATTCGGCGTGCGAGAGCGAGTACAACCTGGAGCGCGCGCTGCCTTTGGCGGCCAGCTTGGTCAAGGGCCCTTTGCTGGTGCGTGCCGATGCGGGTTTTTGCTCCGTCAAGCTGATGCAGGAAATCTGCGCCCAGGGCGCAGCTCAAGAGCGCGAGATGGCTTTTATCATCAAGTGGAATCCACGCACCGCGCCAGTGGAAACGATTGCCGCGCACAAGGTGGCCGATACGGGCACTGCCTGGCAAACGTTGCGCCCGGGCAAGCGCGAATGCGTCTGGCAAGACATGCTCGACCTGGTCGACGTCGGCAACGAAGCGAATCCGGCCCGGCGCGTTTATCGCCTGACCGAGCGCACGATCGACAGGCACGGCAATGCTTTGTTGCTGCCCGAGTACGTGCTGGAGGGCTGGACGACGACGCTGCCGGCGCGCTTTGAGGCGCAAGACGTCATGGCACTGTATGCCGACCACGCCACGCACGAGCAGTTTCACGCCGAGTTCAAGTCCGATATGGACCTGGAGCGCCTGCCCAGCGGCAAGTTTGACACCAATTATCTGGTCTGACGGTTTGCCGCCGTAGCGAAGAACCTGTTGCGCCTGATCGCACAAAACACGCTGAACGAGCCCGATGCGCCCGTGCGCCACCCGGCCCAGCGCCGGCCTATCAAGACGGTGCTGCACGAGATAATGTACAAAGCCGCCCGTATGATCCGCCATGCCGGGCGTTGAATGCTCAGCCTGGGCGCGGGCGACAGCGGTTTTAGCCCCCGACATCACAACCTATTCCACCGGAACTTGACCATTCGAGTTTGAAAATCAGGCCGCTTTGTTTGAGGTCACGGATTCAGGTTACGGGCATGTGTGTAATGGGATGGGTTTAAACCCTCCTGCCAGTTGGGCAGGCAGGGGATGAAATGGTTCAACAAACTACCGCTAGCGAATGGATGGTGGTTCGAAAGTTTTTTTCCTGCCTTGCAGGCCTTGCTGTTAATCAGTTGTTTAGGGCTACGCCCTGCGCAGTCAAGGTCCGTTCAAAAACGCGTCGGCCGCAGCGCGCTGATGTCCATCGGCAGTTCCTGCCCACTCACCAGGTCCGACACCATGCGCCCGGTGATCCCGGCCAGCGTCAGCCCGATGTGGCCGTGGCCGAAGGCGTAAATGATGCGCGGGTCTTTGGGTGACGGGCCGACCACCGGCAGCGAATCCGGCATTGATGGCCGAAAGCCCAGCCACTCGCGGCCTGGCTTTCCAAGACCCGGCACCAGTTCGCGCGCAACCTGCGCAATCACGCTGGTGCGCACGGGCCGCAACGGTGCACCCAGCCCGCCCAGTTCCACCGTTCCGGCCGCACGCAGGCCTTCCTGCAGCGGCGTCAGGTAAAAGCCATGCTCGGGATAGCAGCATGGCGCATTCAGCCGCCCACCGTCGTCCGGAAAATTGACGTGGTAACCGCGTTCGGAATCCAGCAGCACCTTGTCGCCAGCCGACGCCGCCAGCCGTTTTGACCAGGCACCTCCCGCCACCACGATGCGGTCGGCCAGCAGCCAGTCGCCATTGACGCGCACACCGACATTCGGCTCGAAACTGCTGACACCCACTGCCTCGCCGCTTATGAATCGGCCGCCGCGTGCCTCGACGCTGCGCGCCAGCCCCAGCGCGTACTGGTGCGGGTTGTCCAGGAAGTAGGTGTCGCTGAAGCGAATGCCCTTGTGATACAGCGGCGCCAGCCCCGGCTCTGCCGCGCGGATCGCGTCGGCATCGAGAATTTCCATGCGCACGCCTTCCCGCTGGCGCATGTCGATGTCGTTCTTCGCAGCCGCAAACTTTTGCGCGCTCTTGTACAGGTACAGGCAACCGTTGCGACGAAACAGCGATTCGGCGCCGCTCTCCTGCATCAGCGGCGCGTGGCCGGCTTCGGACAGCCGCAGCAGCTGGCCCAGCACACGAATGATGCGGTCGACTTCGGCCGGCGTGCTGGAGCGGATGAAAGCGATGAGCCACGGCATCAGCCCCGGCAGGTCGCGCCAGAACAGCGACAGCGGGCCGCGGCGGTCCAGCAGCATGCGCGGCACGCTGGCCAGCACGCCGGGCGACGCCACCGGCAGACAGGCGCCAAAGGCGATGGTGGCCGCGTTGCCGAAGCTCGCCGCGTGTTCGTAGTTGCCGTCAGCCCGCGGTGGGTCGCGGTCGATCACGGTGACGGCGTGGCCGGCACGCAGCAGCCACAGTGCGGTCGAGAGGCCCACGACACCGGCGCCTATCACGATGACATGGCGTCGCTGGTCGGGTGGGACGGGCAGTTGAGGGGCGAGGGATTCCTGGGCGTTCATGGTGGCAATCAAGAGATGGGGTTGTCAGGCGGCAGGTGACGACATGGGCTCAGACCACATCGTGTCCCTGGCGCGGCGATTCGATGCAGCGGCGGATGGTGGCCACCGCGTCGAGCCAGTCGGCGTCGCTGGCCACCGAGCCTTTGTAGAGGCGCACGCCGTTGTGGCGCGAGTCTCCGGTGACGAAGGTATCGGCCGGTGCGGCGCCGATGCCCTCGCCGCGCAGGTAGTCGGTGAACCCGGCGGACGGCAGGTGCGGCGGCAGGTTAACCCAGAGGCAGTTGCCTTCCGGCTCGCCGGGGCGAAGGTGCGCGCCCAGTTGCATCAGCGCGGCCTGGTGGCGGCTGGTGAGCTGCTGGCGGAGCTCCTCGATGATCAACCGGTGGCGGCCCGTCTCAACCAGCCGCCCGGCCAGCCGCACCGCCAGCGGTTCGGCCATCCACATGCTGGCGCGCAGCGCGCGCACGATGGCCGGCCGGAAGGCCTGCGGAAAGGCCATGAAGCCGCAGCGAAGACCGGGCGCAATGACCTTGGCCAGCGATGAAATGTGGAAGGTGCCGTTGCGGTACAGCTCGCGGATGGAGGGCAGGTGCTCGCGCGCCAGCGGGCGGTAGACCTCGTCCTCGATCACCGTTAGCGAGTGACGCGTGGCGATGCGGACGATCTCCTGCCGGCGCGCCAAAGAGAGCGTGGTGGAGGTCGGGTTGTCCAGCGTGGGCGCGACGAAGATCGACTTCACGCGCGGGTTGCTGGCGTGCCGCTCCAGTTCATCCGGACGCAGGCCGCCGGCATCGATGTCGACCGGGATCAGGCCCAGGCCGAGGATTTGCGCGGCCATCTTCACACCCTGGTAGGCCAGGCTGGGCACCAGCACGATGTCGCCGGCCTTCATGGTGGCCGACAGCGCCAGGAACAGCGCATGCTGCGCACCGGCCGTGACGGCGGTTTCCTCGGCATCGACCGGCACACCGCTGGATGCGAACCACTGCATGGCGGTCTCACGTGCAGCGACTGTGCCTGCGGCCTGGTGGTACTCGGCCAGTTCGGCCAGGTTGCCGGGTTCGGCCGCCACTTCCTTCAGGGACTGGCCGACCAGCTCTTCATACACCGCGCCGTGGCGCTTGAGCACGGACAGGTCCAGCCGCGGCAAGGCCTGCAGGCGCTCGTAGGTGGGCGCGATGTGGTCGAGTTCGCGGCCCCGCACCGCCGTGCCGCGGCCGACCTGGGCCGACACCATGCCGCGCTCTTTCAGGTACTTGAAAGACTTGGTCACGGTGGTGAGGTTGACGCCCAGCGCCTGCGCCAGAAACCGGTGCGAGGGTAGCCGCTCTTTCGACTTCAAACCGCCGGCCGAGATCAGGTCGGCCAGCGCCATCGCGATGCGCACATAGACCGGGTCGTCCGCATTGGTGCTGTCCACCGCGCGCTTGAGCTGGTCAGGGCTGAAGCTGCCGCCCTCGTTTGAAGTCTCCGCCCTGGCGCCCATGGCCACCGCAACAGGCGCCGCCCTGTCCATTGTCTCCAGCGTGTTTTTCATGTGTTCCCCGGCGGCCATGCCGTGCGCCTTCTTTAAAACATTGATGTGGCGGATTGTATGGCACACAAACAAAAGTGTGTGTGATACATTTTGCGAGATTCCCGGCATCCGCTGCTTTTCTGCTGTTTTCTGTTCAAAAACCGTGCCTTGCACCAAAACCGGACTTTCACATGACCACCACCCTCGCCGCCCCCTCTGCCTCCCTTGCCGCGCCAGCACCGCTGGGCACCGCCTATAAAGAGATGGTCATCATCGACTCGCTGCTGGTCTGCAATTTCGAACGCCCGGTTCTGGAGGCCATGCACCAGGCCGGCATCACCGCCGCCAACTGCACCTGCAGCGTCTGGGAGAACTTCACCGAAACGATGGAAAACGTCGCCCGCTGGAAGCGCATCTTCCGCGAGAACAGCGACATCGTGATGCAGGTCCGCAGCATCGACGACATCCACACGGCCAAGCGCCTGAACAAGGTCGGCATCATCCTCGGCTGGCAGAACACCTCCGGCATCGACGACAACCTCGACTACATCGAGCTGTATGCAGAACTGGGCATCAAGGTGATCCAGCTGACCTACAACACGCAGAACCTGGTCGGCACCGGCTGCTACGAGACCAACGACAACGGCCTGACCGACTTCGGCCGTGACGTGGTGGCCGAACTCAACCGCACCGGCATCCTGATCGACCTGTCGCACGTGGCCGAACGCGGCGCCAACCAGGCCTGCGACTGGTCGGCCAAACCGGTCGCCTACACGCACTGCTGCCCCGCATCGCTCAAGGCCCACCCGCGCAACAAGAGCGACGCGACGCTGAAAAAGATCGCCGACAAGGGCGGCTACATCGGCGTGACCATCTTCCCGCCCTTTCTGCCCAAGGGCACGTCGTCGACCATTGACGACTACGTCGATGTCGTCGACTACATGTGCAACCTGGTCGGTGACGAACACGTCGGCATCGGCACCGACATGTCCCAGGGCCAGCCCTGGTCCTTCCAGGAATGGGTGATGCACGACAAAGGCAACGGCCGCCGGCTGACGACCTTCGGCGAGCTGTCTTTCCCCAAGGGCATCGAGCGCATCGAGGACTTCCCCAACCTGATGGGCGCGATGGAGCGCAAGCACTGGCCGGCCAAAAAGATCGAGCGGGTGCTGGGCCAGAACTGGCTGCGCCTGCTGGGCGACGTCTGGGCCTGACCCCGGGCGTCTGCCCTCGCACCGAGCGCACCCATCGCACCGATCGCATCGTTCGCCCCGACACGCACCCCGACCCCACGATTAAAAAAAACACCATGGTGAAAGAAAAGAACTGGCAAGCCCGGCTGCAACGCGCAGCCGGCCACACCCTGGTGGTCATCGGCTTCGGCGTCATGCTGCTGCCGCTGCTGCTGGTGATCTGGCTGAGCTTTTTCTCCAACAGCATCCTGGCGCTGCCGCCGACCGGCTACACGCTGGACTGGTACCGTGCGCTGCGCGGGCAGGAGACCTTTCTCAACGGTTTCCTCAACAGCCTCTCGATTGCGCTGATCGCCACGGTGATCGGATTGGCCGTCTCGGTGCCGGCGTCGCTGGCCATCGTGCGCGGCAACTTTCCGGGCCGGCGCTTTGTGCTGCAACTGCTGACCGCACCGCTGACCGTGCCGGCCATCGTGATCGGCGCGGCGCTCTACGTGAGTTTCATCGCCATCGAGATCGCCACCAGCCTGCCGCTAGCCGGCGCCCGCAGCGGCCTGGCCGCGGCGCATGTGCTGCTGACGATCCCGTGGTGCATCCGCCTGATCACCGCCAACCTCGAAGGCGTGGACCTGTCCGTCGAGCATGCGGCGCAAAGCCTGGGCGCCTCGCCGCTGGTGACGCTGTTCACCATCACGCTGCCGGCCATCTGGCCCGGCATCGTCGCCGCGGCCCTGTTCGGCTTCGTGGTGAGTTTCGGCAACCTGGAGGTGTCGCTTTTCCTGGTGTCGCCGGGCGAAACCACGCTGCCGATTGCGATCCTGCAATATCTGGAATGGAAGATCGATCCGATGATCGCCGCCGTGTCGGTGGTCCAGACCGCGGTCATCGCGCTCGGCCTGCTGATCACCGACCGTTTTGTTCCCCTGACGAGAGTTGTATAGGTTTAGAAAACATGGCCACCATCGACATCCAGAACCTGGTCAAGACCTACGGCGACTTCCGCGCCGTGGACGACCTCAGCCTTTCCGTAGCGGAAGGCGAATTCCTGGTGCTGCTCGGCCCCTCGGGCTGCGGCAAGACCACCACCCTGAAAATGCTGGCCGGCTTCATCGAGGCCACGTCGGGACGCATCGACATTGGCGGACGCAACGTCACGCAGATGCCGCCCCACGAGCGCAACCTGGGCGTGGTGTTCCAGAACTACGCGCTCTTCCCGCATCTGAGCGTGTTCGAGAACGTCGCCTTTCCCCTCAGGCGGCGCAAGGTCGCGGCCGCCGAGATTGCACGCCAGGTGAAGGCATCGCTCGGGCTGGTGCAGATGGAGCACCTCTCCGCACGCCTGCCGCGCGAGCTGTCTGGCGGCCAGCAGCAGCGGGTGGCGATTGCGCGGGCGCTGTCCTTCCGGCCCGACGTGCTGCTGCTGGATGAGCCGCTGTCCAACCTGGACGCCAAGCTGCGCCTGGAAGTGCGCCAGCAGATCCGCCACCTGCAGAAGAACACCGGCATCACCACGGTGATGGTCACGCACGACCAGGACGAAGCCATGAGCGTGGCCGACCGGCTGGTGGTGATGAAGGCCGGCGTGGTGCAGCAGGTCGGCTCCAGCCAGGAAATCTACAAGCGCCCGGCCAACGACTTCGTCGCCTCCTTCATCGGCTCGGTGAACTTCATCGAGGGCCGCGTCGACGGCGGGCAGTTCCTCGCCCAACAGGGTGTGGCTCTGGCGGGCGCGCATCTGCCGGCGGCCACACGCCGGATCGTCGTGCGGCCGGAAGCCATCCGCATCAGCGAAGCCGCCGCGCCGCAGCCGGGCGAACTGGCCGCGACAGTGCGCGAGATCGTCTACCTCGGCGCCCACTCGGAAGTGGTGGTCGAGGTTGTGCCTGGCCTCGAACTCACGGTTCGCCTGCAAAACGGCAGCGGCGAGTCGCTGTCCAACCGCCTGCAGGAGGGCCAGCCGGTCGCGCTGCTGATCGGGCAGGACGCGGTCTTCGCGCTGGCGGACTGAGACCGACCCACTGCCCGCAACCACGCAACCACGTCACGCCGACCCCTCACCCGCCACCCGTTCGTTTGACCTTTCCCTTCCTCAACCTCTGGAGCATCCCATGACCACGAAACAAGTTTCCAAACTCTCGCGCCGCCACTTCACGGCACTGGCCGGGGCCGCCGGCGCGCTGTCGCTGATCGGCATGCGCACCGCGCACGCGGCGGGCCCGGTGGTCGTCGGTACCTGGGGCGGTGACTACCAGGCCGCCCTTCAGAAATACATCGCCACGCCGCTGGTCGACCCGAAAAACTACAAGGTGGTGTTCGATGGCGCCGCCGAGTCGCCACGCAAGGTCAAGCTGATGGCCGAGCGCCGCCTGCCGCGCGGTTCGATGGACGTCGCCGCGCTGACCGCGTCCGGCAGCTACGACATGTACCAGAACGGTGCGATCGACAAGCTCGACTACAGCCGCATCCCGGCCGCCGCGAAGATTCCGGCCAACCTGAAGACCGACTACCTGGTGCCGCAGTACTACACGACCCGCGTGATCCTGTTCAACCCGTCCAAGGTGACGACGGCGCCAACCTCCTATGCCGACCTCTGGAAACCCGAGTACGCCGGCCGGGTCGGCGTGATCGACATCCAGTACCTCACCACCATCGAATCGGCCGCCATGGCCTTCGGCGGCTCGCTCAGCAACTACGAGCCCGGCAAGGCCAAGCTGCTCGAGCTGAAGAAACAGGGCGTACGCATCTACCCGACCAACGAAGCCATGGCACAGGCCTTGCAAACGGGTGAGTGCTGGATCTGCATCATGTGGCATGCCCGGGGCGTGCTCTGGCAGAACGCCGGCGTGCCGATTGAAATTGCCGTTCCGAAAGAAGGCTCCGTGGTCTACCTCACCGGTTTTTCAATCCCAAAAAACGCCCGCAACAAGGATGGCGCCTATGAGTTCCTCAATGCGCAGCTCGACCATTCGGCCCAGGCCGGTTTCGCCAAGGATCTGGGCGGCTCGCCAGTGGTCGACGGCGTGCCCTTGCCGCCCGAGCTGGCCAAACGCGTGGTCTATACGCCCGCGCAACAGGCCAGATTCATGGTGCAGGACAACGAATACCTGGCCAAGAACGATGCCCAGCTCAAGGACTGGTGGGACAAGGTTTTCAAGGGCTGATCGACAGCACGTCGTTGAAACGGAAAAGGGGAACGCATTGGAACAAACCCGTTGGCGCGCTGCGGCATTCGTGATGCCCGCATCGCTGGTCACCATCACCTTTCTGGTACTTCCCCTGCTGCTGCTGTTCCGCTACAGCCTGAGCAGCTTCGTGCCCGGCCAGTTCATGGTCGATGCCCTCACCCTGGCCAACTACGGCCAGGCCTTTGTCGACCCGTATTACCGCAACGTGCTGGCCAAGACGATCGTGATGGCGGCGCTGGTGACGGTGCTGTGCATCTTGTTGGGGCTGCCGATCGCGCAGTTCCTGGCCCGCACACAGTCGCGCTTCAAGAGCCTGCTGCTGCTGTGCATCATCGTGCCGCTCTTCGTCGGCAATGCCGTGCGCGCCGCCGGCTGGATGGTGGCCTTCGGCCAGCAGGGCCTGGTCAACCAGCTCGGGCTGGCAACCGGTGTGCTCAATGCGCCGGTCGACATCATGTACACCCCGGTGGCAGTGCTGATCGGGCTGGTGTCGGTCAACCTGCCCTTCGTGGTGCTGACGATCCAGAGCGTGCTCGAGGGCATCGACCGGTCGGCCGAGGAAGCCGCGCTCAGCCTGGGCGCGAAATCGTTCGAAACCTGGCGCCTGGTCACGCTACCGCAGGCCATGCCGGGCGTGCTGGCGGCGGCGGTGCTGTCTTTCATCCTGGCGATGAATGCCTACGCCACGCCGATGCTGCTGGGCGGCCCGGGCTTTCGCATGATGGCGCCGGTGCTGGCCGATGAAATCCTGGTCAAGAACAACTGGCCGCTGGGCGCCACGCTGGCCTTGCTGCTGATCGCCGTCACGACCATACTCACCCTCATCATCAACCGGGTACTGGTGCGTGTGCGCCGCCGGCTTGGTTCCTGACCATGTACACCACCGCCTTCGGCAGCACCACCCACCGCTTCGATAGCCTGGCGCAGCTGATGGCCTGCGCCTCGCCACTGCGCAGCGGGGACGTGCTGGCCGGCCTGGCGGCAGCGTCGGCCGAGCAGCGGGTGGCAGCGCAGTTTGCGCTGGCGGATCTGCCGCTGACGACCTTTCTCAATGAAGCTGTCGTCCCGTATGAAAAAGACGAGGTCACGCGGCTCATCATCGACACGCACGACGCCAAAGCCTTCGCGCCGGTGGCGCACCTGACGGTGGGCGGCTTGCGCGACTGGCTGCTCTCGGACGAGGCCGATACCGCGGCACTCACCGCACTGGCGCCCGGCCTCACGCCCGAGATGGTGGCGGCGACCAGCAAGATCATGCGGCTGCAGGACCTGATGATCGTCACCGCCAAATGCAGCGTGGTCACCCGCTTTCGCAACACCGTCGGCCTGCCGGGGCGCTTCTCGGTGCGGCTGCAGCCCAACCACCCGACCGACGACGTGCGCGGCATCGCGGCCAGCATCCTGGACGGCCTGCTGCTGGGCGCAGGCGACGCGATGATCGGCATCAATCCGGCGACCGACAGCCCCGAGCGCGCCCACGCATTGCTCAGCCTGCTCGACGAGGTGCGCGAAAAGCTCGCCATCCCGACGCAGATCTGCGTGCTGGCCCATGTCACGACCACGCTGGAGCTGATCCGTCGCGGCACGCCGGTCGACCTGGTGTTCCAGTCCATCGGCGGCACCGAGGGCACCAACCGCAGCTTCGGCATCAGCCTGGCGTTGCTGCACGAAGCGCATGAGGCAGCCCGGTCGCTGAAACGCGGCACGGTCGGCAACAATTTGATGTATTTCGAGACCGGCCAGGGCAGCGCTTTATCCGCCGGCCAGCACCACGGCGTGGACCAGCAGACCATCGAGGCGCGCGCCTATGCGGTGGCGCGGCACTTCAACCCTTTCCTCGTCAACACCGTTGTCGGTTTCATCGGGCCCGAGTACCTCTACGACGGCAAGCAGATCACCCGCGCCGGTCTGGAAGACCAGTTCTGCGGCAAGCTGCTCGGCCTGCCGATGGGCTGCGATGTCTGCTACACCAACCACGCCGAGGCCGACCAGGACGACATGGACGCCCTCCTGGCGCTGCTGGTCGCGTCGGGCGTGAACTTCGTGATGGGCGTGCCCGGCGCGGACGACATCATGCTGGGGTACCAGAGCACGTCTTTTCACGACGCGCTGGCGATGCGCGACCTGATGGGCCGCAAGCCCGCGCCCGAATTTGAAAGCTGGTTGCAACAACAAGGCCTGCGTGATGCGAACGGCCGGGTGCGGCCCGAGCGTGTGCCGGCACCGCTGCAACGCCTCCTCGGGGCAGCTGCGTGATCAACGGCAACAAACAAAAACTGCTGGCCGGCCGGTCCACCACACCGGAACAGAAAGACATGTGGAACGCGCTGCGTCCACTGACCGCCGCTCGCATTGGCCTGCCTCGCAGCGGTGCCTCGCTGGGCACACCGGCGCTGCTTGATTTTCGCCTCGCCCATGCGCGTGCGCGTGATGCAGTCAGATCACCGCTGGACGATGGCATGCTGCAGGCCGAACTTGCCGAACTGGGACACAAATCCATTGTGTGCAACAGTGTCGCGCGAGATCGCAAGCAATACTTGATGAGACCCGACCTAGGGCGGCAACTGCAGGCGATTTCCCATGAATTGCTGGCCGAAAAGACTACACGTGCCGATCTCACCATCGTCATCGCGGACGGCCTCTCGGCACAGGCGGGGCAGCGCCATGCGATACCGGTGCTCGAAGCGCTGCTGCCGCTGCTGTCTGCACAAAACTGGTCGCTGGCGCCCATCGTGCTGTTGCACAACGGGCGCGTTGCGGCTGGTGACGCAGCCGCTGCGGCATTGAAGACCGGGTGCGTGCTGGTACTGATCGGCGAACGTCCGGGGCTGTCGTCACCTGACAGCCTGGGCGCCTACATGACCTGGGCACCATCAGCCAGCACCAGCGATGTCGACCGCAACTGCATTTCCAACATCCGCCCGGAAGGCCTGCCACCAGCCGCTGCGGCCACCAAGATTGCTTGGCTGCTGTGTCGCATGCGCGAGTTGAAGGGTTCAGGCGTGCAGCTTAAAGATGGGATGGAGGCCCTGCCCGGCGCTACGGCGCCCGGGATCGACGGCGACGAATCGGCGCGTCGCTGAGGCCGCTTCATTCGGTCATCACGTTATCTACTTCGGTTCAGCGAGCAAATTCGTGGCATCGTGTGGACGATGACCTTGCCCTTGAAAAACGTATCCCTTGCTGAGTGGTTCTACAGATGCTATGTGGGACTATTCAATCGGCAAGGCTTGAGCTAGAAAAGAGGGTTTCAAACTTCCGTAGCAAAGGAGAATTGAAATGTCCAGCATCCACACAGTTCTGCATGGCGAAAATATGCAGCTTCAGGCCGAGTTGTATATGAGCTTCGAGCTCAGCGACAAGTAGTGGCAGCTAGCACTCAGCAATAAACAACATGGCTGTTTTGCCTGCTGCCGTGACGCGGACGCAGCGTGTAGTTCCACTTCGGGCAGACGGCATCGGCTTCAAGATCAAGAGCGCGCATTTGTTCATCTGAAATGCGCTCGCCGATTTCGTTGCCGCCCCGTTTGAGCAGGGCATACACTTTCAATCCCGCCTTTGTCACCGTGCCAGCGATGTAATTGAGCATCGTTTCAAACGTGCGCAGTGGCACGCCTGCCCAGTTGATGCTGATGTGACTGAACAGGCGGTGTTCGATCGGATTCCACTGGGAGCAACCTGTGGGGTAGTGGCATACCGTCACCTCCAGGCCGCATGCGTCGCACAATTGCTCTTGCAACTGGGCTTTCCACGCGCGCGAGCGACAGCTGTTCGAGCCGCCTGCATCGGCCAGGATCAAGAGTCTGCGTGCTTGCCCATAGCATCGTCTTCCCATCATGGCCCACCAATCGACGATGGCGTCGACTGCAAAGTGCGGCGTGTCAAAACAGTCGCCCACGCAGACAAAGCCAGCGTTGGCCGTCACGTCGTAAATGCCGTATGGGACAGCTTGTCCAGTAGCGTCCTGCGGCCAATCGTGGATCAGTACCGGCTCGGCGTTTTTGCACCAGGTGCACCCGTTGTTCTTGAAGTTGCCGATCAGCTCTTTTTTTTAGTGTCTACACTGATGATGGGATCGCCCGCTGCTTGAAAGTCGTTGCGTTTTTCAGCAATATGCTCGAACTGCGCATTGCGCTCTGGTGGTGAACTGCGTGCGTTGGCGCGCCGTGCATTGCGTTTGGGCGAGTAGCCCTTTTGCCGAAGCAGCTTGGCAATCGTGGGCCGACTAGCAGGGTGTCCGGCTTCAGCCAGTTTGCTACTGAGGTGCTGCAGCGAGCTGCGTTTGGCCATTGCCCGCTGACCCATCGGGTCGCCTGCTGTCTCGCTTGCCAAAAGCTCCTCCAGCGCAGGCTCGAGTACCGGATCACGAGTCTGAAGCGTAGGTCGTCCTCCGCCGGGAGCACGCAGCTGCGTGCGCGAGCATGGTGCCAGATCGACCGCCAGTTCTCGTTCCCCACGTCGGATGGTCATCAGACTCAGCCCAGTGATCTGCGAAATCAGACGTCGTCCGCCGTGACCCTTCCGCCCCGCTTCGAGTGCGGCAAACCACCGGCGCTGTGGCTCATTCAGACGACTCATAAAAACGTTCATCTGATGGTGATGGCGTTGTTCAGGCTGTGGCGAGTCCGACAGACACTTTTGACATCCGCATGCATGCACATTGAAAGAAGACATGATCGACTCCTTCTGCAACAGGAGTCATTATTAATACTGCTGTAAACCGTATACGCCTGTAATGCTATGTTGTTTGCTGCTGAGTGCCTAGCGGTAGTTTGTTAAATCCGAAGGTAGAGGTTAATCCCGTGGCCGGCGTTCAAGGCGCCGAGCAGTGCGGCGAGCTCGGCCGGCGGGCGCGCGTTGGCACAGGCGGCCCAGCAGCGCGCCAGCCAATGCGCCGGGGTCAGCCAGGCGCGCACCGCGCGCAGCAGGCGCGGCCAGCATGGCAGCGCCTCGACGGGACCGGTTTTTTTTCCCCGCCTCGGGTGGCGCTTCGGGGATAGCAGGGAGTGGCGAGTCGTCTGTGTGCGCTTGCAACGCGTGATGCCACCAGCAAAAGGCAAATGCGCAGCACACGAGCGTCCAGTGCCGGCGGATCGCCCGGTCGCTGCGA